>Ga0209514_10000321_pt1 | contig 102334 bp, 86 predicted proteins | sample Subgrocontami58m_FD_187452 | JGI IMG/M metagenome (GOLD analysis project Ga0209514, IMG submission 187452) | Subsurface groundwater microbial communities from S. Glens Falls, New York, USA - GMW37 contaminated, 5.8 m (SPAdes) (version 3) | ecosystem: Environmental > Aquatic > Deep subsurface >... | reverse complement strand
GTTCTCCGCCGTTCTCTGCCGTTCTCTGCCGTCCTCCGCCGTCCTCCGCCGTTCTCCCATGCCCGAACTCCCCGAGGTCGAAGCCGCCGCCGCCGTGGCCCGCCGCATCCTGGTGGGCCGCGTCCTCGCCTCCGTCTCGACGCACCACGCGTCGCAGCGGCGGTCCCTCCCACCGCGGGCTGTGCGGCGCATCGTGTCGCGCCGCGTCGTGCGCGTCGAGCGGCATGCCAAGCACCAGCACATCGTGCTCGACGACGGCGCCATCGTGGCAGTCCACTTTCGCATGAACGGTGACTGGTCCCCCGCAAGCGCCGAGGACCCGCTCCCCGCCTACGCCCGGATCGTCTTCGCGACCACCGACGGCATGCGGCTTTGCCTGGTCGACTCGCGGGCGCTGTGCACCGCCACCTACCACGCGCCGGGCGCGCCGCCCGCGCTCGCCCTCGGTCCCGAGCCGGACGCACTCACAGCCGGCCTGTTGCGCGAGGCGCTGGCGCGCCGCACCGGGCCCATCAAGACCGTCCTGCTCGACCAGGGCGTCGTCGCCGGACTCGGCAACATCTACGTCGCCGAGGCGCTGTGGCGCGCGCGGATCCATCCGGCGCGTCGCGCACGCGCGCTGAGCGAACGGCAGGTGCAGATGCTTGTGCGTGGCATCAAGGCCGCCATCGCCGATGGCTTCGCCCGGCAGGGGCGCTACCGCGCCGGCCTGCGCGATCGCCCGTTCAGGGTCTACGATCGTGAGGGACTCGCCTGTCCACGGTGCCGCGCCACGGTGGAACGCATGACGCAGTCGGGGCGGAGCACATACTGGTGTCCGGAGTGTCAGGCCCGCTGACGGGTTGGGGAAGGGTGCAGGGTGTGGAAAGGGGAAGGGTGCGGGTTTGGAATGAGAAGAGGTGGAGCAGGGAAGCTCGCCGAGTAACGGTGCCCCCTCCCAACACCCTTCCCCCTTCCACACCCTGCACCCTTCCCCTTCCTACGTCCCCTCCCCGTTTTCCAGCAACAGTCCCTTCAGATACCCCGTCTCCGGAATCGTCAGCACTTCGGGGTGGTCCAGCGGCTGGCCCGTGAGCGCGCGCAGGATCATCGGGCGCTGGCTGTCGGCCGCCGCGTCGCGCACGACATCCAGGAACATCGGCTTCGTCACGTGGTAGCTGCAACTCGCGGTGAACAGCATCCCGCCCGGCGCAAGCAGGCGCATCGCCCGCAGGTTCAGCTCCTTGTAGCCGCGCAGCGCCCCCGCAATGGAGCCGCGGTTCTTGGCCAGCGCTGGCGGGTCGAGCGCGATCACGTCGAAGCGCTCCCCGCGCGCCGCCGCGTCGCGAAGGTACTCGAACGCGTCAGCCTCCACGCACGCGAGCGTGCCGATGCCGTTGCGCGCTGCGTTCGCCCGCGCCCGCTCCAGCGCCTGCGCCGAGGCGTCCACCGCCGTCACCGAGTCGGCCCCGCGTGCGAGATGCAGGGCGAAGCTGCCGTGATAGCTGAAGACGTCGAGCGCGCGACCGCGCGCATAGCCGCGCAGCATCACGCGATTCTCGCGCTGGTCCAGAAATGCCCCGGTCTTCTGCCCGGTCCACGGTGCGGCGAGGTAGGTCACGCCGTGCTCGTTGACCTCGATCTCCTCGGGCACGGCGCCGGCGACGAGTTCCACCGTCTGCGGCAGTCCCTCGCGCGCGCGCACCGATGCGTCGTTGCGCGCCAGGATCCCCGCCGGTGCGGCAAGCTCCTGCAGCGCGTCCACCACCAGCGCGCGCTGTGCTTCCACGGCCGCCGAGAGAAACTGCACCACGAGCCACCGGTCATACCGGTCCACCACCAGCGCGGGCAGGCCGTCTCCCTCGCCGTGCACCAGGCGGCACGCGTTCGTGTCGCTGGCCAGCGATGCGCGTCGCGCCAGCGCATGCGCCAGCCGTGCGCGCCACCACGCGCGGTCGATGGTTGCGTCGCTGTCGCGCTCGACGCGGCGCAGCACGATCTCCGACGCCGGGCTCCACCACGCCCAGCCGAGCGCGTGCCCGCGCGCGTCGGCAACGCGGACCGTGCCCGCCGGTCCCGCAGGCGCCTCCGCGAGATCGCTGCGAAAGACCCACGGATGCCCGGCGGCGAGGCGCTTGGCGCCGCGGGAGGTGACGATCGCAGTGGGCGGGGTCATGCGCGGAAGCTACCCACCGCCGACCCACGGTGACAGATGAACGTCGCGACCTCGGCAATTCGCGGCCTCGCCAGTTCGTGGTCCCGCCGGCTCGCGGCCTCGCCGGTTCGTCGTCCCGCCGGCTCGCGGCCTCGCCAGCCCGCGGGTTTGCTTGCCCGCGACGCCGATGCTGCGCACCATTACCGCATGCCGCTCAAGGCCCTGCGGGGCGCCACCACCGTCGCCGCCGATGACGCCTCCCTGCTCGCCGCAGCGACGCAGGAGCTGCTGCACGTATTGATGGAGCGCAATGCGCTGCAGCCGTCACAGGTGATCAGCGCGTGCTTCACGTGCACCACCGACCTCACCAGCGCCTATCCCGCACAGGCGGCACGCGACATGGGATGGACGCACGTGCCGATGCTCTGCGCGGCCGAACTCCCGGTGCGCGGTGCGCTCCCGCGCTGCATCCGCGTCCTCGTGCATGTGGACCTGCCCGCCGATGCGCCGGCGCCGCGGCACGCCTACCTGCGCGACGCGGCCACCCTGCGCGGCGACCTCGACGAGGGGCGAGCATAGAGCGCCTGCTGGCGCGCTCAGCAGACGGGCACGCGGGAACCACCTTGCCGCGGATTACGCGGATGACATCGGATCACGCGGATCCAGCCTCCTGAGTTTCCTAGAGGCAGTATCCGCGTAATCCGCTCGACTCCGTGTAATCCGCGGCAAGGCAGTTGCAGGTCTCTGGCCCCGCCCCCGCCTTACCGCCGCGGCGGCTTCTTCGGGGCCGGCATCGGCGGCAGAGACTCGAGCGGCGCACCGGCCGCACGCGCCGCCGAGTCGCGAGCGGCGCGCAGCGCGTTCGCCTCGCGTTCGGCGGAGTCGGCGCGGGCCTGCGCGCGCACCATCTGAATCGCCTCGAGATGCTCGCGATACGTCTTGCGGAACTCATGGTGGCCATCCGGATGCGCCACGAAAAACCGGTACGGCACCTTGGCGGGATGCAGGGATGCCGTCAGGCTCGCGAGCCCCGGCGACCCGATGGGACCGGGCGGCAGTCCGAGCACGAGGTATGTGTTGTAGGGCGACTTGACCCGCAAATCACGGTAGTAGACGCGCCCCGGGCGCTTGCCGAGCGCGTAGGTCACCGTCGGATCGGCCTGCAACGGCATCCGCGTCCGCAGCCGGTTCAGGTACACCGCCGCCACCACGGGCCCTTCCTCTCGCCGGCGCACCTCACGCTCCACGATCGATGCCAGCGTCACGACGTCGTGCCGGTTGAGCTTGAGGCTGTCGAGCCGGGCTTCCCACGCCGGATTCCACATCGCCTGGAAGCGGCGCACCATCGTCGTCACCGCTTCGTGCGCCGTCACCTGGTCGGGAAACGTATAGGTGTCGGGGAAGAGGTATCCCTCGAGCGTCGGCGTCGGGACGTCGAGCTGCCGGCGCAGCGCCGAATCGCGCACCGCCATCTCGAGCGAGTCGCGCGAAACCTCGAGCGCGTCAGCGAGGAGCGGCACGATCTGCGACAGCTCGTATCCCTCGGGAATCGTGACCGTGTGCACAATCCCCTTGCCACGGCGCAGATCCTCGAGAAGCTCGTTCCAGCTCGTGCCTTTCGCGAGCATGTACGTGCCGTACCGCACGGTGCGGTCGCGGCCGCGGAGCTTCGAGTAGATGCCGAACAGCCGCGCATCCGCGATAAGTCCGTGCGCGGCCAGCGACTCGGCGGCGACGCGGAAGCTCACGCCCTTGGGGATCGTGACCTTTTCTGTCGGTCCGCCGCGTGACCCGCACGCCGCGGCGGCGGCCACGACCGCCACCCCGAGCAAGCGCCAGAGGTTACGCGGCATCGCTGCCTCCGCTGTCCTCGGGCATCGGGTGCTGGCCATTCGTGGTCTCGCTCGTCCAGATGCGTGCGCCGTGCGCCAGCGCCTGCTCCAGCAGGACGGTGGCGGCGAGCGCATCCACGTCACCCTTGCGTCCGCGCGTGGACCCTTCCATGGCCTTCACCGCGCGCAGCGCGGCCGACGTCGTGAACCGTTCGTCCAGCAGGCGCGCCGGATGCCCGGTGCGCGTCTCGAGTTCGTGCGCGAGGCGCCGCGCCTCGAGTGCGCGCGGTGTGTCGTCGCCCGCCTCACTGACCGGCAGGCCCACGATGAACGCCGTCGCGCCGATCTCTGACGCCTTGGCCAGCAGCGCGGTGAGCGGCGGCCGCTTGCCCGGGCGGCGCTCGATGAACCCCGCCGGCTGCGCGATCATTCGCGACGGGTCGCTCATCGCCAGCCCGACGCGGCGGTCGCCGAGGTCGATCGCGAGGATGCGTCCCGGAAGCTCAGACATCGCCTTCCGCCATCTTCTTGAAGAACTCGGCGTTGGTCTTCGTCAGCACCATGCGCTTGGAGAGGAAGAGCACCTGGTCCTCCGGGGGCATGTCGCCAAGAAAGTGCCTGATGAGAAAGATGCGGTTCTTTTCCTCCGGTGTCAGCAGCAGCTCCTCCTTCCGCGTCCCCGACTTCTGGATGTCCACGGCGGGGAAGATGCGACGGTTGGCGATGTCGCGGTCAAGGACCAGCTCCATGTTGCCCGTCCCCTTGAACTCCTCGAAGATCACCTCGTCCATTCGCGAGCCCGTGCCGACGAGCGCGGTGGCCACGATCGTGAGCGTGCCGCCGCCGTCGATGGCGCGCGCCGCGCCGAAGAACTTCTTGGGGCGCTCCATCGCCTTGGCATCCACGCCCCCCGACAGCAGCTTGCCCGACATCGGGATGACCGTGTTGTGCGCGCGCGCCAGGCGCGTGATCGAGTCGAGCAGGATCACGACGTCCTGGCCCCCTTCCACCAGCCGCTTGGCGCGCTCGATGGTCATCTCCGCCACCTGCACATGCCGCGATGCCCGTTCGTCAAACGTGCTCGCGATCACCTCCGCGCCGGGCACCGACGCAATGAAGTCGGTCACTTCCTCGGGCCGCTCGTCGATGAGCAGCACGATCAGCGTGACTTCCGGGTGATTCTCCGAGATCGCCAGCGCCATCTTCTGCAGGAGAATCGTCTTTCCGGCGCGCGGCGCCGCGACGATCAGTCCGCGCTGCCCCTTGCCGAGCGGCGCGATAATGTCGACGAGCCGCATCGCGAGGTCGCCGTCGGCGCGCTCGAGTCGCAGGCGATGCTTCGGATACGACGGGCGCAGGTTGTCGAACTGGATGCGCGCCTGCGCCGCCTCGGGCGCGCCGCCGTTGACGCTCTCCACCTGCAGCAGCGCCAGGAACTTCTCCCACGGCTTCGGCGGCCGCACGCGGCCGCGCAGGGTGTCGCCGGTGCGGACGCCAAAGCGCCGGATCTGCGTCTGCGAGACGTACACGTCGGCGATGCCTGTGAGGTAGCTGTTGTCGGAACTGCGCAGGAAGCCGTGCCCCTCCTTCACGAGCTCGAGCACGCCCTCGGCCATCAGCGTGTCGCCGCGCGCGAGCAGGGCATGCTCGATCCGGTAGATCAGGTCAGGACGGAGGAGGGCGGCCGCGTCGGCTACACCCAGCGACTCACCGAGGGCGAGCAGGTCGGGCAGCGGCGTGCGCCGGAGTTCGGAAATATCCACGAACGGAGTTCGGAGGGACGGTGCGGGGTGCGGGGGAGGGCTTCCGTAAGCTGGGAAGCCGGGGACAGTCGGGTCCCGGGGCGAGCGCGTGGACTCGGGCCAACGGGAGGGAGGGGATGCGCGAGGCGGGATTCGAACCCACGACCTTCGGCTCCGGAGGCCGACGCTCTATCCAGCTGAGCTACTCGCGCGCGTCCCGCCGCGGGGCGGGGACAGGAAAGCTAGGGGTGGCGGCCCCCCGGTACAAGGCGCGATTCAATATCCGGCCCTGGCTCGCCGCACGTCGCAGCGCCCCGCCTCTCGCCTGAGGGCGTCGCAGCGCCCCGCCTCTCGCCTCAGGGCGTCGCGTCGCGCCCCGCCGCTCCTCGCAGGGCGCCGCGGCGCCCGTTCAGACCGCGCGGACGATCGCGGGTTGGCCGGCGGCAGGCGTCATCGCCGTCCGGAACTGGCGCGCAAGCTCCTTCACCGTGCCGCGCGAGCGCAGCTCGCCCGGGTTGAGCCCGGTGTACCGCTTCAGCATGTTGCGGAAGGCGGCGCCGCTGGCGAAGCCCAGTTCGAACGCCACATGATCCACCGCGCGTCCGTCCTCCTCAAGCAGGATGGCCGCCGCCAGCAACCGGCACCAGCCGAGCACCTGCTGCGGGGGTGGGGCGCCCGCCACGGCGCACCGCTCGGCGAGGGTCTTGCGATGCAGGCCGAGGGCGCGCGCCGCGACGTCCACCGAGAGGTGCTGGTGCGAGTTCTTGAGGCCGTACGCCACCAGCGGGCGCACGCGTGGCGGCGTATCCGGCGCAATGGCTCCCCAGACGCGGTCGCCGCGATGCCGCGTGACCGCCGCGGTCAGCGCGCTCCGCACGAGCAGCGGGTGCCGCCGGTCTTCCTCAAAGAGCACCGCATGCACGCCGGCGCGCGCCACCCGCAGCAGTTCCTCGGGGTTCACGCGCAGCCGCGACACCATGCCGATGGTGGCGACCGACGGGAACTGGCTCGGCACGTCCTCGAGGATCGCGGCGCTGCCCGACGCGTCCTCGTGCAGGTCAAAGATCGCGACGTGCACGTTTGGCCGACGGAGCGCGGCGCGCGCGTCCCGCTCCTCCGTGGCGCAGAGGACAGGCGCGCCAGCCGGTAGCCCGGCTAGGAGCCAGCCCGGGGCCTCGGTTTCGCGGCCAACCAGAAGAACTGGAGAATATCTTCGCTTCACGTTACCTGGCGTGATAAAAACGTGACGTGGCGTGTTAACATGCGCTGCGGGGCATGCGTATCAATCTCCCCGACTCCACCACCAAGGAGAAGTTCGATGTCCCGCCAGACCATCGCCCGCCTGCTGTTCGCCCTGCTGATCGTCGGCACGCTGTCCGCCTGCGGCACCGCCCCTACGGCTCCCGATGGCCAGGGAAAGCCGAAGGACACGCTGCCCTGGAATTGACGGCGCGCGCACATTGCTAGACCCTCTCGAGTTCGAGCACGACGCGGTGGGCCGGGGCGGACAACGCCACGGTGTCGGCAACCTCCGCCGTCCCCGCCAGCACCGCATCGCAGCGGCGCACCACGACGCCGAGGTTCAGCACGGCGGCGTCGCGACGCGCGGCGCGCGCGAGGCGCCGGGCCTTGGCGCCGTTGCCGATCCGGGCATAGGCCTGGGCCAGTTCGCTCCGCGCCTCGAGCTCCTCAAGGGGGAAGTTGGCCGACGCCGCCGTCGCAATCAGGCGAGCGCCGAAGCGGTCGACCATCGCGCCGCGGTCAAGTTCGGCCGCGGCGAGTGCGCCCTTGGAGTAGGCTGGCATGAGCACCCGGGCATGCCGCGTGGTGCGCAGGGCGGCCTTGACCGCGCGCAAGGCGGCCACCGGCCGGCCGGCGCTCAGCGCGATCGACCCGAGGTTCACCATCACCCCCGCCGTGTCGTAGCTGTCCAGCGACGAGGTCTCCAGCGCGCGCCAGCCGGCCACGACGGCGTGGTTGAAGTCCTGCTCGCAGAGCGCCGCGGCCATCTCGCCGTGGTAAGAAACAGCCACGACGACGGCGTTCCGTGCCGACGCGACACGCGCCTTGGCGTACCAGCGGTACGCGGCCGGCGCATCGCCCTCGAGCGTTCGCAAAATCCCCTTGCCGACCAGGGCACGGCCGCGCAACTCGGCGAGCCGGTGCCGCGTCGCGTAGCTGAAGAGATAGGAATAGTGGTTCTCGGCGGCCTGCGTCGCGCCGACGCCACGGCAGATGCGCGCCTGCCGGAAGATCGCCGTGCCGGCGCTCGGCGGGTCGACGCGGTCCCAGACACGGCGAGCCGCCGCCAGGGTCGCGTAGGCGAGGGTCAGCGCGCCGGCTGCCTCCATCTCTGCCGTGAGGGCGAGGAGGGGGGCGGGTCGCAGCGCGCGCCGCTTGGCCACCGCCGCCACGCCGCCGCCAATCGCCGGGGACGCCGTCAGCCGCTCGACATCGAGGCCGACGGTCAGCCACCGCGCGTCGTCATCCCCGAAGTGCACGATGTCGGGTGTGCGCTCGAGGTCCCGCCGGTAGGCGGTTAGCACGTCGCAGATGAGGGCCGCGCCGTACGGATCGGTGCGGGGAGTCGCAGTGAAGAGAGAAAGCATTCGGTCGCGGAAGGCCGGAGAAGCCGGACCGCGTAGGCGCGGCCGGTTCATACACCATGTCACGGTTCGCCGGAATCCGCAAGATTTCGGCAAAACGTTACATGGCGTAATAGTTTTTTTGCGCGGGACGTACTAGACTGGACTCTCGTCGACCAACCGCCGCCGGGGGCGTCAGCCCCTGGGGCGGCCCGTCCCCGTCCCCGCCCGCGATGCGTCAGACCACCTGGGTCCTTGCCACTCCGTCCCGCACCGCGCCGCCGCTCGCGGCAGCGCCCGTCGGTCAGTGCGTCGTCCGCATCCCCGCCGATGCGGGCGCCATCGACGCCACCTGGCTCCGGCCGGTGATCGTCGAGCTCCTCAGCCGCCACGAGAAGGTTATGGTGCTGCTCACCTCGGAACTGATGGCCTACGAGGGAAGCGCCGCGCGTCCGGGCAACGGCAGCGCCCAGCCGGGCACAACCGTGCACGATCGCATCTCGCAGGACACGATGGCGCGCTGGCTGGAGATCGAGGAAGTGAAGCTCAGCCTCAAGTCGGCCGATCATTCGCGCGTGCACATTGCCAGCTGGGCGCATTTCACCGACGCGCGGTTCGCCGAGCTCTGGCGCACGCTGCTTACCGCGTTCGCGCGCGATCGCCGCTTCCGGCGTGACGTGCTCGGGCTGGCGCGCGAATCGTCCGGGCACGCCGGGCGCGCCGATATCATCGCGCTGCCCGACCGCGCCCTCTCGCTGTCGCGGCTCGAGACCCTCGCCATGCGCCTGCGGGTCTGCGAGATCGGCGGCTACCACTATGAATATGGCTTCGGGGACGACGAGATTCTCACGCGGAACTTCTATACCGGTGCCTACGCCGCCGACGGGCTCTCGGTCGAGGCGCTGGTGGGACATTCCGCACGCCGACAGTTCGTGGCGCTCTAGCGCCTTGTGCTAGCGCCCCTTCTCGGTGGCGAGCAACCCGCGCGACACGGTCGTTGCCGAGCGCCCCTTGCGCGGCTTGATCGGCGAAAGCCCGTTGCTGCGCTGCACGGCGTCGCGGTAAAGCGTCTCGTACTCGAGCGGCCCCACCTCGAGGCGGCGCCCCTTCTCCTTGAGATAGATGCCGTGCACGGTGAGGCGGACAATCATCCCCTCCACCTCGCGAACGACTTCGGTGGCACTCACCCATTCCTGGGTGGCGGGATCGGTGTAACCGCGTTTCAGCTTCGTGGCCATCGCAAACCAGGGTGAAAGTGGACAGGCGCGCGAAAGCTAGCGAGGGTGCACGCGCAGCCGCACATCCACCGCCACCACGCCGTCGCCGTTCGCGCGCACGCGCAGCGGGTTGATCTCCACCTCGGCGATGTCCGGGTGCTCGGCGACGAGCTGGCCGAGGCGCAGGAGCGCGTCCATCGCAGCGCCGCGATCGGCCGCCGGCACGTTGCGGAAGCCGCGCAGCTTGCGTCCGGCCCACGTGCCGTCGATCATCGCGTCGGCCTCGGTGCGCGGCAGCGGCGCCAGCGCGAACGCCACGTCCTTGACGCCCTCCACTTCGGTGCCGCCGGCGCCGAACATCACCAGCGCGCCGAACTGCGGGTCCTGTACCGCGCCGACGATCACTTCCTGTCCCTCGGGCAGCATGCGCTGCACGTGCACGCCGTCGAGACGCGCCTGCGGATGCGCCCGACGGGCATTCGCCTGCACCGTCGCAAAACCGTCGCGCACGGCCTCGGCGTCGCCGAGCCCCAGCAGCACACCGCCAACATCCGATTTGTGGGGGATGTCGGGGGAGGCCACCTTGAGTGCGACGGGAAAGCCAAGCTGCGAAGCCACTGCGACCGCCTCGTCCGGCGTCGGCGCGAGCGCGATGCGCGGGAGGTCGATGCCATATGCACCGAGCACGCGCGCCACGTCCGCCTGTCCCAGAAAGCCGGCGGGAGCGGCGTCGAGCACGGCCCGCACCTCCGCGGCGCGCACATCGGTGAACACCACCGGCTCCGGCGCGGGCGCGGCCACGAACGCCGCGCGGCGCACGAGCGTGGCGAGCGCGCTCGCGGCGCGCTCCGGGAACCGGTAGTCGGGAATGCGCGCGGCACGCAGTACCTCGCTGGCGCGGCGCACGAGGCTCTCGCCCATCAGCGCCACCACGACCGGCTTGGATGATCCGCGAATGATCGGCGCCATCGCGCTGCACACGGACTCGGCGCTGTGCGTCGGCGGCGGCGGCATGATCACCATCACGGCGCCCACCGCATCGTCGGCGAGCAGCGCCGACAGGCACTCGCCGTACTCGTGCGGTCCGGCGGAGGCGAGCATGTCCACGGGATTCTGCACGCTCGCCGCGGCGGGGAGCACGGCGCGCAGGCGTGCCACGGTGGCGTCGGCGAGCGCGGCGAGCGGGAGGCCGAGCGCCTCGACGGCGTCGGCGGCCACCACGCCGGGACCGCCCGCGTTGGTGAGCACCGCGATGTCACGGCGCCGGGGCAGGGGACACCAGGCGAGCGCGCGCGCCCAGTCGAACATCTCCTCATTGGTCTCGGCACGAATCACGCCGGCACGCTGGAAGGCGGCGTTGTATGCCGCCTCGTGCCCGGCGAGCGCCCCCGTGTGCGAGGCGACCGCACGCTGCCCCGCCGCGAAGCGTCCCACCTTGAGCGCCACCACCGGCTTGGTGCGCGTGACGAGCGCCGCCTGCTCGATGAAACGGCGCCCCGCGCGCACCCCTTCGAGATAGAGCGTGAGCACGCGTGTGTGCGCGTCCTCGGCCACCGGCGCGAGCACGTCCGTCTCGCTGACGTCGGTCTGGTTGCCGAGACTGACGAGCCGCGACAGCCCGAAGCCCTGGCCGGTCGCCCAGTCAATGACGGCGGCGCAGATGGCGCCCGAGTGCGAGATGAACGCCACGTCGCCCGGCACCGGCGGTGGTGGCGCAAGAAACGTCGTGTCGAGCGGCAGGTGCGTGTCGAGCAGGCCGATGCAGTTGGGGCCGATGAGCCGGATCGACAGCTCACGCGCGATGAGCGCCACCTCGGTTTCGAGCGCGGCGCCCTCGTCGCCCACTTCCCGGAACCCGCCAGAGGCGATGATGGCGGCGCGAATTCCGCGTGCTCCGCAGGCGCGCAGCGCATCGGGCACTGCGGCTGCGGGCACGACAATCACCGCGAGGTCTACCGGATCCGGGATGTCCGCGATGCGGCGATGCGCGGTGCGGCCCATCAACTCGCCACCGCGCGGATTCACCAGGTGGATGGCGCCGCGATACCCCGACTGCGTCAGGTTGCGGGCGACGCCGAAGCCCAGCTTGACCGGGTCGTGCGAGGCGCCAATGACGGCGATGCCCGTAGGCTGGAAGAACGGCTGCAGTGTGGCGTCCACGATCGGCGATCTCCGGCGGGGAACGCACAGTGCGCGCGGGGGTGCGGAAATCTAATGTTCGCGCGCCGTCCTACGGTGCTGGTGCGAGAACCCCGTACGCCGCCGGGGCACGATCGAGCGGACCGGCCCAGTAGATGCGCGCGCCGACCTGCGCGCGCAGGGTGGAGGGCACGTCGCGCAACGGACGCCGCACCCCGTCGGCGGTCTCCATCGCATACGACGCGCCGTCCGCGCGCAGCGTCCCATCGACCGCCGTGATGCCGTCCACCGCGCGCACGGCGTATCGCGTGGCGGTGAACGCGCACGCGACACCGGGCAGCATCGTCGCCGGTGCGACAGCGCGCCGCCCCCAGAGCGTCACCTCCAGTCCCTCGAACGGCGGCGGCGAGGGCAGGTGCAGCGCGCAGACGACGCCGTCCGCGCCACGCACCACGAGCTGTGACGTTGGGTCGCTGCCGACACGCTCCACGACGCCCCGCACCGAGTCCGCGGCGCTCGCGGCAGACGTGACTGCTGCGGTGGAGCCGGTCGTCGCCGGTGCCCCCGGTAATGGCGCCGCGCTCGTGGTGTCGGCGGGAGCTGCGCCGCGCCGCTCCACCGCGGGCGAGCACGCCGCGAGCAGCGTCGCGACGGCCGCGGCAACCGTCGTGCCCATCCGCGTCGCCCCTCGTGCACGATGCGCACGGAGCGCGCACGGTCTCATTGGATCCTCGCGATCGCGATGCGCAGCAGCGACGACGCGGTGCCGCCGCTGCTGGATCGCAGGTTCAGCAATTGCGCGGTGGACGACGTGCCGCTGAGCTCGAAGTACGCGTTGGCGCCGCCGCGCACGCCCGTCTGCGTGGCGGCGAACGAGCCGAACGGCAGCGCGACCGGCTGGATCGGAAAGACCGTGCTGAAGCGTCCCACCCATGCCGGGTCGGCGTTCAGCGATGCGTAGATGTTGCGCAGGTTCCACGTGCGGAACTTCAGGTCGCTGGACGCGTTCGTGAGCCCCGGGTAGTCGTCGGTGAACAGTGCCAGGGTCCACTGTCCGATGAGCTGGTCCATGGGGACGCCGCTCACTGCCGCCAGATTCGTGGTGCCAGTGAGGCTGGACGACGTGAGCGCCGTCAGGAAGGCGGCGTCCGATGCGCCGTACCGGTCCACCGCGTAGCGGATCAGCGACCAGGCCGTCTGGTAGAAGACGCTGCCGGTCTGTCCGGTGGCGTCGCCGTACGGCGACCAGTTCCACGGCTCGAGCAGGCGCGGCCGCAGCTCGTTGAACGGACGCCGTGCGCCGAGGCTCGGCCGCCGCAGCGGGTCGTTGGCGAGGCAGGTCGCGTTTGACGGATTGAAGTCGCAGTACAGCCCGTTGGATGCCGCCGAGCCGTAGCCGGCGTTGCCGCCGAATGGCGTGTGGTGCAGCACCTGCCGCGACCACACCTCCTCGGCGTGGCGGGCCGTGCCCTCCTCGATCCAGCTCAACTCAAAGGGCGCCCCGCCGGTCACGCGCGCCGCCATCGAGGCAATGTGCTTCACCTCGTGAATCACCGTGCGCCCCATGAAGGTGTACCAGCCGCTGGGGTTGGACGTCGATTCGAGCGAGGTGCCGGTGCTCGTGGGCACGTTGCCGTAGAAGAACTCGCCAAAATTGCTCGTGCCGCAGGTTGCGCGCGGGAACTGGTCGCGGCTCGTCACAAACGCGGCGATGCCGCCCACCGCGTTCACGCGCTGCGTGAAGACCATGTGGACGCGGCCATCCGCGTCGGTCTGCGCGTCGCGCAGCAGCGGGTCGCCGAACGTTTGCCGCACGACGTCGTACTGGTCGGCGTCGAACACCTGCCCGAGTCGCTGGTACCGGTTGGCGAGCGCCGTGTCGTTCAGCGCGAGCAGGGTGTTGGCGGTGTCCTCCCAGATGACGGCCCGGCTCCCTGAGTACAGCGCGATAGCGGTGATGCGCGCGGTGGTGTCGGCGCATGAGCTCCACGGCCAGTAGAGCACGCGCCGGTCGCCGACGGTGGGCGCGGCAGCCGCCGCGGTCGAGGCGCGCGCGGGTCGTGGCGCCGCGTTGCCTCGCGTGCGCAGCTCCTCGACGACGACGCGTTCCCGCTCGAGGTGCTCCCAGTGCGCGATGTCGCGCCGCGTGTCATTCGATTCGACGACGAGCGGGGCGCGCGAGGCGCGCTGCGCGGCACGCTGCCGCACGCCGGCAACGCCGGCGGCGGGGTTGCCGCTCAGCTCGAAATCCACCTGTGAGTTGGCCGACGTGGACGCGCTGTACACCGAGATCAGGTAGCGCGCCGTGCCCCCCGTCGCCGGGAGTTCGTTGCACCGGCTGGCGGTGCTCGACGTCGCCACGAACGCCTCGCCGACGGCGAGCGTGCGCTGCATGCCGGTCACCGTGGCCGTGGCCGCGCTGCCCACCGCACCGGCGCTCGTGACCACCACCGGCACCGTGCCGCTCGCCACGCACGGCGTGGTGGCGGTGAGCTGTGTCGTCGTGGCCGCCGTGATCGTCGCCGTCACCCCCGCCACGCGCACCACGTTGCCGCCGACCGTGGGAGCGAAGCCGGTGCCGGCAATGACGAACGCGCTTCCGGGAACGAGGGGCTGCGGCTGCACCGAGGCAATGACGGGCGCCGATGAAGCGGTGGCGCTGAAAACGACACTCGGGAGTCCTGAGGTGCTCGCGGTCAGCGTGTTGGTCCCCGTCAGGCTGCCCATCACCCAGCTGCCCACCGTCGCGATGCCGGATGCGTTGCTCGTTGCCGTTGTCCCAGTGGCCGTGCCGCCGCCGCTCGACACCGTGAACGTGACGGCGATCCCCGCCACCGGATTGCCGAGCGCATCATTCACGCGCACCGCGGGCGCGATGGCCACGGCGGTGCCGGCGCCCGCCGTCTGGTTGTTGCCCGCCGACGCGACGAGCACCGCGGCTGGTCCGGCGGTGGCCGTCGCGGTGAAGTAGACGGTGTCCTTCACCCCCGTGGCGAACACCTGCATCGCGTGAATGCCCGCACCGGGCCCCAGCGTCCAGATGGTGGACGCGGTGCCGTCGCTGCCCGTGGACGCCGTGGATGGGTTCATTGAGCCGCCGCCGATGGCGGGCGTGAACGTCACCGCGACGCCGGCCACCGGACTGCCGAGGCGGTCCTGCAGCTTCACGCGGATCGCCCCGCCCAGCGCCGTCCCCACCGTCGCCGTCTGCGCATCTCCCGCGTCCTTCCTCGGCGCGACGGGTACTTGCGTCACCGTCACCGGCACGCTGGCCGTCGCGCGTCCCGCGGTGATCGTGATGACCGCGCTGCCGTTCGTGACCGCGGTGACCGTCGGATTCGCGCCACTGCTTACTGTCGCGATCGCGGGCGCCGACGATGTGACGGTCGGAACCGCATTCGGCATCTCCGTTCCATTCTGGTCGCGCACCGTGACCGTGAACGCCCCGGTCGCCCCGACGGCGTCGAAGGAAAGGCTCGTGACCGACGCGGAGAGCGACGTGGCGACGAGCGGCGGCGTGGAGTCCTTGCCGCACGCCGCGACGGCGCCGACGAGAAGCAGCGCCGCCGCCTGCGCGGCGAGCCGCGCCCTGGAGTGCGCGGTCTTGCGATGGACTGACGCGTGCGGTTGTGGGGCGAAGTTCATGCCGGGGGCGGAAGGCGGGCGACAAGGTATGATCCCGCCGGGACGTCCCCCCGGCAAGTGACACGCATCACGCTGCCGCGTTCCGCCGTTCTCTGCCGTTCTCTGCCGTCCTCTGCCGTTCTCCGCCGTCCTCCGCCGTTCTCCGCCGTTCTCCGCCGTCCTCTGCGGCTACACCAGGCCCTTAAGGGCCTGGTGTAGCCGCGGCATCGCCGCTTCGATGTCCGTCTCGCTCACCGCCCCGACGCTCAACCGGAACCAGCCGCTCTCCTCCGGCACGCCAAACGCCTGGAACGGCACGACACCGATCTGCGACGCGTCGAGGATCCAGCGGCGGATCTCCTCGTTGGTGGAGAGCACGGCGCCGCTCGCCGTCCGCTTGCCGAACGGGTAAATGCGCGCGGTCAGGTAGATGGCGCCCATCGGCGGCAGCGCCTCCACCGGCAAGCCCTGCGCACGCATCTGCTCGAGCCCGCGGTACAGCGCGTCGAGTCGTCGCTGGATGCCGGGAACGAATGTCGCGCGAAACTCCGCCTGCGCGGCAATGTCACCCAGGAAGGCCGCCGTCGCCACCTGCTCCGCGCGCGGCGCCCACGCGCCCAGGTGCCCGATGACCGCGCCCATGCGGGCAATCACGTCGGCCGGTCCCACGGCCCATCCCACGCGAAGCCCGGTCGCGGCGAACGCCTTGGAGATGCCGTCGACGAGAATCGTGTACTTCGCCATCTCGGGGACCAGCTCCGGCGGCGTCACGTGCCGCGTGGCGCCCACGCAGAGCGGCCAGTAGATGTGATCGTACATCAGGAAGAGCGGTCGCTCGCCGGTCCCGTCGCGCCGCCGGTTCTCCGCGAGAATGGCATGGCAGATCGCGGTGAGCGACTCCCCGGTGATCGCCGTGCCCGACGGATTGAGCGGCGAGTTCAGGCAGACGAGCCGCGCCCCGCGCAGCGCCGGGGCGAGCTCTTCAGCGGTGGGGAGAAATCGGTTGGCGCTTGAGCAGGGGACCGGCACCCCCACCGCGCCCAGTTGATGCACGTAGTGGTTGTTGTTCCACGACGGCAGCGGATACACCACGCGGTCGCCGGGATCCACGAGGCTTCGATAGATGCTGTAGATCACCGGGCGTGCGCCGCCCGTGATCTGGATGCACTCGATCGGGTAGGAGAGGCCGAGTTCGCGGCGATAGTACGCCTGCACCGCCTGCCGGAGCTCGGGCACGCCGTCGGCGGGCGGGTAGTTCGTCTCGCCGTGTGCCAGCGCCTTCGCAATCCCGTCCCGAAGTGCGGCGGGAATCGGGAATTGCGCGGGATCGAAGTCGCCGACGGTGAGGTTGCAGATGCGCGTGCCGCCGCGGACCATCGCGCGAATCTCACCGGCGATCTTGAGGATCTCCGAGCCGGTGAGGCCGGCCGCCATCGCGGAGACCCGCGGCGCGCCGTCGGTTCCATCAGGACCAGCGATCGCGCTCAGGTCGATTTCGGGTCGGGACATCGCGTGGCTTGGCTCGGAGAGGTGGTGGGGACGAACCACACTGGATAAGATAGCGCGATTGCCAGGTGGTTGAGGTTCCGTTGCCCCGTCGCCGGTGCCCGATGTCGCACTGCACGTCTGCCATTCGATCGCAATCGCGCGCGGCCTGGGACGGCGCCTGCGGAGCGCCATCCGTCGCCGCGCTGCTGGTACTGCTGTTCGCCTCGCCAACGGCGGCGTCGGCGCAAACGGTGTCGCCGCTGCTCGATTCCGCGCGCACGATCGTGCGGCCATTGCCCGCGGTGGAGGTGGTCGCGACTGGCGGTCCGGCGCGGCATCGGCACCCCGGCGCGGTCGCGACCGTCGACTCGACGCGGCTCGGGAGCCTCGCCGCGCTTAGCGTCAAGGAGGCGCTGCGCACCGTGCCGGGCGTGCACGTGATGGACGAGGACGCCTTCGGGCTCAATCTCAACGTCGGACTTCGCGGCTTGCCCGCCCGGCGCTCGCAGCGCGTGCTCCTGCTCGAGGACGGCATGCCGATCCACCTCGGGCCGTATAGCGATCCCTCGGCCCACTACCACCCGCCGGTGGACGCGCTCGAACGGATCGACATCGTGAAGGGGGCGGCACAGATCGCGTTCGGACCGCAATCCGTCGGCGGCGTGGTGAACTTCGTGCGACGTCCGCCACCGTCCCGTCCGGGCGTTCGCCTCGCCGTCGCCGGGGGATCGCGCGATCTCTTCACGGGGCGCCTCGCGGCCGGCGGCACATGGAAAGAGCGCGGCCTGCTCCTCGAACTCGGCCGGCGCGCCGGCGACGGCACACGACGCGGGCACACGCATCGGATCGACGACGTGTCGCTGCGCGGCGTCCTGCCGGTGGGCCTGCGGCAGCGTCTCGCGCTGAGCGTCGGGCACTACGCCGAGGCGTCCCGCTACGGGGAGGCGGGACTGTCGCAGGCGGAGTACGACCGCGATCCCTATCAGAATCCGCTCCCCAACGATGTCTTCGACCTCTCGCGCCAGGCGCTGCAGGCCGTGCATGAAATGCAGATCGGCCATCAGATGGTCGTTCGCACCCAGCTCTATCATCAACGCGTCGAGCGCACCGCCTGGCGGCAGGCCCACACCTCGGCGGACCGGCTCGGCAACGCCGCCTACGAACTCGCGTTTCGATGCGCGCCGGGCGCCGTGTCCGTGGATGCCTGCGGCAACACCGGACGGCCCCGGCGGTACGCATTCACGGGGATCGAGGTGCGCCTGACCCGCGACCACCGCTTCGCAGCGGTGCGGGGCGCGCTCGAGCTGGGCGTCCGCGTGCATGATGAGCTGATGCGGCGCCAGGAGCGCGACGGCGCAGCGGCCACCGCACGCGACGGCCCGTTGTCCCGCGACAACGAGATCACGACGCGCGCCGCGTCCGCGTTTGTGCTGGAGCGGGTGGGCTGGCGCGGCCTCACCGTCAGCCCGGGCGTGCGGCTGGAACGCGTGTCTTCGCGCAATCGCAACCTGCTCGCCGCCACCCAGGCCCATGACGACTACACGAAGCTGCTCCCCGGACTCGGCGCCACCTGGACGCCGGGCGACACGCTGCGCCGCGCGCTCACCCTCATGGCGGGCATCCACCGTGGATTTGCCCCGCCGCGTCCCGCCGATGTGCTCAATCCGGTGGCAGGCGAGGGCGTCGTGCAGGTCGATGCCGAAACGAGCGTGATGGTCGAGGCCGGCGGGAGATTCCGCCTCGGCGAGGTCGTCCGCTTCGATGTCACGGCATTCCACATCGCCTTCGACAATCAGATCGTGCGCGGCTCACTCGTCGGTGCCGGACAGCGGTATGTCAATGCGGGACGCACGCGGCACGATGGCCTGGAGGTGGGCGTCACGCTGGCCATGGGGCCGCTGCTTGGGGACGCGTGGTCGCCGTCGGCTGGTCGGCTGGAGACGGACGTCGCGTGGACCTTTCTTCCCCACGCACGCTTCGAGGATGCCCGCGCCAGCACCGTGGATGCGACGCTCTCGGTGCTGGGGAAGCGCCTGCCCTTCGCGCCGCGCTCGCTGCTCCATGCGGGGGTGACGTGGGTGCATGCGCGCGGTGCGAGCGTGCGCGTCGATGGTGAGGCGGTCTCGGCGCAGTTCGCCGACGATGCGAACACCGTGGCTCCGGCGGCCGCCGGTCGGCGCGGCCTGATCCCCGCGTACGAGGTCATGCACGCGACGGTTCGCCTGCCGCTCGGGTCCGGGCCAAGGGCGCCCCTCGTCACACTGGCCGTGAAGAACGTCTTCAACCGCACGTACATCACGGACCGGCAGGAGGGGATCATGACGGGCGTGCCGCGGAGCCTCTCCGTGGGGTTTGAAGTCGCCCGCTGACCCGGCGACTCCGCAGGAAGCGCGCCACGACTGGCCATCTCCCTTGCGTTGCCCTCGTTGCGTGGCGGGTCGTGGCGATCTAGACTGTCAACAGGAGCCACGCGGCGTGCGGTCCCCTGGCTCTGCCTGTGAGGAATAAGCCCCCGTTTGCAGGTCTGTCGCATGCACCTACTTCTGGCCGAGCAGCAGAAGGCACCGCGGTCGATTGGCGCCACGATTGTCAGCGTCGCGCTGCACGTTGGCGTGCTCGTCCTCCTCGTCACGCAAGGGCGACAGGTCGTTGACGCCGTGCGCGACTTCGTGGAGGAGACGGTGCAGTACCTGTATCCGGTGCCGCGCGACATCGGGGCCTTGCGGCCGGGACTGGAAAGCGCGCCGGCCCCCACCGATCGACGCGACGTTGGTTCGGCGACGCCGCCGTGGCGCGAGGGCGTGAGCGGCGCCGGCGGCGTCGGCCTGGGGGCGCACGACGGGGCCCTCTTCACCCCGAACCCCTCGAACACCGAGGCCATCGAACCCGGCATCGGCGACAACGCCATGAGCACCGTCGAGGTCGATTCCATCGCCGTCTTCGACGCAACCAGCGCCGCGCCCGAGTATCCGGAGGCGATGGCGCTGCGCCGGGTCGAGGGGAGCGCGGTCCTCCGCTTCGTGATCGACTCGACGGGCCTGGTCGACATGTCCACGGTGCGCGTGATGTCCGCCACCCACTCGGCGTTCGCGCGGTCCGTGATCGAAGCCATGCCGAGAATGAAGTTCCGGCCCGCGAGCATTGGCGGACGTCCGGTCCGGCTGCTGGTGGAGCAGACGTTCGCGTTCAAGATTCAGAAAGTGAAGAAGGCGATTTCGTAGCGACACGGCATTGACCGCATCATCGCCAGGCCTCCGGAGGGACCCATGCAGATTCACCTCACGGACCGGGAAGCCCGCGACCTGCACGACCTGCTTCACGATTACCTGCCGGCCCTGCGGCGCGAGGTCGCACGCACCGATTCGAGGGAATTCCGCCATCTCCTCGTACAGCGTCTCGATCTTGCCGAGCGCCTGCTCGTCGAGCTGTCGTTGGAGGTGGCATCGTCAGCGGCGCAATGACGCCCACGACGCGTTGACGTCTGCGGTGCGCGGACATCCGCGGCGCGATGACGGCTGCCGCCAGTTCACGCCCGCGACGTGGTGATGCGCGAACGCCAACCCGTGGCGATTGCCGCGCGAAGGCCGCCCTCCGGGGCGGCCTTTTGCGAGCTACCTCCCGATCGGTCGGCTGGCTATTCTTCCAGCATGCCCGCAACGGACGCGGATCGTCGCGCCGGCCTGAACCGCCAGGCCACTGATTCCCAGGCCTGGACGCTGGTCTTCGTCGCCTGGCTGATTGCCGGTGCGTCCACGCTTGGAGCGCTCTTCTTCGGCGAGGTGATGCGCCTCCCGCCGTGCTCGCTGTGCTGGTACCAGCGCATCTTCATGTTCCCGCTCGCGGTGATCCTGCCGTTTGCGCTCTTCCCGTTCAACCGGAGCGTGGTGCAGGCCGCGCTGCCGCTCGCCGGACTTGGCGCGCTGGTGGCGGCTTTTCACGTGCTCCTGGTGGCGGGCGTCATTCCCGAGCGGCTGGAACCGTGCAAGGCGGGCGTGCCCTGCTCGGAGACGGTGATTGAGTGGTTTGGGTTCGTGACCATCCCGCTGCTGTCGTTCGCGGCCTTCGCGGCGATCGCCGCCCTGCTGACATTCGCCTACTACCGGAGTTCCAAGTGACGCAGAAGAACCTGTTCATCGGCGCGGCGGCGGCGCTGGTGGTGATGTTCGCGGGCGCGTCGATGATGTACATGTCGTCGAAGTCCGGCGCGCCAGCGGCAGTTCCAGCCGCCAGCCAGGCCGCGCTGGTCCGGGCGCATGCGCCGACGGTGGGCCCGGCCGACGCGCCGGTCACCATCGTCGAGTTCCTCGACCCCGCGTGCGAGACGTGCGCGACGTTCTATCCGATGGTGAAGGAGCTGATGGCGGCCAATCCCGGCAAGATCCGCATCGTGTATCGGTGGGCGCCGTTTCATAACGGGTCGCAGGACGTCGTGGCCATGCTCGAGGCCGCGCGCAAGCAGGACAAGCTCTGGCCCGCGCTCGAGGCGCTGCTGGCGTCGCAGGCCGTCTGGTCGCCCGGCCACACGCCGCAATCGGCGGCGGCCTTCAAGCAGCTCGAGGGGCTCGGGCTGAACCGCGAGCAGATGATCGCCGACATGGCCGCGCCCGAGATCGCACAGACCATCGCGCAGGACCTCGCCGATGCCGCCTCGTTGAATGTGACGATGACGCCCGAGTTCTTCGTGAATGGCAGGCCGCTGCCGAGCTTTGGCTGGGAGCAGCTCACGCAACTGGTGAATGAGGCGCTGAAGGCGACGCAGAAAGCGCCGTGAGGCGGCGAATCGGCGGCATCGCCGTTGTCATGCCATCGGTCGCGCATCCTGTCGTGCTCGCGGTCGCTCTTTCCTTCGCATTCGCGTCAGCGGCGCGAGCGCAGGAGCCAGTCGTGCGCGAGGCCGACCGGTTCTTCGCGGCCGTCGCCGGCCTGTGCGGCAAGGCGTTTGGCGGACGCGTCGTCGCCAACCAGCCGGCGCCGACGGCCGCCGATCCGTTCGAGGGCAAGACGCTGGTCTTCCACGTGCGGCGCTGCGCGAAGGACCGGCTCGAACTGCCGTTCCACGTCGGCGATGATCGGTCGCGCACCTGGGTCCTCACGCGCATCGACGGCGCGATCACGCTGAAGCACGACCACCGGCATCGGGATGGCGCTTCAGACAGCCTGACGATGTACGGCGGTGTCACGCGCGGACCAGGGACGTCCGTGCGTCAGGAGTTTCCCGCCGATGCGGAATCGAAGGACCTCTTCACGCGTCTCAAGCTCCCGGTGTCGTTGCCGAACGTCTGGGCGATGGAGATCGAGCCCGGCCGCCGCTTCGTCTACGAACTCGCGCGCCCCGGCCGCCTGTTCCGGGTGGAGTTCGACCTCACGCGTGAGGAGCCGGTGCCGCCGGCGCCGTGGGGGCACGATCGGCCCAACTGACGCAAAGTCCGCCCAGGTCGCCTTGAACGGAGCGTTGGTGACCCGGTAGCGGATCTCCAGCGGCCGGCGCCTGCGTCCTGCGCGGAGGCGCGGCGTGCGTCAGGCGGACGGCAATGCGGCCGGTGCGCCCAGTTCAAACTCCATCGCCACCTCGGCGCCGTGCGCCAGCGTGTTGTGCGCCGGGCAGCTACGCGCCACGCGTTCGAGCATCGCCACGTGCTCCTCCGGCATTCCGTCGGGCAGCACGACCTTGACCGCGAACTCGCCGATGCGGTTCGGGTTCTGCGCGCCGCGCTGCCGCAGTTCCACGCGCATGCCGTCGTGCGACAGGCCGCGCGACTGGCAGAACTGCTGCACATACAGCGCCACGCAGGTGCCGAGCGAGACCCCAAGGAGTTCGATGGGAGAGGGACCGGCGTCCGCGCCGCCGCCGCGCTCGGGCTGGTCGACGAGAATGCGGTGCGAGCGCACCTGCGCGGCAAACTGCACGCCGCCGACGTGGGTGATGACCATGGGATCGCGCTGCGTTGGGGCCGACATGGGGACTCCGTGCGGTTGGGACGTCGTGACCTGCAGATGAATCGTATATATTCCTATATAGGTATATAATAGGGTAATGCCGCGCGGCGCTGTCAGCGAAACCCGCAGGGGGAGGTTCGACGTCGGGCGGCCGCTGCCACGGGCCGCTGCCACGGGCCGCTGCCACGGGCCGCTGCCACGGGCCGCTGCCACGGGCCGCTGCCACGGCCGCGCGTTCGTCGGTCGCAGGCCGCACGGGCATCTCCCCGATTCGTGTGATGCGGACTGGTCAGTTCGAGCGATAGGCAGCACCCGCGCCGACGCCGACATTGCGGGTGTCCCCAAACGCGAGCCCACCGCATGTCGAAGAGCGAGAAGCGCATCCACACCCGCGTCGTGATCGGCGGCGTGATCCTGCTGGTGGCGTTCTTCGCCTGGCTCTATCTGGTGGATGGCGGGATGTACTTCTCCCGCGGCTGACGGCGGACGGCGGACGGCGGACGGCGGACGGCGGGCGGCTGGCCGCACGCGCCGTCCCAAAAGCCGCCCCAGGCGGCGCCCTACGCGCCGCGGTCTGTTGTCTCTCTGTTATCTCTCTGTTGTCTCTCTGTTGTTTCTCTGTTCCGCCGCTGCTCTACGACGTTCGCAATCTCCGCCCCGATGGTTCGAACGTCGATCGGCTTGGTGATATACGCATCGCATCCTGCCGCGAGCGCCAAGTCGGCATCGCCCCGCATTGCCTGCGCCGTGAGGGCGATGACCGTCAGCCCGGCGAGCGAAGGGTCGCCGCGCAGTCGTCGTGTGGCCTCCAGGCCGTCCATGTCGGGAAGGCGGATGTCCATCAGCACCACGTCCGGCGCCAGCGCGTGAGCCTGCGCCAATCCGTCGGTGGCGGTGCCCGCTTCGTACACGACGTGTCCGGCGCTTTCGAGGACCTCACGGATGAGCTCGAGGTTCAGCGGAACGTCTTCGACGACGAGCACCCGCAGCGTCATGAGCCGGAACGCGGAGTCCTCCCGCGCCGTGCGAGGGCCTGCGCCATCGCCTGGAGCAGTGCCTGGTGCTGGACCGGCTTCACGATCCAGGCTTCCGCGCCAAGGGATCGTCCCAGGCGGCTCTCGTCGGTGATCGACACGACGATGACGGGAATCTTCCGGGTTTCCGGTTGTTGCTTGAGTTTGGCGAGCACCTGAAAGCCGTCACTCTCCGGCAGGAGGATGTCGAGCGTAATCAGGTCCGGGCGCAGCGTGGCGGCGAGGCGCAGCGCCTCAGTGTCCGTTGTGGCGCGCACGACGCGATACCCGTCGTTCTCCAGGTGATCGGACAGGAGATCGCCCGAGTGTGGGTCATCTTCGACCACGAGCACGAGCGGCGTCGCGGCGGACTCACCCTCCGTGGGCACCGGCTTCACATCCATCACCGCCGGCGTCACGTAGGCGGGAATGGTGAATGAGAAGGTGGACCCCCTGCCCGGCATGCTCGTCACGCCAATCGCTCCATCGTGCAGCGCCACGAGGCGGCGCACGAGCGCGAGGCCGAGCCCGGTGCCCTCCCGCAGCCGGCCATGGCCGTCGCCCACCTGTTCGAACTCCTCGAACACACGGCCGAGGTCACTCTCGGCAATGCCGATCCCCGTGTCGGTCACCGCAACCCGCACCAGCGCGCGGCCGGATTCCTCGACGGCATCCGCCGACACCGTGATGCGCCCGCCGTCGTCCGTGTACTTGATTGCGTTCCCCAGCAGATTCACGAGAATCTGCCGGAATCGTGTTGCGTCGGCGCGCACCAGTGGGAGCTCTGGCGCGTAGGTCACGTGCAGCACCTGCTGGCGACGGGCCGCCAGCGGCTGCAGCCCCGAGGCGACCTCCTCAACGACGCCGGCGACATTCAGGCGCGTCAAGTGCAACTCCATCCGACCGGCTTCCACCTTCGAGAGATCGAGGATGTCGTTGATCAGCGCCAGCAGCTGCCGGCCCGCCGACGCGACGTTGTCGACGAAGCGCCGCTGCTTGGCCGTCAGCGGGCCGGCCGTTTCCTCGAGGAGCACGTCAGAGAACCCGATGATGGAGTTGAGCGGTGTGCGAAGCTCATGGCTCATCTTGGCAAGAAAGCCCGACTTGGCGCTGTTTGCCCGCTCGGCCGCCTCCTTGGCCTCGCGAAGGCTCCGCTCGCCTTCCTTGATCTGGCGACTGGCCGCGGCCACCTCGAGGGTGCGTCGGTAGACCTCCGCTTCCACGGCCTCGGCGCGCGACCGCAGCTGCGCGGACGTCTCGCGCGCCTCTTCCTGCTCCTGCTTCAGTCGCATGAACGCCGTGACGTCCTCGACGCGGTGAATGATGCCGACGAGGGTGCCATCGAGTCCAAGCACAGGCGTATTCACCGGGCTCCAGAAGCGCGCCTCGAATCCGCCCCCCTCCGCCTCGGGACGCGGGATGTCGTACTTCTGCACGCTCATCGCATCCTGGACCCTCAGGTCACGTACCCGCTCGAGTGAGGTCCGCAGGTTGCGCGTCGCGTCCGCGTTGGGGTCGTCGGGATTGTCCGGAAAGACGTCAAAAATGTGCCGGCCGACGATGGCCTCTCGTGCGGTCATCGTCGCCTGGAGGTACGCGTCGCTGACGGCGGCAATGACCAGTGCCGGAGTCAGGGCGAGATAGGCGTCGGGGGCCGACTCGAAGAGCAATCGGTAGTCGGTGGGCACGACCTCCGTCGGCCGACCACTCATGTCCGTCCGTCCGTGATCACGAGACCCTCCTCGGAAGAACCGCTCAGTCCAGCGAACCGATCAACTTGGGGCGACGCCGTTGCGCGGAAATGACATCACGATGCGCGTTCCGCAGGCCCTTCCGTCGTCCACGCGCACGACGCCGGCGTGCGCCTGCATCACCAGGCCGACGAAGTAGAGCCCCAGGCCGTGCCCTCGGCCCCGGCCTGCGTTGCGCATCGCGAGCGTCCCGTACTTCGAGAACAGCAAGGGCCGCACGTCGGCACTGATGCCGGCGCCTTCGTCCTCGATCACAATCGTCGCAACGTCCCCGTCCGTTCCGACCCGCACGGTCACGCACGATTCCCGTGGTGAGTGCTTGAGCGCGTTAATGAGGAGGTTCTCCACGGCGCGCTGCAGGAGCGGGGCGTCGCACGCGACGGGGAGCGCCGCATCCGGCGAAATGACGGTGACCGTGCTGCCGTGGCCCGCGGCGAGACCCGATACGGTCGCGGCCGCCGCCCGTGCGACGTCGCCGAGGGTGGTGGGAGCCAGCTGTGCCGTCAGCGCACCCTCCTCGAGCAATCGCGCCTGCAGCAATTCGCCGGTCAAGTCGTGGAGGCGGCGGGCGGCGGACGTGGCACCGGCGAGTGTGTCGCGGGCCCTCTGGCTGATCGCCTCGAGGCCCAAGATCTCCAGGTAGGCCAGCAGCCCCGCGAGGGGATTGCGCAGATCGTGCACGAGGAGCGCGACGAAGTCGTCCTTGATGGCGTGCAGTTGCTGCGCTTCGACCAGCAGCGCGTTGCGTTCGCGGAAGAGCCGCCGGGCGCGCAGGAACGCACGCACGCGCAGCCGCAGTTCGTACGTGTCCACCGGCTTGCTGAGGAAGTCGTCGGCGCCGGCGTCGAATCCCTCCTGCCGCTCCGCGCGGTCCGAGAGCGACGTCAGCAGGAGGATCGGGAGGTGCTCGTCGCCGCGTGCGGCCCGTATGCGGCGGGTCACTTCGAATCCCGTCATGCCCGGCATCATGACGTCGAGGATCACGAGGTCGACGTCGTGCGACGAGAGCAGCGCAAGGGCGGTGGGGCCGTCCGCCGCGTCGAGGACGTGGTAGTCGCACTCGAGCAAGGAGCGCAACAGGTCCCGATTGGCAGCCAGGTCGTCAACGATCAGCAGCGTCTCTGCGGCTGCCTGCGGAGACGTCGCCTCGCTCGCGTCCTGCCCATCGCCCGACCTCGTAGAGCGCATAGCACCCTCGACAAAGCGTTACGGGAACCGAATGAGTCCGACAGGGCGGCGTGGCCTGTGTCGCGCGCGGGAAGGGGCTCGCTGGTGCGAACCGCCGCGATGCCGCGCGATTTGCGAACCTATCACGACCGGTAACCCGTTGGCAAGCTGGGCGCGTCGTGCTGCGCCCCGTGTCCCACGGGCGAGCGGCGTCGTCGGTGGACGCGTTGACGGGCAATCCCCCGGGGTAATGCGGCCGGCGCTCGGCGCCGATGGGCGCCCGGACGGGTGTGCACGCCGAAGCCCCCGCCGATGAGCTTGGGCATCGTGGGGGCTTCGGTGAATCTCAGTCGGGGCGAGAGGATTTGAACCTCCGACCTCCTGCTCCCGAAGCAGGCGCTCTACCGGGCTAAGCTACGCCCCGATTCGGTAAAGTCTTCCAACGGTCTGCCGTCCTCCGTCAGCCGTCTTCCGTCTGTTGTCCAATGCGCCCGGAGAGACTCGAACTCCCAACCTTCTGATCCGTAGTCAGATGCTCTATCCAATTGAGCTACGAGCGCCAACCGATCGCGTCTGTTGTATCTCTGTTGTTTCTCTGCCCCCTCGACACCTTCGCCGGCGCGAACAACCGCGCCGGCGAGCCTAAAAATATATCCAGACCATCCCCTCAGGTCAATCAGTTGGCCAGCAACTTCGTGACCATTCCCAGCAACTCTTCACGCCCAAACGGCTTCGCCAGGATCCCGTCGGCGCCCAGCGTCTGCGCCGAGTTGAGGTAGGCGTCCGGACCCACGCGTCCGCCCCCCGAGATCGCCACCACCTTCACCGGCTGACCGCACTGCCGCAGCTGCATCAGCGTCTCGAGCCCCTCCTGCTCCGGCATCAGCACGTCAGTGATCACCAGGGCAGAAGGATGCTCGTGAAACCGCTTCATCCCCGCGCGCCCGTCCTCCGCGGAATCCACGTCGTACCCTTCCCGCCGCAGCATCTCCACCAGCATGTCGCGGACAATCGGGTCGTCGTCGATCACCAGGATCCGGGCGCTCATCGGGGACTCAGCGCGCGCTACTTGAGGGGTGCGTATCGCCAGGCCGCAATCTTCGGCTTGTCCGACTTGATCTCAAACGCCCCCGTCGATCCGGCCGCCAGGTTCTCGATCTTGGCCACCTGCGTGTCCACCACCGCGCCGGCGATGTCGAGCAGCTCGAACGTGACGTCGAACGTCTTCGCCGCCTTCGAGCGGTTCTCGATCTCGCCCTTCACCACGGCGCGGTCGGCATAGCGCACGAACTCGACGATCACGAGCCGATGCGGCATGTCATCCGCCACCTTCATGTACTTGGCAACCGAGTCGGCGTACGGGCTCGGCGGCGGCGGCGGCGGGGCAGCCGGCCGTGCGCCCGGGCGCGCCGGGGCGGGCGCCGGAGCCGGCGCCGGTGTCGGCGGCTTCCACTGCTCGTTCAGCACGTTGTACGCGTAGGCGTACAGCGACGTGTTGTCCGGATTGCTCGGGTCAATGGTGATGAGCCGGTTGACGAGCGGCAGCATCTCGTTGCCCTTGCGCAGCTCGTACATGAGCGCCGAGGCGTTGTACAGCGCGTCGCGCGAATTGGGGTTCTTCGTGAGCGTCGCCTCGAACAGCTTCACGGCGTCCGCCGTCTTGCCGTTGCGGTTGGCGCAGATGGCGGCCTGCAGCACCGACATGTCGTTGTACTTGTCCACCGCCTTGTCCACTAGGTCGAAGCACTTGGCGAAGAGCGACGAGTCTTTCAGCGACGTCGCCGCGATGCCGATGCCCGACAGGGCGTACGGCGTCGCCTCGGCGCCCGGCGCCTCGGAGGCCAGCGCAATCAGCACCTCGGCCGACCGCCGCAGCGTCTCGGTGCGCTTGGGCTCCGGCTGGAGCTCCGCGTACTCGAGCCCCGTCTGGCCGATCTGGAACTGCACGGCGCGACGGTCCTCGATGTAGGCCGTGTCGCCTTCCGTGAGCTTCAGCGCTTTCTCCAGGTGCATCATCATGTCGGCCGACGACCCGCGCTGCTGCGCAATCGCCGCGAAGACGCGATCGGCGTACGGCGAGGTCCGGTCGAGCACCTGCGACTGCTTGGCATAGTACTCGGCCGAGTCCACCTGGTTGGCCGCCATCGTCCGGAAGGCGGCGTTGATGCGATCCTGCCACGGCTTCGACATGCGCCACGGCTTGGTCTCGCTGAGGCAGGCCGGAGACGCCTTCTCAATGGCGGTAAACAGCGAATCCGCCGTCTTGGCGAGTTCGATGACCTGGTCCTTCGGCTCGCCCCAGTTCAGCTGGCCGCGCGTCGCCGTCTCGCCGGCGTTGGGCTGGGCCATCCACAGGATGAGCATCTGCCCGGCGAACAGGTCAACGCCCTGCTGGTTCTTGGACGAGACCTTCGGGTTGCCGAGCACCTTCATGATGTCGCGGATGACCTTCGCCCGATCATCGCCCGGCGCGAGCTGCAGCGCGCGCATGCGGGTGATGTTGTAGGGCGTGATCAGTTCCTTCGGTTGGTTCAGGTCGATGGGGCAGGCCGCCGCGGCCGCCGGTTCCTGCGCCGCCAGGGGAGCCGCTGCCAGCGCGGCCACGAGCGATATACGAGTGATGAGCGTCATCGGATTATGGGAAGGTGCCGGTTGCCCGGCAGGTGACGCGGGGAAGATAACAAGAAGCCCCACGAGGCGCTCTCGTGAGGCAATGGGCGGTACAAGACTCGAACTTGTGACCTCCACGATGTCAACGTGGCGCTCTAACCAACTGAGCTAACCGCCCGAAACAGGGGGCGACACCGGAAGGCGCACAACACCCATTCCCGCAATTGCGCTGTCCCTCCTACGTACCCCGAAGCGGAACTGCTGGTCCCCCCGCCCGCCCTGTCTGTTGTTTCTCTGTTGTCTGTCTGTTGTTTCTCTGTTCTTTCTCTGTGGTGAAGCGGGAAACGGGACTCGAACCCGCGACCCCAACCTTGGCAAGGTTGTGCTCTACCAACTGAGCTATTCCCGCGCATGTCCCGGATGGGAACCGGAACAGGAAATTCGGCCGAAACCGAACCCCAGTGGAGGCGAGCGGGATCGAACCGCTGACCTCTTGAATGCCATTCAAGCGCTCTCCCAACTGAGCTACGCCCCCGGGACCTGACGGGCGCAAAGGCATGCCCGAGCGTTCCATCAGGAACCAGAAAAGCTATCCCGGAGTATTAGCGGGGTCAAGCGGTCTCTCTAGCGGAAATCCTGTTTTGCGCTATTTTTAGAGGCCTTGCATCAGCACCCAGCAGTGGCTGCGCCGCCCGCGTCAGTTTCCATGGCGAGCGCGCCGAGTTTGCACCGGGCCAGGCCCAGTTCCGGGTCCCCCGCCTTACCGATTCACGCTCGAGCCCCCTGGCTCGTCGAGGCATAGTCCATGGCCACCGAAGTCAAGCGCCGCCGTCGTCGCGCGGTCCCCGCTGGGATCGCGCCCAGCGAGCCCGAGCGCGACATCCTCGACCAGTACCTGTACGAGGTCAGCACCTACCCGCTCCTCAAGGGCAACGAGGAGATCGAGGTCGCGCGCAAGATTCGCGCGGGCGACCCCGATGCCCTCCAGGAACTGGTCAAGCGCAACCTGCGCTTCGTCATCTCCGTCGCCAAGAAATACCAGAATCGCGGCCTCCCGCTCATCGACCTCATCGGGGAAGGGAACGTCGGACTCCTCACGGCCGCACGGAAGTTCGATCCCGACCAGGGCGTGAAGTTCATCTCGTACGCCGTGTGGTGGATCCGGCAGGCCATCCTGTCGTCGCTCGCCCGCCAGGGGCGCACGGTGCGCGTGCCGCTCAACCGCACGGCCGACCTGTCGCGCATCATCAAGGCATCGGAAATCCTGCGCCAGAAGATGCGCCGCGAGCCCACCCCCGAGGAACTCTCGAAGGTGACGGGCCTCTCGGTGGATGTCGTCTCGTCCCTCGCCGCCCTCAACAGCGGCGACGTGCGCCTCGACGCCCCCATGGACCCCGACGGCGACCGCTCGCTCATCGAGCGCTTCGTCGCCGATGAGATGCCCGACACCGAGGAGGAAGCGATGAACCGCTTCCTCACCGACGAGATCGAGCAGGCGCTGGGCACGCTCCCGCCGCGCGACGCCAAGGTGCTGCGCCTCTATTTCGGGCTCGAGGGCGGGCGCGAGCACACGCTTGAGGAGATCGGCTCGATGCTCGGCGTGACGAGGGAACGAGTACGCCAGCTCAGAGATCGGGCGCTTAAGAGGCTGCGTGAGGGCGACGTGGGCCGGGCGCTGCAGTCGTTCAGCGCGTAAGAGAGACAACAGAGAGACAACAGAGAGAAAACAGAGAAACAACAGAGGCCGGGGAGCTTTGCTCCACGGCCTTCTTTGTGGCCCCGCTTCCACCGCGCAATCGCCCGTCGCCATCAGGCATCGCGATCCTCAATCGCAATCCGAATTCCAGAGCCTCAATCAGCCGTAAGTCGTCCATCCACCTACACCTTTTCCTCGAAACTCAGCCCGCCCCCTGCGGAAACATCGGACACGGAAAATCCACCCTCGCCGCAACCCGCGGCGCCCCGCATATTCCCCCGCACCCTTCCCCCCTTCTCGTCTTTTTGTGATCTCCCTCAATAGCGTTCACAAGGCGTTCGGCCCCAAGAAGGTGCTGCAGGGCTTCTCGCTCGAGGTGCCGGAGGGGGACACCGTCGCCATCATCGGCTATTCGGGGACGGGGAAATCGGTCGCCATCAAGCACATCGTCGGCCTGCTCGAGCCCGACCAGGGGACGGTCTTCGTGGACGGCCTCGAGGTGCCAACCCTCAGTCGGCCGGAGCTCTACCGGTTGCGCGCGAAGATCGGCTACGTCTTCCAGTTCGCGGCGCTCTTCGACTCGCTCTCCGTCGGCGAGAATGTCGCCATGGGACTCCGCAGGCAGGCGGCCCTTCGCGAGGCGGAGATCGAGGCGCGGGTCCACGAGGCGCTCGCGCTGGTGGACCTCCCGGATGCCGCGGGCATCCTGCCCAGCGAACTCTCCGGCGGCATGCGCAAGCGCGTCGGCATCGCGCGCGCCATTGCGCTCCGCCCCAAGTATCTGCTCTACGACGAGCCGACCACCGGGCTCGATCCCGTCACCAGCGCCGTCATCAACGAGCTCATGCTCCGCATGCAGCGCACGCTGGGCGTCACGTCGATTGTCATCACGCACGACATGCACTCCGCCTACACGGTGGCCACGCGCATCGCCATGCTGTACGAGGGGCGGGTGCGCCAGTGCGGCACGGTGGCGGAGATCCGCAACACGAGCGACCCCGTGGTGCGCGGCTTCATCGAGGGGCGTGCCGACCTCGACGCGGGCCGCGCCATATGACGCGGCGTGCGCACGGGCCGCGCGAGGAAGTCTCCGCCGGCGGCATCGTCTTCCGCCGGGCGCCGGACGGCGTGCGCTTCCTGCTCATTCGCGACAGCTACCGGAACTGGGGATTCCCGAAGGGACACCTCGAGGCCGACGAATCGCCGGACGCCGCCGCGGTCCGCGAAGTGCGCGAGGAGACGGGGCTCACGGCGCTCACGCTCACCGCGCCCGTGGAGGTCATCGACTGGAACTTCCGGTTTCGCGGACGGCTCGTGCACAAGGTGTGCCACTTCTACCTGATCGAGGCGGCGGACGGCCACGCGCGGCCGCTGCGGCGCGAGGGAATCACGGCCTGCAAGTGGCTCTCGTTCGACGAGGCCACGTCGCTAGTGTCGTACGAAAACGCGCGCACGGTGCTCGCGCGCGCGCGGGCGATGCTCGAGCCGAACGGCGCACCGTGACCGCTGCCGCGGCCGAGTTCCTTCCCACCGTGCTTGCGCTGACCACGCGCGACAAGGGGCGCGAGCTGCTGCGCCGCGCCTTCACGCGCCGCCGCGCGCGGCTCCACCTCGTCCGGACGGCCGAGGCGGCCGGCGCCACGCTGCGAACGTCGCTCGTCGACGCCGTGGTGGTGGACCTCGGCGCCGGCGGGGACGACGCCTGGGCGGTGGCGTCCCTCGCGCGCCAACTGCCGAGCATCCCGTTCTTTGCGCTCGTCGCGCCGCGCCTCGTCGACGCCGCCGTGCTGGGCCGCAGCGCCGCGCTTGAGGTGACCGACCTGCTCATCGAGGGCGTGGACGACCCGGCGCTCCGCGAGCTGGTCGTGCCGCACGCCTTCACGGCGCGGTTCGCCGCCGCGCTCCGCGGTGCGCACGCCGCGCTGGGACTCGACGCGCCGCTGCAACAGCACGCGTGGGAGTACGTCGTCTCGGCGGGCGGGCGGCCCGTGCGCACCGACGCCATTGCGCGGTCGCTCGGTGTCACGCGCGAACACCTGAGCCGGTCGTTCGCCGCATCCGGCGCGCCCAATCTCAAGCGCGTGATCGACCTCGTGCGGCTGATCGCGGCGGCCGAGCTGGCCAAGAATCCGGGCTATGATCTTGCCGACGTGGCCACGGTGCTTGGCTTCGCCTCACCCTCGCATCTGGCCAACACGGCGCATCGGGTGGCGGGCATCCGCGCGGCGTCGCTGGCGCGCCTGCGCACGCGCGATCTGCTGGCCCGGTTCACCCAAGGCCGGTCGCGGAGCAGGGACTAAAGCCGTAAGGGTTTGCCCTACGCCAAACAGGAGATAACCCTGATAACGTAGGCCGAGCGTCGCGGGGCATTTTCACAACCTATTATAGGCCGTGACGCCGCGGCGGTTTCGTCGGTAGTTCAAGTACGACGACACCGCACGGTCTTGCGGAATCGTTGTCGTTTTGCGTTTGTAGCGTCCTTTTTCCCGCCCCTCTCTTTGGAGGATACAGAATGAACATCCGATTGGCCCGAGCATGGCTCGCGGGCGTGGTCGGTCTGGCCTCACTCGTCGGCGTCAGCGCCGTCGCGCAAGCCCAGGCTCCCACCATCATCAAGGGACGTGTCGTCTCTGAGGCCGGCCACCCCCTGGCCGGAACAAGCGTCTTCATCGACGCGATCAAGGCCGGCGCGCAGACGGGAGAGGACGGCAGCTACACGATCACCGTGGCCGGCCGCAACCGTGGTCCCGCAGTGCTTGTTGCCCGCCGCATTGGTTATCGGCGCGCCCAGAGCAACGTGAATCTGGGCGGCACGACGCTCACCGTGGACTTCACGCTCGCCGCACAGGCGGTGCAGCTCACCGGCATGATGGTGACGGCGCTCAGCGTGCAGCGTGAGAAGTCCACCATCGGCACGTCGCAGCAGGCGCTGGACAACACCAGCCTGACGACGACGCGTGAGACGAACCTCATCAACGCGATGTCGGGCAAGGCCTCGGGTCTCACCATCCAGGGCAGCGGCTCGATCGGCGGTTCCACGCGCATCATCATCCGCGGCGCCGGTTCGATCACGGGCAACAACCAGCCGCTCTTCGTCGTGGACGGCATTCCGGTGTCGAACGCCGGCTTCTCGACGGTCGGCAACTACAGCGGCCGCGACTACGGCAGCGCCATCTCGGACCTGAATCCCGACGACATCGCCAGCATCACGGTGCTCAAGGGCCCGAACGCGGCGGCGCTGTACGGCTCGCGTGCGTCGAACGGCGCGGTCGTGATCTCCACCAAGTCCGGCCGCAGCGCAGCCGAGGGTGTGAGCGTCCAGATCCGCAGCTACGCCACCGCGGACGTTTTCTCGGTGATGCCGAAGTTCCAGAACAAGTACGGCCAGGGCTTCGGTGGCGAGTTCGAGTTTGTCGACGGCGCCGGCGCCGGCACCAACGACTACGCGGACGAGTCGTGGGGCCCCAAGCTGGACGGGCGCCTCATTGACCAGTTCACCGGCCCGAACATGCCGTGGATCGCGCACCCGAACAACGTGCGCGACTTCTTCACGACGGGGCACACGGTGTCGAACAGCGTCACCGTGACGGCCAACGGGTCGAAGTCGTCGGCGCGCCTGTCGCTGACCAAGGACAACGTGGCCGGCATCGTGCCGAACTCGAAGCTGGCAAAGCTGGCCGCTTCGCTCAATGCAAGCGCGGCGATCAGCGACAAGTTCAACGTGTCGGGCTCGCTGCAGGTCGTGCAGAATCAGGGCATCAACCGCCCCGAAGTCGGCTACGCCGAAGGCAACCCGTTCATGGGCTTCACCTGGTTCGGCCGTCAGGTCGACATCGAGGCCCTGCGCAACAAGTGGTACCAGGAAGACGGCAGCCTGTACAACTGGAACTACAACTACCACAACAACCCGTTCTGGCAGCAGTTCGATAATGGCAACATGGACACGCGCGACCGCGTCATCAGCCAGGCCACGCTCAACTATCAGGTGACCGACTGGCTGAAGGGCATGGTGCGCATGGGCCAGGACTTCTACCGCTACACGGCGGAAGAGAAGTACGCGGCGGGCCAGATGGACCACGCCAGCCCGGCCGGCTCCGGCGGCTACACGGGGAACAACACCCGCGCGTCGGAGTCGAACGTTGAAGGCCTGCTGACCGCCAACAAGATGTTTGGCCGGTTCGACCTCACGGGCAACGTCGGCGGCAACATCCGCCGGAACAACAGTTACAACAACAACTGGTCGACGAACAACCTCGTCGTGCCGGGGATCTACAACCTGTCCAACTCCGGCGTCACGGCGACGGTCGGCAACAGCGAGGCCCACTCCGGGGTGAACTCGGTCTACGGGTCGGCCATCATCACGTATAACCGCGTGGCGACGGTCGAAATCACGGGACGCAACGACTATTCGTCGACGCTGCCCGCCGAGAACAGTTCGTACTTCTATCCGTCGATCAACGGCTCGATCGTCCTGTCGGACCTCTTCCCGTCGATCACGAAGGGTGGATGGGTCACGTACGCCAAGCTGCGCGGCGGCTATGCCCAGGTGGGCGCCGATGCCGGCGCGTACCAGCTGCAGAACACGTTCCAGGGTCAGACGGCCAAGTTTGGCGGCCGTACGATGTTCACGCTGCCGAATGCATCGGCCAACGCGAACCTGAAGCCGGAAAAGACGATCGGCACCGAGGGTGGCATCGAAGTGGCGTTCTTCGACGACCGCCTGACGGTGGATGCGTCGATCTACGACAAGAAGACGAAGGACCAGATCTTCGCCCTGTCGATGGCTCCGGCGATCGGCTACAGCTCGGCCTTCATCAACGCGGGCCAGATGAGCAACAAGGGCGTCGAAGCCCTCGTGACGCTCAAGACGCTGGACCTCAAGAACGGCTTCTCGTGGCGCACGACGTTCAACTACACGAGGAACCGGAACAAGGTTGACGCGCTGGCCCCGGGCCTCACGACCATCGTGCTCGCGTCGCAGTGGAACGCGCGCATCGAGGCGCGCGTGGGCGACCCGTACGGTTCGATCTACGGTCGTGCCTGGGCGCGTGACTCGGCCACCGGCAAGATCCTCACGTCGGGCGGCCTGCCGACGCGGAACACGAACTACACCAAGCTCGGCAACGTCAACCCCGATTGGACGGGCGGCCTGAACAACGAGTTCCGCTACAAGAACTACACGTTCAGCTTCCTGCTCGACATCCGTCAGGGCGGCCAGAACTTCTCGTCGGGCAACTGGTTCGGCAACTACGCCGGCGTGCTGGAATCGTCGCTGCTCGGCCGCGAACAGGACTGGGACAAGCCCGGCATCGTGGTGGACGGCATCGACAAGGCCACGGGCAAGCCGAACACGACCAACGTGACGTCGGAAGACTACCACCACAACTTCTTCTCGTCCGTGGAACCCGGCATCTACAACACCGGCTTCGTGAAGCTCCGCGACATGCGCTTCGGCTGGGATGTCCCGGCCAAGTACCTGACGGGGCTCAAGCTGTCGGCGCTCAACGTGGCCCTCATCGGCCGCAACCTGTACACCTGGACCGACTTCCCGAACTACGATCCAGAGAACTCGACGGGATCGGGCAACGGTGGACAGGGCTTTGACTTTGGTGCACTGCCGACGACGCGGTCGTTCGGCATCAACGTTACGATCACTCCGTGACCGTCAACCGGGAGATTGAATGATGAAAACCACTCGGCTCTCGGTCGCGCTGCTTGCCGCCGTCGCAGTTGTGACGACGGCCTGCGAGACCGACCTTACCGGGCTGAACGTCAACCCGAACAGCCCATCGCTCGACACACCACCCCCTCCGGGGACCATCTTCACGCGCGCCGTGGTCAGCACGGTGGGACAGGTCGGCGGCGCCGGCTACCAGTTGTCGCACCTGTCGCTCCTCACGCAGCAGACGGCGCAGACGCAGTACCCCGACGAGGATCGCTACATTTACCGCGCCGGAACCATTGACGGGTTCTTCAATGGCCCGTACACGGCAGACCTGATGGACTATCAGGCCGTTTACCTGGTGGGCCAGAACAGCAAGGATCCAAGCGTGTGGGGTCCCGCCAAGGTCATGCAGACGTTCGCGTTCCAGAACCTGACCGACGTGTACGGCGACATTCCCTACAGCGAGGCGCTGCAGGGCACCTCCGGACCGACGCTCAAGCCGAAGTATGATGCCCAGAAGGACATCTACTACGGCATGCTCAAGACGCTGACCGACGCCACGACGGCGATGTCGTCGGGCTCTGGCCTCGGCAGCGGGGACCCGATCTACGGCGGCAGCGTGGCGAGTTGGAGAAAGTTGTCCAACGCGCTGCGTCTCCGGCTGGCGATGCGGATGCAGAAGGCCGACGCCGCCAAGGCGAACGCCGAGATTGCGGCGGCGATCGCCGCGCCGGGCGGCCTGATGGCCTCGAACGCCGATAACGCGGCCCTCGTGTGGCCGGGTGACGGGACGTACGACAACCCGTGGTCCTCCAACTTCGGCACCCGCGATGACTATCGCATGGGCAAGCCGCTCATCGACGTGATGGTCGCGTGGGCCGATCCGCGCCTGCCGATCTTTGCGCAGCCGAACCAGGAAGCGGGCATCTACGCCGGCCAGCCGGCCGGTTTGGATGCAACGCCGGCCGGCAGCTACGGCGTCAAGGCGTCGCGTATCGGCGCGCTCTGGTACCCGGGCAAGACGGTCTACGGGACGTACGGCACGACGGCGGGCAAGACGACGCCGTCGTACCTGATGACGTTCGCCGAGCAGAACTTCATTCTCGCCGAGGCGGCCAACCGCGGTATGGGTGGCGTGAGCGCGGCGGCGGCGAAGGGCTACTACGACGCCGGCGTGACGGCCTCGATCACCCAGTGGGGCGGCACCGCGGCGCAGGCGGCGGCGTACCTCGCGACGGCGAACGTGGCCTATAAGGGCGGCGCGGATGGCCTGACGCAGATCCTCATGCAGAAGTGGATCGCGTCGTTTACGCAGGGTGGGGAAGCGTGGAGCGACTGGCGTCGCACCGGCATTCCGGCGGGACTCGTGCCGGGGCCGAAGGCGGCGCTGAGCTACATTCCGCGCCGCATGCAGTACGCGACGACGGAGCAGTCGGTGAACAACGAATCGCTCCAGGCGGCGATTGCGCGCCAGGGTGCCGATCGATGAACACCCGCGTGTGGTGGGATAAGTAAGTCTGACGGCTAGTGAGTTTGGCTTGCGGGGCATCCGAAAGGGTGCCCCGCTTGCTTTACGACAGACGGAGGACGGAGGACGGAGGACGGAGGACGGAAGAGGGCAGACGCGGAGTCCGGTCTGGCGCCAATTCGTCGTAGGCCTCCCGCAATACTCCGTCTTCCGTCCTCCGTCCTCCGTCCGCCCCAATTTCCGCCCTCCTCAAGTCCTTGAATCCCGCCCCCCCATGTGACTAATTTCACAAGCTGTACCTGAATGGCGCCCGGTCTCACGACGGCGGCGCCCCGGGATGGGTTTTGTTGGCACCCCGTCCCCCCGCACCCCGCACCACACCCTGCTACCCTTCCCCTGCACCCGATATGTCTACGTCGCTGCGCCCCGGTGAGATCAAGGACATCCTGCTTCGCGAAATCGAAGCCGCCGACCTGAACAAGCTGGACGTCGAGGAAATCGGCACGGTGCTGGAGGTGAAGGACGGCATCGCCCGCATCTACGGCCTCAAGAAGGCCATGGCCGGCGAGATGCTCGAGATCAGCGTCTCCGCCACCGGTGAGCGCATCACCGCCCTCGCGCTCAACCTCGAAGAGGACAACATCGGCGCGGTGGTGCTGGGCGACTACCTGCAGATCAAGGAAGGCGACGAAGTGCGCCTGACCGGCCGCGTGCTCGAAGTGCCGGTGGGCCACGAGCTCGTCGGACGCGTCGTCGACCCGCTCGGCCGCCCGATTGACGGGCTGGGCCCGATCAACGCCAAGCATACCCGCAAGGTGGAGTCCATCGCTCCCGGCATCATCGTCCGCCAGCCGGTGAAGGAGCCGCTCCAGACGGGCATCAAGGCCGTGGACTCGATGATTCCGATCGGCCGCGGCCAGCGCGAGCTGATCATCGGCGACCGCGGCACGGGCAAGACCGCCGTGGCCGTGGATACGATCATCAACCAGAAGGGGCAGGGCGTCATCTGCGTCTACGTCGCCATCGGCCAGAAGGCGTCCACCGTGGCCTCGGTCGTGGAGAAGCTCAAGGAGTCGGGCGCGATGGAGTTCTCCATCGTCGTCGCGGCCACGGCCTCCGACCCGGCCCCGATGCAGTACATCGCCCCCTACTCGGGCGTGGCAATGGCCGAGTACTTCATGTACAACGAGGGCAAGGCAACGCTCGTCGTGTACGACGACCTGTCCAAGCAGGCCGCGGCGTATCGCCAGATCTCGCTCGTGCTGCGCCGCCCGCCGGGGCGCGAAGCCTACCCGGGCGACGTCTTCTATCTGCATTCGCGCCTCCTCGAACGCGCCGCCAAGATCTCCAACGACCCCAAGGTTGTGGATGGCGTGAACATCCTCGCCCCGGGCGGCTCGCTGACGGCGCTGCCGATCATCGAGACGCAGGCCGGCGACGTGTCGGCCTACATCCCGACCAACGTCATCTCCATCACCGACGGCCAGATCTTCCTCGAGTCGGACCTGTTCTTCTCGGGCGTGCGCCCCGCCATCAACGTCGGCATCTCGGTGTCGCGCGTCGGCGGCTCGGCGCAGATCAAGGCCATGCGCTCCGTCGCCGGCCGCCTGCGTCTCGATCTCGCCCAGTACCGCGAGCTCGAGGCCTTCGCCGCCTTCGCGTCGGACCTCGACGCCGCCACGAAGCGCCAGCTCGACCGCGGCGCCCGCACGGTGGAAGTGCTGAAGCAGGGGCAGTACCGGCCGATGGCCGCCGAGCAGCAGGTGATGATCATCTACGCCGTGACCAACGGCTTCATTGACGACGTGCCGGTGGCCAAGGTGCGCGAGTGGGAAGCGGGCTTCCACGCCTACATGGCGGCCAAGTTCCCGCAGGTCGGCGACGCCATCCGCAAGGAGAAGGTGCTGTCGAAGGAGATGGAAGCGACCCTGAAGCAGGCGATCGACGCCTACAAGAAGTCGATCGCGTGATCATGTCTTCCGTCTTCCGTCTTCCGTCCTCCGTCTGCCGTTTGACCCATGGCTAAAGGCCGCGAACTAGTCGGTCGCATCAAGACCACCGAGAATACGCGGAAGATCACGCGTACGATGGAAATGGTCGCGACCTCCAAGCTGAAGCGCTCGGCCGACCGCGTGGCTGCGGCACGCCCGTACGCGAAGGCGCTCGGCGATGTCATCTCCAGCCTCTTCAATGCCGACCTGGCCGAACGCTTCCCGCTGCTCCGGCAGCCGGCGGCCGAGCGTCGGGTCGCCGTGCTGCTGATCACGGCGAATCGCGGTCTCTGCGGCGGATTCAACGCCAATCTCATCAAGGAAGCGCGCATGACCGTGGCGTACCTTGAGGAGCGGGGCGCCACGGTCGACCTGCACGTGGTCGGGCGCAAGGGGATCGGCTACTTCCGCTACATCGGCCGCGACCTCGCCACGGCGCGCACGGACATTGGCGACATCCCCACGGCGACCAACGCCGCCTCGCTCGTGGACGCCCTGATGGCCGACTTCGCCGCGGGCGTGCTCGACGCCGTGTACGTGGTGCACTCCAAGTTCAACTCGGTGCTCTCCACGCCGCCGCACACGGAGCGTGTGCTGCCGGTGGCGGCGCCGAAGCGCTCGGGGGCCGGGCGCGACTACCTGCTGTATCCCTCGGCGGACGCGATCCTCACCGAGCTGCTTCCCTCGTACGTGCGCAACGCGGTCTACCGCGCGCTCGTCGAGACGGCCGCCGCCGAGCAGGCGGCGCGGCGCACCGCCATGAAGAGCGCCACCGACAACGCGGGGGAGATGCTGAACCTCCTCCGTCGCACCTACAACCGCGCCCGCCAGGCCAACATCACGCAGGAGATCGCCGAAATCGTCGGCGGCGCTGCTGCACTCCAGGGTTGACCCATATCATGACGACTGCCTCCGCTACTGCCACGAACGTCGGGAAGATTGTCCAGATCATCGGTCCCGTCATTGACGTCGAGTTCGCGCCGGACCACCTCCCCGACCTGTACAACGCCCTCGAGGTGAAGGTCATCAACGACAGCGGCGAGCACATCCGCGTCGTCGCCGAGGTGCAGCAGCACATCGGGCGCAACCAGGTGCGTGCGGTGGGCATGAGCACCACCGACGGCGTCGTCCGCGGCATGGAAGCCGTGGATCTCGGCCGCGCCATCTCGGTGCCGGTGGGGACGGCGGCGCTCGGCCGCATCCTCAACGTGCTGGGCGAGCCGGTGGACAACGGCGCCGCGATCGGCCCCGAGGTCGAGCGCTGGCCCATTCACCGCAAGCGCCCGGACTTCGTGAACCTCGAGCCGAAGACCGAGGTGTTCGAGACGGGCATCAAGGTCATCGACCTGATTGCGCCATTCGTGAAGGGCGGCAAGATCGGCCTCTTCGGCGGCGCCGGCGTGGGCAAGACGGTCGTGATCATGGAGCTCATCAACAACGTGGCCAAGGGCCACGGCGGCAAGTCGGTCTTCTGCGGCGTGGGCGAGCGCACGCGCGAGGGGAACGACCTCTACCTCGAGATGCAGGAGTCGGGCGTCATCAACTCGACGGCGCTCATCTACGGCCAGATGAACGAGCCGCCGGGCGCGCGCCTCCGCGTCGGCCTCGCCGGGCTCACGGTCGCCGAGTACTTCCGCGACCGCGAACACGCCGACGTGCTCGTCTTCATCGACAACATCTTCCGCTTCACGCAGGCGGGCTCGGAAGTGTCGGCGCTCCTCGGCCGCATGCCGAGCGCCGTGGGCTACCAGCCGACGCTGGCCACGGAGATGGGCGACCTGCAGGAGCGCATCACCTCCACGCGCGACGGCTCGATCACCTCGGTGCAGGCCATTTACGTGCCGGCCGACGACATCACCGACCCGGCGCCGGCGACGGCGTTCGCGCACCTCGACGCCACGGTGGTGCTGTCGCGCGCCATCACCGAACTGGGCATCTACCCCGCGGTGGATCCGCTCGCGTCGGGCTCGCGCATTCTGGACCCGCAGTTCATCGGCGACCGCCACTACAAGGCGGCCACCGAGGTGCAGCGCATCCTGCAGCGCTACAAGGAGCTGCAGGACATCATCGCGATTCTCGGCATGGACGAACTGTCGGAAGAGGACAAGAAGGTGGTGGGCCGCGCCCGCCGCATCCAGCGCTTCATGTCGCAGCCGTTCTCGGTGGCCGAGCAGTTCACGGGCATCACCGGCAAGTACGTGAAGATCGAGGAGACCATCTCGTCGTTCGAGCGCGTGTGCGCGGGCGAGTTCGACCACCTGCCGGAGCAGGCCTTCTTCATGGCCGGCGGAATCGACGACGTGGTGGAAAACGCCAAGAAGCTCCAGGCCTGATCCATGCTCAAGGTCTCGGTGGTCTCGCCGGAAGCGACGCTCTTCGAAGGGGAGGCGTCGTCCGTGGTGGCGCCCGCGTTCGACGGTGAGGTCGGCATCCTGCCGAGCCACGCGCCGATGATCACGGTGCTGGGGCAGGGAACGCTGCGCGTGAATGGCGCGACGAACGTGCGGTTCACCGTGTCGGGCGGGTTTGTGCAGGTGGTGGACGACAACGTGCGCGTGGTGACAGAGAAGGCGACGGCGCTCTGAACTGCGTGCGCGCGCAGGCTGGGGGGCCGCTCGAACGTCGGGGCGGCCCGTTCCTTTTGTGGGAAGGGGAAGGGTGCAGGGTGAGGGAAGGGAAAGGGGATGGGAAACCGCCTTGCCGCGGATCGCGCGGAGGGAAGCGGATTGACACGGATACGGCGTTGAGGAATCCCCAAGGTGGTATCCGCGTGCATCCGCTCTCAGATCCGCGTAATCCGTGGCAAGGCAGTGGCAGGTCTCCCACCTCGACCCACGTCGCGCCCACCGCGAGATAGAATCACGCCCGACCACCGAATAGCTTTCCACAAATGCGCCAATTCGCCCTGTTGCTCAGCGTCGTCGTCAGCGCGGCCGCTCACGCCCAATCCTCCACACGGTCCGTTGTCATTCCGCGGCTCGATGCGCGCATCACCGTGGATGGCACGCTCGACGAACCTGTGTGGACGCAAGCGACGCTGCTCGACGGCTTCCGGCAATACCTGCCATCCGACAGCCGCCCGGCGCAGGAGAAGACCGAGGTGCTCGTGTGGTACGCGCCGGACGCCCTGATGGTGGGCATCCGCGCGTACGCGGCAGACGTGGCATCGCTGCGCGCCACGCGCGCCGACCGCGACAAGATCGACAACGATGACCGCGTCATCCTCTATCTGGACACGTTCAATGACCAGCGGCGCGCGTTCATGTTTGGCGTCAATGCCCTGGGCGTGCAGCTCGACGGCGTGCGCACGGAGGGCGCGTCAAGCGCCACGCGGATGTTCGGCGGGAACATCGACTACAACCCCGACTTCTACTACGAGTCGCGCGGGCGCCTGACGCCGCAGGGCTACGAGGTGGAGCTGCGCATCCCGTTCAAGAGCCTGCGCCTGCCGGGCACGGGCGCGCAGGCGTGGGGCTTCAACGCGCACCGCTTCTCGCCATCCACGGGCTACGAGGACACGTGGACCGACGTGCGTCGCGCCGGCGCGAGCTTCATCGCGCAGGGCGGCACGCTCACGGGCCTGCACGACCTCGAGCGCGGTGTGGTCACGGAGGTGCAGCCCTTCGTGACGGCCACACAGGCGGGGTCGCGCGACGCGGCAGGGACCTTCACGCGCGGCAACTCCATCACCACCGCCGGCGCCAACGTGCGGCTCGGCTTCACGCAGCTCTCGCTTGACGCGACGTTCAACCCCGATTTCAGCCAGGTGGAGAGCGACGCCGGGCTCGTGACGCTCAACGAGCGCTTTGCGCTCTTCATTCCCGAGAAGCGGCCGTTCTTCCTCGAGGGGATCGAGCTGTTCGCGACGCCGAACCAGCTGGTCTACACGCGCCAGCTGGTGGACCCGTCGGTGGGTGGCAAGGTGACGGGCAAGCTCGGCGCCTACAGTGTGGCGCTGCTCAGCGCCCGGGACCATCAGGGGGCGGGGAACGCGCAATTCCAGATCGGCCGTCTGCGGCGCGACCTCGGCGCCGGATCGAACCTCGGCCTGACGTTCACGGACAAGGAACGCGCGGACGAGTACAACCGCGTCGTCGCCGCCGACCTGCGCTGGGTGCACCACAAGCTCTACTACTTCGAGGGGCAGCTCGGCACGGCGGCCACGCGCGACGCGGTGGGCACCACGCAGCAGGGCGCCATCTGGAAGCTCGAGCATGATCGCACGGGCCGGCACTGGGGCTACAACTTCCAGTGGACCGACATCGGCCGCGACTTCCAGAGCCACGCGGGCTTCGTGCCGCGCACCAACGTGACGAGTTGGCGCTGGTTCAACCGCCTGTCGTGGTACGGGGCCCCGGGCGCGTTCCTCGAGAGCGTGACCACCTTCTTCGGCCCGACGCGCATCTGGCGCGCGGCCGGCGGGCTGTCCAGCGCCCCGCTCGAAGGCAAGGACAACGTCACCTTCATGCTGCGCCTCCGCGGCGGATGGAACATCACCACCCAGACGGGGCGCCAGTTCTTCTATGTCGATCCCGCGGCGTACGCGCGGTACACGGTCGATTCCGGGTCCACCGCGCTCCTGTACCAGCCGGCGACCTGGCAGACCGGACTGGCGGACGTGGGCGCCTCTCTTGCGTCGCCCGTGCTGCAGCGCGTCAACGCGTCGGTCTCCGTGCAGCGCACCACGTCACCCATTTTCGCCGAAGGGTCGCGCGGAACGGACCTCCGGATCTCGGGTTCGCTCTCGCTGCGCCCGACGAGCGCGGCCCGCGTCGAGGCGACCCTGGCCTCGTCGCGCATCACGCGGCGGCTCGACGGGACGGAGTTCGCCCGCACGCTGATCCCGCGCGTGAAGGCGGAATACCAGCTCACCCGCGCGATGTTCGTGCGTGTCGTGGGGGAGTACCGGTCGGAGCGGCGCGACGCGCTGCGCAACGCGGACGACGGGCGCACGCTCTGGGTGAACGAGGCGCCTAGCGGGCCGACCGCGTCCAGCCGCCTGCGCATGGATTGGCTCGCGTCGTACCAGCCGACGCCCGGCACCGTGGCGTTCTTCGGCTACGGTTCCGGCAGCGCCGCGCCGCGGGCGGACGAGTTCTCCGACCTGCGGCGAAACGACGACGCCTTCTTCGTGAAGCTGGCGTATCAGTTCAGGCGCTAGCTTGCGCGCGCCGCGCAGGCCTGCTTCACCACGGAGCGCCACGTGACCTTCTGCATCACGGAGCTCACGGAGAACGGCTGAGGGCCACGGAGTACTGCAACTTCCTGGGGGAACTGCGAGCGCCACGCCGAGACTGCGTGGCGAGCTGTTGTCACCCACGTATTTGTAGTACTCCGTGGCCCTCCGTTTCCTCCGTGAGCTCCGTGGTGAAAGAGGTCCAGTGGCGTTCCGTGAGGATGAAGTGCAGCGTCCTTCACCGATGCCAGCCGAGCACCGCGTGACCGGAGCCTTTCGCGTTCGTCTGGGGTAGGAACCACCTGTCCCCAGTCGGAGAACTGATTCGTGAATCGTCTGCTGTTTACCCTGCTTTTCGTCCCCGCGGTGGCGGGGGCGCAGTCGTATACGTATCCCTCGTTCCAGCTGCCGACGCTCGTCGAGCGCGAGTACAACTTCGCCGCCGCCGACGGAGGGCGGGCTGGCGCCACGCTCCTGTTTCAATGGCGCGAGGCTGTGTCGCCGCTCTGGCAGGTGGGCATCGACGCCGGCCTTGCCGACCCCGATGGCAACGCCTCGTCGCGGCTCGTCCTCGGCGGCCACGCCGCCCGCCAGCTGACGCGCGCCCACACCGAGTTCCCCTTCGATGTGGCGCTGACGGCGGGGCTCGGCTTCTCGGGCGTGGACGGCCACAACGTGCTGCGCATCCCGCTGGGCGCTTCCGTGGGACACCGCTTCCTGCTCGACAACGACATCAGCATCACGCCGTTCGCGCACCCGCGGCTCTCGCTCGACCGCTGCAACGACTGCAAGGCGGGCGAGGCCGACGGCAAGCTCAACGTCGCGGTGGACGTCGGCGGGAGCGTGCAACTGACCGATCAGGTGGCGTTGCGCGTGGCCGCGACTGCGGGCGGGAGCGACTACCTGGGCTCGGGCAACGGCATCGGGTTCAGCGTGGCGTGGACGCCAAAGGGGCTGAGAAAATAGATCGAAGCTCCGGCGGCACCTCCGGTGTCGTGCTGGGATGCCTGCGACTAGCTGGCCTTTTTCACCACGGAGCACACGGAGAACTGCTGAGGGCCACGGAGTACTGCACAAACTGTGGTTCACGACAGCGCGCCACGCAAAGTCCTGCGTGGCGCGCGCTGTTCCTCCAAGTAGTGGCTGTACTCCGTGGCCCTCCGTCTTCCTCCGTGTGCTCCGTGGTGAAAAAGGCCAGCGTCCGTAATGGAGGAGGCCGGAGCGCAGCGCGCTGCCGGCCTCTGTTGTCTCCCTTCTACAGCAGCGCCTCAACGAGTTCGAATGACCGCTCGGCGGCGCCAATCCCGGCCCGCACCATCTCACGCGCGCGCTCACCGGCGCGCTCGCACGCGGCGGCGTCGGAGAGCCAGCCGGCGAGCGCCGCGCCGAGTTCCTGCGCGTTGGCGACCGCGCGGCCGCCCCGTGCAGCGATGAGCAGGCCGGCGTCGCGGCTGTCGGTGCAGCGCGGGCCAAACAGCACGGGGGCGCCGAAGGCCGCCGGTTCGATCACCGAATGCAGGCCCGCGGAATGGAACCCGCCGCCCACAAAGGCGACATCGGCCAGCGCGTACAGGTCACCGAGCACCCCCACGCGGTCCACCACCACGACGTCCGCGTCACCGGCGTCCGGCGCGCCGAGTCTCGCCGTGCGCAACGCCGCGCGCGCCGTCCACGCCTCGATGGCGGAGAGGTGGGCCTCCGTGGTCTCGTGCGGGGCGATGACGAGCCGCGCACTGGGAAGCGTCGTCCGCAGGTGGCGCCACGCGTCCTCGAGCACCTGCTCGTCGCTGGGCCACGTCGAGCCGGCCACGAGCGTGGGGCGCGTCGAGACGAGCGGCGCAATGAGTGACGATGCGCGGTCCACGGCCTGCGCGCGTGCCCACACCTGGTCATAGCGCGTGTCCCCGGTCACCTGCACGCGCGCGCGGTCCACGCCCAGCGTCACCAGGCGCGCGGCGTCAGCCTGGTCGATGGCGCCGACCGCGCACATCGAGGCGTACGCGTCGCTCAGCAACGCACGCGCCACGGCGCCGCGGCGCGCCGAGCCCTCGGTGAGCGTCGCGGCGATCATCGCGACCGGCACCGCACGCCGCACCGCCTCGTCCACGAGGACGGGCCAGACATCGAGCTTGCTGAAGACCAGCGCCGAAGGGCGTATTGCGTCCATCACGGCGCGGGCGCCGCGGCGCGTGTCGAAGGGGAGATAGTCCGCGAAGTCGGCCCCGACGCGGGACGCGAAGGCGGCAGCGCTGCTCGAGAAGTGCGTATAGACGACCTGCACGTCCGGACGGCGCTGGCGCAGCAGGTCGATCACCGGACGCGCCTGGAGTCCCTCACCCACCGACGGCGCGTGGAGCCAGACGAGTGGACGCTGCGGATCCCGGTGCACCGCGCCCCACGCGGCAAAACGCGCCAACAGCCCGCGGCGCCCCACCAGCGACGCTGCCATCTTGCCGTCGCCGCCGCGCGCAGCGGCCGCCGCCCATTCGGCGAGCGTTCCCGCGGTGGCGTAGGCGGCGCGCAGCGCGACGTTCACGCCGGGCGCGACCTATTGGCCGGCGGGCTTGGCCGCGAGCGCCGCGTTGATGGCCCCGCGGAATGTCGCGAGCGGCTGCGCGCCCACCAGCGGCTGGCTGCCGACGAAAAACGTCGGGGTGGACTGCGCGCCGGCGCTGGTCGCGCGCGACTCGTCGCTCTGGATGAGCGGACCCATCACGCCCGACTTCACGCAGGCGCGCAGCGCGTCCACGTCGGCGCCCGCGTCCCGCGCGAGACTCTCAAAGAACGGGTGCGCGTCGGCGAGGTTCGACCATTCCTTCTGCGTCCGGAACATCGCGTCCTGCACCGGCCAGAACTTGCCCTGCACGCTCGCGCACATCGCGGCGTGCGCCGCGGGCACCGCGTTGGCATGCATGCCGAGCGGGAGGTTCATGTAGGCCACGCGGATCTTGCCCGTCTCCACGTATTCCCTGCGGATGGCCTCCCACGACTCGTCGTGCCATTGCTTGCAGAACGGGCACTGGAAGTCGCTGATGATGATCATCCACACCGTCGCGCTGGCGCTGCCAAGGATGCGGCCGGCGTCGGCCTTCGCGAGCACCGTCGCCGTGGAGTCGGGCGCGGCGGGCGCGCTCGCCGGACGCAACGAGGCGGCGTCGGCAGCACGCGCCGACGCGGCGGCGCCGTCCCTGCCGGAGCAGCCGAGCACGGTGAGCGCGAGGGCGGACGTATAAAGGGAGCGAAGCATCAGCGAAGTGGGAAGTCGGAGCGAATTCGGTGCACGGCGGGCGCCGCGCGGTCCAATACATAAGTGTAGTCGCCCTGTTCGCCGAGCGCGACGGCGAAGCCCACCTGGCGCGCGAGGCCGAGCACCGTGCCGCGCGCGGCGCGCGCATCGAGGACGAACAGCCCCTCGCCGCCCCCCGCCACGTACAGGCGTTCGCGCGTGATCAGCGCGTCGTAGGCGAAGCGCGCGCCCGTCCAGAGGAAGCGCTCGCGCGCCGTCGTCCCGCCGTCGATGTCGAATAGCCAGAGGCCGCGTTCGCCCGCCGCCACCACCACCCGCGTGCCGTCGGTGCGGACGGCGCGGGCGCCCCCGCGCAGGCGCGCCGACGAGCGCTGCGCGAGCGTATCGCCCGCCATCGTGAAGGCCAGCAGGGCGCTGTCGGTGGCCACCCACAGCACGCCGGCGCGTGCGTCCGCGGCCATCGCCCGCACCGGGGCGCCCGCCGCGCGCGCGCGCCACGTGGTGTCCGCGGCGTCCGGCGCTGGGGCCAGCTCGAGCCGCTCGCCGACGCCCACCACGCGCCGTCCGCCGAGTGTGGCGACCGCGACGATGTCGCCGTCGCGCACACGGGCGCCCACGGCCGAGTCGGTGGCAAACACGTACAGCCCGGTCGACGCGGCGACCATCACGGCATCGACGCCGATCTCCACGCCGCGCACGCCGCGAATTCCCGTAGCGCGCCGCGCCAGCGCCTTGGGCGCCCCGTCGGTGGTGAATACCTGCACGCCACCCGCTCCGCCGGCCGCGCCGCGCCGTGCGCCTACTGAAAGCCACTGCGGCTCGCCCGGCAGGGCCAGCTGCTGCCCCGCGGTGTACAGCGGCGTCCCGCGCCGGTAGCGCAGGGCGTGCGCCTGGTCCATCTCGCGCCCCATGAGATATCCGACGGCGCCCCCGATGCCCACGCTGAGCGGGAGCACGCAACTCGGCCCGGTGCACGAGCCCACCGGATCATCGGCGTTGCCGAGGAAGTACGCCGAGGCGGCGAGCGCCGCCGCCGCGCCCATCACGAACGGCATGACGATGCGCCGCGGAATGCGACGGCTCGCCTTTTGCTCCGCGGGAGAATCCAGTACCGGCGGCTGCTGTGCCGGCGCCTGCTGCGCCGCCACCTGTTGCGCGGCCAGCAGCATGGCGAATCCCGCGGCGCGCAGGCGCACTCGACGAATGGCGGTCACGGCGTGGGGCGCTCCAGCGTGAAGGTACGTTCCGTGCGCGTCGCGCGTCCCGAGGACAGGTCGGTGGTCTCGAGGGTGAGGGCATAGCGTCCGGCGGGCGCGTCGCCGAGTCCCAGCGCCAGTTGATGCGGCACCATCGCGCCGGCGGCAACCTGCCGTTCGTAGGTGAGCGACACCTGCTCGTCTCCCACCGCGCTCAGGCCCACGGCGTCGGCAATGCCGCCGATCACCCGCGCGCTGAACGACCGGCCGCGGTCGATCGACAGGATGCGCACCGTCACGCGCACACGCAAGCGTGACGCGCCCCCGGCAACCGCTCCCGCATTGTACGTCTCCCAGTACAGCGCCACCGTGTCGTGCGCCGCGAACCGCATGGCGGGGTTCGCGTCGATGCGGAACGACTCGCGCGCGACGGGCGCTCCCTCCGTTGTGATGCGGTCGGCGATGACGAGGTCCGACATGTCGGGCGACCCCGCGACACCCATCGGCATCACGCCGATGGTGCCGTCCCCGCGCGCCCCGCGCCCGGTGTCGGGCTGCCTCGCCTCGATGCGGTACGCGTATTCGCGTCCCGGTGTGACGGTGCGCGCCCAGCTGCGCCGCACGGGCCGTGCCATCGCCCCGGCCGCCACGCGCATGGAGTCGCGGAACATCTGCGGCGTCCGCTGCGCCGCGCCGTCACCGAACGCGAATCCACTCTCGACGAGCGCCGGCGAGAGATCCACATCGACAAGCATCCGGTCGGTGGGGAACTGCGCAAACAACTCGACCCGCGTCCCCGAGACACCGCGGAAGCGCGCCACCTGCACGGCGACCGTGTCGAGCCGCAGCGTCGCGTGCGCGTCCTCGAGGCTCATCGGGATGATGCGCCGCGCATTGTCGGCGTACGCGCGGAAGTTGCCCGCGAACGACGCGGCGTTGATGGCCGGCGGCCCCCGAAAGACGAAGCGCAGCGACGTGGGGGGATACCACCAGACGGTGATGACGCGCGCCATGCTCTCGGCGCCGTTGACGTCCTGCGTTTCCGGCGCGAGCGTCGCGATCACGCCCGGCGCGCCGTAGCGGATCCAGACCTGGCCGCGGTCGGTGCGCCAGCCGGCGACCTGCGCTTCCTCCGACGTGAAGCGCAGGTCGGCGTATGCGACGCGGGCCAGCAGCGCCACGCGCGCTTCATTGACGGGCGTGAGCGCGAGCGGGTCGGCCGAGCGCCACCACGCCTGCTCCGTGGCCTGGCGCTCCGCGGCGGGAACGCTGGCCAGGTGCGCCGCATCGTCGGGGCGCAGCCACTGGGTGACATCGAGCATCTCCCTCCGCACCGCATGTGGGAGGAGCGCGAGCGCCGAATCGAACGCGACGGCGGACTCGTCGGGCCGGTCGCGAGCGTAGAGCGCGAGGCCGAGGGCCATCCAGGTACGCGGCGCTCGTGGCTGGCGATGGGCGAGGGTGGTCGCGAGCGGCAGCATCTCCGCGGCGCGCCCCGATTCGTACAGGAGCGCGAGCAGGTCGGCGGCGGCGCCCTCGTGTGACGAGTCGGCGGCCAGCGCCGCGTGGAAGTGCTCCTCGGCTTTCAGCCGGTCGATGTCGCCGGCATCGGCCACCGGCGCGGTGCGCTGGTCGAGGAAGTCGCGAATGTAGTGCCAGTCGTTGGCGGCGGCCTCGAAGTCGAGCGACGTGGTGGTGCCGGTGAGGATGCGGCGATGGCGCAGGGCGTTGAAGCGCCGTGCGGAGACGAGGCCCAGCTCATACTCGACCACGGCGAGCAGGGGCGCATCGCCGCGCGCGCGCGCGGCGCGCCGCGCCCTGGCGAAGAGACGCTCCGCCTCGATGCGGAGGAACGGCGTCTTGAGCCGCAGGCGGCCGAGTTCGAGGAGGTAGAGCGGGTTGTTGGGGTCGAGGTCGAGCGCGCGCTCCAGCTTGTCGCCCGCGCGGCGGCGCCGCAGGACGTCGTCGAGGGCGAGGCCCATCTCCGACCGGCGCGAGAGTACGACGCCGTGGTCGAAGAATGCGCCGGCGAATCGCGGCGCCCGCCGCTGGACGGTCTCGAGGGCGTCGAGCGCAGCGGCCGTGTCGCCGTGCGCCAGCTGTTGTCGGGCCGAGCGATAGAGCGAGTCGACATCGGGCGGGAGCGCCCGCGCGGCCTGCGCGCCGAGCGGTGCCGGTGACAGCGCGAGCGCGCCCGCGAGGAGCGGCACGACGGCGTGAGAACGAAGGGGGCGCATCACGCTGTAGAATACGGCCGCTGAACGGCGGCCGTCACCACGCGCGGAGCTTGCGAGCGCGGAGGTTGCGCGCGCGGAGGTTGCGCGCGCGGAGGTTGCGCGCGCGGAGTTTGTGCGCGCGGAGCTTGTGCGCGCGGAACTGTCGAAGGGACGTCGACAATGCGCCCGTCAGCGGAGCGTCAGCTGAGCGTCAGCAGAGCTTCAGCGGAGCGTCAGCAGACTGAACAGTATGATCGCGTGCGTTGCGCCCGACCTGGCCATAGCCGACTGCGACGTAATGGGTTGCGCGCGGCGTCCAGAAACGGAACGGCGTGTAGGGGATTGCCTGAGAACTCCGGTTGCACAATCCCGATCCCGACCATAGGATTTGCGGCTGTGACGGAGCGCACACTTCTCGGGTAGGGGAGAGTGTGCAGCCCTTGGGCTTTCCGGCCCCGGGGTGGGTTGTGCTTGTACACCGCGGTAGGCGAAGTCGCTCGTGTTCTGCTCTCAGGAACGCGGGCCGCGGTCGAGAAGTTTCGGTTGTTCTCGCGGGATTCGAGGGAGTACTCCACGGTCCTGCTGAAGTTCCGCCCCGCCGCTGCGGGGCAGCAGTGCGAAGCACCTGATAGAAGCAAAAGCAGGTTCAGTTCTTCACCTTTTTGTTGAGGGAGTCCGATGACCATGAGTACTCGGTTCCGCTGGATTACGACCGCAGTACTGGCTCTCCTGTTCAGCGTCTCGGCGTCTGCGCACGCGCAGAACGTCACCATCACCGGTAAGGTGCTGTCGGACGCTGGCCAGCCGCTGTACGGAGCCAACGTAGTGATCGAGGCCCTGCAGATCTCGGTCGGTACCACCGCGCAAGGTGTGTACACGATCGTGGTGCCAGGGGCGCGCGCACGGGGACAGATCGTCAACATGCGCGTTCGTGCGATCGGGTATCAGCCGCAGGTGCTGAATGTGCAGCTCTCACCGGGCACCCAGACGCACAACTTCGAGATGAAGATTGACGTCAACCGCCTGAACCAGGTGGTGGTGACCGGCGTGTCCGGCGCGACGGAGGTGAAGAAGCTCGCCTTCACCGTGGCGCAGGTCTCGCAGGCAGACGTGCCGGTCGCGGGCTCCAACGCGCTCTCGCAGCTGCAGGGCAAGGTGGCCGGCGCCAACATCGTGTCGGTCAGCGGCCGGCCGGGTTCGGCTCCGTCCATCATCCTCCGCGGCCCGCAGTCGATCAACGGATCCGGCCGTGGCCAGGAGCCGCTGTACATCATCGACGGCGTCGTCTCGCAGGGCGGCCTGGCGGACATCAACCCGCAGGACATCGAGAACGTCGAAGTGGTGAAGGGCGCCGCCGCGTCGTCGATGTACGGATCGCGCGCCGGCAACGGCGTCATTCAGATCACGACCCGCTCGGGCAAGAATTCATCGGACGGCATCAAGTTCCGCATTAACGCGGAATACGGCGCGTCGGACATCGAGAACATCCTCGACATTCCGAAGGCGCACCCGATGCTGATGGACCAGGACTACAAGCGCTTCTGCGTCATCACGAGCGGCGCGCCGGACTGCACGCGCACGGCGGACATCTACGCCGAGGCGTACCGCATCAACGACCAGGGCACCGACTTCTCGCTTCCGCCGGTCAACTTCTCCAATGACGGCGGCATTGCGCGCAACCCGGGCCAGGTGAACATGCGCGCGCTCTTCCTGTCGAATCCCTGGCCGAAGGCCGGGACCCCGATGCGCCAGATCCTGACGCAGGGCGTGACCTACAACAACACGGTGGACGCCACGGGGCGCGTGGGGCGTACGAACTTCTTTGCCTCGGCGAACATGTTCCGCCAGGAGGGGTCGCTCCGCTACATGGACGGCTACTTCCGCAACTCCCTCCGCCTGAACATTGACCAGCAGATGGCAGGCAACTGGAACTTCGGTGTGCGCACGGCCTTCACCGACGCGACGGACAACAACGGCGGCCTGAACTGGCTGTCGCTCTCGCGCCAGCCGGCCAACGCCGAGCTGCTGCGCCGCGACTCGAAGGGGCGCCTGTACGTTCGCTCGATTCCCCAGCAGCAGGGTGCGCAGAATTTCAACCCCGCGTACTTTGCCGAGAACAACCGTCCGCGCAACCGCATCAGCCGGTTCGTGGGCGCGTTGAGCGCCAAGTGGCAGCCGCTCACGTGGATGGACGCGTCGGCCGAGTTCGGGTACGACTCACGCAGCAACCACGCCGAGAGCCAGCAGGATCGTGGGTATCGCACGACGGCGGCGAGTTCGACCAACCTGGGCTCGCTCGCCTGGAGCTCCAACCGGTCGTACGCGATGAACGCCGCCGCCATGGTGACGGCGCGGAAGTCGTGGCTCGACAACGCGCTCGACTCTCGCCTGACGCTCCGCACGTCGTACGAAGCGTCGGATGATCGCGGCCTGAACCACGGCGGCAACACGCTTGCCGTGCCCGGCCTCGAGGATCCGAACGCGGTGGTGTCCGGCCAGTTCATCGGCGGCTACAGCGAACAGGTGCGTGCGCTCGGCATGTTCGCCAACGTGGACCTCGACTACAAGGGTCGCTATATCGTCGGCGCCCTCGTCCGCCGTGACGCGGCGTCGCTCTTCGGTGCGTCGCAGCGCTGGCAGACCTACGGCCGCGGCTCGTTTGCGTGGCGTGTCAGCGAAGAGCCCTGGTTCAAGGTCGCCAAGATCTCGGACCTGAAGCTCCGCGTCTCCGAGGGGACGGCGGGCAACCGCCCGACCTACACCGCCCAGTACGAGACGTTCTCGATCGGCGCCGGTGGCGCGCTCTCTCCGGCCAGCCTGGGCAACAAGAACCTGCGTCCCGAGGTGTCGCGTGAGCGCGAGTCGGGCGTTGACATCGAGATCATGAACAAGTACGGCATCACCATCACGCACGCGAAGAACGTCATCAACGACCAGCTGCTGCCGGTCACGCCGCCCGCCGCGTCGGGCTTCGGGACGCAGTGGCAGAACGCGGGCGAGCTGACCAACAAGACGTGGGAAGTGTCGCTGAACGTGCCGATTATCCAGAAGCGGGACCTCGGCTACTCGGTCCGCTTCAACTGGGACGCGACGACGTCGATTATCACACGCCTCGACATGCCCGAGACGTTCTACTCGGCCGCCGGCCAGCAGGGCGCCGAGACGATGTTCAAGATCAAGCAGGGCCAGGACTTCGGTTCCATCTGGGGCCGTCAGTTCGCCAGAAGCTGCAGTCAGCTTCCCTCCGCCTTCCAGTCGAAGTGCGGACCCGGGCTCGACTACCAGAAGAACCAGGACGGCTTCCTCGTCTACATCGGCGCCGGCAACACGCCGAAGGACGGCATCACGAAGAACCTCTGGTTCACGCGCGTGCCGGCTGCCTCGGCGCCGTGGGGCGACAAGTCGGGCGAGAATCTCCAGTGGGGCGGCCCGATCCTGGTCCGCGACTCCACCGGCGCCGTGCCATTGGCCAACATCGGCAAGGCCCTGCCGGACTTCCACTGGTCGTTCAGCCAGAACTTCAACTACAAGAAGTTCACCGTGTACGCCCTGCTCGACGCGACGGTTGGCAAGTCGGTGTGGAACGAGCAGCGCCAGTGGTCGCTGGGTGACTTCCAGGTGGCCGAAGTGAACCAGACGGGCAAGACCGTCGGCGATGCCAAGCCGCTCGGGTACTACTTCCGCGCGGTCCAGACGGGCGGCATCGGCGGCCTCTACGACATCCTGGCCCCGAACGACCTCACGGTGGAAGACGCCAGCTTCGTGAAGCTCCGCGAGCTGTCGATCGGCTACCGTATCGGCAGGCTCCCCGGCATCGGCGGCGACTGGAACGTGTCGCTCATCGGGCGCAACCTGAAGACGTGGACCGATTACACCGGCTACGACCCAGAAGTCGGCCTGACCGGCGGCAACCTGGGCTCGGGCGTGCTCAACGCGATCGACGCCTTCACGTTCCCGAACCTGCGGCAGGTCACCTTCTCTCTCAGCACCAGCTTCTGACGACCCGGGTCGCCGGCGGCGCCGCCGAATGGCGGCGTCTCCGGGGGACCGAACTGAGGAATATCAATGCGCAAGCATTATCTCTGGATCGGGGCATCACTGGTGGCGCTGACCGCCTGCGGTGAAAGCCTCGAAGTGCAGAATCTCAACAATCCTGACGTCGCCCGCGCGTACGCCACGCCATCCGGCGTGGAGGGCGTGGTGGGCGGTCTGGGCGTGCAGATCAACAACACCCAGCGTGCGTCCGAATCCATCAACACTCAAGCCAAGATTTTCGCCGGCGAGTCGTTTGCCACGGTCGCGAACTTCGGCATGGCCGCGCGCACGATCATCCCGCGCAACGCCATTTCGAACGACCTCGGCAACGACAATCAGGTGGGCAACCGTTCCAACTGGGACGTCTTTTCACGCGCGAGCCGGTCAGCTGCGACGGCCATTCAGGCCATCAAGGCGTACCAGGCCAAGGGCCTCACGATGGGCAGCACGGCGCAGGACGCCCGCGCCATGGCCTTTGCCTACATGATTGGCGGCAACTCGCTCGGCTACCTGTCGCTCGGGTATGACTCGGCCGCCATCGTGCTGCCAACCACGCCAAGCGACGAAGTGCCGCCGCTTTCGCACTACAGCGCGGTCAACAAGGCGGCGCTGGCCATGTACGACTCGGCCATCGCGGTTGCGAACTCCGCGGCGGCGGCGACCGGTGCCAACGGCTTCCCGCTCCCCAGCACATGGATGAGCGGCCAGGCCAACCTCACGAAGGACAACTTCATTCGGCTCGTGCGCTCGTACAAGGCGCGTGTCCGGGCGGGCGTCGCCCGCACCCCGACGGAGCGCGCGGCGGTGGATTGGGCCGCGGTCATCAGCGATGCGACGAACGGCATCACGGCCGACTTCACCGTGAGCATCGGCGGCAGCACCGGTTGGTCCGCCGGCTTCGACGTGTCGCAGTCGTATGTCACGGGCGGGTGGCACGCTTTCCCGATGTTCTATGTGGGCATGGCCGATATCTCGGGCGCGTATGACAACTGGCTCAAGGACGGCCTGACCACGCGCCGGGCGTTCCTCGTGCAGACCCCGGACAAGCGCTGGCCGCAGGGGGCCACGCGCGCGGCGCAGCAACTTGAAGCGCCGACCGTGGCGCTGCCGGCCGGGCGCTACATCCGCAACCGCCCGACCGGCGAAGACGTGCCGACCGTCGGCTGGGGCGAGTCGTTCTACGATCACCGTCGGTATGGCGTCGTCAACATCGCGGCCAGCACCGGCCCGTACGTTGAGATGTCGGCAACCGAAGTCGACATGCTCGCGGCGGAAGGTTACATCCGCACGGGCAACCTGGCCGCGGCAGCGGCGTTGATTGACAAGACCCGCATCAAGAACGGCTTGGGCTCCGTCGGCGTGCCGGCGAGCGCCTCCGCGCCGTACTCGACGGCCGCCGATTGCGTGCCGCGTGTTCCGCAGCCCCCGAGCTTCACGTCGACGGCCTGCGGCAGCATTCTTGAGGCGATGAAGTACGAGAAGCGCATGGAAACGGCCTTCACGGGCTACCTGGTCTGGTACGCCGACGGTCGCGGCTGGGGCGACCTGGTGACCGGGACGATCGTGGAATGGCCGGTGCCGTATCAGGAGATGCAGGCCCGCTACGCCCCGTACTACAACGGGACGAGGGCGGCCGCGAAGGGAACGTACGGGTTTGGAGGCTGATTGGATGACGACCCTCTCGATGAACCGGTGGCCGCGCGTTTGGCGCCGGTTTGTCGGCGGTCTCTGCGCCGCCACGCTGGTGCTGCAGATGGGCTGCTACACGTATAAGCCCCTGCAGACCGGTGTGCCGGCGACAGGCCAGCGAATCGCGGTGGTGTTGAACGACCGCGGTCGCTCGCTGCTTGGAGACCGTCTCGGGTCCTCGATTGACAAGGTCGACGGGCTGTTGGTCGAGGACGACGGTGCGAGTGTCAGCCTCGAGGTGTACCGGACAATGGATCTGCGGGGCAACGCTGCCACGTGGACCGGCGAACGGGTCCAGGTTCCCCGGGATGGCATCACGGGGTATCAGGAGCGCCAGTTTTCGAAGCGCCGCACCTATTTGCTCGTTGGAACAGTGGTCGGCGTGATCGCCGCCACTGCCTTGGCGGTGAAATTCGATCTGTTTAGCGGCTTCGTCCGGGACGATCCCGGATCGGGCGGCTCGACAGGCGACAGCAGGTAGAAGGCAGGACCTGCTCTCTTTCCACGACGTTCTCTCACGGAGTCTCAGACTCATGCGGATTTCCAAGGTTCCAATGCTGTTGGCCGTGCTCGCTGTCGGCGCCGTAGGGTGCTCGACGGAGGATGGACAGCCGACGGCAACGAATGCGCCCCCGCCGCTGGCGTACGTCCGGTACATCAACGCGCTGCCGGACACCCAGAACACGACGGTGCGGTTCATCGATTACATCGAGTTCACGCCGCAGACCTTCGTCAACGTCGCGTATCGCGGCGTGGGCCAGGGCCTCTACCAGGGCCTCAAGGCGGGTTCGCGACAGCTGCGCATCTTCAACGCCGACGTCACGAACTTCAGCACCGCGGGCAACACCGCCGTGCTGGGCGACCTGACGCAGACGTTCGAGGCCGGCAAGTACTACACCATCCTCTTCACGGGCTATGCGCGTACCGGCTCCAAGAAGATCGTGGTGCTCGAGGACGTGATTCCGGCTGCCGGGAGCAACATCGCCATCCGCGTCCTGAACGCGAACACGGGCCTCGGCTCGATTGACGCGTACAAGACGGCCGCGGCGGGTGATGCCATCACCGGCACCCCGTCGTTCGCGGCGGTCGCAGAGCAGAAGTACTCGTCGTACATCACGGCGGCTCCTGGCGCATTCGCGATTCGCGCCACGGCCGCCGGCAGCACAACGACGATTCACGCCAGCGCCGCGGCGCCGGCGGGCACGGCCGGCACGACGACGGCCGACCCGATCGGTGGCGCGTCGGTGGCCGGCACCGTGATTACCGCGATGGTGTTCCCGGCGTCGGTGACGGGCTCCATGGCGGCTGCGTCGACAACGCCCAGCGTGGTCTACGTGGTGGACAAGCAGCCCCCGCGCACGACGTCGCCGTAAAACAGTATATTGCAGTCAGGCAGGACGGCACGGCCGCCGGCGCTCCCGCCGGCGGTCGTGTCCCTTTCCTGGAGCGCCGTGTGAGCCAGTCCCCCCGTCTCATGACGTGCGTCTGTGCGGCCGCGGCGATGCTGACGGCCCCTTCGGCGCACGCGCAGGTGGTGCGCGGGGCGTTGCGGTCGCAGGTCACCTCGCGCCCCGTGGAGCGCGCCCGCGTCACCGCCGTGGACCGCACGGGGCGCGTGATCGGCGAGACCATCGCCGACGATTCGGGGAACTTCACACTGCGCGTGGACGCCCGCAGCGTGCCGTTCTCGCTCACCGTCCGGCGCATCGGCATCGAGCCGTCGACCACGACAGAGTTCGAGCTGACGCCGGCGGACACGGTGGACTTCGAGCTCAACATGCCGGAAACGCCTGTGCTCGGCGACACGGTGCGCATTACGGGCATGGCCTCATACAATGAGTCCAAGTATCAGGAGGCGGTGCGTCGCGGGTGGAGGGTCTTCCCGCCCGCCGAGGTGGCGAAACACCGCGACCGGGTGAACAACGTCTATGACCTGCTGCGATGGGTCGACGCCAGCCTCGTGATCCCCAGCCGGCGCAACGAGTGCGTGCGCTCGGCGCGGTACCTGGCCGGTGACCGTCGGATGGATCGTTGCATGGTCTGGATCGTGGACGGGCAGGTGCTCGGCCCGCTGCCCATCCTGAATCCTTCGGATACGTACTTCCTCGCGGTGCTCACCGCGTCGCAGTCGGCCGTGCAGTTTGGCGACAAGGCGCCGTGGGGGGCGATCGTCCTCTATACACGGATGCAGGGGGATAAGCTGCATCCTTAGCGAGGGACGAGGGCGGGGTGCGGGGGTTTGGTGCGGAGGGACGAGTGGAGGGAGGGGTGAGGGGGAGGAGGGGGCCGTGCTCGTATCACTGAGCGGGGCCCTTTCGCAATCCCCCCGTGGGGGCTGTCGGGAACGTAACTTTCCCGGTGCGGGTTTCGTATGGCAGAAAGGCGTCATGAACTGACGCCATCCCCCACTGGAGAGAAAGAATGCTCCTGGCGGTGCAAACCGCCCTGCTGGTGACGACGCTGCTGGCGCAGGATCCACAGATCCCAGCGCCGCGCGGCTATGTGAACGATTTCGCGGGCGTCATCGGCGCCGAGCGAACCGCTCGCATTGAGCGCATCATCGGGGAAGTGTACGCCAAGTCGGGCGGCGAAGTCGTTGTCGTGACGCTTGCCGACATCGGCGATCGCAATGTGGGCGACGTGGCGCTGCAGATCGGCCGCGAGTGGAAGGTGGGCGCGGCGGCCGCGGTGGGCGACCGGCGGCGGAACACCGGCCTCGTGATCCTCGTTGTTCCCAAGGAGACGAGTTCCAACGGCCGCGGGCAGATCAGCATCCAGACCGGCAACGGGGTGGAGGGCTTCATCACCGACTCGCGGGCCGGCGACATTCGGCGCGAGGCGATGCCGTTCCTCCAGCGGGCCGACTACGGCAGCGCGCTCGAGCTCATGTCGCTCCGCGTGGCGGAGGCGTACGCCAAGGAGTTCGGGTTCGCCATCGAAGGCGGCTACGCCGCGCCGCGCGCGCCAGCGCAGCGCCAGCAGAAGGGGATCCCGCCCGGGCTGTTCCTGGTTGGCTTCATTCTCCTGATGCTCCTGATGGGCGGTGGGCGGCGGCGCGGCGGCAACGGCCTTCTCTGGTTCCTGCTGGGACAGGCGATGAGCGGCGGCCGGCACCATGGCGGTGGGTTTGGCGGGGGCGGTTTCGGCGGCGGCGGGTTTGGCGGGTTCGGTGGCGGCGGCGGTTTCTCTGGTGGCGGCTCGAGCGGGAGTTGGTAACCATGGGCAAGATGACGCTGGACGAACTGGTGAAGGAGCTGCGCGCGGCGCACGGTGATGCGCTGGAAGCGATCGTGCTCTACGGCTCCGCCGCGCGACAGCAGGGCCCGCTGACGGGCACCGCTGATGTGCTCGTGGTCGTGCGCACGCTCGCCGAGTCCGCGCTGGGCGCGGCCGGCACCGTGACGCGCGCCTGGATGAAGGCGGGACACCCGGCGCCGCTCACGCTGACGTCGGCGGAGTGGCGGACGAGCGCCGACATCTTTGCCATCGAGTACGCCGACATCCTGTCGGTGCATCGCGTGCTGTACGGCGCGCTGCCGACCGAGGGGCTTTCGGTGTCACGCCGCGACCTTCGCCTGCAGCTCGAGCGCGAGGTGATGGGGAAGGTGATCCAGCTGCGGCGCGAGATGCAGGCGCGCCACGGCGATGGCACAGCGCAGCGCGCGCTGCTCGAGGCGGCGCACGGCACGATCTTCGCGCTGTTTCGCGCCGCGCTGCGGTTGACCGAGGGACTGACCGCGCCGTATCTCGATACGGAGGTGGTGGCGCGCGACGTGGCGGCCAAGGCCGGGTTCGAGGCGACGCCGTTCCTGGCGCTGGTGGCACATCGGCGAGGCACGGCGAAGCTCAGTGATCGGGATGCGGCGGCGGTGTTACGCGGGTGTCATGACGGGCTGGAACGCCTGGCATCGTGGCTTGATGGAGTGATGGTCGATGATAGAGGGTAGATGGTAGATCGATGACTTCTAGTGGCGCGCGGTGCGCCGAGTGAGATACGGCGGCGGAGCGGCTAGCGAGCCGAGCGCTGCCAGGCAGTTCCCCCTTCCTTTACGGAGTGAAAGACAGATGCTACGTCGCGGTTTGTTCCTCCTGCTGCCGCTCTTCCTGGCGGGGTGCGGGTACAACACCATCCAGGGCTACGACGAAGCGGCCGCCAAGGCCAAGCAGGACATCGAGGTGCAGCTGCAGCGTCGCGCCGACCTGGTGCCGAATCTGGTCAACACGGTCAAGGGCTTCGCGCAGCAGGAGCAGGACGTCTTCGTGAAGGTCACGGAGGCGCGGGCTGGGCTGACGGGCGCCATCAAGGGCGGCAACATGGGCGAGATGGCCAACGCCAACCAGGCGCTGACCGGCGCGCTGAGCCGCCTCATGGTGACGGTGGAGGCGTATCCGCAGTTGAAGTCCGACCAGAACTTCCTGCAGCTGCAGGATGAGCTGACGGGGACGGAAAACCGCATCGCCGTGGCGCGCAAGGACTACAACGAGGCGGTGGGGACGTACAACGCGTACATCCGCAAGTTCCCGCAGGTGCTGACGGCGAAGGTGACGGGCGCGAAGGCGCGCGACTACTTCGAGGTCACGACTGAGGCGGCAAAGGACGCGCCGACGGTGGACTTCGGCAAGAAGCCGTAGCGCGGCAGCAGTGACATGTTGGGAGGGCCACCCGCAATTGTGGGTGGCCCTTTCTCCGTCAGATTGTGTTCGGGATGCGTTCGGTTCGCGCATTGCCGCCCGGTCGCGGGCCGGAGTAAGTTGTTCGGATGCCGCGCCGCTGGACCGTTCTCATCGTGCCTCATGGCACGTCCTCGACCAGGAGCTACGAGGTGGGCCTTCGTGGCCTGCGCGCGGCGATTGGCGCGGCCGTCGGATTGCTGCTCCTCGTGCTCGCGGCAGGGGCCGTGCTCTTCACGCCCTGGGCGACGCCATCGGCGCGGCTGGCGGCACGGGAGAATGCGCGGCTGCGGCAGGACTTGGCGGCGATTGACGGGAGACTGCAGGCGCTCGTGGACACCATCGCGAGCATCGAGCAGCAGGACCAGCGCATTCGCACGCTGGCGGGGATCGATCCGGACTCCACGGGCGAAGTGGCGGAGAAGGAGGTGGCGACCGCCGTCACTCCCTCGGCGCTTAAGGCTCCGATGGTACCCGGGACCGTGGCGGAGAAGCCGCAGCGCTTCGCGAGCAAGCCGTTCATGGGCCGACTGGGCTTTGGCGGTGCGCGCCCGGACGTCGAGGGGATGATCCGGCGGGCGACCGAATTGTCAGCGAGCTTCAGCGCCGTGAGCGACACGCTCGAGCGCAACGTGGCGCGGATGGCCAACCTGCCGTCCATCATGCCGACGGCAGGGTGGCTCACGAGCCAGTTCTCGAAGAGCCGGTTCCACCCGATCCTGCACACCTCGCGCGCGCACGAGGGTGTGGACGTCGTGGCGCCGATGGGCTCGCCCATCGTTGCGCCGGCGGCCGGGCGCGTGATCAAGGCGGGCCGGGAGCAGGGCTACGGCCTCATGGTGAAGATCGACCACGGCAACGGCCTGGTGTCGGTGTATGCGCACGCGAAGCGGCTGATCGTCTCGACGGGGCAACGCGTGGTGCGCGGGCAGACGATCGCGACGGTCGGCAACTCGGGGCTGAGCACGGGGCCGCACCTGCACTATGAGCTCTGGCGGAACGGCAAGCCGGTCGACCCACTGACGTTCGTCATGCCTGCGGGCAAGATCACCGATTAAGAGAGACAACAGAGAGACAACAGAGAGACAACAGAGAGAAAACAGAGGGGCGCGAATTCAACTTCGCGCCCCTTGGCGTTCTTCTCCCTTCGCGGTGGCTGTTACGGAGTGGCGGGCGGAGTCTCGGGCTTTGGGAACAGCGGTGCGCCCTTGGAGACGGCCCAGCCCGCGACTTCAATGGGCTTGTCGAGTCGCACGCTCGACACCTCGCCGCTGCCGCCGAGCTGCGTCCAGAGCGTCTGCATCTTCTGCGGCATCACCGGGGCAAGCCAGGCGGCGCAGTGCGCGAGGGATGACGCGAGCGTCGCGAGCACCACATCGAGCTGGGCGGCGTTGGCGGGATCCCTGGCGAGCACCCACGGCTGCGTGCGCTGGATGTACTCGTTGGTGCGGCGCGCGACGTCCATGAGGGCGCCGATCACTTCGTTCGGGCGATGGCGGCGCTCGCCGTCCACGGCGGCCCGCGCCTGCGCCAGCGACGCGCCATGGGCCGCGAAGAGCTCGGCGTCAGGCGCCGCGGCCGGCACGACGCCGGCGCGGTACTTCTCGATCATCGCCACGGACCGGCTGTCGAGGTTGCCGAGCGTGTTGGCGAGGTCGCTGTTGTAGACCTCCTCGAATCGCTCCCACGAGAAGCTGCCGTCGCCGTCGTACGGGACGTCACGGAGGAGGTAGTACCGGAACGCATCGACGCCGTAGCGCTCGATGGCCTCGTCCAGCGTGAGCTTGACGCCGGCGGACTTGGAAAACCGCTCGCCGCCCAGCGAGATGAAGCCGTGTGCCCACACCTGACCGGGGAGCGGCTCGCCCGCCGCCATCAGCATCGCCGGCCAGATGACGGTGTGGAACCGCGTGATGTCCTTGCCGATGACATGCAGGTTGGCCGGCCAGGCGGCCTTGTCGGCGTAGCCCGGGAAGAAGCGCGCCGTCCAGTAGTTGGGGAGCGCGTCGAACCAGACGTACGTTGTCTGCACGTCGCCGTTGGAGAGCGGGCGAGGGAACGGGACCCCCCAGTCAAAGCGCGACCGGCTGGCCGAGATGTCATCGAGCCCCTGCTCGAGGAGCTGCAGGATCTCGTTGCGACGGCTTTCGGGCTCGAGGAAGGACGGGTTGTCGGCGAAGAGCTTCTTCAGGCGCCCCGTGTAGGCGGAGAGGCGAAAGAACCAGTTGTGCTCGGTGACTTCCTCGAGGGTGCGCGTGGGGTGCGTGGCGCACTTGCCGTCCACGATGTCGGCCGGCTGCTTGAAGCTCTCGCACCCGACGCAGTACAAGCCGGTGTAGGAGCGCTCGTAGAAGTTGCGCTGGCCCTCGGGGAGCGACGCATCGGCGGCGAAGATCTGCTCGATCAGGCGCGCGACGGCGGCCTTGTGCTCGGGCGACGTCGTGCGGATGAACTGGTCATACTGCACGCCCAACCTCGCCCACATGGCCTGGAAGATGGCGGCGATGTTGTCCACGAACTGCTGCGGCGGCACGCCCTGCGCCTCGGCGGTCTGCGCCACCTTCTGGCCGTGCTCGTCCATGCCAATGAGGAGATGGACGTCGTAGCCGAGCTGCCGGTGGAGCCGCGCGATGGCGTCGGCGCCGACTTTCTCGAGCGCGTGACCGAGGTGCGGTTCGCCGTTGGCGTAATCGATGGCGGTGGTGAGGAAAAAGCGGGGCACGTGTCAGCGATTCGGGTTCGAGGGGGGCGTGCCGCCGTTGGGGCCGCCGTTGTTGCCTTTGTTGCCGTTATTGTGGGTGTCGCCGCGATGGCGACGCCCGCCGCGGCGCCCACGCCGGCGGCGCCCGCGACGCTGGTCGGAGTCACCGGCCGGAGAGCCGTCTTGTGGCGCGTCGGTCGTGGTGGAGCGTGGCGCGCGCGTCTGATCGGGCGCGGAACTCTCCACCGCGGCGCTGGGGCGCTGCTCCCGCTCGTGCGGTGGCTCGGTGAGTGACGACTCGGCACGCGACGGCTCGGTGCGCGGCGGCTCGGGGCGAAGCTGCTCCGCACGGGACGCGCGCTCGTCGCGACGAGCGTCGGCCTGTTTCGGACCGCGCGTGTCGCCGCGGGTGTCGCCGCGGGTGCCGCCGCGGGCCTCAGGCCGCGAGCCAGCGCGTTGGTCCGCCTGCGCGTCGCCCTGCGCATCGATCTGTGCGTCGCCACGCGCCTCGCGCGGCGGCTCCGCGCGGCGCTGCTCGCGCGGCGGCGCCGCACGCTGCAGTTGCGTCGTCACCACGCGCTGCTCGCGTGGCGGCGGCGCCGCACGCTGCAGTTGCCTCGTCACCACGCGCTCCTCGCCCTCCTCGTCGGCGGCCTCGACCTGTTCGTCCTCGACCGGCGTCGCATCGCCGGCGAGCTCTCGCCGGAACTGCGCCAGCGGGATGACGCGCACCTCGCCCGCGGGGTTCCGGAGCGTGACCAAGTCGCGGAAAATGTCGGTGGCATCCACCTTCTCCTCGCCCTGCAGGGTCTGCACAATCTTGCCCTGCTTGGGAAAGCGCTTGCGCGCCGCCACGTAGAACTCGTGCTCGTAGCGCAGGCAGCACATCAGGCGGCCGCACGCCCCGGAGATCTGCGTCGGGGTAATGGTCGAGAGGCGCTGTTCCTTGGCGAGCGACGTCTTGACCGGCAGCAGTTCGGGGAGCCAGGCCGCCGAGCAGAGCTGGCGCCCGCAATGGCCGACGCCGTCGAGGCGCTTGGCCTCGTCGCGCGGCCCAATGTGCCACATCTGCACGCGCACGCCAAAGTGCGTCTCGAGCTGCCGCACGAGCGCGCGGAAGTCCACCCGCTCCTCCGCCGTGAAGTAGAACGTCAGCCGGCGGCGGTCAAACTGCCATTCGGCGTCCGAGATCTTCATCTGCAGGTTGAGCGCGCGTGCCTTCTGGACGGCGAAGCGCCGCGCCGTCTCGTCGTCGGCGCGCAGCACCTCGGCGCGGGCGATGTCCTCCTGCGAGGCAAGACGCAGGGCGGCGCGCAGCGGCTCCCGCTGCTCCTTGCCGTGCGTGGTGCCGGCGCGACGCCGTTCGGCGAGGTCGCCGGTGGCGTGCACACGGCCGAAATCCTCGCCGCGCTCGACGTCGACGATGATTGCGGCCTTCAGCGGGGGCGGCGCCTCGAACGACCAGCGGAAGAATTCGCGGCGGTTTCCCTTGAAGGCGACTTCGATAAGATGCTCCACCCTACTCCTCGAACTGGCCCATCTTCATGAACTTCTCGCGCCGCCGACGGACGAGCTTCTCCGGCTTCAGCTTGCGCAGCTCGTCGAGCTGCTCCCCGACGTGCTTGGCCAGCGTGGCCGCGGCCGCGGCGTGGTCGGCGTGCGCGCCGCCGTCCGGCTCGGGGAGGATCTCGTCGATGATCCCCAGCTCCAGCAGGTCTGGCGCCGTGATCCGCAGCGCACTGGCGGCTTTTTCGCGCATCTCGGGGCCCTTGCCGTCCTTCCAGAGAATGGCGGCACACCCCTCCACGGTGATCACCGAGTAGACCGAGTGCTCGAACATCAGGATGCGATCGGCCACGCCGAGCGCGAGCGCGCCCCCCGAACCGCCCTCGCCGATGACCGTCGCGACGATGGGCACCTGCAGCTCGGACATCGCAAACAGGTTGCGCGCGATCGCCTCGCTCTGGCCGCGCTCTTCCGCGCCAAGCCCCGCCCACGCGCCCGGCGTGTCGATGAAGGTCAGCACCGGCACGTGGAATTTCTCGGCGAGCTTCATCAGGCGCAGCGCCTTGCGATAGCCCTCGGGATGGGGCATGCCGAAGTTGCGATGGATGTTCTCCTTGGTATCACGGCCGCGCTGGTGGCCGATGATCATCACCGTCTCTCCCTCAAGGCGCGCCCAGCCACCCACGATGGCCGCATCGTCGCGGAACGCGCGGTCGCCATGCAACTCGATGAAGTCCGTGAAGCACAGCCTCACGTAATCGAGGGTGAACGGGCGCCGCGAGTTGCGTGCCACCTGCACCTTCTGCACTGGGGTGAGGTTCTTGTACACCTCGCGGCGCAGTTCGGCGAGCCGGTGCTCCAGCGGGGCGAGCTCGGCGGTGATATTGATGCTCTGCTCGGCGGAGCTGCGGCGCATCTCCTCGATCTGCCGCTCGAGCTCGATGATCGGCTTCTCGAATTCCAGGGCTGCAGTGCCCATGTCAGCTCCCGCGCACCAGGCGCACGCGCTCCTCGCCGAGGAGCGCACGTAATTCCAGCAGTGACGCACCCGCGGTGGAGACGTTCAGCGACGACGAACGGAACCGCGTGGTGGCCCCGTCCGGCCCCTTCCAATGCACTTCCAGCGGCGCCGACCCCGGATGCGACTCGGCGACGGCCCGCACATCCTTCATGACGCTCCCGGCGAGCCCGCACTCCACGGCCAGCTCGAGGGCTACCGCAATCTGGCCGGTCGTGCGCAGTTCGGCGAGGCGGGTGACGCTCTCGACAATGAAGGTCGGATTGTCGACCCCCTGGTCGCGCCGCGAATAGCTCCCCTTGATGAGCACCGGGACGTCGGTTTGCACCTTGTCGCCGATCGCGGCCCACGCCTCGGGGAAGACGAGCACCTCGCCGGCGCCGGAGAAGTCCTCGACGACGAGCCGGGCGAACTCGGCGCCCGACTTCTTGCTCACCTGCCGGCGGATGGCGGTGACGACGCAGCCGATGGAGACGGTCTGCTCGGTCCAGTGGCCCAGCCCCGCCACGGTGTGCGAGGCGAGCAGCTCGCACTCGGCGCGGAACGGCTCGAGCGGGTGGCCGGAGATGTAGAAGCCGAGGATCTCCTTCTCGCGTTGCAGTCGCTCGCCCTCGGACAACGGCTTGATGGCCGGCAGCGTCGGCGCGATATGCTGTTTCTCCACCGCCGCCGCGCCGAAGTCGCCGAAGAGCGAGCCCTGGCCCGACGCCTTCTCGTGCTGCACGAGCGACGCCGACTGCATGGCGCCGTCGAGCGCCGCGGCGAGCTGCGCGCGGTGGCCGAGGCCGTCGAGCGCGCCGGCGAAGATGAGCGCCTCGAAGACCCGCTTGTTGCAGGTGCGGAGGTCCACGCGCTCACAGAGCTCGTACAGTGTGGCGATGGGCGCCGTGGCGCGAGCGGCGATGATGGAGTCGATGGCCGAGCGGCCGACGTTGCGCACGGCGCCGAGGCCGAAGCGAATGCGGTCGTCGGCGACGACCGTGAACTTGTAGCCCGACTCATTGACGTCGGGCGGGAGGATCTGCAGGCCGAGGTCGCGCGCCTCGTTGATGTACTTCACCACCGAGTCGGTGTCGCCAATGCAGGCCGACAGCAGCGAGGCCATGAACTCGGCCGGATAGTGCGCCTTGAGGTACGCGGTCTGGTACGACAGGACGGAGTAGGCCACCGAGTGCGACTTGTTGAAGCCGTAGCGGCCGAAGGTCTCGATCTGTCCGGCGATCTCGGTGATGATGCGCGGGTCGTGGCCGTGCGCGATGGCCTTTTCCGTGAACTTGCCGAGTTCGCGGCGGATCAGCTCGTCGTCCTTCTTGCCCATCGCCTTGCGCAGCACATCGGCTTCGGCGAGCGAAATGCCGGCGAGCCGCTGCGCGATGCGCATCACCTGTTCCTGGTAGGTGATGACGCCGTACGTGGGCTTGAGGATCTCCTCGAGCTCGGGGAGGGCGTAAGAGACCGGTTCCTCGCCCTTCTTGCGCCGGCAGTACGTCTTGTGCATCCCGGCGTCGAGCGGGCCGGGGCGCATGAGCGCGTTGGACGCGACGAGGTCGTCGAAGCTGTCGGCGCGCATCGAGCGCACCATGTCGGTGGCGAGGGGCGACTCGAACTGGAAGACGCCCGCGGTGCGCCCCGCGCGGAGCATGCGGTACGTGGCGTCGTCGTCGTACGGGATGGCGTCGAGGTCGATGTCCGTGCCGCGGCGCGCCTTGATGGCCACAAGCGCGTCGTGGATGACCGTGAGCGTCGTGAGCCCGAGGAAATCCATCTTCAGCATGCCGGCGTGCTCCAGCATGTTCATGTCGTACTGCGTCACGACCACGCGTTCGTCGCTGCCGGATCCCGACCCCTTGGATTCCTGCGTGCAGATGGGCACGTACTCGTCGAGCGGGCCCGGGGCAATGACGACGCCGGCGGCGTGAATGCCGGCGTGGCGCGAGAGCCCTTCGAGCGCGATCGCGAAGTCAAAGAGCTGCTGATGGCGCTCGTCCTGCTCGTACAGCTTGCGGACTTCCGGGACCTTGGTGATGGCGTCCCGGACCGTCAACGAATAGTTGGGCGCGTTGGGGATGAGCTTGGCGATCGCGTCGGTCTCGCCCGGCGTGAAGCCGAGCACGCGGCCCACGTCCTTGATGGCGGCGCGCGACTTGAGCGTCCCGAAGGTGATGATCTGTCCCACCGAGTCGCGCCCGTACTTCTCGCGCACGTACTCGATGACCTCGCCGCGACGCTCCTCACAGAAGTCGACGTCGATGTCGGGCATCGAGACGCGTTCCGGGTTGAGGAAGCGTTCGAACAGGAGGTCGTACTTGAGCGGGCAGACGTCGGTGATCTTCAGCGCATAGGCGACAATGGAGCCGGCCGCGGAACCGCGCCCCGGACCCACGGGAATGCCGCGGTCGCGGGCGGCCTTGATGAAGTCGGCGACGATGAGGAAGTAGCCCGCGTAGCCGGTCGTCGTGATGACGTCGAGTTCGTACTCGAGCCGCTCCTTCACGTTGGCGGGGAGCGGCGTGCCGTAGCGGAGCGTCGTGCCGTCCTGGGCGAGCTTCACGAGCAGCTCGTTCTCGGTCTTCACGCCCTTGGGGAGCGGGAAGGACGGCACGTGGTACTTCTTGCCGAACTGCACGTCCACCTGGTCGGCGATGGCGAGCGTGTTTTCGAGGACGTCCGGGCGCGCGGGGAAGAACTCGCGCACTTCGGGGGCGCTCTTGAAGAAGAGGCCGCGGTCGTAGCGCATGCGGTCGGCGTCGGTGCGGTCCTTCTTGAGGCCGATGCAGAGCAGGACGTCGTGCGCGTCGTGATCCTCGGCGCGCAGGAAGTGCGCGTCGTTGGTGGCGATGACCGGGAGGTTCAGCGTGCCGGCGAGTGCGAGTACGCGCTCGTTGAGGAGCTTCTGGTCGCCCGAGTTGTGGGCCTGCACCTCGAGGTAGTACCGGTCCTTGAAGACGTCGGCGTACCATTCGGCTGCGCGGCGTGCCTCGTCCGGACGGTCGCCGAGCAGGTGCGTGGCGATCTCGCCCGCCATGCACGCGGAGGAGACGACGATCCCCTCGTTATACTTCGCGAGCAGTTCGCGATCGACGCGCGGCTTGCCGTAGAATCCCTCCGTGTACGCCAGCGAGGAGAGCTTCACCAGGTTGCGGTAGCCGGCGAGATTCTGGGCGAGGAGGATCAGGTGGTAGTAGTTGCGCTCGCCCGGGCTGTTGCGCGTACGGGCACGGCGGTCGGCCGTTGCCACATAGGCCTCCATGCCGATGATGGGACGGAGGCCGGCCTTTCGGGCCTTCTCCTGGAACTCCCACGCGGCATGCAGGTTACCGTGATCGGTGATCGCGAGCGCCGGCTGCTCGAACTCGAGCGCGCGCTCAATCAGATCATCGATCCGGTTGGCTCCATCGAGGAGCGAGAACTCGGAATGGCAGTGTAGATGGACGAACGACATGGAATTCATAAGGATAGCGCGAGCGCAGCGCGGCGTCAAAGCAAACCTCAGACCTGAAATACGGGCGTAATCGCTTGTCTATCAACAGGTTAGTCTCGCACGGCATCCGCGGCATCGCCGGAGTTTCGGCGATGTATTTCGCGACTGGCTGTGCGAACGACCGCGTACTGGCGGCGGGGCGCGCGTATACGCTGCGCGTCACCGACGGCGATGGGCAAACGGCGCCAGCGGGCAGCGTGCTGGCGCGACCGCTCATGGTGGAAGTGCGCGACGCGGCTGGAGTGCCGGTGAAGGCGAGTGCCGTGATATTCCGCGTGACTTCGGGCGCCGCCGACGGCGCCGCGATGATTGACTCCATCGCGGTGAGCGACGCGTCAGGGAGAGCCGAGGCGGAACTGCGCCTCGGGAGTCGAGCGGGGGCCATCGAGGTGCGCGCGTTCCCCACCGGCGCGATGGACCGTGCGGTGACATTCACTGCGACGGCGACCGCGGGCGCCGAGATCAGCGGCTTCCTGCCGGGAAGCGTCGGCCCTGGCGATACGCTGGCGATTGCGGGAAAGATGCTCGGCGGCATGGCGTCAACGGTGGACTTTGCCGGCACGCACGTGAGGCCACTGAGCGGCGCTGACAGCGAGCTGCGCGTGGTCGTCCCCGACTGCCTGTCGCCGGGCAACGTGGCGGTGCGCGTGCGAAGCGGCACCGCCTGGACGGCGTCGCGCGTGCTCAACTACGTCTCGCGCCGCCGGTCGATGGCGCTGCGTCCGTATGAGGCCGCAGTGATCGGCGCCGGCGAACTGTCCACGTGTGCCACGCTGGCCGTCGGAGTTGGTGAGGAGTACGTGGTGATTCCGCAGCTCGCCGCGCGGGCAGACGCGCCCGTACCCACTCTGGCGCGCGTGACGGTGGGGAGCGCAGGCGCCGGTGGATCGACGAGGGCTTCGGTGTTTGGCGCGGAGGCGGCCGGCCCGCTGCTGCGCACGGTGCGTCCGCGTGCGCAGCAGGAGCTCGATGAGCGACTGCGCGACGTGGAGCGACGGCTCGCACCCACGGCGCGCGGGAGCGAGCCGTACCAGCCGCCGATGCTCGCGCTCACGCTGGGAAGCCTGCGCACGTTCGACGTCATCACGACGCTGGAGGCCACGGAGTTCACGAAGGCGACGGGGAAGCTGCGCTTCATCGGGGCGCACATCGGCATCTTCGTGGACACGAGCGCCTTCCCGTCGTACACCGATGCGGAGCTCGCGCGGCTCGGCGGCCTGTTCGACACCGCGCTGTACCCGACCGTCGTCGCCTCGTTCGGCCCCGAGTCGGACATCGACCGCAACGGCAAGGTGCTGGTCTTCCTGACACCGCGCGTGAATGCCCTCGTCGCCGCGAACGACTGCGGCCAGAAGGGCTTCGTCACGGGGTTCTTTTACGGGCGCGACCTCCTGCCATCACTCCCGCACTCGAACGCCGGCGAGATCTTCTACGCCCTCGTCCCCGATCCATACGCGAACTACAGCTGCAGTCATGCCTTCAACGACACCCAGCGGCTGGTGTCGGGTACGTTCATTCACGAGATGCAGCACATGATCTCGTACTTCCATCACGTGGTGGCGCGCGGCGGCGAATCGGAGGAGCCGTGGCTGAACGAGGGGCTGAGCCACATCGCGGAGGAAATGGCATCCCGTGTCTTCGAAGCGCGATATCCACCGCCGTTCGGGCGGACGACGGCGGCGCAGATCTTCCCCGACTCGGCCCAGCCGTTCATCGCACAGCAGCTGCTGAATTCGTACGTGTATCTGTATTCATCGGCGAGTCACTCGGTCACGACGTTCCTGGGCTCGGGTTCGCTGGAGGAACGTGGTGCTGCGTGGCTGTTCCTGCGCTGGCTGGGCGACCAGAAGGGTGACGGGATCTTCCGCCGTCTCGTGCAGACGTCGCTGACGGGGATCGCGAACGTGGAGGCACGCGCGGGAGAGAAGTTCGCGCCGCTCTTTGGTGATTTTAGCGTCGCCATCTGGTCGGACAGCATTCCGGAAGTGCCTCGCACCTCGGTGCCGGCGCGGTATCGCTTTCTCAGCCGCAACCTGCGGCAGCTGATGGCGCGGCAGGCGCTCGTTGCCGGCTGGGAGGATCCCTTTCCGGTGAAGCCGCTCCGCATACCGGTGGGCGGATACGGCGAGGGACCGTTGATGCCGGGGACGATGGTGTATGGGGTGGTGGGGCCGTTCGCGCCGGGACAGGGGGCGCTGGTGCTGGGGTTCAGGCGGAAGGACGGGAGTGCGTTTGGGATGGCAGAGGGGGCGCAGTTGGGGATCTTGCGGGTGAAGTGAGACGGGTGTGGTGCAGGGGAAGGGTGCAGAGTGGGGTGCAGGGGCAGCTGATTCTGCCTGTTGTCGCGGCCGGGTGTGGGAGGACACATTGAGCGTGATGATACGACGACTCTTCATTCACCTTTCGCTGGTGGGCGCGCTCGGTATGAGCGGGCTGTCGGCGCAGTCGTCGATGGTCGTGCTGACGCTGCCGGCGAGCGCGCGCGCGGCGGGAGGCGGGGACGTGTCGGCGCTCGCGACGGATGCGAGCGCGCTCTTCTACGGTGCGCAGCGCCTGCCGCGGGAGCGCACCGGCACCGTGAGCGCGGGCACGTGGATTGGTGATGCGCAGCTGGCGACGCTCGCGTTGTCGTTGCCACTGCGCTGGCAGCGGCGGGCGCAGTCGGTGCTGGCGGTCGGCGTGCAGTCGCTCGACTACGGCAGCGCCGACGAGATCATCCCAGATCCACTGACCGGAGGTCGGCGCGGGACGGCGACGGGGAACAGCGTTGGGGGGAACGAGCTGGCGCTCACGATCGGGCTGAAGCAGCAGTCCATCCGGTCGAGGACTGGCATCGCCCTGACCTACATGCGGCAACAGGTGGCCGACCTGAGCGCGTCGGCGTTGACGTTCAGCGCCGCCAACGGCATCACGGTGCGAGGGTGGGAGGCCGACCTATCGGTGGAGCATGCCGCGACCTCTTCGCGGAACCCGGCTCGGCGCACGCTGACGATTCCCTCCACGTGGCGGGGGAGCGTCGCCACGCCTTCCTGGGCGCTGGCGCGCACGCGCTGGCGGGGCATCGCCGAGTGGCGCCGTGCGAATCACGCGGGGTCCACCACGGTTATCGGGGCGGAAGGCTCGTTCACGACGTCTGCCGGCTGGGCGCTGCAGGTGCGCGGGGCCGGGCTCTCGTATTCCGAGGAGACGGCGCGCGCGCCGTGGGCGGCCGGAGGGAGCGCGGCGCGCGGCGCCTGGTCGCTGGACTACGCGTATCAGGGGTTCGGCGCGTTCGCCGCGGTGCATCGCATGGGAGTCACGTGGCGCTCGCGCGACCGACGAAATCCCTCCCGCTGAGCGGCGCCGGCATGCGCTTCCGATGGGGAAGTGTGGGCGCGACGCTGCTCATCGCATGCGGCGGCCTGACCCTGCTTACGGCGGCGACGCGCACGGGGCGATACCTCGCGCGCGCGGCGTGGGAGGAAGGGCGGATTCTGCGCGGACGGCGTCCGATCGCGGAGCTGGTGCGCGATTCCACGACCGACGCCGTGACGCGCGGCAAGCTGCAACTGGTGCTCGACGCGCGCGCGTTCGCGGTGGACTCGCTCGGTCTCCCGGCGAAGGACGCGTTTACGAAGTACACGCGGCTGCGCTCGGACACGCTGGTGCTCGTGCTGAGCGGCGCGGCGCGCGACGCGCTGGCGCCAGTGACCTGGTGGTTCCCCATCGTCGGACGCGTGCCGTACAAGGGGTTCTTTGACGTGCGGCAGGCCCAGCGCGAGGAGGCGCGACTGCGCGACCGCGGCTTCGACGCGTATCTACGACCGGCGCCAGCCTTCAGCACGCTGGGGTGGTTCAATGACCCGGTGCTCTCCACCACGCTGCGCGCTGATTCGGCCGACGTGGCCAACACGGTGGTGCATGAGCTGACGCACAATCGCTACTACGCCAAGGGCGATGCGGTCTTCAACGAGAGCTTCGCGAACTTCGTCGGGGCGCGCGGCGCTGCGGCGTTTTTCCGCACGCGGGGCGACTCCACCAATGCCCGGCTTTGCGAGCGGCGGTGGGAGGACGAGAAGCGTCTCGGCGTGTTCTGGAAGCTGGTCGCAGATTCACTCGAAGCCGGGTACGCGAGGCATCCAGGCGTCGAGGGCAAGCCGGCGCGGCTCGCCGAGCGCGAGCGCGTCTACGCGTGGGCCCGTCATCAGCTGGTGGACAGCGTGGGGCCGCAGCTCACGACGTACCCCACGGCCTACGCCGCTCGGGTGCGGCTCGACAACGCGGCGCTGCTCGCGCGGCGCGTGTACATGACTGATCTCGCGCGCTTCGACGAGCGGTGGGAGGCGGCTGGACGTGATCTGCGAGGCACCATCGGCCGGTTGATTGAGGAGCACCGGGCCTCAAGGTGAGGTGCAGGGGATGGGAGCAGGGTGTGGTGCGGGGGAAGGGTACAGGGTGTGGTGCGGGGGAAGGGTACAGGGTGTGGTGCGGGGGACAGGGTGCAGGATGTGGTGCGAAGTGCGGGAGTCTCAGACCCCGAACCGTCCCTTCATCATCGCACGGAGATCGGCCAGTGGCGCGTTCTGCGCATCAGGCGCTGGCAGCTCGGCGGCAGGCGGTTCGGCCACGACGCGCTGCATCGTGTTGCGCACGCCGCGGTCGAGGAAGCGCGAGACCTGGTCGAACGTGTAGTCGGCCCCCCGCCGCGTGTCGTAGACGTTCAGGGGATACGATACGGCGAGGTGATTCCGCGCGCGCGTGAGTGCCACGTACATCAGCCGCCGCTCCTCGTCCACCTGGTCGTCGCTGCCGAGGGCGCGTGAGAGCGGGAAGTAGCCATCCACCGCCCAGATGACGAAGACCGCGTCCCACTCGCGCCCCTTGGCACTGTGTGCGGTGGAGAGCACGAGCGTGTCGTCCTCGCTGTCGGAGCCGAAGCCGAGGTCCTGCGTGCCCTGCGGCGGCTCGAGGGCGAGCGCACTGAGGAAGGCGGCGCGGCTGGGATAGCCGCCGGCGATCACCTGCAGCTGGTCGAGATCGGCCAGGCGCGGGTCGGGGCGGTCGTACTTCTCGCGCAGGATGTCGTCGTAGAGCACGCGCACGCGGGCGATCTCGCGCGCCACGGCGCCCTCGTCGTCGGGCGCGCCGTTCCGCAGCGTGTCGAGCAGCGTGACCAATGCCTGGTGCGCGGCGCGCGCGCGCGGCGGTGGCTGGAACTGCCCGAACGACACGTGACTCCACGCATGCTCCGCCATCACTTCCATCGCGTTGCGCGCCGTCACCTCGCCGATGCCCGGCATGAGCAGGAGCAGGCGGTACCAGCTCACCTCGTCGCGCGGGTTCTCGAGGACGCGGAGGAAGGCGAGGACGTCCTTCACGTGCGCGGCTTCGAGGAACTTGAGCCCGCCCCACTTGTCGAAGGGGATGTTGCGGGCGGTGAGTTCGATCTCGAGGTCGGCGCTGTGGTAGCCGGCGCGGAAGAGCACTGCGATCTCGCGAAGCGGCGTGCCCTCCTCGTGGAGCTCGAGGATGCGGTCGACGACAAATCGCGTCTGCGTCGGTTCGTCCTGCGCCGTGACGAGCCACGGACGCTCGCCGCCGGTGCGCCGCGTGTAGAGGTTCTTGGTGTACCGCTCGCCGGCGCGCGCAATCAGCATGTTCGACGTGTCGAGGATTGGCTGTGTGGAGCGATAGTTCTCCTCGAGCGCCACGACCGTCGTTCCCGGATACTCGCGCGGGAAGTCGAGGATGTTGCGGATGGTGGCGCCGCGGAACGAGTAGATGCTCTGCGCGTCGTCGCCCACCACCGTCAGGTTGCGGTGCGTGCGGCACATGCCGCGCAGGATGCGCGCCTGCAGCAGGTTGGTGTCCTGGTACTCGTCCACCAGCAGGTGGTCGTAGAGCCCTGCGATGCGGTCGGCGAGCGCCGGCACCTGCTCCAGCAGCGTGGCCCAGAAGAGCAGGAGGTCGTCGTAGTCGACAAGGTTGCGCTCCTGCTTCCGCTGCGTGTAGTCGGCGAAGACCTTCGCGATCTCGTCCTCGTGCTCGACGAACTGCGGGTACTCCTCGCGCAGCAGCGCGCCGACGGGAATGTCGGTGTTGACGTGGCGCGAGTAGACGTGATGCAGCGTCTCCTTCTTCGGGAACCGCTTCTTCCGGTCGCCGAACCCGAGCCGCGCGCGCGAGAACTGCATCAGGTCCTCGGCGTCCGACTGGTCCATGATGGTGAAGTCGGGACGCAGGCCGGCCTGCTCGCCGAACCGTCGCAGCAATCGGTGCGCGGTGGCGTGGAAGGTGCCGCCGTGTACGTGGCGGCTGGCGCTCCCGACCAGGCGCTCGGCGCGCGCCAGCATCTCCTGCGCCGAACGCCGCGTGAAGGTCAGCAGGAGGATGCGCTCCGGTCGCACGCCGCGCTCGAGCAGCACGCCAACTCGGTGCACAAGGGTGCGCGTCTTGCCCGTGCCCGCCCCGGCGACGATGAGCAGCGGGCCCTCGCCATGGGTCGCGGCGCGTCGCTGGGCGTCGTTCAGCCCACTGGCGGCGCCATCGGTGCCGTCGCGCGGCTCGACCTCGCGCTCGCGCGCGGCGTACAGGCGGGGATCGTCAGACACGGCCCCAAATATACACCGAAGCCGCGGCGACGGTGGAAGCACGGTGTCGCGGGCGAGCGGACGGGAGACCGCCGCCGGGTGGGGCTCGAGACCGCCTCGGTTACCGCCTGTCGCCCCGGAACCGATAGAACGTCAGTCCGCCCCTCGTCGACGGCAGCAGGCGTCGTTCCGCCGGCGACCTGCCCTCGGCGAGGAGCACGGCGAGGTCGGCGAGGAAGCCCTGGTTGCCGAAGAGCGTGTGGCCCAGGACATCCGCCGAGACGCGGGTGGCGTCCACGGTGTCCATGCCGTGGATCACGAACAACGAGTCCCCGCCGAGTCCGAGCCGGCCGACGCCGTTCAGGACGCGCGACGCCCGCAGCGCGTCATCGTCGCTCGACGCGTACATGGTGATGCGCGCGGCGTGAGGCACGAGCCTCGGCATGATCTCGCGACGGAAGACGCGCGAGTCCACGTCGGGCGCGGCGAGCACGACCTCGCTGAGGCGCGGCGTCGTGTCACTGGGCGCGGTAAGCGTCAGCGCCTTGCCGATGACCTCCGATCCCATGGAATGCCCGAGCAGGTGCACCCGGTCAGGCTGCGCCGCGACGGCGTGGTTGCGAAGCAGCCGCAGGAGCTGGAACCCCGCGTTGCGCGCGGTCTGCTGGTCGCGCACGTAGGCCGCCATCGACGCGGCCGACGGCCACGAGAAGAGCAGCACCGAGCCGTCAAGGTTGATGTCGGCGGCGACCTGTGCCGCGCGCACGGCGGCGTCCTCGAACGACACGTTGTAGCCGTGCACGAAGACGAGCAGGTCTCGCGATCGAGTGGTGCCGAGATCCGCGGACAGGCGCTGCACGAAGCGCGCGCTGTCCACCGGAATCGTCGAGGTGACGTAGAAGTCGCGCAGCGGGTCGGGGCGGTACGTGAGCGCGTTGTCGCGAAGCGCTCCCGGGCGCGGCAGCTCGCCGGTGCCACGCACGCGGTACGACGGCACGTTGACGCTGACGGCCGCGAACTGCAGCGAGTCGGCGTCTTCCGGTCCGTAGCGCAGGCCCGGGCGATCGCTCGCGACGGCGCGCCGCGTAGTGGCGAGCAGGATGGTGACGCGTGCGGGGCCGGTGTCGAGCGCCGCGTACGAGCGCGGCTCGGCGGCGCGGGGGAGCGCGATGGGCGGCGGGGGCGGCACCGGCGCTGGCGGCTCGACCGGTGGCGTGCGGCCACCACACGCGGCCAGCGCCAGGATGAGGACGTAGGTGCGATGCATCATGAGGCGATGGAGGCGGAGAACGCGGCGGCGTCCGTCGGTTCGGGCGTCAGCGTGAACAGCGACGCGAAGGCGGCGATCGTTCGGTCGCGAACCTCGTCGAACAGTGCGGGCGACGGCGCGAGGCACGGGCCGTCCGCCGCGTCGAGCAGTTCACGCTCGACACTGGTCATGACGACGTCCTGGATGCCGCAGGGGACCATGAGGTCGAAGTACGACAGGTCGGTGGTGACGTTCAGCGCGAAGCCGTGCCACGTCACCCACTGGCGCGCATGCACGCCAATGGAGGCGATCTTGCGGTCGCGCACCCAGACGCCGGTCTTGCCCGGATTGCGCGCGGCCTCGATACCGCTCGCCGCGAGCGCGCGAATCATCACGTCCTCGAGCTGGCGCAGGTACCAGTGCAGGTCCATCGTGTGCCGTTCGAGGTTGACGATGGGATAGCCGACCAGCTGGCCTGGTCCATGGAAGGTGACATCGCCGCCGCGCTCGACGTCGAACAACTCCACGCCGCGCGCCGCCAAATGCTCCGAGGAGGCGAGCAGGTTGCCGGCCTTCGTGGAACGGCCGAGCGTGATGACGGGCGGGTGCTCGACGAGGAAGAGCACGTCGTCGGCCAATGCGCCCGACAATCGCGCCTTCGCCGCGTCGCGCTGCAGCGCGAGCGCGTCGGCGTAGGGCATGACGCCAAGGTCAACCACATGGAGGAGGCGCGCGGTCACGCTGGAAATCTAGTGGCTTGGGCGAACGGGGTGACGTAGGTTGGAGGCCGCGTCCCTTTCACCGGGCTCCTCGCCATGCCATCCTTGCGATTCGATCGCGGCCGACGCGGTCTCCGACTTACCGCCACGAGTCTGCGTGGCGTTGCTCTGCTGATCGTGGCGTACCTGGCCGCCTGGGCGGTGTCCGGGCAGCGCCTGACGCGCGCGGAGACGGAGATGGCGGTGCGCACGTACCTGTCGTACGCGATGTCCCGCGCGCAGACGGCGGCGTACGGCGCCACCGGGGCGATTCCTGACTCGGCGACTGCCGGGCGATGGCTCACGGAGCGGCATGCCCTTGATTCAGCGGTCATTGCCTCGACCGACATCCATCACTCGCTGCTGGACCCGCCGTTCAGCACGATCGCGGAGTTCAGGGTGCGGGTCCGGTTTTCGCGAGGGGTGCAGCCCGCCGAGCGCTACTTCTACGTCCGCAAGCGGCCGCTGTCACCGCCCGAGGTGCGTTGGGAGACGAGTGCGTGGGCGTGGCGATTGTACCTCTGATGATGTCGTAACTGCGAACGGAACGAGGTGGGGGTGGAGGCAAATGCCTCCTCCTCGTTCCGATCAAGCAGTTCTCAGCCTGTCTTGAACACAAACAGCCCCGCACCAGCGACGAGCGACGGATCGCACACGATCTGGTGTCCGTTGACGGGCGGCTGGATGACGGTGCGCTCGAGGGTCCATGTGCGGCCGGCGTCGGTGGAGCGGTACGCGGTGATGCCGCCGCGGCAGACGTAGAGCCGCACCGCGCCGTCGGGGGCGCGCGCGAGTTCGGGGACGCCGCCGTAGTTGAGCGTCGTCTCCCGGGTGAAGGTGAGGCCGTCGGCCGAGCGCGTGATGAGCGTACTCTGTCCGACGGAGATTGCCATCAGCCAGGTCCCGTCCGCGAGCGCGAGGAGCGACGGGTCGGTCAGCATCTCCGTGGTGCCGAACGGGAGGGCGGTGCCCTTCATCGTGAAGTTGATGCCGTCGCTCGACTCGGCGATGCACATGGCGCGAGCGACGTTGGTGCCCGAAGCGCCGAACCCCCAGTAGAAGGCGAGCCGGATACGGCCGTCGGGCAGGAGCACCGCGTCAGGGTCCACGACCCCGAGCGGGTTCTGCTTGCCGTCGATGGTGATCGGCCCGAGCACCCGTGCGGAGTCACCCTCGACGCGGGCGACAAAAGTGTAGCCCGTGGCACCGTTCACGTAGTAGACAAGGACAGAGCCGTCTGCGCGGCGCACGCCGTCAGGAACGGACGCATGGTCAATGACCTGACGCATTCCGGTCATGGCGAGTCCGTCGGTCGTGTGCGCGATCACGACCTGATGAAAGTAGGGGCCCGATTGATCGTTGATCGGCCCGCCCGGTCCGCCGGCGGTGATGACGCAGGTAGGTGCGCTGCCGGCGCCGGTGGGAGTCGTCGGCGTGGCGGGCGTCAGGATCGTGGAGCCGCCTCCCCCGCACGCCACAAGCGACGTCGTCAGGAGCGCCGTGGTCAGCAGCGCCGTGGTCAGCAGCGCCGCCGTCTGGAGTGACGCCGTCCTGCGTGCCACAGTCGGGAGTGACGCCGCGTGCCGCGCGGTGCACAGCGCATGCCACGGTGATTGCGTATCGTTGTGCGAGTCCCTGAACGAGCCATCCATGAACCGAACGATACGCCGCCTCGCCGTCTTCGCCACCGTCGCCATCGCCCCGCCGCTTGCCGCGCAGGGCACCCCGCCCACGTCGGGCATGGACGTGATCGCACGCATGCGCGCCCGGTATGCCGACGAGTGGTACAAGACGCTGACCTTCCGGCAGACCACCACGATACGCCAAAACGACGGGCGCGACACGGTGCAGACCTGGTTTGAAACGCTGCGGTACACGCCCGAACGCGGCGCGCAGCTGCGCATCGACATCGCGCCGCTCGCGAACGGGAATGCGTCCATCTCTACGTGGGATTCCACGTGGGTGATCCGCGCCGACACGCTGGCCGCCGTGCGCGCGAGCGGAAATCCGTTCCTGGCGCTGATCGAGGGCGCGTACGTGCAGCCGGTCGGTGAAACCGTCCGGCAGCTAGCGCCGCTCGGCTTTGACCTCACGAGATTGCGCAGCGCAGCGTGGAACGGGCATGCGGTGTGGATCGTGGGCTCCACTGACCCCGCCGATACCACGTCGGCGCAGTTCTGGGTGGAGGACCAGCACCTGATGGTGGTGCGCATCGTCCTGCCGAGCGGCGCGGGGCGCCCGCCGCTCGACATCCATCTCGACGCCATCGTGCCCTGCGGCAAGGGATGGCTGGCGACGAGGGTCGAGATGCTGCGCGGCGGACAGCGCCGGCAGTTGGAAGAATACCACGATTGGCGCTGCGACATGCCGGTCGATGCGAGACGATTCGATCCCAGGGCTGAGAAACGCTAGCATCGTCAGAGAAACAACAGAGAGACAACAGAGAGAAAACAGAGAAACAACAGAGGGCGGCGCCACCTCGCGCCGCCCTTCCGTGTTTCACTCCTCCGCACCACACCCTGCACCCTTCCCCTGCACCACACCCTGTACCCTTCCTCTCCCCCTGTCATGGCCGCGCGCCAATCTCCTTCACGGCTTCGCTCGCCAGGTCGGGCCCGCGCCGCAGGGTCATCTGTACCGGCGCGCCGACCCGCAGCCAGCGCTTGCCGCCCTGCTCGGTCAGCATTGCAGCGGCCGGGTGAATGAAGAGCCCGGCGGCGGACACGGTGTCGAAGGCCACTGCCTCGTCGAGATCGCCGATCTCACGCACGCGGGCGCGGCCCTGTCGCAGCGCATCGTCGTAGTTGAACGAGATATCCACCCGGGCCGGCGGCTGGCCGGGGATGACGACGGACGCTCCCTTCACGACCACGTCCACCGCGGCGCCACTGTTGACCGGCATGGACATGTACGTCTCGACCTGCTCGTCGCGGAAATCGCCCGTGGCGATGGCGTCGAGCGCCGTGAGGATCGCGATGACGTTCACGCGGCGCAGGCGCTGCTTGTCCGGGTCGTCGGCAAGCGCGCCGCTCTCGATGAGCACGGTGCTCGTTCCCCACGCCTGCATCAGGTCGCCGAAGGCGCGCGGATTGAACGTGTCGTCGTAGCGCGCGATGCGGCCGGGGATCTCTCGCTCGAGCACGGAACGAATACGGGCGGCGACGAGCCGTGCCGCGGCACGCGTCGGGCCGAAGTCGTTGGTCACCTCTGCCGCCGGGGCAAGCAGCGCGATGCCGACGCGCTGGCTGCCGGGCCGGCCGAGCGTCCGTGCGTTCTGGTCGTGCAGGTTGAAGCCGAACTGCGGCTTGATGGAGTCGCGTACGGCCTTGAGTACGCGCGCCTCTGCCGTGGAAAGCCGCCGGACGTCGCGGTTTATGTCCACGCCGAAGGCGTTCTCCCGCTGGAAGAGCTCGGCTCCGTCGGGGTTGAGCATGGGGAGCATCACGACGGTGAGTTGCGACGCGATGCGGTCGCGCACGGCGTCGCGCTGGCTGTCGGCGAGGGCGAACCACGTCAGCAGGTCAGCCAGCGACATCGTGGCGGTGGACTCGTCGCCATGCATCTGCGACCAGAGGAAGACCGTGGTTGGCCCCGCACCAAAGGAGATGGCGCGCAACGGCCTGCCGTGTGTGGACGCGCCGACCGGCGTGACGCGAAGCGCTTTCGTCTTGAGGGCCGGCTCGAGCGCCGACCAGTACTGCGCGTGCGTGAAGCGCCGCGAGTCGATGGCACCGACGCGCTGGTCGACGGCGACACGGCGGCCGAGGTCGAGGCAGCAGACGGCGGCCGGTGAGGGGCGCGTAGTGGTGCGTGGCGCGCCGGAGCAGGAGAGCGTGGCAAGGACAACGAAGACGGCGACGTGTGGCGACCGAGATAGCATCGGGACTCCGGAGCGGAGAGCGGAGGACGAGAAGAGAATACGACAGAGGGCGACAGAGTGCGATAGAGAACGGCGGAGAACGGCGGAGAACGGCGGAGAACGGCAGAGAACGGCGGAGAACGGCGGAGAACGGCGGAGAACGGCGGAGAACGGCAGAGAACGGCAGAGAACGGCAGAGAACGGCGGAGAACGGCAGTTACTACAATGACAGAGGGGCGCCCGATACCGGAGCGCCCCTGTTGTCTCTCTGTTGTCTCTCTGCCTTCTCTCTGTTGTCTCTCTGTCCCTCAGGCGTGTATCATCTTGCCCATCGAATCCAGCACCGCCTCCGCCACGGCCTCACTCAGCGTGGGGTGCGCGTGGATCGCCAGGTCGATTTCCTCCACCGTGAACTCGTTCTCACGCGCCACGAGCAGTTCGTGGATGAGCTCGGTGACGTGCGGGCCCACGAGGTGCGCGCCGAGGATCTCGCCGTACTTGGTGTCGCGGATGATCTTCACGAAACCCTCGGACTCGCCGGCGGTGCGGGCGCGGCCGTTCGCGCTGAACGGGAACTTGCCCACCTTGTACTCGAGCTTCTTCTCCTTGCACTGCGCCTCGGTGAGCCCGATGGATGCCACTTCGGGGCTGCAATAGGTGCAATTGGGAATGTTGCCGTAGTTGATGGGGTGGTGCCGGTGGCCGGCGATGATCTCGGCAACGATCACGCCTTCGCGCTCGCCCTTGTGAGCCAGCATCGGCGGGCCGGCGACGTCGCCAATGGCGTAGATCCCCTTGGTGGTGGTCTCGAGCCGCTCGTTCACCTTGATGAAGCCGCGGTCGGTGAGTTGCACGCCGACTTCCTTGAGCCCGATGTTCTCGATGTTGGCGGCACGGCCGGCGGCCACGAGCACCTTCTCGACGACGAGCTCCTGCTTCTGGCCGCCCACTTCCACGGTGAGGGTCACGCTGTCCTTGCCGACCTTGGCGCCGGAGAGCTTGGCACCAGCCAGCACGTCGATGCCACGCTTCTTGAACGAGCGCGCCACCTCCGCCGAGCTGTCCTCGTCCTCGAGCGGCAGGATGCGGGGCATCACCTCGATGACCGTCACCTTGGTGCCGAAAGCGTTGAAGACGTCGGCGAACTCGCAGCCCACGGCGCCGGCGCCGACCACCGCCATCGTCTTGGGCGCCTTTTCCAGCACGAGCGCGTCATCCGACGAAATGATCGGCGACTTGTTCAGCTCGAGCCCGGCCTGCGGCAGGCCCTTCACGCGCGAACCGGTGCCGATCACCAGCGCCTTGGTGGCGTTGTGCGTCTCCGTCTTGCCGTCGGCGGTGGTGACCTTCACGGTCTTGCCGGCGCCGAGCACGCCCGTCCCCTTGATCCAGGTGATCTTGTTCTTCTTGAAGAGGAACTCGACGCCCTTGGAGTTCTTGACCGACACGTCGCGCGAGCGCTTCATGGCGACGCCGTAGTCGAGCGTGATCTCGCCCACGTTCACGCCGAACTCGGCGGCGTGCTTGAGCCGGTTGGCGATGTGCGACGACTCGAGCAGCGCCTTGGCGGGGATGCACCCCCAGAGCACGCAGGTGCCGCCCAGTCCTTCGCGCTCGATGACGCCGACGGTCAGGCCGAGCTGCGACGCGCGAATGGCGCCGACGTAGCCGGCGGGGCCGCCGCCGAGGAAGATCACATCAAAGTTCGCCATGGGGGATACTGATGGTAGGTGGTAGAAGGTGGATGGTAGATGAGGTGGCGCGATGGCAGTGCTCTACCATCTACCATCCACCCTCTACCATCAGCCGCTAATAGACGAGCATTAGTGGGTTCTCCAGCATCCTTCGCAGGTCGAGCAAGAAACGCGCACCAACAGCCCCGTCGATCACCCGGTGATCGCAGCTTATCGTCACGCGCATGCGCTTGCGGACGGCAACGGCGCCATCCACCACGACGGGCGTGTCCTCGATGGCGCCGATGGCGAGAATGCCGCACTCGGGCGGATTGATGATCGCCGTGAACTGGTCGATCTGCATCATGCCGAGGTTCGACACCGAGAAGGTGGAGCCGGTGTACTGCTCGGGCGTGAGCTTGCGCTCGCGTGCCTTCGCCGCAAGAGCACGTGACTCGCCCGAGATCTCGCGGAGCCCCTTCTGGTCGGCGTCGAAGATCACCGGCACGATGAGCCCGTCATCGGTGGCCACGGCCATGCCGAGGTGCACGCGGTTGAAATAGCGGATCCTGTCGCCGAGCCAGTGCGCATTCACCTCCGGGTGGGCGGCAAGGGCAGTGGCGACGGCCTTCAGAATGATGTCGTTGACCGACACCTTGAACTCGTCGCCCAGCCCGGCCGCCTGCGCGCGCATCTCGACCGCGCGCGTCATGTCGAACTCGGCGGTGAGATAGAACGTCGGGATCGGGCCGATGGACTCGGCGAGCCGCTTGGCGATCGTCTTGCGGATTTGAGTCAGCGGTTGGTCGGTGTAGTCGGCGCCGGCGACGGCAGACGGCGGACGGCTGACGGCAGAGGCGGCCGCGCCGCCGCCGCTCATCGCGGCCTCGATGTCGCGCTTGATGACACGGCCGCCGGGGCCGGAGCCGGCGATGGCGCCGACGTCGAGCCCGCTCTCGCGGGCGAGCCGGCGGGCGAGTGGTGAGCTCCGGGCGGAGGGAACGGCAGAAGGAACGGCAGAAGGAACGGCAGAGGGAACGGCAGAAGGAACGGAAGAGGGAACGGCAGAGGCAGCGACTGCTGGGCTTGCCGTCGGCGTCGGAGCCGAAGCGGGGGCGGCGACGGCGGGCTGCCCGGCACCCGCGCCGCTCACGAGCGCCGCGATGTCCTCGTCGGCCGCGGCGATCACGCCGACGAGCGAGCCCACCGGCGCCGTCGTTCCTTCAGCCACAAGCTGCTTGCGCAGCACGCCGTCGCCGCGGGCGACCAGCTCCATGACGGCCTTGTCCGTCTCCACCTCCGCGAGCACGTCGCCCGACTTCACAGCGGCGCCCTCCGGAACGTTCCACTTGACGAGGCGGCCCTCCTCCATCGTCGGGGACAGGGCCTCCATGAAGATCTTCGTTGCCATAAGACTCGTGTCGACCGAAAGTGACGGTGGATGGTGGATGGTAGACGGTTGACGGCGGACGGCAGACGGCGGACGGCGGACGGCAGACGGCGGACGGCAAACGGCAGAGTGCTACGACCGGTACATCACCTGCTTTACGGCGGCGATCGTCTTTGCCGCGTCGGGCTTGGCGATCTTCTCGAGGCCCTTGGCGTACGGCATGGGCACGTCGGCCTGGTGTACGCGGAGCACGGGTGCGTCGAGGTGATCGAAGCACTCGCGCTGGATGAAGTCCACGACCTGTGCGCCAATGCCGCAGAGCTCCCAGCCCTCTTCGAGCACGACCGCGCGCTGTGTCTTGCGCACTGAGGCGTAAATGGCCTCGACGTCCATCGGGCGAATAGTCAGGAGGTCCAGCACATCGAGATGGATGCCGTCCTTGGCCAGCTGGTCGGCCACCTGCATCGCCACCAGCACCATCTTGCCGCTCGTGACGATGGTGCAGTCGCTGCCTTCGCGCTTGAGGTCGGCCTTGCCCAACGGAATGAGATACTCGCCCTCGGGAACCTCGCCCTTGGTGTTATAGAGCATCTCGCCCTCGAGGAACACCACCGGATTGTCGTCGCGGATGGCGCTCTTGAGCAGCCCCTTGGCGTCGTACGGCGTGCCCGGCGAACAGACCTTGATGCCCGGGATGTGCGCCAGCCAGCTCTCAAACGCCTGCGAGTGCTGCGCGCCCAGCTGCAGCGCCGCACCGTTGGGGCCGCGGAAGACGATCGGCACGTTGTACTGGCCGCCCGACATGTAGAGCATCTTCGCCGCGGAGTTCACCACCTGGTCGATGGCAAGCAATGCGAAGTTCCACGTCATGAACTCGATGACCGGACGCAGGCCGACCATCGCCGAGCCCACGCCGATGCCGGCAAAGCCGAGCTCGGCGATGGGGCTGTCGACGACGCGGTTCTCGCCAAACTCCTCGAGTAGGCCCTTCGACACCTTGTACGCGCCCTGGTAGACGCCGACCTCCTCGCCCATGAGGTAGACGCGGTCGTCGCGGGACATTTCTTCGCGCAGGGCCTGGTTGAGCGCTTCGCGGTAGGTGATTACGGGCATTCCAGAGATGGTAGCTGGTAGAGGGTGGATGGTAGATAGCGTTTGGCAGGCGGCGGGCAGTGATCTACCATCGACCACCTACCACCTACCATCAGCTCGTCGTGTCCACCAATACGTCTTCGTACAACGCCGCCGCCGGCGGTTCCGGGCTCGCGTCCGCAAAGTCCCACGCATCCTGCACGATCGCTGCGACTTCCTTCTCCATGGCTTCCCACTCGGCCACGGTCATTGTGCTGGCGAGGACCATCGCGTCGCGCAACGAGAAGACGGGGTCGTACGCCTGGTACTCGTCGAGTTCGTCCTTGCTGCGGTAGGTGCCGCTCACGGCGTCGGACATCGAGTGGCCGCGGAACCGGTAGGTGCGCACCTCGAGCAGCGACGGCCGTGACTCGGTGCGGGCGCGCTCGATCGCCTTGCACGCGGCGTCGCGGACGGCGTGCACATCCATGCCATCGACGACGATGCCGTCCATGCCCGTATAGCCGTCGGCGCGCTTGGACAGGTCGTCCACGGCGGCGGCCCGCTCGACCGCCGTGCCCATGCCATAGCGGTTGTTCTCGATGACGAAGAGCACCGGGAGCTTCCAGAGCGCGGCCATGTTGAGCGCCTCATGGAACGCGCCGATGTTGACCACCGAGTCGCCCATGAAGCAGATGCAGACCTGATCGCCCCCGCGGTACTTGATGGCGAAGCCGACGCCCGCGGCGAGGGGCACGTGCGAACCGACGATGCCGTGGCCGCCGAGGAAGTTCGCATTGCGGTCGAAGAGGTGCATCGAGCCGCCCTTGCCGCGCGAGCAGCCGTCAATGCGGCCGAAGAGCTCGGCCATCACCGCCCGCGGCGTGATGCCGCGCGCCAGCGCCTGCCCGTGGTCGCGGTACGTGCCGATCACGTAGTCGTCGGCGCGCAGCTGCCCGATGATGCCCGTGGAGACCGCTTCCTGCCCGATGTAGAGGTGGCAGAAACCGCCGATCTTGCCGAGCGCGTACGCCTCGCCCGTCTTTTCCTCGAATCGGCGCTGGAGAAGCATCGAGTGCAGCAGTTCCCGGTCAATCGCGGGATCGCCGGCCGTGCGGACCGCACACGGCGCGCCCTTGGCGGCGGACTTCTTCTTGGTGGCCATTGGATGTATGGAGATCAGACGCCGGCCGCCTGGACCTGCTCCCAGGCGTGATAACTGGAGCGGACCAGCGGGGCCGACTCGACGTGCCGGAATCCGAGGGCCATGCCCTGGTCGTAGAACCAGCGGAACTCGTCGGGGGTCACGTACCGGTCGAGGTCGATGTGGTCGTTCGACGGCCGCAGATACTGGCCGATGGTGAGGATGTCGACATCGACGGCGCGCAGGTCTCGCATGACCTGTACGATTTCCTCGTTGGTCTCCCCCATGCCGACGATCACGCCGGTCTTGGTGGGGATGTGCGGCGCGAGGCGCTTGGAGACGCGGAAGATCTCCATCACGCGCTCGTAGCGGCCGCCGGGGCGCGCCTTCTTGTAGAGGCGCGGGACCGTCTCGGTGTTGTGGTTGTAGATGTCCGGCTCGGCCTCGAGCACCGTGCGAATGGACGCCTCGTTGCCCTGGAAGTCGGGAACGAGCACTTCCACGGATGTCGCCGGGTTGTCGGCCTTGATCAGGCGCACGGTTTCAGCGAAGGCCCACGCGCCGAAGTCGGGCAGGTCATCGCGATCGACGGACGTCAGGACGACGTGCCGCAGGTTCATCACGCGGGCCGCCTCGGCCACGCGAGCCGGTTCGGCGGCGTCGAACTTGGGCGGCCGGCCGTGCGCGACGGCGCAGTAGGCGCAGTTCCGGGTGCAGACGTCGCCGAGGATCATGAAGGTGGCGGTCCCGTGCTGCCAGCACTCACCGACGTTGGGGCAGTGCGCCTCCTCGCAGACCGTATTGAGCTTGAGGTCGCGCATGAGGTTCTTGAGATGGAGGTAGTTGCCTCCACCGGGTGCCTTGACCTTCAACCAGGACGGCTTGCGCTCGGGCAGGGGTTCTGCCCGGTGCCGTCCCAGAATCTGGTAGAGATGCTCGCTCATGCGTTAACGGGGCGAGGGAGTCCGCCACCCGGCGTTCGGGGGCGGGAAGGAAAAACTACCTCGCGGACGCGACGGAATCCAGCATGCGTAACCGTTATAATGCTAAATACAGGTTACTATCTCTGAGGCAGTCGGAGCGAGGTCATGGTGGCGGGTGGAGGCCGAGTGCACGGCGAGCGTGGTCGAACGGTCCTCGTGAGGTCGGTGGCAACGGCACCAGCGACGGGCGACGGCATTGTCGAGAAGCAGGTGCCTTCGAGAGTTCCGAAACCTCCGGGCGGGCTGGCGCGTATGGGAGACAGCACCCGCACCGAGGTTTCCCATGCTCCGCACCATCTTTGGAATTGGCGCCCTGGCCCTGATCGGCCTCTTCGCCCTCAAGGTCTTCTTCGGGCTCTTCGGCGTCCTCTTCGGAGTTTTCTTCGTCCTGCTCGGATGGGCGGTGCGCATCGCCATCGTGGGCGGCATCATCTACCTGATCCTGCGGCTCTTCATGCCGGACACGGCGCGGAAGATCGAGGAGAAGTTCAACTCGTAAGGGCAGGCCGTTGCTTGTGGTGTGAGTGATGGCAGACGGCGGATGGCAGACGGCGGATGGCGGATGGCAGATGGCAGATGGGGCGCGATTCCCAGTGGATCGCGCCCCGTCTCTCATTCCCCTCACTCCACTCCTCTCTCTCCTAACCAAGCCGCTGCACTCCTCCTCGAGCCTCAGCCAATCGCCTCCACAATCGCCCACGCGAGCATCGGCAGCATCAGCTCATGATGCCCGGTGAGTTCATAGCCGGCGCCGCCGGCCAGGGTTGGACGTTGCACGACGTTCACGTGCGGCCGGTAGTGTCGCTGCATGTCGATGTCGCAGGTCACGAAGCCCGTCGGCCGGCCGGCGTTGAGGTTGCGGGCGATGGTCAGCGCCTTGAGGAAGACCTCCGGCATGATCACGGCGCTGCCGCAGTTGAGGACGACACCGCCATCGTGCAGCCGCTCGATGCTCGCCGCGAAGCGGCGGAAGTCGCGGTGGCTGGTGTCGCCGATGGCGGCGCCGCTGGCCGCCGGATGCTGATGGATGATCTCGGCGCCGAGCGCGGCATGCACGGTGACGCCAGCTCCCAGCTTGCGCGCCTGCAGGAGCACGCTCAGTTCCGGATGCGCGAGTGACGGCTCGCCTTCGAGGGCGCGCGCCACGCTCTCGCCCATCCCCCAGCCCTCGGCCATTCCCTGCACGAAGGCCTCGTTGAGGCCGCGGCCGGTCTCTTCGGCCATGCCAAACGTGCCGTCGCGCAGACCGGCGGCCACGTCCTCGCTCGTCGCGCCGAAGCGGGCGATCTCGTAGTCGTGGATGGCCGCCGACCCGTTCATCGCGAGGTCGGTGACGACGCCGCGGCGCATGAGGTCCACGAGGAGCGGGCCGATACCGGTCTTCACGACGTGCCCGCCGAGCATCACGATGACCGCGCGCCTGGTGCGGTGCGCCTGCACGACCGCGTCCACCACGCGGCGGAAGTCGGCGGCCTTGAGCACGTCCGGGAGTGAACGGACGAAGGCGGCGAACGAGCGGTCGTCCTGCGGCGGCGTGGCGAACTCGCCGGCGCTCACCTTGTTGGGCCGCCCGGCCACGGGGATCGTGCGCACCTTCGACAGGTCGGCTTCGCGGGGCGTGCTCACTTGGCGGCCTCGGGCGCGGCGGTGAACGAGATGGAGCGCAGGTACAGGTTGAGCGATCCGAACGCGAGCTTCGACTTCATCTGCACCATGATGCGCTTGGCGTCATCGGTGAGCCAGATCTCGGCCTGCCCGTTCTCGGAGAAGATCCCCTTGGTCTTGATGATGGGCTGCAGCACGATGCAGGCAAACGTGCCGGCCGGCACGCTCACCGTCTCGCGGCGCAGCACGCGAATCGTCACCGGATTGCGGTCGGGAATGAAGTACCGGTCGAAACTGTACGTCTCCCCGACGACCAGCGGCACGGTGCGGATGAAATAGAGGAACGACCCGTCGTCGAGCGGATTCGCGACCGACGGCTTCTCCGTCTTGCCGAGCTGGAGGTACATCTTCCGTTCGGGGAAGATGTCGAACGTCTTCTGCCGCTCACGGCCGATTTCCTTGAAGTCCTGCGCGAAGCGGAGCGACGACAGCGTGGTGACGTCCATCCAGGATTCGAGGACGTCATCGACGCGCAGGGCGAGGTAGCCGCCATGCACGGTGAAGCGCCCGTGCCAGGCTAGGCGGCCGCGGATCGTCTCGAGGCCCATGACCCGCATCTCGCCCGTCCCGGCCTTGATGAAACCGAAGCGGACATCGTAGCGCAGCTTCTCGCCGATGCTCCACGGCACCGACGCGGCGTCGGCTGGCAGCGGACTGCCCTGCGCCGGCGACGACACCGGCCACATGGCGCCAACGAGCAGCGCCAGCGCGCCGGCAGCTGATCGCGCCACCCGGCTCAGGAAGCCGGCGGGAGCGTGCGCGGCGGTCCTCACACCGTGGCGACGGCGCGCCGCTTCCGGGCCGCCCAGCCGGCGCTGAGGATCGCCTTGAGGTCCGGCCAGACCTGTACGCGCGTGGCGCGCGGGCGAATATCAAACCGCGGCTCCACCGTGACCGACTCGACGCGGCGCGCCAGCGCCGCCGTGCGGCGCAGCAGTTCGAGGTTGGCGACGCGCACGGGACCGTCGGTCACCGGCGCGTCGCCGGCGTCGCGCACGAGGTCGCGTACCACGGTGATGCGGAAGATGCGATACGTGGCGAAGGGATCGCCGATGCCGGGGACGCTGAGCTGTGCGCGCACGGGCCAGCATCGGGCCGCACGACGCGCCCAGGTGGCGAGCGAGCGCACGGACGGGGGCGCCGACGGCACGGCGGCGGGCTCCGCGACGACCACGTCGGCACCGCCCTCGAAGCGCTTGATCAGCTCGGGGAGCTGCTCGGGCTGGTCGGTGAAGTCGGCCTGCAGCAGCACCACGGCGTCGCGGCGCGGATAGCGCGTGCGCTGCGCGGCGGCACGCAGCAGGGCGTCCACCGCGCGGGCGTAGCCGACCCGCTGCTCCCCGCGAATGACCGTGAGCGGGAGCACCTTGTGGTACGGCTCCAGCACCTCCGTGGTCTCATCGGTGCTCGCGTCGTCGTAGACGAGGATCTCGTACTCGCGCGAGAAGTCCCGGAAGACCTTCCGGATACGCCACAACAGGACGCCGACGGTCGGCGCCTCGTTGTGCGACGGGATGCAGATAAAGAGCACGGGGGTCTGGAGGGGCCGATGGAAGGGTGGAACCTATAAAACTACCGGCGCGACGGGGTACGCGTCTACGGCCTGCGCCCCGGCGCCGTCGCTCGCGCCAGCACCATGTCGTACACCGCGGCCGCGCCGCTGGCCATGCGCTCGACCGAAAACTCGGCCGCGCGCGCCCGGCCGCCGGCGGCAAGTGCCTGTCGCAACGCGCGGTCGGTGGCGAGCCGCTCGACCGCGCGTGCGAAGGCGCACGCGTCGCCCGGCGCGGCGAGCAGGCCGGAGCGCCCGGGTTCGACCAGCTCCGCGAGCCCGCCCGTGGCAAACGCGATCGGTGGCACGCCGAGTGCCATCGCGTCGATCACCGCCGTGCCGAGGCCCTCCGCGCCGGACGGATGCCAGAGCATGTCGAGGCCGGCCATCGCGTCGTGGATGGCGTCCACAAATCCGGCGCGATAGGCCGCGATGCCACCGAACGCATCGGCGCCAATGGCGGTGCCGCCCAGGAGGACGAGACGCAGCCGGTCGCGGAGGTCAGGTGCGAGTTCCTCGGCGATCTCCTGCAGCTTGGCCACGCCCTTCTCAGCGGTCATGGCGCCGACGACGCCGCAGAGCAGGGTGTCGGCGGGCCAGCCGGCCTCGCGCCGCCAGTCCCGCGGCACACCGACCACCGGTGCGGGAACGCCGGAATAGACGACGGTGACCCGCTCCGCGCCCACGCCGCCGCGCTGGAGCGCCTCATCGACGGCCTGGCTGATGGCGATGAAGTGCGCAACGCGCGCGCCGTACTTGAGGCGCCCCTTCGGGACGAAGGGAACACGGCGCGTGACGAGCAGCGGGATGTGGCTGCCGAGGAGCGCGCCGAGCGCGATGGCATGGGCGCGCGCATCGTGCGCGTGCACGAGGTCGGGGCGCCAGCGCGACACGATGCGCCGCACGCGGCGCATCGCGAGCAGGTCGAAGTCGACGCGCATCGCCACCGCGGCGCTGGCGATGCCCTGCGTCTTGAGCCGGCCCGCGAGCGGGGAATTCGGCGCGGCCACGACGAGCGGCTCGGCTCCGCGCTCACGCTGCGCGGCGGCGAGCAGGAAGACCTGTCGCTGGCCGCCGCGCCAATGTCGCCCGCTGTCCAGGTGGAGAATGCGCACCAGTTAAATATGGGCCGCGGCCGCGGCCTCGCACGCCTGCGCGAACGCCTGGAACAGCGCGCGGTCCCAGGGCTTCGCGTCCTGCTGCAGTTCCTCCGGGTGCCACTGCACGGCGAGCGTCCACCAGTCGTCGGTCGTCTCCACGGCTTCGACGACGCCGTCGGGGGCGTAGGCGGTGGCGCGCAGCGATGGTGCGAGTTGATCCACGCCCTGATGGTGGAACGAGTTGACCTCGATGACGAGGTCGCCGGTGGCGGCGGCGAGCCGGGAGCCGCTGAGGACCGTCACGCCGTGCACGCGGTGCATGCGGGACGATTCCAGGGCGTGGGCGATCTCGCTGGGGCGAAGCATGCCGAGGTCCTGCACGAGCGTGCCGCCGAGGGCGACGTTGAGCAACTGGAGCCCGCGGCAGATGCCAAGCAGGGGGCATCGCGCGTCGCGCGCCGCCTCGACGAGGGAAACCTCCGTGGCGTCGCGCGCGGCCTTCGACTTCTGCGTCGCGGGATGCCGGGCGGCGCCGTACAGCGCGGGGTCGAGGTCCTCGCCACCGGAGAGTACGACGCCGGAGACACGGGCAATGACGGCGCGGGCGTCGTCCGGTGAGAGCGATGGCGGAATGACGATCGGCACGAGCCCGACCGACTGGAGGGCGCGGACGTAGGCCTCGTTGACGCGCACGCGCGAGTACTTGCCAGGGCTGGTGGCGGTTTTGGACGAGGCGGTGAGGGCGACCAACAGTTTTGGCATGCGAAGAAGCTACCGAAAAGGTGCGGGGGGCAGGGAGCAGGGTGTGGTGCAGGGGAAGGGTACAGAGTGTGGTGCGGGGAACGGGGAGGCCAGCTCCCGACCCGCCCTGGGTTGGGCGGAACCGCCGCGGTGCTGTATCGTATTGTCCATGGGGCGCGCGGCGGAATGCCCGTCGCGCGCGGAATTCACGAACCGCAGCCCGCCCGCCTGTGTTTGAATCGCTGAAGTCCACCATCGCCGACCTCCTCGGGGGGCGCGTGCCCCCCAACGACCGCCGCGCCGTGGTCACTGACATGAAGCAGGCGCTCGTCTCGGCCAAGCTCGGTGTCGAGGACCTGGAGCGCGGCGTTGACGTGACGCGCCGCAAGCTGGAGGCGGAGCGTCAGGGGCTGGAGACGGTGACCCGACGCAAGGGACTCGCCGCCGGCATCCACGATGCGGAGACGGTGGCGATCGCAGAGAAGTACGAAGGACAGCACCTCGAGCGCATCGCGGTGCTCGAGCGCAAGCTCGAGGCGCAGGAGGCGGAGGCGGCGCTCGCGCGGCGCGACTACGACGAGATGCTCACCCAGCTCAAGGCTGCCGCGGCCGGGGCGGGGACGGTCGGCGCGGGCGCTGCGCCCGCGGGCACGGCCCGCACACCGACCGATGCCGACTTGGGGCTGCCGGACGACGGCGCGCTGAACGCCGAACTCGATTCGCTGAACCGCCAGCGCACCCGCGAGGCGAAGGACGCCGACGCGGCGGCGCGGCTCGAGGAGCTCAAGCGCCGCATGGGGCAGCAGTAGGGCACGCCGTCGGCAGCGGTTCATCCTGCGCGTGACGCTGTGCCTTTGGGTGCTCCTCCCGGTTTGACGAACGGCCGCCCAACGGCTACATAAAACCATCCGTGCAGGCCCGGAATTCCGGGCCGGCGGCCGAGTCTTGTCACAATAAACGCCCTTCCCCTTTCATGGAGAAGTCGCATGAGTGGTGCAGCTGACACGAACCGGGACGGCACGTCGCTTCCCGCGTTCAAGCAGATGATGGGGCATCCGCAGCCGCTGTGGATGCTGTTCATGTCGGAGTTCTGGGAGCGCTTCGCGTTCTACGGCATTCGCTGGGCGCTGGTGCTCTACATCGTCGCCCAGTTCCACGGCGGGTCGCCTACCGGGGAAGCCGAGGCGAACCTGACATACGGGTCGTACCTCGCGCTCGTCTACGCCGTCGCGATCTTCGGCGGCTATGTAGCGGACAAGGTGATCGGGTACCAGCGGTCCATCCTGACGGGCGCCGTGTTCATGGCGGCGGGCCTGTTCATGATCACGCTCCCCGACCCGACGATCTTCAAGCTCGGCCTGTCCACCATCGTCGTCGGCAACGGGCTGTTCAAGCCGAACATCTCGACCATCGTCGGCAAGTGCTACTCGCAGGGTGACGAGCGCCGCGATTCGGGCTTCACGATCTTCTACATGGGCATCAACGCGGGCGCGTTCCTCTCGCCGCTCCTCACGAGCTGGCTGGCCGAGAACGTGTTCGGTACCGCTACGATGCCGGCGTACAAGGTCGTCTTCATGACGGCCGGTATCGGCATGTTGATCAGCCTCGTCTGGTTCTACGTCGGCCGCCGCCAGCTGCAGGGCATTGGTGCACCGCTGGCGGACCAGCAGAACCGGATGCGCGTGATTTACGTGGCGATCGGTGCCGTCTTGTGCGTCCCGGTGGTGTACTCGCTCCTCGCAGTGGGCGGCAGGAACCTGCAGTACGTGCTCACCGCGATGTTCATCGGCCTCTCCGCGATGCTCATGATCGAGGGCATCAAGGAAGGTGCGGTGGCGCGAGACAAGACGATCGCGATGCTGCTGATCTTCGTGTTCAACATCATGTTCTGGATGTTCTTCGAGCAGGCGGGCAGCTCCTTCACCTTCCTGGCCGACAACATCGTGAACCGGCAGTTCGGCGACTGGACCTTCCCGACGGGCTGGTTCCAGAGCGTGAACGCCGTGGCGATCATCATCTTCGCCCCGATCGTGGCGTGGGTGTGGGTGGCGTTGGCCAAGGTGAACGCGAACCCGTCCATTCCGCGGAAGTTCGGGCTCGGCCTGATCTTCAACGGCCTGGCGTTCCTGCTCCTCATGTTCGCGCTGTCGAGCCTCGTCAATCCGGCCGACAACAAGATCCCGTTCTGGACGCTGGTGGCGGTCTACCTGATCCAGTCCATCGGCGAGCTCTGCCTGTCGCCGATCGGGCTGTCCATGGTGACGAAGCTCGCACCGGTAAAGCTGGTCGGACTCGGCATGGGCGGGTGGTTCCTCTCCACGGGCATCGGCAACAACCTGTCGGGCATCTTCGCCAGCGAAGTGAGCGGCGAGACCGGCATGACGACGACATCGGCGCTGAGCGGCTACACGTTCGGCTTCTGGGCGCTGTCGGCGGCTGGCCTCATCCTGCTGCTCGCGGCGCCGAGGGTGCAGCGGCTCATGCATGGGGTGAAGTAGGGGAGAGTGATGGCGGATGGTAGATGGCGGATGACAACACGCGAACGGCGGCCTTGGGGCCGCCGTTCTGCGTTTGCGCTTCTGCTTCCCTGACGTTGGCGGCGCGCGTGCGACGCTGAGCAACGCCCTACCAGGGAATCCGCGGGATTGCCGCGAGGAGCGCCTGCGCCGCCGGCGATGCGGGCGCGGCGAAGAGCGCGGCGGTCGGCGCGCATTCGACGATGCGGCCCTGCTGCATTACGGCCACGCGCGTGGCGATGCGCTCCACGACGGCGAGGTCGTGCGCGATGAACAAATAGGTGAGCCCCCGCGCCGCCTGCAGGGCCGCCAGCAGGTCGAGCACCTGGCGGCGGACGAGCACGTCGAGGGCGGAAACGGCCTCGTCGAGCACCAGGAACTCCGGTTCCACCGCCAGCGCCCGTGCGATCGCGATGCGCTGGCGCTCGCCTCCGGAGAATTCGTGCGGCAGTCGCTCCGCGTCATTCGCGCGGAGCCCGACTTCCACGAGCAGCCGCTCGACGCGCTGGTTGGCGTCCACGCGCGACGCGAGAGCGTGGATGTCGATGCCCTCGCGAATGACGTCGCCCACGCGCATGCGTGGATCGAGTGACGCGTTGGGATCCTGGAAGACCACCTGCGCCCGCCGCCGGAAGCGGCGGAGCGCGTCGCCGGTGAGCCCGAGCACATCGTCTCCGTCGAATCGCACGCGGCCGGACGCCACGGGGACGAGCCGCAGGATGGCGCGGCCGAGACTCGTCTTGCCGCTGCCGGACTCGCCCACCAGCGCCAGCGTCTCTCCGCGCGCAACATCGAGTGAGGCGCCGTCCACCGCGCGCGCCTGACCGGCGCGCCCGTCGTAGGCGACCACCAGCTCGCGGACCTCCAGCAGGGTGCTCATGCGCTGCGCACCGCGGGGCGCACCGCATCGACCAGGGCCTGGGCCTGCGGATGCTCCGGGGCGGTGAGGAGCTGGCGCGTTGGAACGTCCTCGACGACGAGACCGTCGTGGAGCACGACCGTGCGCGCGCAGCTCGTGGCGATCACGCCGAGATCATGGCTCACGAGGAGCAGCGCCATGCCGCGCTCGCGCTGCAGGGCGTGCAGGAGCTCCAGCACTTGCGCCTGGACCGTGACATCGAGCGCCGACGTCGGCTCGTCGGCAATGAGCAGGGCGGGATCGAGCAGGAGCGCCATCGCCAGGAGCACGCGCTGCCGCTCGCCGCCGGAAAGCTCGTGCGGGTAGCGCCACGCGCGCACGTCTGCCTCGGGGAGGCCGACACGACCCAGCATGTCCACGGCGCCCCGCATCGCGCGCCGCGCATCGCGCTCGCCGTGCGCGCGCGCCATCTCGGCCACCTGCGCGCCGACGCGCATGCGCGGATTGAGCGCCGTGAGCGGTTCCTGAAAGACGATGGAGAGGCGGCGGCCGCGCAGCGCGCGTCGCGCCCCGCGCGACGCGGTGAGCAATTCATGTCCCTCGAAGAGCACGCGACCACGCGCCGTGAGCGCCGGCGGGAGCAGGCCGAGCAGGGCGAGCGCCAGCGACGTCTTGCCGCTGCCGCTCGCGCCGAGCACCCCCACGGTTTCACCGGGCTGCACGGCGAACGTGACGCCGCGCAGGATCGGCTTCGGCGCCGCGCCGCGCGCGCCGCCGGCGTCAACCTGCAGGTGTTCCACGGACAGCAGGGCGGGATTCACAGGTCGCGCTCCTCCCCTGCAATGGCGACGCGCAGGCGGTCGGCCATGACGAGGGCGGAACCGACCGTGAGCGAGACCGCGGCGACGGGGAAGACCACGAGCCACCACGCCGTGGTGAGATAGTCGGTGCCATCGAGCAGGATGTTTCCCCAACTCGGCAGCGGCGGCTGAACGCCGAGGCCGACGAAGCTGAGGGCGGCCTCGAGCGGAATGACGGCCGCAAGCGCCAGCGCCGCGGCCACCGCGAGCTGCGGCGCCACCGCCGGCAGCAGGTGGTGCCAGACGATGCGCCAGCGCGAGGCGCCGAGGGCGCGCGCGGCGAGCACGTATTCGCGCTGGAGATGATCGCGGAATTCGGCACGGACGATGCGCGCCGTGGTGAGCCAGCCGCTGCCGCCGATCAACGCGACCAGCCACCACGGCGAGAGCGTGCCGAACGTGGCGACGAGGGCGATGACGACGAGCAGACGCGGCATGGCGATCAGCACGTCCACGAGCCCGGACACGACGCCGTCCACCCAGCCGCCGACGACGGCGGCAAGGGCGCCGAGGGCGGCGCCCAGCGTCACGGAGAGCAGCATCGCCCCCGCCGCCACGCCGAGGGAGACGCGCGCGCCGTGCAGGATCCGGCTGAGCACGTCGCGGGAGAAGGGGTCGGTGCCAAACGGGTGCTGCCACGAAGGCGACACGAGCCGCAGGCCCACGGGATCCGGCTGCAGCGTCGGGTCGTACGGGGCAATCCACGGCGCGAACGTGGCGGCGATCGCTGCGGTGGCGAGCACGCCCGCGGCGATGCGAGCGCCACGGTCGTCTCGCAAGCGGTGCCAGGTGTTGGCCGCCACTACGTCTCCCTCGCGCGCCGCGGCGCCACGTACTCGGCGACGGCATCGGTGACGGTGCGCGCCACGACGGCCAGCACGGTGGCGAGCAGGACCGCGGCGAGAATGAGCGGGTAGTCGCGCGCGAGCAGCGCGTCAAAGAGCGTGAGCCCCATGCCCGGCCAGCCGAATATGCGCTCGATGAGCACGGCGCCGCCGACGAGCGATGGCAAGGCGAGGCCGAGCAGCGCGATGACGGGGCCGATCGCGTTGGGGAGGGCGTGCCGTACGATCACGTCCCACTCCCCCAGACCCTTGGCTCGCGCCGTGCGAATGTAGTCCTCGCGCATGACGCCAAGGAGCGCCACCCGCTGATGCCGCGCCACGCGCGACGCCACGGCGAGCGCGAGCACCCCGGCGGGAAGCGCGAGGTGCCAGAGGAGGTCGATGATCCGTTCCCAGAGCGGCCAGGCCCCTGCATCACCGAGGCCGCCAATGCCTGCCACCGGGAAAAGGCGCCATCGCGCGCCGAGCCAGGTCATGGCAAGCAGCGCGACAAGGAACTCCGGCACGGCGACGCCGCCGAGCGTCAGCGCCCCGAGAAAGCGGTCCTGCCAGCGGCGATGATGGCGCGTCTGCACCAGTGCGATGCCGACGCCGGCCGCGAATCCGAGGAGGAGCGCGACGCCGACGAGCAGCACGGTGCGCGGCATGGCGTCTGCCACGACGTCGGCGACGGCGCGATGACGCGACGCGGAATAGCCGAGCTCGCCGCGCGCCAGCGCACCGGCCCAGCGGACGAAGCGTTCGCCCGGTGGCTGGTCAAAGCCGTATCGGGCGCGCCACTCGGCGCGCACGCTCGGAGGAACATCGGCGCCGTCGAGCGCGGTGGCGAAGGGGTCACCCGGCGCGAAATGCAGGAGCAGGAAGACCGACGTCGCGACCACCGCGCAGACCGCGGCGGCGTGCAGGAGCCGGGCCACCAGTCGGCGCGTCACGCCTCAGGGCGTGGCGGGAGCGCGGCGATCTCGCGGCAGCCGCTGGGCCGGGTCAATGGACCACTCCGCGACGCCCGACCACCACGCGTCAGGACGCAGCGCGCCCACGGTCAGGCGGCGATGCACTCCCGCGAAGAGGCGCGGCTCGTACAGCCAGATGGCGGGCGCATCGTCGATGGCCGCCTGGTACGCGGCGCGGAAGTGCGCGCGCACCGCATCCGCCCCGGTGGCCGCAAGCCCACTGTCCACCTGCGCGTCGAACACGGCATTGCTCCACCGCCCCCAGTTCTTGCCGCCGCGCGCGGGACCCGGCGTGCCCCAGAGTTCGCGTACCCCACGCGGGCTCGGCTCCGTGCGCGCGCCGCCGACGAGTGCATCGAAGGCGGCGCGATGCGCGCGATCGAGGAAAGCGTTGAAGTCGGCCTGCTCGATGCGGACCTGCACGCCGATCGTCTTGAGCTGCGCCTGCAGCAGCACGGCCGCCGCCTGCCGCGTGCGGCTCGAGGCGGGGACGAGCAGCGAGAAGGTGAGCGGCTGGCCGCCGCGCTCGCGCACGCCGTCGCCATCGGCGTCGCGCCAGCCGAGCGAGTCGAGCAGGCGGGCAGCGCCGGCGGCGTCGAACGGAATGCCCCGGAGGGTAGTGTCGGAGGTCCACTGCGTGCGCGAGAACGGCCCGATGGCCGGCCGGGCGAGTGAATCGAACACACTGCGCACGATGGCGAGGCGATTGACGCCCATGGTCAGCGCGCGCCGCATGGCGAGGTCGGCGAAGACCGGATGCGGCCGGTCCGGCGCGCTCGGCGCACGCAAGTTGAACTGCACGAATGAGTAGTCGAAGCCTCCGTACGACTGCATCTGCACGGACCCATCGTGCCGCAGCTGGGCGAAGTCGGGCGGCGCAAGCTGCTCGAGGAAGTCGGCCTCGCCCGCCAGCAGGCGCGACGCGACCGTCGCACCCTGTGCGGCCACGACAAAGACGACACCGTCAAGCCGCGGGCGGCCGCGATAGTAGGCGGCGTTTGCCGTGAGCTCGAGCCTCGCGCGCGGCGTCCAGGACACGAAGCGGAATGGGCCGCTCCCCACGGGGGCGCGCACTTCGGGGGCGTCATGCAGCGCCGTGTCCGCGAGCGCGGCGAGGCGATGCGCGGGGAGCGGGATGAGGTTGTAGACGAAGGTGTAGAACTGCTCCGGCGTCCGTTCGCGGAAGTGCACGCGCGCCGTGAGCATGTCAGGTGCGGTGACGGAGTCGACGCTCGCGAACGCGCTGCGTGACGCCGCCCCCACGGCGCTGTCGGTCCAGATGCGGACGGCAAACTGCACGTCGGCGGCGGTCACAGGACGGCCATCGTGCCAGCGCGCGTCCGGATCGAGATGGAACGTGATGGTGAGCGAATCGGCCGACCACTCCCACGCCCGCGCGAGCCTCGGCACGAAGCCAACGTCGCCGAGCGTGTTCAGGCCGGGGCCGATGTCGGCAAGCTTGTCGTAGAGCAGTTCAGTGACCGCGCGGTCCTGAGTGCCCACCGCCAGCGGCGGAAAGAGCGTCTTGGCATCGGCACCCGCCGACACGACG
>Ga0209514_10000320_pt1 | contig 102614 bp, 100 predicted proteins | sample Subgrocontami58m_FD_187452 | JGI IMG/M metagenome (GOLD analysis project Ga0209514, IMG submission 187452) | Subsurface groundwater microbial communities from S. Glens Falls, New York, USA - GMW37 contaminated, 5.8 m (SPAdes) (version 3) | ecosystem: Environmental > Aquatic > Deep subsurface... | reverse complement strand
TTCCAGAACGCCTTGTGTCATCATTTGAGCACCTCGTTGGTGAATGTTCGTGTCGTCACCACGCATTCTATACCCTGATATATCAGGGGCCAACGAGGTTTTTCATTTTTCTGACGGTGAATCACGGGAAGGCCTGCAGGAGGGCTTTCGGTCCTCTCTGTCCAACCAGGTGTCTCAGCATTGAAGAATCAGCGCCGTTCCGTAACTACCCAGGGAAATAGACTGTAGGCTTTTAGACTGTAGGAACGCGCACGGATGAGCCAGGCGTTTCCGAATGCGCCGCAAATAGTGATGGAGACCGACAAGGTTCTGGGTGCCTTGAGTCGGTCCATGCGCAACGACTAACAGCCTTCAGCCTACAGCCTAAACACCTGAGTAGTTACGCATCACGTTAGAGCGGCGCCAGCCTCTACCTGACGAGCGATCTGCCGCCTCCTAAGCTGCTTCTCTGCGTTGCTTTGCTCGTATGCATTGGCATTCCTGCGAGAAATTGGTTGCGACCACTCTTCTACTCCAGGGGGGAGCGCCACTCACGTCTAATAACTGGCCCTTCGGTGTGCCAAAAGCTCTTGCCAAAGGTTCCCGATCCGACTACACTAGGAACTTAAACTCCAGCGGATAGTGGGTCTACCGTTGATAATTAGCATGGTGTAGCGCCAAGTGGAGAAGCGACAGTGAAGCGCGTAAGCATTCTTGGTTCAACAGGGACTATCGGGGTCAAGGCCCTGGCAATGATCGATCTGCACCGCGACTCCTTTGAGGTGGTGGCCCTTGCGGCTAGGGATAATATCGATCTTCTGGAACAGCAGATCAGGCGGTTCTCTCCCCGCGTTGTCGCTGTCGGAACCTCTAAGGGCGCGACAATCCTGAAGGATCGAGTGAAAGAGGTGCCCGTTGAGATCGGATGGGGAGACGAGGGGGTGCTGAATGTCGCCACGGCGTCAGAGGCCGACATCGTCCTCACCGCAATAGTGGGTGCGGCGGGCCTGCTCCCGAGCCTCGCCGCTATCAAAGCGGGAAAGGACGTTGCCCTCGCCACGAAAGAGGTCATGGTCATGGCGGGGGAGCTGGTGATCGCCGAGGCCCGGGCGCGGGGCATTCGACTCCTTCCCGTCGATAGTGAACATTCGGCCATCTTCCAGTGTCTGGGGGGACAACAGAGCTGCGCGTATTTGAAGCGGGTACTCTTGACTTCCTCTGGCGGACCGTTCCGCCAGCGACCGAAAGAAAGTTTCGCGAGCATTACTCCGAAAGAGGCACTGCAGCACCCGACATGGATCATGGGGAAGAAGATTACCATCGATTCGGCTACCCTCATGAATAAGGGGCTGGAAGTCATTGAGGCCAGTTGGTTCTTTTCCCTTACACCCCAACAGATCGACGTGATTATTCACCCGCAGAGCATCATCCATTCGATGGTAGAGTTCATGGACGGGGCGATCCTGGCTCAGATGGGGGCGACGGACATGGGGCTGCCGATCCTGTATGCCCTCTCATACCCTGACCGGCTTCAGTCTCCACTGCCGCCCCTCGACTTAAACGCCCTGTCGGCTTTAACCTTCGAACCGGTTGACCACGAAAAATTCCCCTGCCTCGGATTCGCCTATCAGGCGCTTCAGGCAGGGGGGACCTATCCGGCCGTTCTCAACGCAGCCAACGAAGTGGCGGTAGACCTGTTTCTTTCCGGCCGGGTCACCTTCCCTGACATTTCCGCCCTCATCGCCAAGACGATGGACAGCCACCGGGGTCGCAAGATCGATTGTCTTGAAGATGCCCTGGATGCCGATCGCGAGGCCCGGCGGCTGGTTCTGGCGGCACTGCAGGCGTAGGATGAGGAGAAGGGCTTGTACTCTGGCATGATAGCTTCGGTATCTACGGTTGCCTTCAGCCTCTTGGATGTGGTCGATCCTCGACCGTTCCTTTCGCGTCTCGACTCTGTCCTTTGGGCTGTCCTCGTCCTGGGCGGGCTCATCTTCGTCCATGAGCTCGGCCACTTCCTGGTCGCCAAGCGGGCGGGGGTCAGGGTCCTGAAGTTTTCCCTCGGTTTCGGCCCAAAGATCATCGGGTTCACGCGTGGCGAGACCGAATATCTTCTATCCGCCATCCCGCTTGGCGGCTATGTCAAGATGCACGGTGAGGATCCAAAGGAAGAGGTGTCCGACCCGGAAGGATCGTTTTCCGCAAAATCGGTCGGGTGGCGCTCGCTGATCATCCTGGCTGGCCCCGGATCGAATCTCCTCCTTGCTATCGTTATCTTCTGGGTTGTCTTTACGATCGGCGTCCCGACCCTCGCTACCAAGGTGGGGGAGGTGATGGAGGGCTTTCCGGCGCACGAGGCCGGCGTGCTGACCGGCGATCGAATCAAGGCAATCGACGGGCGCCCCATAGAGAAGTGGGAGGAGCTGGCAACCCAGATTCATCAGAGCCCTGGACGGCCTATTCGCCTAACCGTCGAACGAGCGGGAGACCGGTTTGATCTGGTGGTGGCTCCAAAGGCCACTCGCCAGAAGAACCTCTTCGGGGAGGAACAGGAGATCGGTCTACTTGGAATCGCGCCGGCAGAAGAGTTCCTGACGGAGCGAACCAATCCAGCCACCGCATTTGGAAGAGCGATCTACAAGACGTACGATCTCAGTCGCCTGATCCTGCTCACCTTTGTCAAGCTGATCCAGGGCGTTGTCCCGGCCAAGACGATTGGCGGACCGCTCCTGGTGGCGCAGATGGCCGGCCAGCAGGCGCACCTGGGTGTCTTGCCTCTTCTGTTCTTTACCGCCCTTCTCTCCATTAACCTGGCGATCCTGAATCTGCTACCGATCCCTATCCTGGATGGAGGGCACCTGCTCTTCTCGCTGATTGAAGCCTTTCGCGGCAAACCAGTCAGCCTGCAGAAACGAGAGATGGCTCAGCAGGTTGGAATGGCCCTGTTGGTGGCCCTGATGATTTTTGCCTTCTACAACGACATCTTCCGCCTGCTTGGAAAACAGTAGGCTGAAGGCTGAAGGTAGATAGCCTGAAGGTTTTGAGGTTTCTCTCCTTCAGCCTTTAGCCTTCAGCCTAACCCCATAAGACTATGATTGAACGACGTAAAACACGGCAGATTCAGGTTGGACCAGTCAGGATCGGCGGTAACGCGCCGTTGTCTGTCCAATCGATGACGAAGACCGATACGCGGGACGTCCGAGCCACGGTGGATCAGATCTGGGCATTGGAGGCGGCCGGGTGTGATATCGTGCGGGTCGGCGTCCCGGACAAAGACGCCGCAGAAACACTGGGCGAGATCCGCAAACAGATCCGGATCCCCTTAATTGCCGACATCCACTTCGACTACAGGCTCGCACTGATTGCCCTCGCGCAGGGAGTAGACGGCCTCCGTCTCAACCCCGGCAACATCGGGGACCGTTCTCGCGTGGAAGAGATCGTCAAGGTGGCAGCCGAGCGAAAGATTCCGATCCGCATTGGCGTGAACGCCGGATCTCTGGAAAAGGACCTGCTGGCCAGGGACGGCGGGCCGACTCTAAAGGGGATGGTGGAGAGCGCCCTGCGCCACATCCGGATTCTCGAAGATCTGAACTATCCCGAGATGAAGGTCTCGCTGAAGGCCTCCGATCCTCTGATGATGATTGAGGCATACCGCCTCCTGGCGGAAGAGATCGAGTACCCCCTCCACCTTGGCGTCACAGAGGCCGGGACACCAGGGGTAGGAACGATCAGGTCGGCCGTCGGCATCGGGACGCTGCTTGCCGAGGGAATCGGCGACACCATCAGGGTGTCGCTCTCGGCCGATCCCGTCGAGGAGATCAAGGCGGGAGTTGTGATCTTGAAGTCACTCGGTCTTCGGAAGGGCGGACTGACCTTCGTCTCCTGTCCGTCTTGCGCGAGGGCCGATATCGATCTGGTTGCCCTCGCCCAGGATGTAGAGCAGCGACTGGCGGGGATTACCAAGGAGATCCACGTCGCCGCGATGGGGTGCGAGGTGAACGGACCAGGAGAGGCCAGAGGCGCCGACATTGGGGTCGCCGGCGGTAAGGGGATCGGCTGGATTTTCAGGAAAGGAGAGGTGATTCGCAAGGTCAAAGAGTCGGAGATCGCCGATGCCCTGATGGAGGAAATCAACAAGATGTTGGCGGAAGGCGACAGTCACACTACAACCTAAAGCGTCCAGCTATCAGCCACCAGCTTTCAACGCACACCAAGAGCTACGAGCAAGACCCTCCATTCCAGCGAGAAGGGTTTGGTTCATCTCTTGGCGTTTTTTATGCGTAACTGATCGCTCATAGCCGTCCGCTTGCTTTATTGGAATGCCGATGCGTTGGACCAGGTCACTAATCCCGACACTGAAAGAAGAACCTGCAGAAACTGAGGCGGTCAGCCACACGCTGATGATTCGGGCCGGCTTGGTCCGGCAGCTCGCGGCTGGGATTTACGTCTACCTGCCACTTGGGCAACGGGTGATGGATAAGGTAAACGGTATCATCCGCGAAGAGATGAACCTGATCGGCGGGCAGGAGATCACCATGCCGATCCTTCACCCGGCCGAGCTGTGGCAGCAGACCGGGCGATGGACGGCCATCGGCGAGGAGATGTTTCGGCTGCAAGATCGTGGCAAGCGTCAGATGTGTCTGGGGATGACCCACGAAGAGGTCATCGCCTGGCTTGCAGCCAGGGAGATCCGATCTTACCGGGATCTCCCGCAGATCTGGTATCAGATCCAAACTAAGCTCCGGGACGAGGCAAGGCCCAAGAGCGGGATCCTCCGGACACGGGAGTTCCTGATGAAGGACTCCTACTCGCTGGACCGGGATGAGGAGGGCCTGGAAAGGAGCTACGAGCTTCACAAGGAGGCCTATCGCCGCATCGTGGCGCGGTGCGGCCTATCCTGTCACGTCGTCGAGAGCGATCCGGGAATGATGGGCGGTGCAACCGCGCACGAATTTATGGCGCCAAGCGAAGCCGGGGAGGATGAGGTTGCCCTCTGTGAGCGCTGCAACTACTCGGCTAATGTCGAGCTGGCCATCTCAAAGCGGTGTCCGCATTGCGAGGGCAGTCTGCGGATCGAGCGCGTGATCGAGGTGGGAAATATCTTCAAACTCGGGACCAAGTACTCTGTCCCGCTTAAGGCGGTCTACCTGAATGAGGCGGGGGAGGAGCACCCCATCGTCATGGGAAGCTACGGGATCGGGCCAGCCCGGATCGCCGCAGCCGCGATCGAGCAGCACCATGACGAGCTGGGAATCATCTGGCCCCCGACCATCGCACCGTTTCAGCTCCATCTGTTGCCGGTCAATGTGCGTGATCAGAAGTTGGTTGAGCTGGCCGAGGCGATCTATGCCCAACTTGTAAGGGAGCGGATCGAGGTCCTGTACGATGACCGGGATGAACGCCCAGGCGTGAAGTTCAAGGACGCCGATCTGCTCGGTCTGCCCCTTCGAATGACCGTTGGGACCCGGACCCTCAAGGAGGGAATGGTTGACTTGAAGGTACGAAAGACCGGCGAGGAGGTGCAGGTCCCGCTCTCGGAAGCGGTCTCAATGGCACAAACCCTTCTTTCTCGCCTCACCAATTAACGATACCAAAAGCAGACATCCCATGAGAACCACGTCTCCGCGGGGGGCCCTGACTTCAAGCCTGTAAAGGAGGGTCTGTACCATTCTGGAACGAGCTGGAGGGAATGGACATTACGTCAGTGTGGGGGAGAGAAGCCGGATAAGCCCTTGCCACCCTTCAGGCCGGTTGTTACCTCCTGCGGTTCATATAGTATTTTGCGCCGAATACCAGAGCGCAAATACCCAGCAATGTGGTAGCCAACTGGAATCCTCGATTTGAGAATAACCAGGGGAGGCGGCTGTGCGCCCTTACCTCCAGGCCCACGGTAAAGGGAAAGCTATAGGTGGGATCAACGGCCTGCATCTCGGCTTCTGTAGGGTCGGTCCCGGGCCCGTGGGTGTGGCTTACCCGCTGCCATTCTCCAACCTCGGAGCCACGATGAGGCTTGTGGGCAATACCAAGCCCTACCTTTTCCAACGTCATGAGGGCGATGTAGTGACCGGCCTTGGGGATCTCGACGTCGATCCGTATCGAACCATCCCCGTACACAGCCGGTGGAAGAGAGAAGACAGCGTGTGAGTGTTCGCTGCCGCCCTTGTCCTCGTGGGCTTCGGCCTCCACAATCCGGACCGAGATGGGCAGCGCTCGCATCTCTTCATTGTACAGGTCAAAGGCCATCGACAGCTTACCCGTCTTCGGGACTCCCTCGCAGTAGGACTGAAACTCCTTCTTCACCTCCACCGAACCCACTTCGTGCATCAAAGGGATCATTCCCGAACCGATAAGCTCCTGATAAGCGGTAAAGTGAACGGTGTAATGGCCTTTTACGGCGGTGCAGGCATCAGCCGCATCCCAGTCACCCATCACATCGCCACCGCCATGGCCAAAAGCTTGCGGTACCCAAAAGATGGGCAACAGCAACGCGAAAAGTAACAACATCAAACGTTTCATATTACTCCTCCCTCCCGCTATTAATCTAGTGCGCCCATTCTCCATCGTCAAGCTTAATATCTGCACGAGGAGCCTGTCGGAGAAAAATGCGTGCGGCACACATTATGCGTGTTGGACAAGCGGTCCGTCCGAGCTATACTGGCCGTATGAAAACATTCAGATGATACTTCGATAGGCTCCTGGATTAGCGGAGCGTGAGATTGCCGCCTCTCGTAGTATGTGATCTGTCCGCTTTGGCGGCGCGTCGCGTAGGAGTTGTGATATAAGTCAATGACTTCCGGTCCGGTCTCATGCTAACTTCCCGCTGTCAGCGAATTGGCAATTCTCATTGCGGGAGGAAACATTAATAATCTCGTGAGGTGACCTATGAGGCATCGAGATCTGGCGGTACGGGGGGGGTTATTTGTTTTTGCGGTACTCGCACTCATCCTTTCGGCTGACGCGGGACAAAGCCAGACAGGTACGCCCGACGCAAAGTACCTTCCACGAGGAGGCGGAAAGTATGCCGACCAGTGGCGGGCGCCCTCGGTCTTCCAGTGGCTCGATCCTGACCTCTTTACCCCTAATAACCCGATTCAGGGGATCTTCGATGGGGAGACGTGTGTGGGTTGCCACGCAGGTTCCACGCCGTCGATCGTGAATGACTGGAAAGCCAGCAAACACGCTGCAGCGAAGGTCTATTGCGCTGCGTGCCATGGCAACGACCACCAGAAGCTTACAATGCCCAAGCCCGAGACCTGTGAGAATTGCCATACAACTCAGGTCGCGCAGTTTAGGGAAGAGCGCAAAGCCGGCCACCCAGCCCACGCTAGGGCCATGGATCCAGACACCTATGCCAACGCCTGGCAGCTCAACAAACCTCCCGCCGAGGTGGTCGGGTGCGCCCAGTGCCACCGCATCGGGAGCGTGGGATGCGACAGTTGCCATACCCGTCATAAGTTCTCGGCGGCCGAGGCCCGCCAGCCGACTGCCTGCATGAGCTGCCACAGTGGGGTGGACCACCGGGACTTCGAGGTCTGGGAGAATGCAAAGCATGGCAATATCTGGCACGCCGAGCGGCACCAGACCGATTGGACGAAGCCCCTCGCCAGGGGGAACTATCGGTTTCCCACTTGCGCCTACTGCCATATGCCTGGCGGCGATCACAACACCGTGCGCAACACCGTCTATGCCGCCATGGGGACTAAAGAGGTCAATCGGGGCGCGCTGGAGCACAAGGAAAAGCGCGACCGTTGGGTCGGCATCTGCAGCGACTGCCACTCCTCACGATTTGCCCGGGCGCAACTCGACTACATGGATGAGGCGGTGAGCGTCAGCTTCCAGAAGGTACGAGAGGCAAAAAAGATCCTCGAGGATCTCTATAAGGACGGGGTCATGGAGCCTATGCCCCAGGCTCTCGCCCCTGGATGGACGGGCGGGCACGCGGCAGCGTTCGGAGGAATGAACTACAACGTCCCTGCCATCGAGCGGCTTTTCTATGAGATGGTGGCATACGCAACCACCAACACCTTTAAAGGGGCGGCTCACAACTCGGGTGGCGCAGCCACGTACACCTTCGGCGCGTTCGAGGCCGATAAGTACCTGGCAGCCATCAAGAGCGAGGCGGAAAAGATGCGTCGGCTCGACCGGATTGAAAAGAAGATCGGCGTCCCATACGCCCCTTCCGATTTCTGGAAGCATGGAGAGTACACCGATACCCTAAAGGTTATTACGGAACCCAAAAAGTAGGTAAAGGCTGGAGGGAAGAGCTGATGGTCCTCCCGCCAATGGGGGACCTGGCGCAGAAGCCTCTGGAGATTCTGGGGGAAGATTTAGTGGTTCCTCCTCGTAGTCAGTCCGTCCTGCTCCTATCCCCCCAATGCCCTGGAAAGCGTTTCTCTTGTCGCCCTGACATAGGCCTTCAGATCTGGTAGGTTACCTTATCGGCGCCTTTCCGCAACTGCTCAAAGGCTTCCTCGGGTAAGACAGAAGGGGGGGAACCTCACAGGATTTCCGAGTCAGGGGTGTTGGTCAATGGGTACGCCATCATGACTCATCCGGCTTACCGGGTAGGCCTGGCTCGGTCAGCTTCGCCGGGGCAAGGATCTGGGCAATCTGAGCCTCGGTGAGCAGCTTTTCCTCGCGAACTACTTCAATGATCGTCTTCTGCTCGCGTAAGGCGCGCCTGACCACCTCGGCAGCCCTGGCATAGCCGATAGAGATATTCAAGGCTGTCGCCAGCGCCATACTGCTCTCGGCATATCGGCGGCATCGATCGGCGTCAGCAACAACACCGCTGACGCAGCGGTCGATGAAGGCCCGTATGGCGTTCTTTAGGATTTCGATCGATTGGTGCAGGTTGTAGGCCATGACCGGCATCATCACGTTCAGCTCAAGCTGCCCGGCCTGGACCGCCATCGAGACGGTTAAGTCGTTGCCGATCACCTGAAAGCAGACCATGTTCAGCATCTCGGCCATGGATGGGTTGACCTTACCCGGCATCATCGAGGAGCCCGGCTGCACGGCAGGCAGCACGATCTCGGCAAATCCGGTAGTGGGACCTGAGGCCAGAAGACGCAGATCGTTGCAAATCCTGGTCAGTTCGAGCGCCAACAACCGCAGGGCCGATGAAGCCTCCGCAACAGGCAGGTTCGACTGCATCGCTTCGCGCATATCTGGCGCGTTGCGCCACTCGATCCTCGTCCAGGCGCACAGGTACTCCACCATCCTGGCGCGATACCGCGGGTGGGTGTTCAGGCCTGTGCCGGCGGCACTCCCGCCAATTCCCAACTCCTCAAGCGATCGCGCTGCGTCAGCGATCCGCTCATAACATTTACCGATGGTCACCGCATAGGCCGCAAACTCCTGCCCCAGGCGGATAGGAACGGCATCCTGCAGATGTGTTCGGGCCGACTTCAGAATGCTGTCGAACTCCTTGGCTTTTTCTCGAAGGGCTTGCTCCAGATCCTTCAGAACCGGCAGCAACTCAGCCAGCAGCAGACGAGCGGCCATCCGTATGGCGGTGGGAATAACGTCGTTGGTGGACTGGGCCATGTTGACATGGTCGTTTTGGTGGACGAGGGCGTAGTCGCCCTTCTGCCCGCCCAAGAGTTCGATGGTCCGGTTGGCCAGGACCTCGTTGACATTCATGTGAAAAGACGTCCCAGCGCCCATCTGATAGACGTCCACCACAAACTGATCGCGGAGTCCGCCGGCTAGAACCTCGTCAGCGGCCGCAACAATCGCTCGGCCGATCTCCTGCTTCAAGAGGCCCAGATCGGCGTTAACCAGGGCGGCCGCCTTCTTGACCATCACCGTCGCTTCCACCATCTTGGAATGAAGCCGGAGCCCGCTGATGGGAAAGTTTTCCAGCGCCCTGACTGTCTGGATGCCATAGTAGGCATCGACCGGAACGTCCTTCGGTCCCAACGAATCCCGCTCGATCCGCGTTGCCATTTTTCTTGCTCCTTCTCTGAAAGTGATCCCGACTCACCAGGCATTATGTCATAAGTAAAAGTGATCGGGCAAACATCTCGTGGCGCCCGCCTTCGATACGGTTGCCCGCTCCGCAGCCACGTAGTAGAATGACGCAGCATCCTTCGAAGCGGGAATTGAGTCGGGGGTTCGGATTGAGTAACCGCAGGGTCTCATGGGATAGCGGGAAAGATGGGAACTGAAACTGCCTCCCGACGAGGCATCCTGTTGGATTTCGATCATACCCTCTTTGATACCGATCGCTTCTTCTGGGTCGATCTTAAGTGCGCCTTGGCCCGATTCGGTATTCCTGATGACGCCTGGGAAAAGAGCTACGAGGCGATCTGGTCATCAGGATATTCCCTGGCGAAGCACCTCGAAGAGCTTGCGCGCCTTGGCACTGTTACCGATCCTTCAGCAGCAACGGCGATGCGGGAGGCTCTTGAGAGTGCCTTTTCAGATCTCCGTCCTTACCTTTTTCCTGACGTCCTGGAGTTCCTCGACGCTGCGAGATATCAGGGGTTCGAGTTGATTCTCCTCTCCTTCGGTGATCCGGCTTGGCAGAGCTATAAGGTACGGGCCTCCGGACTCACGCCGTACTTCACACAGATCGCGTACACGGCTCAAGAGGCGGGCAAGGCAGCGCTCTGCACTGAGCGTGCGCTGCAGTACGGAGAGCTTTACGCTATCGATAACAATCCGGCTGACCTTGATGCCATGAAGGCGTCTATCCCTCGGCTGCAAACATATCTGATCTGTCGCGTGGAGCTATCCGTCCTTGAGGGGGCTGACCCGCTGGTTCGAGATCGCTTCCGCGAGGCCGCCAGGTATCTCACGATCCCCTCTCTTCTCACGCATCATCGGTGTCATAGCCTCAAGGAGGTGTCTTTTTCATGGCCGAACTAATCGTCGCGAGGGCGCCGACGCGCATCGACTTCGCCGGCGGCACGCTCGATATCCCACCGCTGCACCTCTTTCATCAGCCGGCGATTACCATCAACGTCGCGATCGACCTTATCGCCGAGGTTACTGTGACGCAGCGTCCGGGGCGCATAATCCGACTCTTCGCTTCTGACCAGGAGCGGCAAGTAACTTGGCTGTCGCGAGAGAAGATTACCTGGACACGCCAGCCATTCCTAGAGATGCTGGCCAGGCTCATCCAGTCGCTCGCGCCCGATACCGGCATGGATATCCGAACCGCCTGTCAGGCTCCGGCTGGCGCCGGGACCGGCGGCTCTTCGGCGCTGGCGATCGCAACGGCGGCTGCTTTGGCGGAGGCCGCAGGCCGGCCGCTCCAGCGTTCAACACTGATCGAATACGCGAAGAGCATCGAGACCCAGGCGATCCGTGTCCCCACCGGGTATCAGGATTATTACGCCGCAGCCTACGGTGGCGCTAGCAGCATCGAATTTGGGCTCACCGGCATCCGTCGAACCGCTATCGCGGGGAAGGCGTTTCTTGCGCAGCTTGAGCGCCACCTACTGTTGCTGTATCTCGGCAAGCCTCGCTTCTCAGGCGCCAACAACTGGGATCTGTTCAAGCGCCACATGGAGGGGGATCGCAGGACGCTGGCCCTCTTCGACGCGCTCCAGGAGAATGCCCTCGCCATGCAGCATGCTTTCCAAGCACAGGATCTGCGGGGCATCGCCCACCTCCTGAACCGGGATTGGGAGACCCGGCGGCGAGCGCTCCCTACCATGAGCAGCCCGGCCATCGACAAGTTGATTCGTTCACTCCGGCGGGCCGGCGCCCTCGGTGCCAGAGTCTGCGGCGCAGGCGGCGGCGGCTGTCTCGCCCTCATCATCGAGCCGGAGGCGAGGGCGAAGCTCATCGCGACATCCGAGGCCGCGGGCGCCAAAAGCCTACCCTCCGTCATCAATATGCGAGGCCTAGTGGTTCAACGCGGCAAGGCGTAACAGAAGGGAGAAGACTTTTTCCCTTGCATCCCGCTGAGAGGTTCCTCTATCATAACGTTACACAAGAAAGGAGGTGATCCAGTGGGCTTACCATTGACCATCTGGACAGCATGTGAGGTGATTGTAACGTAGGTGTGTCCTCCTCACCGGATCGGCTGCCTATGGGTTCCGCCTACGGAATTTCAGCAGTCACCGAGCCCTGAAGCCTTGGCCTTGTCCAGCCAAGCCCCGCGATGCTATCGCGGGGAAGTGCTTTGGGGCTTTTTTATTTGAAGAAGCTAGCAGGCCGCATTGGGAGATGGCGTAAAACCCTCCACGTCATTTGACCTGCAGGCTCTCTCTCAGCCGCATCATCGGCCCCTTCATCCAGTCGCCGCAGCCGCCTTTCTCCTCCCGAAGCCAGGACTCACCGAAAGCATCGTACTCGATCCAGAAGACCCGATTATCGTAGAAATGGACTCTCAGAACCTCCATCTGTCCCGACTTCGTTCCTGGGACCCATCGTCCCCAGACTTCCTGTTTGATATCCATAGGACCCTGAGAGGAGACGAGCTTTGAGATCTGCTCACGGGTCATGCCCAGCACAAGCGTCTGATATGCCTGGCGGGTTGGGGTGAGGGGCGCCGGTGCTTGCTGCGCGAAGACCGGGACTGCTACGCACAACATCGCTACCAGCAACAGCACGCTGGCTGCTCGGATCATGGTATCCTCCTTCTATGTAGTAGGATTCAGAAGTAGGGGCGGGTTTACGCCCCCTTTAGCTTTCGCGCCCCGCACCTACCAAATCCCCCCAACCCCCCTTTTGATAAAGGGGGTGCGAAGAGGGGATTTGTCTCACGCTGGGCACAGCAAGCAGCGCCCCTACTCCATCTGCGGCCCGCGCCCTCCTGATGAGGGGGTGGGCGACGATTTCATCAGCCCTTCCAGCGATTCCACTCGCTGCCTGAACCGCTCTGTGAGGGCACGACCCTCCTCCGGTGAGGCGATAACATGCGGCGTGATCATGATGAGCAACTCGTTTCGACTCAGCGACTCAGACGTCCCTCGGAAGAGATAGCCGAGCAGCGGGATCGAGCTCAGGAACGGGATGCCGGCGTACCCCTTCGACTTGTCGGTTCGAATGATGCCTCCGATGAGAATCGACTGGCCGTCCTGGACCACGATGGCCGTCTTAGTAGTAGTCTTATTGAAAGAGGCACCGCCCTGAAGAGCATCCGGAACCTCACCCGCGATGCTCGTATTCTCAGTCTCGATGTCCAGCGTGACCAGTCGTTTCTCATTCACGTGTGGTTTGATCTTGAGGATGATCCCGATGTCCTTGCGTTGGAATGTGCTAAAAAGATTGGCGGCATCACCAGTCCCTACACTCTGTGTTCCGGTCGGAATCGGTACCTCCTGACCGATCTGGATGGCAGCCTCCTTGTTATTCGCCGTGAGCAGATGCGGGTTGGCCAGAACCTGCCCTTTCGATACAGTAACAAGATTGTTGAGGACTACGCGAACTTTATCCTTGTCTACGAAGGCAAAGGTCATACCGGTAGCGGGAGCTTTACCCTCCTGCACAACCCCAGCGATCGCAGTAGCGAGTGGCGCCACGCCATATGTCCCTGCAGCGAGGAATTGACCGCTCCTGATGATCTCCTCAAGGCTGAAACTAAAGCCATCGCTTAGGGTGATCTGGGCCAGCATGAGCTCGATCAGGACCTGTTTCGGGACGATGTCGATTTGCTTAATCGTCGCCTCGATGATCTCGTAGTTACGGGGCGAGGTCTTAATAATCAGCGCATTGTTCGCCTCGTCCGAGACGATGGTTACGTCGCCAACTACTTCTCCAGGCGCCGGTTCAACGCCGGTCAGCGGCAATGCCTGGGATGGCTGGCCTGGAGCCGGTGGGGGCTGGGAGGGTGATTGGCCGGGGACCGGCGATGGCACAGGAGAGGATGACGGCGGCGCACCAGGTAGTGCCTGGGGCTGGCCAGGCCTTGCCGCTGTAGCCGCGCCCCGCACCAGATCCCGTCGGCCATACAAGGTGTTAAGTGTATTCGCCAGCTCGCTCGCCTTCGCGTTCTCCACGAAATAGACGAAGATCCGCTGGATATTGTCCCGTTTAGATGGGATATCCAGGGCCTTGACAGTGTCGAGCAGCCTCTTAATCGTCGAGCTGAAGCCGGCGATGATCAGGCTGTTGGTCTCCTTGTGGACCAACATCTTGGCGCCCTTGGACAGGAACGGTTGCAGGATCTTTGTCATCTCGTCGGCGGAGAGGTGGTCAAGGTGGACAATCTGGGTTACATAACGCTCCCGCTCTTCATCACGCTCTTTTCCCACCTGCACGTCCTGAGGTTCCTGCTGGGCGACCGCGATCGGGACAATTTTGTAATATGAGCCCTCCTTCACTGCAGCCAGATTATTGACCCCCAGCACTGATTCCATGATGGAAAAAACCTCACTGGCCGGAACCCTGGTTGTCGTCCGCATCGTGACGTTCGCCTTGACGCCGGGGCCGATGATAAAGTTGATCCCGGTGATGTCGGCGATGGAACGAAGAACCAGCTCGAGGTCGGCGTTGTCAAAGTTTAGCGAGACATACTGGGGTGCTCCAGGCTGGGCGGGTATTCCTTTCGCTGTGCCGCCAGAGTGAGTTCCTGCTAAGGGGACAGGAGCACCTTCTATCATGCCTGCCGAGGGTAAGGGAACAGGGTGTGGCACTGCCTCCTGGGAGGAAGCGGCGCCTTCCGTATCTTCGGCGTCTTCTACCTCTTCGGGCTCTTCCGCATCTTGCTCCGCCTCTACTTCCTGCGGACGCGCAGGTGGCGTGGCGATTACCGGAGAAGCCGATACAGGCGTCGGTACCGGGGCTACGACCTTCGAAGGCGACAGTTCCGCTTCGGCCCTGGAACGTCCCAACGTCTGAAGGGTAGTACAAGCGGGAAGGAACACCGCAACCGTTAAGACCATAAGAAGAGCCCTTCGGGTAGCCAATACTCTCTCCTTCCTCGTGTTTAGCGATTCAGACCTGAGTTCCCATTGGTAGCAGGTCAATCACGGTCCCTACATTTCCTGCTGCGCCGCTCTCCGCTCCCGCCGCTCTTGTCGCTCCCTCAACCGCTCCGTCCGGCGTCTCTGTCTCTCTTCTCTATCAGGAGCCGCGTCAGGAACAGGCGAATGGCTTGACTCAGACGATTGCGCGGGAACTCCAGCATGATCGGCAACAGGCGATAACGCCTTTGCGGGAGTTGCGGCTGCAGACTCAATGGCCGCCTTTAGGGTGATCTCATGCATCGTGTCGCCGCGTTTAAAGATAATCCGATCCTCCTTGATCTCGGTAATCACCCCGCCCGCCACACCCTGACCAATTGTGTAAATATTCGCTTTCCCCTTGTCGCTCAGAATGGCCCGGCGCTCATGATCGACCAGGATTGTGCCGACAAGCGTTGGAAGCGGTGGGGGAGGCGGACTTGCGCCCAGCGGCCGCACCGGCATGGGCGGAGGCTGCTTGAACGGATTCTTTTCCAACAAGAGGTCGAACTGCGTGAGGGGTGGTCGAGCGGTCGGGCTATAGGCGAGCGCCTCCCCCTCTTGCAATGGCTTCGTGACGGCTGAGCTTGGGACCGGAGCGACAGGAGAGACCCACGCCTTCGCGACGGCGACGGCGATCAACGCCGCGACGAGGCCCAAGATGAGATTCAATAGCCGCAGCGGTCTACGCACCGGGACTTTTCTCCTCCAATCCCATGGTGTATCCGCTAACCACCACGGTCACTTGAAGCTCGGCGCCTACCCTGGGGAAGGAGGCGTTCACCTGGAGCTTAGGTACCGTGAGCAGCTTTCCGGCGCTCTCAATCTTGTACAGGAAGTCGCGAAGCTTCCTTAAATCCGCGTTCAAGGAGAGCTCCACCGCGACCTGCGTGAACCCCTCTGCCTTCTTCGGCGCGTGAATGCTTTCACTCACGATGGTGACCCCGCTCTCACTAGCCGCCTTGTGCAGCATCGTCTGAAGATCGGCCGCGGCCAGCGTCAGCTTCTCCCCAGGCAACAACCGCTGTTGCAGTTGCTTGTAGAGCCCTTCGGCCTCAGCGAATTTCTTCTCATACCGTCTCTTTCCCTCTACAACCAGTTGGAACCGTTCAAGGGCCTGGAGTCTTTCCCGATACTCGCTTCGAACCAGCATTTGGCTTGAAATGGCCGGAACGATGGCGTAATTGATGGCGAGAAAAGCCACCAGGGCGGCTCCGCCAGCCACGAGAAATCTGCGCTCACGCGAGGCGATGTTCACGGCCGCTTCTCCTTCCTGGCCTCAAGGAGCGCCTTGATCTGAAACTCTTGCCCCTCAGCACCTCGCTGGGCTACCGGCGAGGTGAATTGAGCGTTTTCGAAGAGTGGCGACTGCTCCAGAATCGAGATCAGATCGGAGGCAGAACCGGTGATGATGCCGCCAATCTTAGCTTCTCGCTTCTCGACCATAAAGAGCGTGAGGGTCACACCCTTCGGCAGGATCTGGAACAATTCGCGCAGCACATCCAGCTTCCTGACCTCCTCTCGATCAATGGTCTCCAGGGTGGCGATCTGGCCCGAGAGGGAGGCAACCTCTCCCTTGAGCGACTCCACCTTGGCCGCCTCGGCCTGCACCCGATTCAGCGTGACAGTCAGCTCCGCCAAAGCCCGGCGCTCCCGAATCGTCCCATTCACCAGATACGCGAGACCCAAGGCCACAATGAGGGCCACGAGCCGAAAGGTCATCGTAAGGCTGGGATCGCGTCGAGGAGGGACCAGCTCTTTGGGCAGCAGGTCGATATCAAGCGGGAGCACAACGAGCCCGTGAAGCGCAAGCCCAACGGCCGCCCCGAGAGAATGGGCCGTCTGAGGATCTACGCCGCTTGCCTTGATCCGCCGGAAGGGGTGGAGGAACTCCACTTCAAGACCGGTCCGTTCGGCCAGGTGGTGTAACAGGTCACCCCTGCCAGCACTCGGTCCTGCGACTGAGATTCGCCCTGCCTGCTGGCCACCATTAGCTTCGGGGTGAGCGAAAAGGGCAGAGAGCTCCGGTATTAGCGCATCGAGTGGCGCGGCCTGGCCAATGGTCAGGTATCGGGAATAGCGAAAGATTCCTTGTTTGATCAGACTCAGATCGGCCTCTCCGTCCCGCAGATCGATGAGGGCCCTCAGGGGCTCCGCACCTCGGTCCTGGTTGTAGAGGAGGGCGTTGAGCGATGCAACTGTCGAGACGCCCACAGCGGTCGGCGTGATTCCTGCCTCCCGCAACAGAGCGAGGTATCGATCGACCTCCTCTTTCCTGGCCGCGGCCACCAGGACAGTAGCCTTTTCGGCATCGCGCTCAAGTACCTGGAAATCGTACTGCGCCTCCTCTGGAGGGAAGGGAACGTGTCGTTCAATCTCGTAGTCCAGGATCCCCTGGAGTTCCTCTTCGCCTACCGCCGGCATGCTCACCGATCGCATCGTGACGAGGCGTCGAGACAGGCCAACCGTCACGAAGGCGGGTCGCTTGGGTAACCGGGCCAAGAGGCCGGCCAGCTTCTCTTTGAGGACTTCTGGCCTGTCTTTCTCTTCGGCCGGCAGCTCTTCGATGCCCCAATCGAGAAGCTGAACCCGCCCAAAGGCTTTACTCAACAAGGCATGGCAGAGCAGGCTACCCCGGATGTCGATACCCAGGCTGACTTTCGGTCTTGGGATCAGCTCGCTGAGCGTCATACACCTCCCTGTCTCGGGTCAAGGCTCCAGAGCCGTATAGAGAGCTTCGGCCGGCCTGGTGTCCCGTCATTTCGGAGGATGGCGGCCACGCGAACCGTGAGCCTCGATCCCGTCATCCGCCCAGCAGATTTGACGGAGAAGTTTTTCGCGCTCACCGTGGCAGCCTGACTGAGTTCTGCGATAATCTGCTGCGGGTTCGCCGAGCCCGGCTGGCCTCCAGGCACCATCGCGAACCCCTGTCGACCGCCCCCTGAGATGGAGGTGATGAGATTGGTGATCTCCCTCGGGTTCTTAAATGGAAGTTGGGTGCGCCGGTCGAGAACGGCCTTGACCTCTGCTGCCGTCAGCCCGAGCGCCATCAAGACCTCGGGGCTGGCAGTGTTGATATTCACCTTCCCGGAGGAATAGAGCGACAAGTATCGGGCGACTCCAAGGGACTCGCCTGACTGAAGCTCGCGTTCCCACGGAAGTCGCGTCTCCAGCTCGGCCCGCCGCTGCAAATTAGCGATGTTACCGTATAGGATCTCCGGCGTCATCCCTTTGATCAGCAGCAGTTCGTCGATGGTCTCGAAGTCCCCATTCTTCGCCCGGTATGGAGTGGGGCGCGACAGATAGTAGTCGTCCTCGGCGCCACTCAAGCGATGGAGAGTATCGGCGTCGCGCCAGTCCTGGATTGAATCGACGATGGTAGAGAGGAGCTTCTCATCCGTGACGCCCGAGCTGGAGAACAGCCGGCGAAGCATCGCGTCGTACTGCGGACTGATCTGTCCGTTCAGGGGAATCTTACTCTCCTCATCCCTGACCGCCACCCAGTACTGCCCACCGCCAAACGCCACATTCTCATAGGCGGCCGGATTGGTACGCCAATGCTCGTCCAGGGTATCGTAGCTCTTCGAGTCGGGCGGGACATCGCGGTCGGCATTGATGATCTCCGCCGCCGCCCGGTAGACACCGGCCTCCGCCAGGTAGTAGGCTTCCGCTTCCTGCTTGAAGTTGCCGGCCGCGGCCAGCTCTGTGCGCATTGAAAAGGTGAAGGCTGTGAATACGACACTCAGAAATGCCAGGATCCAAAGCACGACCACAAGCGCCAATCCACGCTCCGCACTTCGCACGCTAAATCCCCCCGTGCCCCCCTTTTGTAAAGGGGGGGTGGGGGGATTTCGTGCTTCGCACGTTTTCATAGCGTTCGCCCTACTTGCACCGGAAAGATCAGCGGCGGCAAGATCAACTCCCGGAGCCCAGACGATTTTGTCTGTTGAATCGTAAGTGTGAGCTCCACAGCCAACGGCATACGATCTGAGCCCTTCAGAGCGCGCTGCCCCTGTGCAGAGACGAGTCTCTGAGATGAGGTCTGCAGCGCCTCATCCTGGGAAGGGTCCCAGAAATCGCGCCAGGCGGGGGGAAGGTTTTCCTCCGGTCTACCCTCCGGCACCAGGTACCGAAAGCGCGCCTGCAACACCCGCTCATCGAGCGGTTTGACCGACTCCTCGAACGAGGCGGATGCCTGGGTAGCAAGTGGGTAGCTTCCTGTGGCCACCAGTCCCCGACCAGACTCGACGGCATAGACCACGATCCTGATCATGTGGCTGAATGGTTCGGCCCCGTAGCTCTGCGGAAGGGTGGCAAACTCAAGAGAGTCTGACTTGCCATGAAAAGCGATGACATCCTTATCCTGCTCTTTCACTCGCGCAGGGTATATCATCGTCAGGTCTCGTGCGAGAGCCTCGACAAGGGTGCGATTGCGCTGACTCTCTTCTGCCCGCGCCTCTCCGCTCTCCCACGACTTGGCGCCAACCCGGATCGCACCAAGCACGGCAACAAAGATAAGCGACAGGATTGTCAGCGAGACCAGGACCTCGAGCAAGGTGAAGCCACGCATCCCCTCCCTCGCCCCCCTCCCTCCGAGAGCCTGCCCCGGACCCGATCCGGGGGGGAGTGGGGGGGGGGATCGGAACTCACACTTCGGGCAGCCACAAGGGACTACCCCTGCACTTCGCGCTTCGGGCATCTTTACTCGCCTCGCCCCAACCCCTACCTGTCTAATGGCGAAGCGGCATAGGTTTGCCCAAGCTTCTTCTCGTCCACTGTCATCCTCAGGGTCCGAAGGTCCACAGATTTCTCTCCACGGCGGCCAAGCCAACTGACGCGGACCCGCACACTATAGAGCCGACCGGGGAGCTCTTCCTCCTGTTCGAGCGGCTGGACCTCAGAGGCCCAACGGAATCCCCCGCCGAACTCCCCTGTGTCCGACGAGCCCGTGAGGTTCCGCTTTACGGCAACCTCGGCCATTTTCTGCCGAGCCAGCAGGACCGCCTGAGTGTAATCTTCGGACGCCTTCGCCGAGCGAACCCCAGTGGCTAATAGCTCCATGGCCAAGGCGAACCCGATGCCGAGAATGGCCAAGGCAACAATGACCTCGAGTAACGTGAAACCACGCGAAGAGCGAAGGGCAACATATCCCGCACCCCCTCCCTCGCCCTCCCCCCCTCCGAGGGGGAGGGGTGGGTGGGGCCGCACCCCGCACCCCGTGCTTCCCACTATGTTCACGCATTCTCTGCGGTGCTGATGCGAATCCGCCCAACCGATGGATCCACAACAATTCGATAGGCTCGCCCTTTCTCGTCGGAGAGGTCAATCGATCCACCCGTCGAGCTTCCCTGCGGGAAGAAGGCGATGGCGCCACGCTCATCTGACTGAAGGGGGCCGGTAGTGAGGAGAACGGACTTCAGGCTCACACCAGGCGGGAGGGAACGGACCCGAGCTTGCCGCATCTGAACCTGCTGTTTCGGATCCTCGACCGTGGAAACCTGGTCGATGCCGCTCAGGCGCCCGACAATCCAGTCGGGTCCCCGCAACCAGTAGCGATTAGTCTGCCGGTCAAGCACCACCTCCACTACGTCCTGGTTGGCAATCGCCTGTGTTCTAGCAAACCGGCAGAGAGCGGCGATATCCCTCGCCGAGGCTTTGATCTGGGCCTGTCCGAATGAGTGGCTGAAGGTTGGCGCGACCAGCACGGTCACCAGCGTGAGGATGAACAGAACTACGGTGAGCTCGAGGAGTGTGAATCCTCTCGCGCCCCGCGCCATTCTACTGTTCAACCCGCTCTCCTGTCCGCTTGATTCCAGCCCAGCTCACAATATCCTGATTCTCCCCATCGCCACCCGCTACGCCATCACCGCCATAGGAGATGATATCGTAATCGCCATGCTCCCCCGGAGACTTATAGGTATAGGGATGCACCCAGGGATCTAACGGGACCTCCTGCTTCTTAAGATAGGACCCATCCCAGTTCTCAACCGCGCCAGGATTGACAAGCAGCGCCTTCAGCCCCTCCTCGCTGGTCGGATACCGGCCGACGTCGAGGCGAAAATTGTCCAGGGCGGCGCCGAATAGCTCGATTTGGGCTTGGGCTGCCGCTTGCTTGCCCTTCCCCACTCTGCCGAACAGCTTCGGCCCGACGAGGGCGGCCAACAGGCCGATAATGATAATGACGACCAGCAACTCGATGAGGGTGAAGCCAGCCTGATTACGGTGCAAGGTCCTGGCCCTCGCCTTTTGCCATACCTGGATATCTTCAAATTGCTGTATTCCCACGCTCAGCTCCTTTGCTTCATACCCCATCTGTACGTATTTTCACACCCCGCACCCCCTCCCTGCCCATCCTCCCTTGTAGGGGCAGGCCTTGTACCGCCCGGATCGGGCGACCACCAGGTCGCCCCTATACATCGGCGAGAAAGGGGGTACACCTCGCACCGTACTTAGAGCGGAAGCTCATTAATGCTAAATATCGCCAGCAGCATCGACATCACAATAAAACCGACGATGGCTCCGAGGGACAGAATCAGGATCGGCTCCAGCAATGAGGTCAAGCGCTTGACCGTCCGCCGCACCCGGTCATCGTAGGTGTCGGCCACCTTGATCAACATCTCCTCCAGCTTTCCCGTCTCTTCTCCCACCCTGGCCATATGGATGGCAAAGGAGGGAAAGGCGGCAGTGGCCCGCAGCGGACCGCTGATTCCCTCACCTCGCTTCACCCCCTCTTGTAACCTGGACATGGCGCCGGCGATCACCCGATTGGTGACCGTCTCCTTGACAATAGAAACGGCGGCGAGCACCGGGACCCCGCTTTGGAGAAGCGTCCCGAACGTCCTGGCAAAGCGGGAAACCTCGATCTCCTGAATCAGGCCGCCCAGTAACGGCAAGGCCAGCTTCCACTGATCCCACTGCATCTTCCCCTGCTCAGTCTGCAGATAGGCTCGAAGACCAACCCAGCCAAGGGCGATCAGCCCAACAAACACCCACCAGTAGCCGGTCGTGAACGTGCTGATCGCTAACAGCATCCTGGTCGGCAGCGGCATGAGCTGCTTGGTATCGGCAAAGATCTGGGCAAACCGTGGAATCACGAAGTTCATCATGACTACCACAGCGCCGCCACCCACGAGGAGCAGCAGAATCGGATAGATGAGGGCCGACGTGACCTCGTCCCGTACCGCCTTTGAACGCTCCATAAACCCGGCCAGCCGCGAGAGAATCACCTCCAACACACCGCTCGCCTCCCCCGCCTTGACCATATTGACGTACAGCCGGGAGAAGAGTCGTGGATGCTTGGCCAAACTGTCGGCAAATGAGCTGCCAGCCTGAATGTCGGCCAGAACGCCACGGAGAATCGACCGGAACCGCTGATTGTCGGTCAGGTCCAGCAGGATCGACAGACTCCGGTCCAACTCCATCCCAGCCTCGAGCAATGTGGCGAGCTGCTGTGTGAAGGCCAGGACCTCCGGGGCGGACGGTCCCCTCGCAAATCGAATCTGGACCCGAGCGAGACCAGGCTTGGCCTCCACCGCCGCACCGGCCTGACCAATCTTGATCGGGTAGTAGCCATTGGCCTGGAGCCAGGTCACGACCGCCCGTTCGTCGGAAGCCTCCATGCTCCCATGGATAATCTTGGCGGCGCGATCAGTGGCGGTGTATTGAAATGTCCCCATGCACAGGTTTTACTGTAACGACTTAGGCGTTGAGGCTGAAGGCTGAAGGCTATCCATCATCTCGCACGGCATATTCAAGAACTTCCCGGCTTCTACGACCTTTGGTTCTCTCAGAGAGGACTCCTCATTGGGCAAGAAGCTCAACCGCTTTGATACATTGCGTACTTCATCGGCCAACTCAACTGCCCGAAGTGTTGCGCGATCACTGCTTTGCCCCTAACAGCCTTCAGTCTATCTACCTTATAGTTCCATTTTACCTTTATTGACACCGAATTGTACGTATAAGTTTAGGACTATAACAACTACCGATGCACTGTCAACAGAAATTAGGTCTTGCAATGGCCCTGTAGGTCGTTTGAACTGGCCTCGAAAATAAAGCAGTAAGAGGACCTCCCTGCTTTATTGATAAAGGATTACCAACTTCACATGAGGAAATGGTCCTGCTTACGCCTCCTCTTTGGTAACTCGAAGCAGGTCATCCAGGGTCGTGACCCCTAACTCGACGTTCCGCCAGCCATCCTCCCAGAGCGTCTTCATGCCAAGCTGGAGCGCCTTCTGCCGGATCATATTGGCGTCAGCCTTCTCCAGGATCATCCGCTGAACCTCCTCGCCGATCACCAGAAACTCGTAGATGCCGATGCGGCCATGGTACCCGGTAAAGTTACAAGCAGCGCACCCCTTGCCACGAAACACCTGCAGCACGTGAGCGACCTCGGTCTTGATCCCCATCTTTCTGACTGCAGCCCCATCCAATTGATACGGCTCGCGACACTCGGGGCAGATGACGCGGACCAGGCGCTGAGCCAGGACCGCCGCCAGGACGCTCGAGACCAGGTAGCTCTCGATCCCCATGTCCAGCAGCCGGGTAATGGCACCGGGAGCGTCGTTCGTGTGCAAGGTACTGAAGACGAGGTGTCCGGTGAGGGCTGAATGGATGGCGATGTCCGCCGTTTCCGCATCCCGAATCTCCCCGACCATGATAACGTCGGGATCCTGGCGGACGATAGAGCGCAGGCCATTGGCAAAGGTCAGGCCAATCTTGGGCTTGACGTGAATCTGATTGACCCCCTGAAGCTGATACTCCACCGGATCCTCGATAGTGATGATCTTTTTGTCGGCTGAGTTAATCTCGCTCAATGCAGTGTACAGGGTAGTGGTCTTGCCGCTTCCCGTCGGACCGGTCACCAGGATCATGCCATGCGGCTTTCGGATCAGGCGCTGAAACCCCAGACGAACGTCCTCTGTCATGCCCAGCTCGCCCAGGGTCACGAGCAGGCTACTGCGATCCAGGATTCGCATTACTACGCTTTCGCCGTACAAGGTCGGGATGGTGGAGACCCGGAGGTCCAGGTCTTTCCCCAGGATCTGAAGCCTGATCCGGCCGTCCTGAGGGAGGCGTCGCTCGGCGATGTTCATCTTAGCCATGATCTTGACACGGGAGATCACGGCCCTCTGGAACCGCTTAGGAGGGGACTCGTGGTCCACCAGCACGCCATCCACCCGGTAGCGGATCCGGAGCGTATCCTCGAACGGCTCGATATGGATATCGCTGGCGCGGGCCTCCACGGCCCGGGTGATCAGGAGGTTCACAAGTTGGATAACAGGGGCCTCGGAGGCCAGATCGCGCAGGTGATCGATGTCCTCGCGATCCTCTCCGGAAGCCCCGCCATCCTCTTCGCTGTACCCCTTGACGATCTTCTCGATCGTTGCCACGCCTTCTCCGTAATACTGATCGATCGCATCGAGAATCTCCCGGTCCTGGGCTAAATAGACTGTGATAGTGAGACCGGTGCTCAGCCGAAGGTCGTCCAGCGTACACGGATCAGTCAGGTCGCTCATGGCGACGGTCAACGCGCCATCTTTGATCTCAATCGGGAAGACCTTGTGTTCCCGCAGGTACTTGGATGAGAGACGATGATGAATCGGAACCGGTGTAATCGAGAGGGAGGCAAGAGACAGGTAGGGAAGCGAGAATTGCTTAGCGAGGACCTTCGCAATATCCTCTTCCGAGACGTACCCGAGATCCACAAGGGTCTCGCCCAATCGTTTGCCAAGCTCCCGCTGGTGGGCAAGTCCTCGCTGGAGCTGATCTCGGGTGATCAAGCCCTCACGGATCAGGATTTCGCCAAGCGGTTCGCGCACCCCACTCCACTGTCCACTGCCCATCGTGTGATCCATCCTCGATGCTACGGCATCTTTTACGCGACTGAATCCGCTACTTCAACTCCCGGAAAACAAGCCATTGAGCTAGTCGGATGATAGATCGGCTCGAAAGATCGTGTCAAGGACTTAACACCGCCTGCTCCCAACAGTCTAGATCGAATTCGCTTAACAGTTTGAGGTTGCACCTGAGAAATGAACTACCCTGCGGCAAGCCGCGGGGTATCTACCCTCAACGAAATAAATGCCGGATCTCCATTGGGATACCCTCATGGCCTCCTGGGGGCCGCCATCCCTCTTGAGCGGTGCAGAGGCATGGAGCTTCGCTGAGCAGATCCAGATCGGCAGGCGAATCGTATCGGTACTCGGAGGCGAGACTCTACTGCTCCACCTCTGCGTCCACTTTACGTTCCACCATGCCTTTGACGGCCTGATCCTCTTGTGCGATCTGTTCCTGGTCCTCAGGCGGGAAGGTGGCCGGATTGACTGGGATCGTCTCTTGCGGAAGGCTGATCGCTATCGGTGCCGCTATGCGGTCTACTATGCCCTGGCTTGTGTACAGTCGCTCCTGGGGGCCCACATCCCGTCCCCAATCCTAAAGCGACTGAGGCCAGCGATTCCCGTTCGGCTCCTCATGCCGGTTGCTCAACTGCTCCTGCGGGATCGTCCGGTCCCCCAGTTACTGGAACGCTACGTCAAGTTCCTCCTGATCGACGATCAGGCGGGCCGCTGGCGGGCCGTTCAGAACTGGTGGCGGTCAAGCAAGCCGTGGCTGATCAAACGGAGCTGTGCCGCGCACCGCACATAGGTTTAACCCGACCTTTTGCAGTTGACCGCATGCGTGAGCCCCTCGCGTAGTACCGGGCCGCGTGGTCGACATCCTCTGTTGCGCGGTTCGAGGCCCATACATCCCTCAAGAAGCGGGCGTCGGCCTTTCCGTGCCTGCCGCCGTGGAAGGGGTGATAAAGAACGCCACGACATCCTCGCCCCCGTCCACCCCGATCACGTTACCTGTCATCCAGTAGGTCTCGGGGCGGCTCAAGGTGACGAGGATTTCGGCAATGTCTTCGGGCGTGGTGAGACGACCGGAGGGATTGAGCCGCATCGCAGTATCTACGATCTCCTGGCTTCCTGGGATCTTCCGGAGCGCTGGGGTATCGGTGACTCCTGCGCGGATAGCGTTCGCCGTAATCCCCAGGGGGGCCAGCTCCATCGCAAGCTGCCGGATGTGCGACTCCAGAGCTGCCTTGGCCGCCGATACGGCCCCATAGCCGGCCCACACCCGCCTCCCGCCAGAGCTGGTCATCGCGTACACCCGTCCACCGCGGACCAACAACTTTCGCGTCACCAACTCCTGAACCCAATAGATGAGGCTGTGAGCCATCACATCCAGGGTCATATCCATCTGGACCGGGGTGATGGCATCCTTGAGCGAAGGGGCAACGAACGGCTTCAGGGTCCCAAAGGCGAGGGAGTGCAACACCACCTTCACCGAGGAGGGCTCCCCTCGATCGGTCAGGATCTTCTCCATCTGATCCAGGATCTCACGCCGCTTCTCCGGATCGGAGGCGTTCACGTTGAAAAAGACCGCTTCCCGCCCCGCGTGTTTGATCTCGGTGATGATCCGCTCGACATTCGGCATGGTTGCCTTACGGTCCAGGTGTACGCCGAAGATATGCATCCCTGCTTTAGCCAAGGCAAGGGCGGCTGCCCCACCGAAGCCGCTGGAGGCCCCAAGGATCAGGGCCCACCCCTGCAGCCCAGGACTCTGCGATTGTGTTGTCATGCACTCCTCCGCGTCTGTTTTCTTTATATCTCAGGAATGGCAGTTTCCAGAGATCTGTCGAACGATACCGCCGTTTAACGCCGGGCTTCGAGAAACATAGCGCAGCATCTCATCAGCAGATGGAGCTTAGGCTTCTTTTTGTCCTCTGTCAACCATGAACCGAGCGTATAGATCGGGCTCGATCCTACCGGCAATCAAGGGTAAGCCCAGTGAAAAGCCGATCCCGAAGCTCTTCAAATAACAATATCCTGCATTGACGAGCAGGGATGTCGCCCCCCGGAGGGCTCAGTAAATGGCTACAACCGTCGGTATCCTGATCATCGGAAGCGAGATCCTGTTAAGAAAGAGTGAACTGTGGCGCGTCACTGCCTGTCGTTGTTGGAAGCTGCCATCTGATTGCTGATAGCTGCCTCACCCTAGGCCAGCGGCTGGTACTGCAACTCATAGAGCCGGCTGTAGAGCCCGCCGAAGGCCAGCAGTTCCTGATGGGTCCCTTCCTCCCGGATACGCCCCTTGTGCAGGACGATGATCCGATCGACGAACTGGATTGTCGAGAGACGATGGGCAATGATCAGGGCGGTCCGCCCGAGCAGCAGCGCTCTCAGGGCATCCTGGATCAGCGACTCCGTTGCCGTATCTACCGAACTGGTCGCCTCATCCATAATCAGGATCGGCCTGTCGAAGGCCAGAGCCCTGGCGAAAGAGAGAAGCTGGCGTTCGCCCTGGGAGAGCGTCGAGCCGCGCTCCTCCACGACGGCGCGCAAGCCGCCAGGCAGCCGATCGATAAAACCCTGGGCGTGAACGCGTTGCACCGCTTCGATCATCTGCGCCTCTGAGACGGCAGAATCGCCGAGGCTGATATTGCGGGCGATATCTCCGGAAAAGAGAAAGACATCCTGCAGCACCAACCCCAGGTGCCGACGTAACGTCTGCTTATCCCATTCCCGCACGTCGATGCCATCGATGCGAACGCTGCCGCTCTGGACATCATAGAATCGGCAGAGAGCCGAGATGATCGAGGTCTTCCCGGCACCCGTAGCGCCGACTAAGGCCACCTTTTCGCCTGGGGCCACCCGGAAGGAGATCCCCTTGAGGACCGGCTCGCCGGCCGTATAGGAGAGCCAGACATCTCTAAACTCGATCTCGCCGCGCAGACGCCGGGGATAGGTGGGTGTGGCAGGTCCCGCCAGCGATTCCTGCACATCGAGCAGCTTGAACACCCGTTCGCTCGATGCCATCGCCGCCTGCAGAATGTTGTACTTCTCCGCCAGATCACGGATCGGCCCAAAGAGGCGATGTACATACTGGGTAAAGGCGATGATGACGCCGGGGAGGACCCGCCCGTCGAGAATCATGGCGCCGCCCGCCCAGAGTACGAAGCCGACTGTGATGGCGCTTAACAGCTCGATCGAGGGGAAGAAGACCGCATTGTACTGGATACTCTTGAGCAGTACGTCCCGATGCTGGGTATTGATCTCTTTGAATTTGTGGAAGTGGCGCGCCTCCTGACCGAAGGCCTGGATCGTGGCCATACCGGAGATGTTCTCCTGAAGGTACGCATTCATCCGGGCCAGGATCCGTCGGCTGTCGCGATAGTTGTCGCGAGCCCGCTTGCGATAGGCGCCCGTTGCGCTCAGCATCAACGGGAAGGACACGAATGAGATCAGGGCCAGGCGCCAGTCCAACACCAACATAGCCGCCGCGATACCAACCAACGTCAGCAGGTCGCCCAGCAGCGCAACCACCCCCGATCCGAACAGCTCGTTCAGGGTCTCCACATCGTTGATGACCCTGGTCATCAACCGGCCAACCGGATTCCTGTCGAAGAAGGCGAGATCCTGTCGTTGCAGGTGGGAGAAGAGCTGGGTCCTGAGGTCATGCATGGCCCGCTGACCGGTATACTGCATGGTGTAGCTCTGAGCGTATTGGGACAGGAACCCGATGAGTACGGTGATCAGGTAGGCCAGGACCGCGAGGTTCAGGCCATGCAGGTCGCGGGCGGCGATGTGGGTATCGATAGCGACCTTGGTGATATACGGCCCGAGCAGTTGCATCCCTGTAGTCAGGAACAGAAGTACGAGGGAGACCACGACCCACAACCGATACGGCGCGAGGTATCCGCACAGCCGCCGTGTCAATTGAGCATCGTAGGCCTTGCCCAGCAGCTCCTCGTCCTGGTGCCTCTGCTCTTCCTTCTTCATGGCCGTGCCGCTCCATTGTCGCTCAGGGTATCGATCTCCCGAGTCAACAACTGTCGGCGATACAGGCGGTAGTAGTGACCCCGCAAGGCCAGCAGATCCTCGTGACTACCCCGTTCCACGATTCGACCTTCCTTCAGGTAGATAATCTGATCAGCCGCCATGACCGTCGAGATCCGGTGTGAGATCAGGATCGCGGTCCGCTCGCGCATGAACCCTTTCAACTGCTCAAGGATCCGCTCCTCGGTCTCGGTATCCACGCTGGAGAAGGCATCGTCCAGGATCAGGATGGGCGAATTCTTGATGATGGCCCGAGCCAGCGCCGTCCGTTGTTTCTGGCCGCCGGACAGCCTCACCCCGCGCTCCCCCAGCAACGTCTCGAACTGCTGCGTAAATCCCTGGATGCTGGGTGTCAATTGAGCGAGATCGGCCGCCATCTCCAACTCCTCTGATGTGGCATCGTCGTTGCCGAAGAGGATGTTTTCCCGGATCGTGTCGGAGAACAGAAAGATGTCCTGAGAGACGAAGCCGATGGCTCGTTTCAGGGTCTCCAAAGGAAGCTGTCGGATCTCGATATCGTCGATAAAAAGGGTTTCGGGCGGCGGCTCGTGCAGGCGCAACAGGAGGCCCACCAGTGTACTCTTCCCGGCGCCGGTATCGCCCACTACCCCACACCAACTGCCGGACGGGATCGTCAGGGTAATCCCTTGCAGAGCGAGCGGCGCATCGGGGGCATAGCGGAACGACAGGTTGCGGAACTCAATCTTGCCGCGTAGCGCCGAGACCTGCCTGATCTCCGGCGCCTGTGGTGAGCCGCCTGTCGAGTCTATCTGATATCCCGCGGCAACCGGCGCATCCAGGATCTCCACAAGGCGAGCCAGCGAAGCCGAACCGCGCTGATAGAGCGTAATCACATACCCCACCGCCATCATGGGCCAGGTCAGCATGGCCAGATACCCGTAGAAACCGGCCAGTTCCCCGAGAGACATCGTTTGCATGGCGACCTGGCGGCCGCCGATCCACAAGACGACCGTGGCGGCCAATCCGGACAGCACGCTCGTGACCGGCCAGAAATACCCCCATCGTTTGGTCAGCTCGAGGTTCTTGACCCGATACTCCTGGCTCAACCCGTCGAAATACCGTTGTTGGTTCTCCTCCTGCGCGTAGGCCTGGACAACCCGGATACCGGCCAGGTTCTCCTGGACAAATGTACTAAGGGTGCTGAGATGCCGCTGGATATCCCGATACCGGTTGAAGATACGGTTACCGGCAACGAGCATGAGGGCGGTAATACCGGGCAGGGGCAGGAGGCTCCACAGCGTCAACCACGGATCGATGACCACCATCAGCAGCAGGCTGCTGGATACCATCAAGACGGAATCAATCGAGGCCATGGCCCCCATCCCCAGCATCTCGCGGACGGAGACCATATCGTTGGTCAGCCGCGACATCAGATCGCCGGTCCTGGTGCGGGTGAAGTAGCTGAGCGGCAGGCGCTGCAGATGAGCAAAGATCGCATTTCTGAAATCCCACTCAATGTGCCGCGAGAACCCGAATACGTGAGTCCGCCAGTAGTAGCGAAAGATCACCTGAAAGCCGGCAGCCAGGATAATCAGGACGGGGTACTTCCAGAGCGCGACGGCCATCTCCGGACCGGCCAACAGGGCGTCCAGGGCATCCTTAGTCAGCCACGGGATGGCCAGCCCGCACAGGTCAGTCATGACCAGCGCAGCGAGGCCGATGAACAGGAACCGCCGGTGCCGGTACAGGTACGGTCGAAGCTTGGCGAACTTTTTGAAAATCTCACGCCTCCGTGTTCAGATGCGAGTAGGCCAGACCGGTCAGCGAATAATTGTACGTTAGCCTAAGTCCCGTGTAAAGGCATTGTAGGCCGCAATAGCCTTGGGTCAAGCTGCGATTAACTAACGGGATTGAGACCTGTGGCGGGTAAGTGCTGAAGGCCGTCAATAGTCGAGTAGGTCGGGTTAGCGTAGCGTAACCCGACGATCTGTGCGGGTAAGTGCCCGATGGCGTCTTCAATGGCGTTCTTGGGGATGGTGTAGCCGTCCCGCTCGATCAGCAGGGTATGACAGGCAGGATCGGCAGGCGATTCAGCGCTTGGCGATGGAACTGCCACGTGGGCATGAATCGGTCCATTAGCGCGACAAAACGGGCGTTATGGGTCGGTTCCAGCAGGTGAACCAGTTCGTGAACAACAATGTATTCGAGGCACTCCGCCGGCTTCTTGGTTAGCTCGGTGTTGAGGCGAATCGTGCGTGCCTTGTGGTTGCAGCTCCCCCACCTGGTCTTCATCCGTCGCACGAAGAAACGCTCCGCTCTCACGCCCAGCAGCGGCTGCCATCGCGCGAGCAATGGCGACACAGCCTCCTTCAACTGCCCTCGATACCATTCCTCTACGAGCGCCCTCCTCTTGTCTTCATCTGATCGCGGTCGCACCCGCAGATGTATGCAGCCGTGCTTCACCTCGATTGAGGGTGGCTCATCGCTCTCGGAGACCGTCAGCAAATAGCGCTTGCCCCATACGTAGTGGCTTTCCCGTTCCACGTATTCCCGAGGTGTTTCGCGTTCCTGTCCCCGCAGCCTCGTCTGCTGCTGTTTGATCCAGTCCAACTTCGAGATGGCGAAGAGGCGGATGGTGTCGATGCTCATGCGCTTCGGGGCCGAGATACGGACGCGGCCCATCGGGGGATGGACGCTGAGATGAACGTTTTTGATGTCCTTCAGGACCACGTCCACCGCGATGTCACCCAGATTGATCTGCGACATCCTCAATACTCGCCCTGCGCCTTGATGATCAGGAAGATGCGCTCCACCTCGGTCATATCATTGTTCAGCAGCGGCAGCAATGCGCCCTTGAGCATGTTTTCCTTGACCTGATGACCCCGCCATCCGTCATATCGGGCCAGCCTCACCGCGGAGTCGAGCGTCATCGCCAGATCCAGCACCGGGTCGCCGGAGACCGTGAACTCATCTGACACGTCAGCTAAGCGATTCGCCCGCGCCAGTGTCCCTCCGGCCCTCTTTAAGTTGTTGTAGAGCGCCAGGAGCGCCCGACTGTTCTTCAACTGCTCGGGCGTATCGTCCGCCAGCCCTGCCTGTACGCTCCGCGCCAAGACTGCGATGCGCTTCAGGTAGTCCTCGTACTCGATGGCCTTGGCCTTCCGCGCGTTGATGATCTCGTCGAGCAGAGTCGACATCTTCTCGTAGTAGGCCGGATCGCTCAGATGCTCTTTGATGATCTTGCGGCGGACATTGTTTTCAATGGCTTCCGCAATAGCGTTCCTGTTGCCCTTCAAACCACCGAGCTGCGATGCGATCGCATTGGCGATGCCGGTCTTCACGATCAGCTCCAGCAGGCCCATGTTGTCGAAGGGCGAAATCTTCCTCGGCTCGTCCGCCTCGATGTAGGTGTCGATCAGGTGCCGCATGTCCGCCTCGTAGGCTTTGAGGTCGAGACTTTCCCCGCTGGCCTTGCGGATGATCTCGCGAACGTTTAGGTAGTGGTCGAGCTGCTGTTTGATTCGGCTGATGTCGGCAGCGCTATATCCGGCGGGCTCCAGTTCGTCCGCGATGTTGGCGTAGGCGCGCACCAGGGCCACGGTTGCCTTGTAGAGCGCCACCCGCTGCGGCTCCTGTTCCTGTAGGTCGGCTGGAATCTCCGTGTTGCCGCAGAAGTAGTGGATGTGCTCCAGCTCGCCTCTGGGCGGCTCGACCGGCTCACACAGCAGGGCGAGGGCCTCCAGCGCGTTATCGAGTCGTTCCTTCCCCTTCTTCAGGCGGTCCTGCAGCAGCACCTCGGGATCAGGCCCTCCGGCGCTGTGATCGAGTTCGGAGGTGTAGACGGCAATGGCATTCTCGACCTTCTTGAAGAGGTCCTTGTAGTCCACGATGTAGCCGAAATCCTTGTCCTCGCCGTCCAGGCGGTTGACACGGCAGATAGCCTGGAACAGGCCGTGATCCTGCATGGATTTGTCGATGTACAGATAGGTGCAGGGGGGCGCGTCGAAGCCGGTAAGCAGCTTGTCCACCACCACCAGCAGCTTCATGTTCGCCGGCTCTTTCGTGAAAAGCGCCTTGGCCCAGTCCTCGTAGGCTTCCGTCTTACTCATGCCCGGCCTGGGCTCGACATCCTTCAGCAGCTCGGTATAGGTGTTGTAGATGAACTGTCTGTCGGTTTCGGTGTTAGCCCCAGTTTCCTCCAACGTCACATCCTTCGCCGCCGGATTGTAGGACGTCACCACGGCGCACTTGCCCTTGAACGGCGTTTTCTGAAACAGGGCAAAGTACCTGCACGCCTCGAAGATGCTGGAGGCCACCAGGATAGCATTGCCGCGCTCGCTGGACAGGCGCGGCTTTACGCTGAAGTCGAAGACGATGTCGCTCACCACCCGTTCCATGCGCGACCTGGAGCTGAGCACGTGCTGCATCGTGCCCCATTGCTTCTTCAGCTCGTCCTTCTGCCAGTCGTTCAACCCCTTCGTCTTGGCCTCGAACCAGACATCGATCTTGTCCTCGGAGCCGAGCCGCTGGTCGATATCCCGCGCTTCATAGATGAGGTCAAGCACGACCTTATCATCCACGCCCTCGCTGAATTTGTAGGTGTGGATGTAGCCGCCGAACACTTCCAGGCTGGTCTGCGCGTCCGTCTTCAGCAGGGGGGTGCCGGTGAAGCCAATGAAGATCGCGTTGGGCATGAGGGCCTTCATTGTCTTGCGCAGTCGGCCGCTTTGCGTGCGGTGGCACTCATCCACGAATACGAATACCTCGCCCACGGTGGCACTGGGCTGGGCCTCCAGTTCCTTAATGAAGGCGTCGAAGTCTTCCACATCCTTGCGCCCGAACTTGTGCACCAGCGAGCAGAGCAGACGCGGCGTGGCCTGGCCGAGCCGGCTCATCAGGTCGCGTCCGCTGCTGGTGCGATAGATGCCCTCGCCCGCGCTGGTAAACACCCCCTCGATCTGTTCGTCCAGCTCGTCGCGGTCGGTGATGATGGCGACACGGGCGTTGGGGTTGTTCTCCAGGATCCACTTCGCGAGCAACACCATCACGATGCTCTTACCGCTGCCCTGCGTGTGCCAGATGATGCCGCCCCTTTTCTCGCGTACATGCGCCTGCGCGGCCTTGACGCCGAAGTACTGGTGGGCGCGCGGCAGTTTCTTAATCCCGCCGTCGAAGAGGACGAAGTCGTGCATCAGCTCGATCAGCCGACCCTTCCGGCACATCTTGAGCAGGTACTTGTCCAGCTTGAAGCGGCTGTCGTCGGCCTCGTCCTCCTTCCACATCAGGAAGTATTTCTCCGGCGTGCCGATAGCACCGTACTGCAGCCCTTCGGAATCGTTGCCGGCGAACACAATCTGGACGGTAGAGAAAAACCACTCATTGAACTCCGGCTGCTGGTTCGAGAGGCTCTGCCGGATGCCGTCGCCGATGCTCACGCGGCTGTTCTTCAGCTCCAGCACCCCGACGGCGATGCCATTCACATACAGCACGATATCAGGCCGCCGCTCATGGTTCCCCTTGAGTGTTACCTCCTCGGCGATGGCAAAGTCGTTCTTCTCGGGCTCGTGCCAGTTGATGAGGTGGACTTTCTCCGTCACCTTGCCAGCCTCGGTCTTCACGTCCACGCCGTAGCGCAGCAGGTTGTAGACGGCCTGGTTGTTGCCGTAGAGCGTGCGGCTATGGTTGTCTGCTTCGGTGCGCAGGTCGTAGAGCGCCTTGGAAATCTGCGCCGGGCTGTAGCGGCACTTGGTCAGCCATGCGGAGAGCAGACCCTCCTCGATGTTGCTGTTACCGTCGCGGTCGGTCCAGTCACCGAGATAGCGGTAACGCAGCTCATCGCGGAACAATGCGATAACCCGGTTCTGTGTGGCGCGTTCGGGTTGGCCGACGTCGTTCACTCCACGACCTCCCAATAGCCACCTTTGTCCGGACCATGTCGCATTACACGATTGTTGGCCTTCAAGTATTCGATGTTTTTCTCGATCGCGGTTGTGCTCACCCCGAGGAGTTTGGCTAGTTTCGCGGTCGTAATCTTCGGGTCATCCTGCATGGCTTGGACAATGCCAGCCCTGGTTTCTCCCAACTTTTCTCCCAACTTTTCTCCCAACTTTTCGACTCCGGCCGACTCCGGACTCCGGCCTGCGTGAAGATGCGCGGGGTTGGCATTGAAGGTCAGCATCAGGCCGGACATGGTGAAATCGTAGACTGGCGGATCGATCCCATACTGTCGGCACTCGCGGTCGATTTTCTCTACTCCGCGTCCCCAGACCTCGATGTAGCCGGCACGGAAAAAGGCGTTGGCGAGCAAAGGATTGAAGGGGCGGGATGGATGTTTGCCCAGAAGGTTCTTGATCGTCCAGTGTTCGGGAAGCATGCCGGGATTCCAGAAAACAATTCGGCCTTCATACACGCTGATCTGAAGGGGAATGCCGCTGCTGTAATCCTTATGGACCACGGCATTGAGCAGCGCCTCGCGCAACGCGGCTTCTGGGAAGAGAAATCGCTCGCGCCGCTGGAGCCGCTGGTAGCTGATGTAGGCCTTGAGATACTTCGTGTGCAGGAGATCGAGAGTCTTCTCAACCTGCTCGAAGAGACTTCCGTGCACCTCGTCCTGATAGCGGAGGTCATCATCCGTCGCGAAGAAGCCGATCTTGATCCAGGCCCCGCTCACATACCGCTCGGGGCGGTCCGAAAAAAGCAGGCAGGCGGCGCGTTTGAGGCCGTGTCGTTCGATGAGCTCCAGATTGCCGAGTACGACCTCTCGGCTGTCGCGTAGTACCGCCCGGCCCATGCGCTCGCTCTCCATAGCCTTTTGCTTGAACAGCCGCACGGCCGCGGCGCTGCAAGACCGCACGGTGAACGACGGCTCCGGCGCATCATCCCAGTGGCGTCCGCGCTTCTTCAGCAGGAACCGTTCCAGCGCCGGACCCTTCAGCGTCTGTTTGGTACTGCCGCTGCGGTAGTGATATTCGCCCTTGTAGCTGATGGGACTGGGATACGGCTCGACACGGATTTCCACCAGTTCCTTACCCGCTTCCTTAACGAGGTTCACATCGACCATGATGCCGAGGAGGTCGCGCACTTTGTTGGGCAGATCGATCAGCAGCTTCTTCGCATCCGGCACTCCCACAACCTTGCCCTTGTCATTCCTGCCGATGACCAGCACACCGCCTTCAGCGTTGGCGAATCCTGAGACCCATTTCAGGTATTCGTCTCGCCACGACTCTTTCCACTCGATATGCTGGTGCTCTTTCATACCAGGCGAATCCCCGTATGGAATGGAGAATGGAAAATTGAGAATGGAGAATTATTGGGCATGGTTGGCCCCTTTGGAGGTCTTGACGATGCTGACAAGCAGCTTGATCAGTTCTTCGCTGTCGGCGCCGATGGATTCGTAGCTTGAGCGATCGATAAAATCGGCCTGATGCAGCAATTCCAGCCAGTAGAGCGTTTCGTTGGCTTCCTTGAGCGCGATGTTCATCTTGTGGGTAAAGTCCGGTTTGCTCTCCGCATGTTCAGCTTCGCGCACCAGAGCGCCGATAGCCGTACCGCTGCGCAACACCTGCTTGGACAGCACAAACTCCTTTTTCTCGTCCTGCAAATATTTCGCCAGCCTTACCACGCGTAGCGCAAACGCAAACGACTTCGCCTTTACAGCGTTTTCCTTCATTCTCAATTTCCTATTCCCTCATTCTCCATTCTCCATTCTCCATTTTCAATTCTCAATTCTCAATTCTCAATTCCCCGTTTCCCACTCTCAATTTATTAACCGGATTCGTCCGGTTAACAGTTCCTGCATCATGCCCTGCTTGAGCTGGCGGGCCTTGGCCAGCTTGGCGTCCATCGCGGCGATCTCCACGTCCATGTCGGAGAGGATGGCGGCGATGGCAGCTTGTTCGGCCACAGATGGAAATGCGCCTTGAATTTCGGCCAACGCTGCGGCGCTGATGTGGACAACCGTATCGCCCTGGCCTCTGCTCGCTTTCTGTTGGTTGATGGGCCCTATGTTTAGGTAGTAACCGAGGAATAGCGGATCAGCGTGTTCGCTTCGGAGTATTACGATGTCACCACCCGCATAAGCCTCGATATCATCTACAAACGCGATGCACTTCCCGATCTCCTCCTTGGTCTCACCGGACCCCGCGAACAGGATGTCTCCTTGCTTCAGGCGTGCGGCAGTCGCCGCGACGTCGCGTGAAATCCATGAATAGAACGCCTTAATATAGTCGTTGTGTCGCGTGTAAAGCTCGCCATATCGAACACAGGCTAAGTTACCGCTGGCCGACTCGTCCTTAGTGACCCCGCTACCTTTCAAGAAACCACCCAAGTCCCCCAGCCGCTTCACCTCCCACTCCCCGCTGAAGCCCGGCAGGCGCTTCTTGCCGGTGAGCAGTTCCTGCATGGCGCCTTGTTTGAGCTGGCGCTTCTTGGCGAGGAATTGCTCCAGGGATTCGATGAGGGCATCCGCATCGCTCAACGCCTCGGCGATGGCTTCTTGTTCGGCTTTGGTGGGTGGGAGGGGAATCTTGACCCGCTTCATCACGTCGTTCATCAGCTTCGGATTGCCAAGGTGCCGTGAGACGTGACGCGGGGCGATCTTTCCGAGGACCTTTGCCACGAAAAAATGGTTGTCTGATTTCAGCTTGATGGTGCCGCACACGTTCGTGCAATTGAACCTGCCATTGCGGGCGAACACTGTTCCGGCGTTTGCACCGTCCGTTGTCCAAGTGATGTACTCGCCTTCAAACTCAAAGGTATCGAGGTATCCCATCACGCCATCGTTCGAGGTTTGAGAGGAATAAACGGGATACCGGGGATTCAGTGATCGAGCTATTTCCCGATGGCTAATGACTCTGCCGCGACCAACGGTCGAAATCTGCTCAATGGGTTGGATTCGCCAATCCTCCGGGATCACCCCCACCTCGGTCAGCTTGTAGCCGGACGGCAATGGAGAATTGAGAATGGAAAATTGAGAATTGCCGATGGCACCGGCGACACCGGCCTTTTCATTCTCCATTTTCAATTTTCAATTCTCCATTTAGCGAAAATCCCATTTTCGCTAAATGGAGATTCACCTTCGCCTCCAGCTCGGCCACGCGGCTGACCATCTGCGGCAGCGGGGTGTCGTAACGCTCTGCCAGCTCCTTCACGCGCTGCGTGAGCTGCTGGCTCACGCGGTCCATCTCACCGTGGATGGCGGCCTCGAGCGCGGCGAGCCATTTGTCATCCACCACCAGCGTCTTGATCTCGGTCTCGGTGAGCCTCTGATACCTGGCGTAGGCCTGAGCGTCGAGCGCAACCTCGGCGTCTTTCAACTGTTTCTTGATCTCGGCCTCCTCATCGTTGAGCGCGAGCCACTCCTCAAAAACAGCCACCTCCTCCGTTCTCAATTCTCCATTTTCAATTTTCAATTCTTTCAGTCGCACAGCGACTGAAGCCCTATTCACCTTGTCGAGATCGACGAACGCCCCCTCCTCGCCGCCGTGCTCTTCCTCCATCTCGGTGAGGCGGGCGGTGATGCCCTCCAGCTCGGCGGTACGCTGGTCGATAGCCGCCTGCTCCCTGGCAAGGTAGCGGGCGACGATAAGGGTCTTGGGAATGAGGTCGCAGGTCCAGCCCTTGTCCTTCTCCTTTCCCTTCTTGTCCTTTTCAATGATGCGGGTGGTCTCAGTCTTCCAGCCGTCGGCGGCGATCAGGTAGCAGTCGTCCTGCATCGTCCCGGCCCAGTAGTCCAACAGATGCTGATAGACGTCGTAGGGGTCGATGAGCGGCTTACCGGCGTAGTGGGCGAGCAGGCCCTCGGCCAGCGCCGAGATGACCTCCTTGGGATGGCAGCCGGCCTGCAATGCCTTCAGGGTTGAAACGCTCGCCTTCCGCCACGCGGCGAAATGGGCGTTCATGCCGGCGATGAAAGTTGTGAACTCGGCGTGCTCGTAGATCGACTGTTGCAATTGAGAATGGAGAATGGATAATTGAGAATAACCCGGGCGCAGCGGGTGGAAGAGTGTTGATTTGAGGCTGGGGCAAACGGCCCAGTAGCGCTGGAGCGCATCGACATCGGCGGCGGGAATGCCGCCCTGCAGGTGGCCCGCGATGTCCTGCACGTCCTCGGGCGTCTGGCTGTCGATGTAGCGCGGCAGGTTGAGGTTGAACTCGTTACGCTCGATCTCCTCGACGCTGACCATGCGCGCGTATTTCGGGACGTCGAGCCGCTTGTTGAAGACGTCAACGATCTTATGGATATCCTGAGCGCGCAAGCGGTTCTTGGGGCCGTCCTTCATGAAGCTGCCGCTGGCGTCGATCATGAAGATGCCCTTGCGGGCCTGGGCGTCCTCCTTATCGATGACCACGATGCAGGCAGGGATGCCGGTGCCGTAGAAAAGATTGGCAGGCAGGCCGATGATGCCCTTGATGTAGCCCTTGCGCACCAGTTTGCGTCGGATGTCGGCCTCGGCGTTGCCGCGGAACAGCACGCCGTGCGGCAGGATGCACGCGCCCTTGCCGGTGCTCTTGAGCGTGCGGACAATGTGCAGCAGGTAGGCGTAGTCGCCCTGCTTGGCTGGCGGCGTGCCGAAGGGCTGGAAGCGATTGTAGGGATCGTGGAGCGGATCAATGCCCGTGCTCCAGCGCTTGTCGCTGAAGGGAATATTGGCGACGACGTAGTCGAAGGTCTTGAGGGTGTCGCCGTCCTTGAACTTCGGATCTGCGAGTGTGTTGCCCTGCACGATGAGCGCGGTGGGGTTGTTGTGCAGGATCATGTTCATCCGAGCCAGGCCGGCGGTGGCGGCATCCTTTTCCTGCCCGTACAGCGTGACCGGCGTGCGCGCCTCGTCCGCGACCTTCAAAAGTAGCGACCCGGAGCCACAGGTGGGGTCGTCGACCGTGGTGTCGGCGCTGGTCTTCGCGTGACGAATACCGAGAATCTGCGCCATGATGCGGCTGACCTCGGCGGGGGTGTAGAACTGGCCTTTGCTCTTGCCACTCTCGGTGGCAAAGTGTCGCATCAGGTATTCGTAGGCGTCGCCCAGGATGTCGTCGCCCTCGGCGCGGTTCTTGGAGAAGTCGAGGGCCGGGTTCTCGAAGATGGCGATGAGGTTGGTGAGCCGGTCCACCATCTCCTTGCCGCTGCCGAGCTTGGCGGCGTCGTTGAAGTCCGGGAAATCGGAGAGTTTGTTGGCGTTGGCCAGTGGGGCAATGATCTTCTTGTTGATCTGGTCGCCGATGTCGCTCTTGCCCTTGAGGGCGACCATGTCCTTGAAGCTGGCGCCGGGAGGGACCGTAATCGGCGCGTAGAGCTGGTCGGCGTATTTGTCGCTGACGTACTTGATGAACAGCAGGACGAGGACGTAGTCCTTATACTGGCTGGCGTCCATCCCGCCGCGCAATTCGTCGCAGCTTTGCCAGAGGGAGCTATAGAGTTCAGACTTCTTCAGGGCCATTCGCTCGTTGCTCTCGGAATTTGCGCCCCATGCCACACGCCAACGATCCAGACCACCTGCCCCTTGACACGATAGAAGAAGCGGTACGGCGCAATTACAACTTCACGCTGAGGAAGGTCGGGAAACTCCGGGATCGCCCGGCCTGATTCCGGAAATTTCACGAGTCTTTTCAGAACGGTCCCCACGCGTCGGCGGAATCGCAATGCGGCGTCGGGCTTGTCGCGGCGAATATACGCGAGAGCAGAAAGAAATTGGGTTCGGGCGGACGGGGTGAAGAGGATTTTCACCGGTCAATCTTCCGCCAATAACTCATCAGCCTCCGCCATCACGGTCTCCAGATCATACCCTTTCCCTGCGGCGATCTCTTTGTCTCCGCGGGCCAGGAGGCGAAGAAGCTGTCTGTCATGCTCCGCCTTTTCGTATGCGTCTGTACTCATCATCACCGCTGCGGCCCGACCGCGTTGAGTAATGATGACCGGCTCTTTCGTGTCCTGAACGCGCTTAAGCACGCTTGCCGCGTCCTGACGAAGGTCAGTGATCGGAATTAGATTCGGCACCTTGCCCATTGGTCTCACCTCCTACCATACATTTAAGCGTATCATTAACATCCTCTCACCGCAATGTGTCTAGCTCAGAAAAAAGCGTGGCTAATACGGCTGCAGCCTGACAGCCGGCAGGGCAATTCTCTTGCGGGGTGCGTGATACATCTCTTTATATTCCGTTCGTGGTGAGCCGGTCGAACCATGAACAGAACTGGCCGAAATGCTTCAATCGTCTTGCGCTGATTACGTTCCCTGGGCCTCCTCCAGATCGATCAGGGCCCGGATCATATCCGTTTCGGTGATAATGCCGACGACCTTCTCATCCTTCAATACCGGCAGCGCCCCGATCCTCCGGTTGAGGAGCAGATGCGCCGCCTCGGCGATCGTGGTCTCCGGCGTTACGGCGATCACCTTCTTGGTCATGATCTCTTTCACCTTCAGTTTGTCCAGCAGGTAGTGGACCTCGTAGATGGACAGACTCGTAGCAGGAGAGGGCCTCATGAGCCGAAAGTCCCGATCGGTGACGATTCCACGTAGTTTGCTGTTATCGGTCACGAGGAGGTGTCGAATGCCTTTCTTCTTCATCATGTACAGGGCCGCGTTGGCCCGCTCATCGGGACCGACCATAACCACCTTGGTCTGCATGTACCGTTTCACTAGCATGGGTTCTCCTTTACCTTGAGGTGTTCTCCATGGATACCTTCCTCGCGTCGGCCACTAGGATTATCCGCCCCGCAGGCGACGAACGGCGGCGCCAAGGCGCTGCATCGGAGCTGAGTAGACACCTGGAGGAATGATCGCATCGATCAGGATTGTAGCCTTAACCTCCAGCGCCTGCCTCGTAGGTCACGGCAGCCACGCCCAGGCCTTGGACTCGCGCATAGGCGTCTGCCGCGTGCCCCACGGCCGGCTCATGGGTGAGGATCCCCGGCTCCTCCTCCAGAGCCCGGAAGAAGGGCAGGAAGAAATCACCCGGCAGGCCAAACACATGCCGTACCCCGGCCTCCTTAAATCGCCCGGACAGATACCAACAAAGCTCCATGCCTTACCTTTTAGCGCACTGCGAGGGGCAGGTCAATGTGAAGTCTCAGGGGTGAGCCCCATACAGTGAGGCACACGGTGAGTGAGTTACAGTCTATTTACCCCGTCACCATCGGTTCCCGGCAGCAGGTCAGCGAAGACGAAACCGTCGCGGGTGACAATCTCCCCGAGGCTCACCGGGATGGAATGGGCGAACATCGGCCCTTCGTAGGCGAAGGTGTGAAACTCCCCCCGCTCACCACAGGGATCCACCTCATCAGGCAACTCATCCAATAGGTTTCCATCGAACAGGCGTCCCGCATACGAGAGGGAGAGCCTCTTCGGATCGACGCAGGAGAGCCTGGCCCTGAGGCCAGCGCTCACCATCTCGTGGGCAAGGATTCGCGTTGGCCGGCCCCATAGCGGAAACAGCGGTGTGAGCCCGGTACCCTGCATCCGGCTCTCACGATAGTGCCGGACATCCTCGAGGAAGAGGTCGCCGAAGGCGACATGCGTAATCTTGAGCTGTGTGCGGACCTCGGCCAGGGCCCGGCCCATCGCCTCCTCGTAAGCCTCATTCGAGCAGGGCCAGGGCAATGGCACATCGATGAGCGGGAGACCGGCGGCCCATGCCTGCGCCTCAACCAGCCCTCGCCGCACGGCGTGCATGGCCACGCGGTCAAACGCCTCGTTGAAGGTGGTGAGCAGCCCCACCACCTCCACCTCACCCGCCTGCCGCAGGACCTGGAGCGTCCAAGCCGAGTCCTTCCCGCTGCTCCAGGCGATCAAGACACGAGGCGGGTTATGGCCAGACTTGATCACTTTGCCCCTACGATCTCAAAGGTCACCCATCCACTCCAATCTGTTTCGAAGTTGTATGTACTGTTAGTATGCCTGGCTTGGATCTCATATACACCTGGCTTCAGACCTTGTTCCCATATTGTACCTTCAGGCTTAGAATCCTTAAATGGAAGCGAACCGGCTCTGCTTCTTCAGAGCCACACAACCCTGATGTCCTTGCAGATCTCGGTGTCCTCAGCGGGGTAGCGCGTGAGGGTGAAGACGAGGTCAAGCGTCGCCGTGCCGATGGCCAGGATGCGCGCCATGTCGTCTCTCTCTGGTGGTGGCGTATGGGTCAGTCGAACCGGTAATGCTTTTTGACGGGGCGGCGTATGTCCCAGGTGCAGGCCATCCCGACGGGAAAGGTGACGAGATCGCCCTTACCGATCTGCACCGGCTCCCCGCCCTCTGGCGTCACGATCACCTCCCCCTCCAGGATATAACAAGTCTCCGTGCTGTCGTAGCTCCAGGGAAAGATGGAGACCTCTTTACTCCAGATTGGCCAGTCCTCGATCTTGAGCGTTGCGAGTTGCTCCGGGGAAGGGTTGCGCTCCACTCGGATCTTCATGTATCCGTCCTCCTTTCGTTTCAGCATGCCTTCTCAGCACGTAGCCGCATGGTAAGATGCCCCTGGCGAAGCGGTCAAGCCCAAACTATTCCAAACCCATTCATCGAAGCGTCATTGCGAGGAGCGGATGCGACGAAGCAATCGCTCAGTGAAAGTACAGTGAGATTGCCGCGCTCCCTTCGGTCACTCGCAATGACGGACCAATGAAAGAGTTGCGCTATAATCTATTCTCGCCTTCTCGGACGACCATTGGAAACGATCGAACGCTCTGCTATGATTCATATGAAAGGGAGAAACGGATAGGCCATGCCAACTCCTGAGGAACTCAAGGAAGAGGAAAGAAAGTTACGGCAACTTCGGGTCGTGGTCAGCCTCACGATGAGCACGATCAGTCAGACGACACTTTCGCTGGAGGAGGCCTCCAAGATGGTCACCGCCACGAGGGCGTTGGCGTTGCGTCTCTTTCCCGGGAAGGAGCTGGCCTTCGAGCTGATCTATCAGCCCCGCTTCCGGAGGCTCCTGGCCGAACGGTTCCGCCTCCATTGAGGTTGGGATCCCCTCGGCATCCTCACTAGTGATGACACAGAAACCGCAACAGTTCGCTGGGGCCGATCTGCTCCTTGGCGCCCATATGTCGATTGCGGGAGGGGTCGATCTGGCGCCGCTGAGGGGCCAGCAGGTCGGCTGTCGGACCATCCAGCTTTTCACCAAAAGCAGCAACCAGTGGCGGGCCAGGTCTTTGCCCTCCGAAGAGATCGACCGATTCCGCGCAAATCTTCAGGCTGCTGCAATCGCCCCTGCCGTGGCCCACGGCGCCTACCTGATCAATCTGGCCTCCACCGACCCCGCGTTGCATCAGCGGTCGATGGCAGCCTGCCTGGAGGAGCTCGAGCGGGCTGAGGCATTGGGCATCCCATATCTGGTGATCCATCCAGGGGCCCACATGGGGGCCGGAGAGGAGGCGGGATTACGACAGGTGGCGAACAGTCTCCGGGAGCTCTTGAAGCAGACGAAGGGCTGTCGGGTCCAGGTAGTTCTCGAGACGACCGCCGGCCAGGGAACCGCCCTGGGGCACCGTTTTGAGCATCTCGCGCTGCTCCTGGATCAGATCGGTCTTCCGGAGCGAACCGGCGTCTGCCTGGATACCTGCCACCTGTTTGCCGCCGGTTACGACATCCGAACCTTCGACGATTACTACGGTGTCCTCCGTCTGTTCGATCAGGTCGTGGGCATACCCTCCCTCAAGGTCATTCACGTCAACGACTGCAAGAAGGAGCTGGGATGTCGCGTGGACCGTCACGAGCACATCGGCAAGGGAACGATCGGTCTCGAGGCGTTCCGCTGCCTGGTCACTGATCCCCGCCTACGCGGGATCCCGATGATCATCGAAACTCCGAAGGACGACGACTTCGTAACAGCCGATCGCCGGAATCTGGAGACCCTCCGAGGTCTCGCGGAGGAGCAGCGGGCTGAGTGATAGCCTGCCGTGTGACTTCATTGATCATTCGTAACTGTTCAGGCAGATAGGCTGAAGGCTGTTAGGGGTAGAAACCGAGAAGGTCTTGAATAGCTCGATTCGTGCCTTGCGAATGATTTATAGCCTTCAGCCTTCAGTCTTCCGCCTAAACACCTGAGTAATGACGATCGCTCCGCCATCGGCCGGGAAGATTTTTAGTTGCATTGATTCTGAAAAGGGGCTAACGTGAGGGCCGCAAGGAGAGGTGGAAATAGGTTCGCGCCTGGGCCCTGCCGCGGGCTACCGGAAGAGAAGATGCAAGGAGGTCAACCAGGGCTGTTTCGCTATGATCCAGATGTTCCATGTGTACAAGACGTTTGGAAAAGATCTGGAGGCCTTGGTCGATGTCGATCTTCATATTCACAAAGGGGAGATTGTCTTCCTGGCTGGTCCCAACGGTGCCGGAAAAAGCACTCTACTCCGCTTGATTTTTTGTGACGAATTTCCTACCTCTGGTCAGATCCTGGTCAATGGCCGCACCACCGTCCACATGAAACCGAGGGCAATCCCGTATCTGAGGCGGACTATGGGGATCGTCTTTCAGGATTTCAAGCTCCTTCGCGATCGGACTATCGAGGAAAATCTTGCCCTGGTGGCCCTAGTGGCCGGTGGGACGGCGATACAGGCACGGCAAAAGGTCGCACAACTGTTGAAGTTGGTGGGGCTTTCTCACAAGGCACAGATGGTTCCGTGCAAGCTTTCAAGCAGCGAGCAGCAGCGGGTGGCGATGGCGAGGGCGCTAATGAATGATCCTCTCATCCTCTTGGCCGACGAGCCAACAGGGAATCTGGATACTGAACAGGCCGCAGATGCCATACGACTTCTTTTTGAGATTAACGCGCAGGGGACCACCGTCCTGGTGGCCACTCACAATCTCAAACTGGCAGAGGAGGCGGGCTGCCGCACAGTATTTCTCAAACAAGGAAGGATCGTCGAGGACCGCCAGCGGGTGAACCTGCCGACAGGTCCGGCTCAACAGAAAAGAGTGTAGGGCGTATGGTAGAGGGTTCAAACCGGCTCGTCTCTCATCTCGTTCTGTAGATCTTCCATTTGGCTGATGATTGAGAAGCTGAAACATCTATTGGCTCATGCTCTGATCAACCTGGCTCGCGCTGGGTGGGGTGGGGTGGCGTCGATCGCCAGCATTACAGTGTCGTTTGTCATCATCGGCATCTTTCTCCTTTTGATCCAGCATTTCAACGCGCTTGTTACTGAGTGGAAGGAACAGTTTCAGGTGTCTGTCTTTCTGGATAATCAGATCACCCCGTTGCAGCTAGAGATGCTCAGGCGACGAATCGAAAACGAGGCGGCCGTCAAGGCCTTCACTTTCACAACGAAGGAAGAGGCGCTCGCAAACTTCCGCCGGGAACTCAAGGGGCAGGAAAGTCTCCTCGAGGGCCTAGGCGATAATCCGCTGCCCGCTTCATTCCAGCTCAAGATCCGTGAGGGGTATCAAAGTCCGGAGGCCCTCAAAGGGCTCAGCGCGTTCCTGAGCCGCCTTGAGGGGGTGGAAGATATCCAGTACTGGCAGGAATTGGTCGAGCGTATTTCCCATGCCGCACGGCTCATCAGGCTGCTCGGCATCATTATCGGTTCGGTGCTGACGCTAGGATCAGCCATGATTGTCTCGAATATCATTCGACTCGCAGTCTATGCCCGTGCACAGGAGATTGAGATCATGCGCCTCGTAGGTGCCACCAAGGCCTATATCCGTGCCCCCTTCCTGGTGGAGGGGATGCTTCAGGGCAGCCTTGGCGCTGTGCTCGCCTTGGGTGTACTGTTCGCGGCCTACCGATCCGTCGCACCGACCTTCAATTTAGCCTCCCAGCTCTTCCCGGCAGCGGCGGGTCAAGGATTCCTGGAATCGTCGATGATGGCAGGTTTGGTGGGCGGGGGCGCAGTGATCGGCGCACTGGGTAGCTCGATCGCTGTCAGCCGCTTCCTGAAGATGTAGCCAGCAGTCGCTCGAATGAGGACAATGGCTCGTCGTTCGCCTCTTACCCTTGGGGTAGTGGTGGCTCTCATGGCGTCCCTGCTCTTCTGCCCGCCATCTGGCGTGGCAGGCGAAACAAGGACGGGATCATCTTCTCGCCTCCGCGAGAAGCGCGAAGAGCTCAAGCAGGTAAAAAAGGAACTGGATCGGGAGCGGAAGCAGGCGCAGCAGGTGGCGCGGAAGGAGCGATCACTTTCCGAGGAGTTGGCTCGGATTGATCGGGAGCTTCAGCAGAAGGGACGGGAGCTAAAGGAGCTGCAGGCCAGGCTGAAGATAAGTACGGAACGGCTTCAGACCACCCAGCGCGATATCAGGCTGACCCGGACTCACCTGGACCAGATACAGGGCCTGTTCCGGATGCGTGTCCGCGCGATCTACAAGCAGGGGCGGTATGGCTACGTCCAGGCCCTCCTGTCCTCGGAGAATCTATCGGGCGCAGGGCGCCGCGTACGATACCTTGCTGCGATTGCGAATCAGGACCAGCGGATGGTTGCTGCCTACACGGGTGCGATCGAGACCCTGGGCGCCCAACAGGCCGAGCTGGAACGATCGAAGGCCGAGCTGACTATGAGTCAGAAGGCCGTCACAGCAAAGCGCGAAGAGATCCTGGAGGAGCAGCGGGCCAGACGTCTGTTGCTGGCCAATGTTCAGGAGCAGAAAAAAAACCATCTGTCCGCTGTCCGGGAGCTGGAGCTAGCGGCCCGCGAACTCCATGGTCTCATCGGTCGCCTGCAACAACAGAAGCGGCCTCAGGTCAGCAGAGCGCCTCACCCGGAGTCGTTGCGGGTACCTGGCCTCCCTGAAGGACCAGTTGGCGCGTTCGCACTGCTCAAGGGCCGCTTGCCGTGGCCGACAACCGGCGACGTGGTCTCTACTTTCGGCCGGCAGGAGCATGCGCGCTACAGGACGATAACCTTCAACCGCGGCGTCGAGATCCGTGCTCCCGAGGGACAAAAGATCGCTTCGGTCTTTGAAGGTGTTGTGCTGTACGCCGATTGGTTCAAGGGGTATGGCCGCTTGATCGTCCTTGACCACGGGGAAGGCTACTACACCGTCTATGCGCATGCCGCAGAGATCCTCGTCAAAGTGGGCAATCGAGTGGCGAAAGGACAGGCTATCGGGTTGGTGGGTAACACGGGGTCAGTGACCGGATCGCAGCTCTATTTCGAAGTGCGGCATCGTGGCGGGCCCCAGGATCCAGTGGCCTGGCTTGCCCCCAACTAAATGCAGCATTCAGCTATCAGCCGCCAGCTCATAGCTGAATGCTGATAGCTGGTTAACTGGGAGGAATCGATGAGATCTGGAGATCTTTTTCGGAAGGGGCGGAAGTGTCTGGTCGTTGTATTGACCCTGGTGCTGTTGATCATCGGCGGCGGCAACCATGAGGTCACGGCTGTCGAGGACAACTATGAGCGGCTGAAGGTCTTCACCGAGGTCCTGTCGCTGATCCAGGCGAATTACGTGGAGGAGACGAAGCCCGGTGACCTGATCTACAGCGGCATTAAAGGGATGCTGGAGGTACTCGATCCGCACAGCGCATTCATGCCGCCCGACACCTTCAAAGAGATGCAGGTCGAAACCCATGGTTCGTTCGGCGGCCTGGGGATCGAGATCGCGGTCAAGGACCGGATGCTCACGGTGGTGGCGCCAATCGAAGGGACCCCAGCCGATCGAGCCGGCATTCATCCGGGCGACCGGATTGTGAAGATCGACGGGAACCCGACTAAAGACATGACCCTCATGGAGGCGGTGAAAAAGCTTCGTGGCCCCAAGGGCACGAGCGTCACCCTGGCTATCCTCCGTGAGGAGTCCCCCGGCCCGTTCGAGCTGACGTTGGTTCGGGAAGTTATCGAGGTGAAGAGCGTCAAGGCCAAGGATCTGGGCGATGGGATCGCCTATGTCCGGATCAGCGCGTTCCAGGAGCGGACAGGGAAAGACCTTGTGAAGGCGATCGAGCAGTTGGGACATGGCGTGATGTCGGCCATGGTGCTGGACCTTCGCAACAACCCGGGCGGCCTCCTGAATCAGGCCGTCCAGGTGTCCGATCTGTTCCTGGACCAAGGGCAGCTCATCGTCTACACCGAGGGTCGGCTCAAGAACCAGAATCTCCGCTTCTCGGCCGAACACGGGGCTCAGTTTCCCAGGATCCCTATAGTGGTCCTGGTGAATGGGGGCTCCGCCAGCGCCTCCGAGATCGTCGCGGGCGCCCTTCAGGACTGGAAGAGGGCGGTGATTCTTGGGACAAAGACCTTCGGGAAGGGGTCAGTACAGACGGTTGTTCCGCTGAGTGATGGTTCCGGCCTACGTTTGACCACGGCGAAGTACTTCACGCCGCAGGGACGGTCGATCCACGGCACCGGGCTTGTGCCTGATATCATCGTGGAGACGCCACGGCCCACCGTGGCCAAGGCGCAGGGTGGCCCCAATGAAAAGGAGAGTGAGCCTGGAAAGGAGCGGCCTGAGAAACGGCAGGAGAAGAAGATTTCCGAAGAGGAGGGAGACGCGAGTCTCCAGATTAGCAGGCGCGAGGGGCCCGATCCCAACAGCGACATCCAGTTAAAGCGGGCGATGGAGATTCTCAAGGCGAGCCAGATCCTCGAGAAGGGATTCGTGAAAGGGAGTGCGGGGTGATAAATGCAGCGATCAGCTATCAGCGGTCAGTAGGGGCAGGGCTTGCCCTGCCCAAGGTGGGCGCAGCAAGCAGCGCCCCTACGTTGTGGTTGACCGGCAGCAATAAGTATCGCAATGGCACACCTAACCTTAGGGATTGAAACCTCCTGCGACGAGACGGCGGCCGCTGTACTGGAGGATGGCCGGCGAATCCGGTCTTCCGTGATCGCCTCCCAGGATACCCTCCACGCCCCTTTCGGCGGGGTCGTTCCCGAGTTAGCCTCCCGCCGTCACGTAGAGGTTATCTGGCCGGTAGTCCAGGAGGCACTCGCCAGGGCGGGAGTCACCCTCGCCGAGCTTGACGGGATCGCGGCAACGGCGGGACCAGGGCTGATCGGTTCCCTGCTGGTTGGTCTCTGTTTCGGCAAAGCGCTCGCCTTTGCCTGTAATATCCCACTGGTCGGCGTGAACCACCTGGAAGGACATCTCTATGCCGCCACGCTGGATCATGAGGGGTTGTCCTTTCCCTTCACCGGACTCGTGGCATCGGGTGGCCACACCAACCTCTATCTGGCCACAGCCCCTGGGGTCTACCGCTTGCTCGGTCGGACCAGGGACGACGCTGCCGGAGAGGCCTTCGACAAGGTGGCCAAGTTGCTCAGCCTCGGTTATCCGGGTGGGCCGCTGATCGAGGAGTGGGCGCGTAAGGGCGACCCGAACGCTGTGCGGTTTCCCAGGCCGGTTCCCCCGAGAGGTTCATACGATTTCAGCTTCAGCGGCCTAAAAACCGCAGTCGTCAATTATGTGCGCGTCGCTGTAGGGGCAGGGCTTGCCCTGCCCAAGGCGGGCGCAGCAAGCAGCGCCCCTACAACTTGTCCCTCGACCCTAGACCCTGGTGTGGTGGCGGACATCTGCGCTGGATTCCAAGAGGCGGTGGTGGATGTGCTGGTTCGCGTGAGCTTGGCGGCGGCGAAAGTGTCCACCTCTCGCCGTCTCGTCCTGGTCGGAGGGGTGGCCTGCAATGGCAGGCTCCGGTCGAAGCTCACAGAACGGGCGGCAGAGGAAGGCGTGCAGGTCTACTACCCCAAGCCGTCGCTCTGCACCGATAATGCGGCCATGATCGCGGCCGCCGGTTACCCTCGCCTTCTGCGCGGCGAGCGAGCCTTGCTTTCGTTGAACGCCGATGCCAATCTCGCGCTCGGCCTGACGTAAGGGAACACGAATGGCGAAGCTACCGATCCTGCTCTACCCGTCCCCCGTCATCCGGAAGAAGTCGCTGCCAGTCACATCGATCGATGGTGAACTTCAGCGCTTCATCGATGACATGGTGGAAACCATGTATGCGGCTCCAGGCATGGGGCTTGCCGCTCCCCAAGTGGGAGCGCTCAAGCGGGTCATCGTCCTGGACCCATCCGACGATCGCACGTCGGGTCGGCCTATGACCCTTATCAATCCCGTACTGGTCGCCGGTGAAGGACAGATCGTGGATGAAGAGGGATGCCTCTGCATCCCGGACCTGACGGAGCCAATCTCGCGATTCAGGCAGGTGGTGGTGAAGGCCTATGATCGGAATGAGAAGGAGATCATTCTGGAGGGGGCCGACCTGCTGGCGCGAATCCTACAACACGAGATCGATCACCTCAATGGCGTCCTGTTCATCGACCGCCTGAGCACGGCAAAGCGTCTCCTGCTCAAGCGACGGCTCAAAAAGGCCGCAAAAGACTAAGGTGTAGGGGCGCTGCTTGCTGCGCCCGCTTTTTGGCAGGGCAAGCCCTGCCCCTACAATTTCATCTCAACGTTAGCCTTGGCCTTGAGACTCTCAATCCACTCCTTGAATGTGGCCTCAGTCTTCTGATTAAATAGGATGGTGCGAATCTGCTCCTTCACCTGATCGAATAGAAGAGCCAGTCCAGGAACCCTCTCCTCGACGACAATGAGGTGGAAGCCGGCCGGAGTCGTGATGATGTCGCTGGCCTGCCCGACCGGCAGGGTAAGCGCGGCCTGCTCCAACTCCGGAGAGAGCTCTCCACGCTTCATCGTCCAGATCTCACCGCCGGATGCCGCGAGCGGCCCTTCAGAGTACTGCTGAGCGACCGTAGAGAAGTTGGTCCCCGACTTGATAAGCCTCTGCGCCTCCTCAATCCGGTGCTTGGCGCGCTTTACCTCACTGGGCGTTGACTGCTGCGGTACAGCCACAAGGAGATGACGAATCTTGAATTGGGACATGTCCTTGAATTGCCCTTGCTGTTGCTCGTAATATTGCTGGACCTCGTCGTCAAAAACGACGACCTTGGATCGCACCCGCCTCGTTACCAGCTTCGTCATGATGACCTGCTCGGAGATCCCCCTCCGAAACTGCTCCTCGCTGAGCAGTTCTCTGGACAGAGCAGCCCACAGATCCTCGTCGCTGGCCAACCCGTTGCGCTTCTTTAATTCCTCAATGGCGGACTGAACCTCCGCAGGGGTCGCCTCGATCCTCTCCTTCTTTGCCTCCTGGAGTTGCAACCTCCGGAGAATCAGCTCGTCCAGGATCTGGCGTTCCGTGCTACGAAGCTGCTGCTCTCGCTCTATCCCCAGCGTTTCTCGCACGATCCTTCGGATGGCCTGAAGCCCTTCCTCTTGCACCTCGGTCAGGGTGATCACGTCATCATTGACAACGGCCACGACGCGATCGAGGATGACAGCGTGAGCTACGGAAGCCGTTAGGATTGCGAGCAGGACGAGACCCAGTACGAAAATATGGTATAGGGTATAGGGTATAGGTGTAGGGGCGCTGCTGGCTGCGCCCGCCTTGGGCAGGGCAAGCCCTGCCCCTACAGTCCGCCACCCTGTTTTATTCATCGACACTCCTGAAGTCGCGACAGCAGGGTCTGAGCGGCCGCGATTTTGTCGCCCCCGACTACTGCGTATTCCAGGGCATCGCCCATCGCACCCCCTCCCTGCCCCTCCCCCCTTCGAGGGGGAGGGATGGGTGGGGGGGCGCACCCCGCATGCTTTGTATCTCTGGGGATGTAGCGCAACCGGCCGCCCTCTTCACGAAGCAGAGCTGCCACCTTGGCTGGGGCAAGGGGTGGCGACTCACCAAAGACGATACGGATCGTCTTGCCTGCAGTATCGACCTCACGGATGTGGAGCGCCCGGGCCAGAATCTTAAGGACCATTGCGGTCAGCAGCCGCTCTGTCTCTTGGGGAGGCTCACCGAAGCGATCGATCAGTTCCTCTCGAAAAGCGGAGACCTCCTGTGTAGATGTGAGCGCAGCCAACCGTTTATAGAGCTGGAACCGGACGCTGGGATCCTCCACGTAAGCCTCCGGCACATACCCTGCCGCCTCCAGCCTGATGGAAGGCTCGACAGGCTCCGCAGCCGCTTCACCCTTCAGCTCCCTGACCGTTGATTCGATCAGTCTACAGTACAGATCAAATCCTACGGCGGCGATCTGACCGTGCTGCTCGGGTCCAAGGAGGTTGCCCGCTCCTCTGATCTCCAGGTCCCTTGCCGCCACCTTGAATCCAGAGCCGAGATCGGTCAGTTCCGCGATGGCCTGGAGCCTCTTCTTTGCCACCTCTGAGAGCACAGTATCCTCCGGCACCAAGAGATAGGCGTACGCTCGATGCTTGTCCCGACCGACCCGCCCGCGAAGCTGGTAGAGCTGCGCGAGGCCCAACGCATCGGCTCGATCAATGATGATGGTGTTGGCGGCGCCGACATCCAGACCGGATTCGATAATGGTAGTGCACAGCAGGACATCGAACGTACCGCCGTAGAAGTCGCACATAATCCGTTCCAGGCGCTCTTCCGGCAGCTTGCCGTGAGCCACCGTCAGCCTCGCCCGGGGGACCAACCGCTTGATCAGGCGTGCCACGCTATGGATGCTCTCCACGCGATTATGAACGAAGAAGACCTGTCCCCCTCTGTCCAGCTCCTGCTCTATCGCCTCCTTGATGATGGCCTGATCGAACCTGGCTACGGTCGTCCTGATCGAGAGGCGATCCTCCGGAGGGGTCTCGATCGTGCTGATGTCCCTAACGCCCAGTATCGACATGTGCATCGTCCTCGGGATCGGCGTTGCGGTAAGCGTCAAGACATTGACCTGTCGCCGGAGCTGCTTCATGCGCTCCTTGGCCGCGACGCCGAAACGGTGCTCCTCATCCACCACAAGCAACCCAAGGTCCCGAAAATGGACATCCTTCTGAAGCAGGCGGTGGGTACCGATGACGATATCTACGATGCCGTCACGGACGCCACGCAGCACGTCGCCCTGCTCCTTACGACTGCGGAAACGCGAGAGCATCTCCACCTTGATCGGAAAGTTGCCGAACCGCTCGGAAAAGGTCCGGAAATGCTGCAGGGCGAGGACAGTGGTCGGGACCAGGACCGCCACCTGCTTTCCCCCCATGACCGCCTTAAAAGCGGCCCGCATCGCCACCTCGGTCTTACCATACCCGACATCACCGCAGATCAGGCGGTCCATCGGCCGGTCCAGCTCCATGTCGGCCTTGGCATCGGCGATCGCCTGGAGCTGGCCCGGGGTTTCCTCGTATGGGAATCCAGCTTCGAATTCCCGCTGCCAAGGCGTATCAGGAGGGAAGGCGTAGCCCTTGACAACCTGCCTGGCCGCATACAGCGTGAGCAGCTCCTGGGCCATCTCGCGGATGGAAGCCCTGACCCGCTCCTTGGCCTTGGTCCAGGAAGCGCTCCCCAACCGGTCGAGGGCGGGTGAATTGCCATCAGCGCCCGCATATCGATAGACCAGATTGAGCTTGCTGGTTGGTACATAGAGCTTGGCATGATCGGCATAGACGATGAGCAGGTAGTCACCCTCTGTCTCGCCGGCGGCGAGTTGCCGAAGCCCTTTGTACAGGCCGATCCCGTGATCCTCATGGACAACGAAATCGCCATAGGCCAGGTCCTGATACGAGGCGAGAGGGGAGACCTCCTTCGGTCGTAAGCGGCGGGGCGGAATGTGTCGAGTCCCAAAGATCTCAGACTCGGTGATATAGGTCAGTGAAGCCTCATCCAGGTGGAAGCCGCCGCTGAGTTCGCCAGTGAGGATCGTGATCCCGCTTGGCAACGCCATCCCTGGGCTGAGAGAGGCTGCGACGTCATGTTCCTTGAGCACCTCAGCCAGGCGCCGGCCCTGGGCCTCGCTCCTGCAGACCAGGTGGATTCTCCGGCTCTGCCGACGCCACCCTTCGAGGTCGCGTATGAGCTCCATCATTCGTCCACGGTAGGCCGTGATGGTACGCACCTGGAAACCGATAGTCGCCTCTCCCGCAAGGCTGTCCGTTGGTAAGAACTCCTCCAGGAGGAGCCGCGGCCTCAGGGAGAGTCTCTGCTCAAAGTCGCTCCAGTCGAGGAATGAGGTGCGTTCCCCCCCACCCTCCCCTCCCCCTCGAGGGGGGAGGGTCAGGGGGGGGGTGTAAGGCGCGAAATTGCGCGCAGCGGCCTGGAGGCCTGCCGGATCTACCAGGACCCACACGGCATCGGGCGCGACGTACTGCAGCAGATCGGCTGGTTCCTCCAGAGCCTGCTGACACGCTTCACCCGTCAATGGCACTTCTACAACAGGCAGGACGGCAACCTGCTCGATAGGGCGGACGGACCGCTGGGTGGCCGGATCGAATGCGCGGAGCTCAAGCACCTCGTCGCCAAAAAACTCAGCGCGAACGGGAAGATCCGACTCCTCGATACGGCTCAGAACAGATTTGGGGGGGAAGAGGTCGAGAAGATGCCCGCGCAGACTGTATTCGCCGCGATCTGTCACCTGATTCACTCGACGGTAGCCACCTACCTCCAGGACGCCTAGAAGCTCATCCCGCGCAATCAGTCGTCCAACGTACAGCGTGAAGGCTGCTCCCAGGAGGGCCGATGGGGGAGAGAGGCGTTCGAGGGCAGCCTGGAGAGAGACAACCGCCAAGGGAAGCTCCTTGGTGGCGAGACCCGCCAGGCAGGCAATTCGCTGATATCCGGTCTCGGGATCCTCATCACGTTCTGGCAGGAAGCCCACCGGGCCGCGGAAGAAGACTTGCAGATCCTTCGCCAGCAGCTCGGCCTCGGCGGACGAGGAGGCCAATACCACGATGGGTCGCCTCGCCAGGCGAGCGATCTGTGAGAGGATCAACGCCTTCGAAGCTCCGAAGAGACCGGTCAGAGACAGCGCGTCGGCCCCGCTGTCCAGTCGAGCCGCGATCTCAGCAATCTCAGGGATCAGGAGATCCTCTAACTGCTCCATCGATCGTATCACCATAAGGTCAGCTCTCAACCATGTGACTACTCAGGTATTTAGGCTGTAGGCTGAAGGCTGTGAGTCGTTGCGCATGGACCGAATCAAGGCGCCCAGCATCTTTTTGGTCTCCATCATTGTCGCGTCGCATTCGGAAAACGCATGGCTCATCTGTGCGCGTTCCTACAGTCTAACAGCCTACAGTCTATCTACCTGGGTAGTTACTCAGCCCTTAGCTTTCAGCGTGTTGCGGAGGCGCCATCTCCATGATGCGACGCATGATGCTACTTGTGGAAGAGCCCTCCACCAACGGGATCGTGACGACCCGTCCACCACGCCTCTCTACCGTCTCGCGGCCAACGACCTCTTCCTTCGCCCAGTCGGCGCCCTTGACCAACACATCGGGCTCAAGCGCTTCGATGACGCAGCGCGGGTCCGGCTCCTCGAAGATCACCACGTAGTCAACCGAGGTGAGGGCCGAGAGCAACTCTGCCCGCTCATCCTGCAAGAGTACAGGCCGCAGTGGCCCCTTGAGAAGCCGAACCGATGCATCACTATTCAGGCCGACGATCAGCAGGTCACCTAGCGCCCTCGCTTGCTGCAACAAGCGGGTATGTCCCCGATGGAGTAGATCGAAACACCCATTGGTAAAGACCACCCGCTCTCCCAGCGCCCGGCGCTGCCGGACGATGGCACCCAGTTCGCAAAGCGTCCTGATCTTATCGGCGCCGATCGTCATTCCGCTTTCCCGACCTTCCATGGTAAAAGGGAGGTATCTACAAGGTAGATAGGCTGTAGGCTGAAGGCTGTTAGGGGTAAGTCATGCGTGATCATGCACAACTCCGAAAAGATCTTGACTGGCTCGATTTGTGCCTTGCGAGATAATTTAGCACCTTCAGCCTTCAGCCTAAACACCTAAGTAGTTACGCCTATCTTGGACTGGCGGCAGCCAGATCGAACGACATTGGGCAAGGTAGTTTTCTGAATGAGAGACTGCATCGAGAGGGCGGATCAGTACAGCGAAGCGATATTACAACTTCCGGGGGGAACCCCTTGAATGATATCAGCGAGCGGCCCAACTCTTGCCACATCGACCAGTTACCGGTTCGGAGAGGCAATCGCCATCTCCCCTATTGCAAGACCAAATGGGCCCTCCGGTTCAATTTCCAGGCCGACTCGTCGTGGCCTGTGGCGAAGGGTCGCTCCTTCCCATAACTGATCGTCTTGATCCTCTTGGCGCTGATCCCGGCAGCTACAAGGTAGTTCGTGACCGACCTAGCCCGTCGCTGGCCGAGAGCGAGGTTGTACTCCCCTGTCCCGCGCTCATCGCAGTGGCCCTCGATGATGATCGAGGCGGTCGGATGTGCCTTCAACCATTGCACGTTCTCGATGAGGCTCTTTTTCATATCCGCCCGAATCGACGATTTGTCGAAGTCGAAAAACATGTCCTTTAGGGGTGATGCCTTCTCTTCTGCTGCGCCTCTCGCCGAGGCGGTATCCGGTGCCGGCGATGCGTAGGGGGAGGCTGCTTCAGCGGGGATCCTTGCCACTGAGGCAAGGCCCAACCTTCCCCTCAGCGCGGCAAAGGCGGCTAGGCACTTACCACGTATGCGAGCGTCAGGATCTGCAAACGGGGTAAACTCCGTGGCCTCGTGAGTGAACCAATCCAGGCAGGCTTCCGCAGCAGCGAATTCCTCGGGCGCGCGTGTCTCGGCGCCCACGACCTTCGCCTCGGTGAGGACGGCCCTCATGCTATCAACCTCAGGACGATACGATGCGGTGGTTGCACACCCTGCGATCATCAGAGCCACCGATGCACAGATAAGCGCGAGCTGGAATCTCCGGCCAGTCTTCGGACTCCCGTCCATCCTCGATCCCCCTCTTGAGGTAGCTATCAGCTTATTTTCCGCGCTGCGCAATCGCCTTGGCCTCCTCTGCGGCCTTCCTGGCGATACCCGCCGTCATCTCCGCCGCCGCCAAATCACGATCCGACAGCTCATCCTCAGCGAGGATAATGTACTCCCTCGCCTTGGCCATCGGGTACCGGGCTGCACTAAAGTTCGCCGCACCCGCGGCTTGAGCCTCGGCCAGGGCCGCCTTGGCTGCGCTCACCGCCGCTGGAGCCGTCCGCTCCCCGGTGACCCAATCGTAGGATTCCGGCCTGAGATGCACCCCTGAGCAGCCCCATAGTAATGCCCCCACACTGATCACAGTGAGCGCAAAGGACCATCGAACAGCCCAGCCGCCGCTTCTCATTGCGTCCCTCCTTCGTTTCGCATGCAGAGGTGGGCAGAATCCAATCCCCGCCTCTGCGGGGACAGGCCTGGATGACAACGCATTGAAGACCATACTCCTGCTCATCGATAGATCAAGTATGCACAATTTATCACAGTCTGCTGCGCCAGTCAAAAGCGTCTTTAGCGTTTATAGAGTATGACGCGACAGACGCAAGACGCGACGACGAAAGGACGCTTAGGCTAGCGAAGGGTGTGCTGCTCCAGATGGTGATGGGCAAGGATGTGGCGGGCCGGAGGGAGGTGGGTCAGAAGCGCCGCAAGAGCCAGGGCAGCAATGACGAGGATCCACTCCAGCCGCATGAACTGGCGCAGGCGACGGCGAATCCTCCCTTCCTCGCCTCGCCCCGCTCCTACCAGCCAGGCGCCGCCAAGGCGACCGATCGTTTTCACCAGCAGTCGGTTACGTGCGCCGGCAGGGTCTCGCAAGAGAGGCAGGAAGTAATACCGGTTCACAGCAGCCAGCGTCAATGCTAGCCCCACCAGGACGAGTTTTGCGAGGAGGGTCAACCCATAGGAGGTCGTGACGAGGGGCTGCAGCGACCCCACCTGCGACCACGCGTTGAAGAGCCCTGCCACGAACAGAGTGAATACGCAGTAGGCTGCCATTCTCGAGAAAGGGCGGCCGACCGCTGCGAGTCCACGCGCTACCTCCTCCGTACTATGAGGAGCAACGAGGCGCTGGAACAGGAACCCCAACGTGAAGAGGCCACCAGTCCAAATGGAGACCGCAACCAGGTGGATCCAGTCGATAAGCACAGGCATCGTCAGGTCTCCCCAGTGCGCGGCATGCCCGGACAAACTCATCGTCAACGCGATGAGTACGGTCACAGAAAGGGAGAGTATAATGGCCCGTTGGCTCTGCGGCGCGGTCGTCCGCCTGAGCCCCCAGACGAGAGTCAAGAGCCCGATAAGACCGATCCGGACGAGCCAGACAACACCAAAGTGGGTCTGTAGAAGGACGACCGGGAGGGCGGTACTGATCTCGGCAAGGCGCCCGCCGCTCATCATCTGCGTCCTCAGAATGAGTTCGCCGACGCTCGCCAGCGCCACAAGCGCGATCGATCCCAGCGCCAGCCGCTGAAACGGTTGCCCAACCCTTTCGAGTCCCTGGCGCGGGGGCGCAACCGACCGAACGATGAGCAAGTGAAAGGCCAGTGTGCCGATCAGCATTGAGAGACCGATGAAGTTGAGCCAGCGGATAAAGAGCTGTGGAAGCGTAGCAGGCGTACTGGCGGCCCGTGGCCGATCGTAAGAGCCTGGACCGATGCTGAACGAGAGATCGCCTTCGGTGGGGTGGCCGTCGTGATCGACCACGCTCCACACGATCCGGTATCGTCCTGGGGGCAGGGGCGGAAGGGACGCCTCCAAGACAGTATGGTCGGCGGGGTTCACTCCGCCGTCTCTATTGTCAACCTGCTGGTCGTTTGCGTTCATCACCGCGATCGTGCTGAAGGCCGGCTCCAGCATTCCGTCGAACCACAGTCTCACGCGCGGAGGCGACGTCAGCAGCGCCCGCCCCACCCGAGGCTCTGAGTGGTCGGGGAAGGCGTGGCCCCAAGCTGATGTGGCCAGAAAGAGCAGCAGGCCTGCTGTCAGCAGGACAGGCCATTGTACTGATCTATTCATCGCAGCACTCCATACGCTTCCGGCGCGCCAATGGGCATTGAAGTCCGTGCCCTACACCCCCTCACCTTCATCCTCTCCCCCGGCGGGGGAGAGGAGTCTTTTTATTTGCCCCTCTTATGTGCCCCTCGCCCCTTGGGGGAGAGGGTGCGGGTGAGGGGATTGTCTGCAATATCATGGCGCAGTCCGGTTTGGGGTCACTGTCGGAATATCTGAAGGTGGGGGACCCGGTCGAAACAGGTCGCCCCGCTCCAGGGCCAACTGCTCCTGGAAGAGTTCCTCCCGCTCCCAGCCGAACCGCATGAACAGGGTCGGCACCACGATCATATTCAGGAGGGTCGAGGTGAAGACGCCTCCCAGGATGACCTGCGCCAGCGGCCGCTCCAGCTCTTTCCCTGTCGCCTCGCCGAAGAGGAGGGGGAGCAGGCCCAACGCGGCCCCGGCGGCCGTCATCAGGATCGGCGCCAACCGATCCTTCGACCCCTGGATAATGGCTTCCTCCTTCGAGACGCCTTCAGCCCGAAGCTGCCGGTAGTGGCTGACGAGGATGATCCCATTTCTGGCCGCGATCCCAAAGACACTGATGAACCCGATCAGCGAGGGAACGCTCATGACCATCCCCGTGAGCAGGATCGCCACCACGCCGCCGATCAGGGCTAAGGGGAGATTGGCCATGACGAGGAGGGCGGCCCGGGACGAATTGAAGGCTTTGTACAGCATGAGGAAAATCCCGACCACCGCAAGCCCGCCATACACCATCAGGACCCTCGTCGCCTCCCGCTCGCTTTCAAACTGCCCGCCGTACTCGATAAAGTAGCCTGTGGGAAGCTGGACCTCCCTGGAAATCTTCTCCTGGACCTCATGGATCACGCTGATAAGGTCCCGATCCGCCACATTCGCCTGCACAACGATCCGCCGCTGCAACCGCTCCCGATTGATCATGAAGGGGCTGTCCACGATCTGCAGGTCCGCCACCATCCGGAGCGGGATCTTTCGTCCCTCGGGCGCATCGATCAAGAGGTTTCGCATAGAGGCGCGGTCTTTGCGGGAGGTCTCGTCGAACCAGATGAAGAGGTCAAAGGCCCGCTGCCCTTCCACGACGCGAGAGACCGCCGTCCCGCCGAAGGCCACTTCGGTCGTCTCCAGGATGTCGCCCACGTCCAGGCCGAGACGGGAGGCTTCCTCCCGATCGACCGCGATGCGAACCCCCGGAACATTGATGAGGGGCTCGAGGAGCAGATCTGTGATTCCCCTGATGCCCCGCATGATCTGCTCCACCTGTTGTCCCTTTGCCAGCAGCACGGCCAGGTCTGGCCCGTAGAGCTTGAGGGCAATCTGGGCCCGGATGCCGGAGAGGACCTCGTCCAGCCGGTGCGAGATGAACTGCCCAAGGACGGTAGCCACACCAGGGACTTTTTCCAGATCCTGCCGAATAGCGCGCAGCAGCACATCCGGCTCCCGCGTGCCATATCGAAGAGCAATGTCGAATTCGCTGACATTCGGCGGCAGCGCTTCCTCATCCAACTCCGTCCGACCCGCTCGCTGGGCGACGGAGATGACCTCGGGATGCCGCTTCAGCAGCCGGACGATGCGCTCCCCCACGCGCATCGATTCCGGGAGCGAGATCCCCGGCAGCATCGTCACCGACAGGATGAAGTTTCCCTCGCGGAACTCAGGAAGGAAGGAGCGACCGAAGAATGGGACAACAGCCAGGCTCCCGGCTATGAGAAGCACGCAGATCGCCATTACCCATCGTGGATGCCGGAGGGTCCGGCGCAGGAGCGCCTCATAGGCCCGCTTCATGCCCCGGACCGTCAGGCTCTCCTGTTCTGGTTGAGCTTCCCCACGGCGGATCAGGAGCATGGCGGCTAGGGCCGGGACTAGCGTCACCGCGACCAGGAGGGAGGCAAGGATCGCTAAGATGTACGCGAGGCCGAGCGGGGTGAAGATCCGCCCCTCCACCCCGCCCAGCAGGAAGATCGGCATAAAGACGATCAGGACGATCCAGGTGGCATGGATTATGGCGTGCCGGATCTCTATTGACGCCTCGTAAATCACCCTCAGGGGGGGATCGGGGCGGGCCTTCTCCTGATTGAGCCTGAGCCGGCGGATGATATTTTCGACGTCCACGATCGAGTCGTCCACGACATCGCCGATGGCGATAGCCAGCCCACCCAGGGTCATGGCGTTGATGCCGATCCCGAGCGCCCTGAGCAGCAGCACCCCGGAGATCAGTGAGATTGGCAGGGCGGTCAAGGTGATGAGAGACGCCCGGACATTGAAGAGGAAGAAGATGACGACGATGCTCACCACCACCCCCCCCTCCAGGATCGCCTGGCGAAGATTCCTGATGGAGGATTCTATGAAGCTCGCCTGGCGGAAGACCTGCATATTCAGCTCGACCCCCGGCGGGAGCGTCTTGCGGATCTCCTCCAGCGTCTGCTCCACCTGGTACGTGACCATCAAGGTATCCGCCCCAAAGAGCTTTGAGACGGTTCCGATCACGGCGGGCTCGCCCTCCCACGATGCGTCTCCCCGCTTGAACTCCGGACCGAAGCGGACCGTCGCCACCTGATCCAGCCGGATCGGGGTCCCGCCTCGCTCCGCCACCTTGGTCTGCTGGAGATCTTGAAGCGACGAGATCCGACCGGCCCCGGTGATGACGTACTCCTGGCCGGGTGTCACCAGGAAGCCTCCGGCGATGCTAACATTCGCCTTCTTGACGGTATCCAGGACCTCCGGGACGGTCACGTTGTATTGAAACAGCTTATCCGAAGACAGCAGCACTTGATACTGCTTCACCTCGCCGCCGATGGAGACCACTGAGGCCACGCCGGGGATCGCCAGCAGCCGATTGCGGATATCCCAGTCCGAGATCGTCCGAAGGTCCATCAGGGAGACACTATCGCTTGTGAGCGCGTATTTGACCAGCCAGGCCACCGCCGAGGTGATCGGGAGCATCCTGGGACTCTTGGTTCCCGGTGGGAGCCGATCCTTGACCACCTGGAGGCGTTCGCTCACGAGTTGGCGGGCCGCATAGATGTTGGTCCCCCACTCGAAGACAACGACGACACTTGACAGCCCGGCGGTCGATTTTGACCGGATCACCTCCACCCCCGGAGTCCCGTTAATTGCGGACTCGATCGGGAAGGTGATGAGGAACTCAACGTCCTGGGGCGGCAGGCTGGGGGCCTCTGTCTGAATGACGACCTGGGGCGGGGCAAACTCGGGGAAGACGTCGAGCGTGATCCGGCGTATCGTGAACAGGCCGACAATCAGCAGGACCACAAAGGCAACTACCACGAGAACGCGATTTCTCAGTGATCGTTCAATGATCCAGGCAAACATCTCAGTGCTTAGGGTAGCCACAAGGGACTACCCCTACCCCCTCGCGTATTAATGCGTATGCCCGCCCAGGGCCGGCCCGCCACCTTGGGCCGCAAGCCACTTCGCGTAGAGCTGGCGGTTGCCGTCCGTGATAACCCGATCGCCCGAAGCCAGACCTCGCTTGACCTCGGCGAAGCGATCATTCCGGGTTCCAAGTCCAAGGTCTGCACGGACATACACGCCGTCCCGTTCGACGAAGGCGAACTCCGCCCCCTCCGCGCTGATGAGCGCCTCAATCGGGATCGTGAGGCTCCTGCGCTGCTCTCCCACAATCACGTAGAGCTTGGCAAAGAGATCCTGCTTGAGTAACCCGCGGGGATTTCCGACCTCTGCCCACACCGGAATAGTCCGCTTCGTCGGGTTGACCGTCGGGCTGATAAAGCTGATCCTTCCCGCAAACACCTCATTGGGATAGGCCGAGACAACGACCCGGACCTTTTGCCCAAGCTGAAGCATCGGCAGGATGTCCTCAAAGGCCTCCCCCTCGACGATCATGGTGGAGGTGTCGATAATCTTCATCAACGCGGCGTTCGGCTCGATCGCCTGGCCGAGCACAACGTTCCGCTCCACGATCGTCCCACTGATGGGGGCCGGTAGATGAAGCGTGGCGATCATCTGTTCTTCACGAATCCGTGCGATCGCCCCACGAGCCAGGCCGAGAAAGATCAGTTGGCGCGTGAGACTCTCGATCTCATTCAGGACCTCCCGATGCTGATTTTCGAGAGCCAGCAACTCCTTTCGGGCCAAAATCCCTCGTTCAACGAGTGTTTGCACTCGCTCCAGATCCAGTTTTATTAGTGCCAGCCTATTCTCTGCCTGAATCAGGCTCAGTTCCAACCGTTCCAGTTCGACGCTCTTAATGTCTAACAGATCTTCTCCCCTCCTGACCCAAGCCCCAAGCGACGCATGAACACTGAGCACGATCCCGGGCACGCGGCTGGTCACCTGCGCCACTCGATCAGGATGCGGCTTGACAATCCCGTTCAGCTTGCGGACATCCTCAACTGGTTGAAGCTGTACAATCTCGGTCCTGAGGCCGATATTCTCGCGCTCTTCGGAAGTCAGTCGGACACCAATTGAATCCTCGCTAGAACCGACGGTCTCCCTATGCTCTCCGTTATGGGACGCCTGGTCGTGCGGATGCCCCTCCGGACCGTCAAGATGTGCGACCCGGCCTGTCTCGGTCTTGCCGGGCGAGGGCGCACGATCCTCCTTGCCGCACCCGACTACAGCGACGGCGATCGCCAGCAATGCCACGCTCACCAGTTGCCTCACCTCTCGCATTTTTCCTTACACTCCCGCTGCCCAAGCAGGACATCCGTTAATTGGAATTGTTCAACCATAGACCCCTCGCCGTCGATGAGGTGAAAAGAACGGAAAGCCGGATCTCCTTGTCGGGTGGATCGCACTAGTAGAAAGCGGAATCTGTACGGTCGAGGAGATACCTACAACACGAGAATCCGGACGGGGCAATTAAATCTGATAGACCACGTACAGCACGTACAACGCTTTCGAAGCGGAAAGCGAGGCGGATCGAGAAGCGGGGAGTAAGGGGCCGGTCAGTTCATGTCGCCTCACAGCCAAGAACCGTTCGCATGGAATTGCTCGCAGAGGCTCGATTCGGAGGCTGATGCCGGCCTTTGCGCCGGCGCCCGTCACTTGGCCGTTTGAGACTGCATAGAGATGGGAATCATCGCAGACTACAGGAGGGGATGAACGATGATCGAGGTCGGACGAGGTAACGTGCTGGTAGGCAACCGCACCGGCCTGGTGGAAAAAGCAAAACGGATACACCCACAACAGGCAGATAGCCGCGATGAGAGCCATGGTCCGAGTTATCGATCCAGATCCCCGTCCCATTGAGTCATCCTTTTCGCCCCCCGATTTCTCGGGGGCAGGTATCGAGGACAACTTAATGCTACCACGACCTACATATGCTTTCAATTCAGAAAGCTTACAGTCGTGCTGGGCACTGGCAAACTCTCGGTCCCATGGCAGAAGAAGACCGTTACTCACATCGTTGACTACACCTTCACGAACCGATTGCCCTGGCCGACCAGGCCGTGGGGTCGAATGACAACCTTCTGCTCAGGATCGCTTGCTACACGGCCGATCTGCATGGCTTCCCGGCCATGATGCTTCACGATCTGCTGAAAGGGCTCCGCATCCGCTTCAGCGACGACGACACAGAACCCGATCCCCATGTTGAAGACCTGGAACATCTCGTGATCGGGGATCTGCCCGGATTGCTGGATCAGGGAGAAGATCGGAGGGATCGGCGGGAGTTGATCGATCTCATACCCGACCGGATGAGATGCGGTGTCCAGTCGCAGAAGGTTCAGCAACCCATCGCTCGTGATATGGGCGAGCCCTTTGATGGCCAGCGGTCGCTCAAGCGCTTCAACGACTTCCGGCACATAGATGATGGTCGGTTCCAGCAACTCTTCCCCCAGTGTTCGCCCAAGCTCCTCGAACCTGGTATCCACAGTGTACTTGGCCTGCGCGAACAGGACCTGTCTGGCCAGCGTCAGGCCGTTACTGTGGATCCCACTGCTTCGGATTCCAATGATGACATCACCGGGAGTCACGGACCTGCCAACGATGACCTTGTCGAGCGGAACATGGCCGACGCACATCCCAACCAGATCACATCCCCACCCTTCCCGCTCAGACGCGAGCATCTCCCGGATCTGGGCGATCTCTCCGCCGCAGATGGCGACCCCTGCGCGACGCGCCCCTTCCTTCAGCCCTTGCATGAGCTGGCCGATAAGGTGCGGATTCGCCTCTTGCACCGCGATATAATCCAGAAACGTAGTTGGGCGCGCCCCCACGCAGAGCACATCGTTCACATTCATGGCCACGCAGTCTATCCCGATCGTGTCGAACTTCTGCATCATCTGCGCGACCATGAGCTTCGTGCCCACCCCGTCGGTCGAAAGGGCCAGGCCCATCCCGTGACCGAGATCGATGATATTCGCAAAAAAGCCGATAGGCAGGACCGGTTTTCCGATTCCTCGCACGAAGGCAAACGTTTCGGTCGCCGTCTCGATTACACGAGACAACACCTGCTCTTCCCGCTCGACATCGACGCCGGCGCCAAGGTAACTCGCTGCGTCCTCCGGATGTGTCTGCATCTCCTTTGGCCCCTTCCGACTTTGTTGCATTGATCTCAGAATATGGCTATACACCCGGACAGCGCTAACACGAACCGATCAATTGTGAGCCAACAGTAAGAGATTCGCCGGAGCGCGTCAAGCAGTATCATAGGTTATGTCCAGACTCAGAGAAGTTCCTCGGGAATCTCTCGAACTTCTTCTTCGGGGGGAGCAAGCAGGCGGGCCAACTTTTTGTCTCGACCGGTCCGTTCGGCAAGTTGAAAGGTAATTGCTTTTTCTTCCTCAGTCATCAAGCGGATGAGGTTTGCCGCATCGTCGGCGTCCTTGAGTCCCGTGGCCTGCAGTTTCATAGCGGCAAGATGCGGTTTGGTCAGCACGGGGATGGAGACGCCTGGAAGATGCTCAGCCCGCTTGATGGCCTCCAACTCCCATTTATAACGCGCAATCAGCAGGTCCATCCGCGGATATTCGCCCCTGAGATCCTCAAGGAAGATGACATCGTGCTTAAAGGAGTCATCGGGAACCTTGCTCCCCTGAACTACCTCCGCGCGAAATCGTTCCGGAAGGTGTTGCTTCAACAGGACGAAGAACGCATCAGTCCCAGATGTTCGAATCAAGTCCGAGTACAGGCAGAAGTCCACATCAAGGGTAGTCCGTTCGACCCCATGCAGGATCACGGCATAGCCGCCAACCACGGCCATGTCGACCTTAACGGGCAGGGCGTTGATAATGCCGTGGATTGTCTCGAAGGTATCTTTGATAGATTTCATAAACCGAGACCCCCTCCGCATCGGCCTTGAGGGCAAGGATGCTGGAGACCAGACGGTGCATGGTCTCCGCCCGCTCAAGGGGCGACAGTCGAAGGAAACTCGCGCGCTCCTCGGCTTTTCTGCTGTCCATGATGGATGGCATACGAATACTGTACCACACTTCCCGCCTCTATCACCAAATCCAGCCCCTGCCCCGCGGGGGACCCACGGTCAAGCCCGTGGTGTCAACGGCTAAACGCCCTGTCGCCCGTGAGGCTGGCAACGGCAGAAATGATAATCCGGTGTTCTACATCTGTCCGTCCCCCCCCTCCCTCCCCCCCAGAGAGAACCGTACCCGCGCCAATCCTGCATTTCTACGTGATGACGCAGGGTTGGCTTGCGCCTGGAGGTGCGAAGGAGTATGATCAGCCGGAATGGGCCTGAAACGGCTCTCCTCTTAGACGAAGAAGGGAACGATGATGCGTTACTTCAAAGTGATCGTGGAGAAACATCCGGAGGGCTATGTCGCCTATCCCATGGGGCTCAAAGGGGTGGTGATCGGTGAAGGCGAAACCTACGAGGATGCCTTGGCAGATGTGCAATCTGCCATCCGCTTCCACATCGAGACCTTTGGACTGGAAGCGCTGGAAGCCGAGTCCCCCATCCTGGACGCCTTCATTGCGGAAGCCACAGTCACGGTCTGATGCCTACGTTTCCGGTGGATGTCCCGAGAGCAATGGCCATCGAGCCCCTGGAGCGGCTGGGCTTCCAACTGGTCCGAGAGGGGCCGCATCTGGCGATGGTGCGCAAGAACCCCGATGGGACGCAGACGTCCCTCACCATGCCTAATCACTCCGACATCAAAGGCTCGACGCTCCGCACCATCTGCATCCAAGCGAGTATCGTCAGAGACGAATTCCTCAAGGCCTACGAAGAGACATAAATCGGGACTCGATGAACCCGCGAATTCGCGGTGAGCTTTGTATCACTACTTTTCCCACTCCCTGACCCTACCTGAGCCTCTCTGAGGCAACCCGCTTCGTGAGTTCGCCGATGATCGTCCCGCGCGCCGGATCGCCCGACTCGTTCACCGGAACGCCGAGGGTCGCTCCGATTCGCGCATTATGAGACCTCGATGCCGCCCCTAGTGGCGATCCTTTCGCCGATTTGAGGAGGTCATGACTCGGCATTGAGAGCAAGAGGATAATGTCACGTCAGAACGCTAGCCGTTTTGAGGTGAAGGGGATATGCTGAAAGTGATGAGGTGGCCGATGAATAAGGTCAGAAGACACGCTAACCGTAATTTGGTTGACAACAGGTCGCCCTTAGTGCAATTCTACCCGCGTAAAAGGGCCTTGTGCTTGTGTTGGGCCGTTTCAGAGGTCGAGCACGTGGGGATGTGATGAGCAGGCTGTCGCAACTGTAATCCGGCGTGAAAGGGGAGGTGCAATGGTTTATCACATATTGTGCGAAGTTGTGCCAGGGCGAGAAGAGGCGTTGGATCACTTCTTGTGTGGCAAGATGAAGAAGTTCTGGCTTGCTCAGCCGGGGGTTTCGAGGTTTCACGTCTTCAGGGACTACTTGGCGAACAAGTTTGAGCGGATCATTACGATCGAGATAGGCGACTTCGGTAACTTCGATAAGATTTTGATCCTCGATGAGCGTAAGGATCTGCGCAGAGAGCTGCTGACGTTAGCCACACATGTCCAGAGTCGGGTCCTCGATACAATCGAGTAAGACTCAGGCGCTACGGCGGTTCTTAACAAGAAGGAGGTCCTGATGTGGGATCTCCTTCTTGTTTTTATAGGTCCGTTCCCCGCCTTCTCATCGACTCGGTTCACCCGCGCGATCGCCTGCATCAGCCCATGCTTACGTATCGGCTAGTCCACGTACATCGTGCGCAGCGACGGCGCCTCATAAGGGACCACGTTGGGTTGCAAGTGCGATCCTTCTGCTGATCGCTCATGGGGGACACACAACCCTGTCCTCTCGAGTTGGTCCGACCGTTCGCTGAACCTCGCGTCCACGAACTACCATGGCGCCGAGAGGCGATCGACGACATCCCGCCGCGCAAGCACACGCGAGCACAATTCCCAGCGATCCTTGTCAGGGTCGATCGTCTCCTGGTATCGCATCTCGAAGACGTCGCGCGCTTGCTGCCGAAGATGGATGTACTCGTCCATCATCTCTTCGAGCGTTTCAACGGTCTCGATCCATTCGTCTTCGATCGTGTCCGGCAGGCCGCCAAAGATGTCGTAGCGGTCCTTCATACGGCGCGATATGACTTGATAGACCTTTTCGTCCTGGGTTTCGTGATAGACGAGGTTGAGCATATCCACGGTCCGCCGTGCCTGTCCGAGCCGTTTGATCCGGCCGAGTCGCTGTTCCAGCCGTGACGGATTCCACGGCAGATCGACGTTGATGAGCGTACCGAGGGTCTGCAGGTTCAACCCCTCACATCCGGCATCGGTGGCGACGAGAAGGCGAACCTCACGCTTCTTTACGGCAGCCTTGATGTCCTCACGCTCGACCGAGGCGAAGTCCTCACCGCGGAAGAGACCGCTCTTGCCCGCGCCCGCATAGACGCCTACGGGCTCACCCGGCAGCAATTTGGCCAGTTCCGCGCCAACCGAGTAGACGGTGTCGTAATACTGGCTGAAGACGATGCAGCCGTGTTCGAGCCAGGTCTTGCCCTCGGTGCGATGCTCTGTAAGGAAGTACCTGACCGCGGCGAGTTTCGGATCGCGGGCTTCCGGACGCGACAATTCCTCGACGATCGTGCGCAGGTGTCCTGTTTCCTCTGGCGTGAGCGCACTGAGCGCCTCCTCAATCAGCTTCGCCTGTTCCTCGTCCTCAGGAACCTCTCGCCGCAGCATCTTTTTGGCCGTTGACCGGCCTGAAGCGAAGCTCGAACAGATGCGTTGCAGGAGCAACGTCTTCATGAACCCGGCCGCCCTGGTACGCTTTTGCAATGCGTCCGTGAACGCTACCGCTGCCTGATAGGCGAGATCGAACGGGTGATTTGTCAGCAGGCCCAGGCCGCTGAATCCCACGCCCGTGTACGCCGTGGCTGGCGCATCGGGGTCGGGATAGATGTCCACGCCAACCTTCTCCAACAGCCCGGCATCTTCCAACGTCTGCCGGCGGCGCAGCACGGTGTGACGGACGATCGGGTTGTGCTCCCGCAGGAATCCGGGCGCCATGGCTTGTCCGACCGCCTGCTGTTCTAAGAATCCCAGCGAACCGAAACCGCGATCCGTGAAGAAGGCCTGGTCGGCCAGCCCGAGCTGCAAGCGCAGCTTTGCAAACAGCGCATCTTCGCTTCCGGGAGGGAGCGGGTTACGCAGCCACTCCCAGGCGTCCTTCTCATCCGACGGCCTCTCCTCGCCCTTCACAGTGGGAAGTGCCCTCTCCCAGTCAAGCCATTTCGTAAACGGTTCTCGCCCGAGAACGAAGTCTGCGCCGGAACTCAGAATTCGCAGCAGATCCCATAACTCGCGCACCTCGGTCTGGATCGGCGTCGCCGTTCCGAGCAATACGTTCCTGGTGCGCGCCCCGATCCGAATCATGAAGTCGAGCAGGTTGTTCGGCTCGTCTTTTTTTTCTCCCAGCCCACCACGCCGCCGCGCCTTGTGTGCCTCGTCGAGGATCACTGTCCCGTACTTGCGTTCGAGCAGGTGCTGGCGTTCTTCGGATTTGTGGATGATCAATCCGGTGGACACGATGGCAATACGAAACGGGCAGCGGGCGATGTCCTCCGGCCCACGCGTTTTAATGACATGGCCCTTCGGATCGAGCCACTCTTTCTTAGCGGACAACCAGACCGCGCTCGGGATGCCGAGCATGTCCACGAGCTCCACCTGCCACTGCAGCGTCAGCGTCGAGGGGCAAAGGATCAGCACCGGACCGTCGTCCAGCAAGGCAGAGATCATCGCGCTCACGCCCAGTGAGAGTGTCTTGCCGACGCCGACCTCATCGGCGAGCAGCAGGCGCGCCTTGCCGTAGGTCTCGCGATGCTGGAGGAACATCGTCACGAATGAGCGCTGCCAGGGCTGAAGTTGTTCTCCACCCCGGTAGATCGGGCTTTCGGCAAGCGCGGCCGCGGGCAGATCCTCAGTCTTCGCGTCTTCGAAGCGGATCTCCACGCGATCAGCGACGCGCTTGATCTCCTCGACGATGGCGTCGGGCAGCGGATACGCGTCCTTCCAGAGCGCCTCGAACTCCTCTTCAACCCAGGCGACGCCTTCCGGCGAAGGGTCCTCCCAGAGGATTTCGTAATTCTGCGCAAAGGCGCTCCTGGTCTCGTTGATCGATCCGAGGAAACAGGTCTTCGATCCGTCGGCCGCTTCGATGACGCCGGCCTTGCCGTGGATGAAGACACGGTCTCTCGGCACCACGCGGATCTCGACCCGGCCGCTCGTCAGCAGATCATGCAGCCGTCGATAGCGTTCCCGGTGCAGCAGCGCTTCAACCTCCGACGACGCTTCGTTCCAGCGCTCCTTCAGCGCGGTCTCGCGGACGTGCTTCGAGACGGCCACATCGGCCGCATCCAGCTCGCTGTTGCAGACGATCTGCACCTTGGGGATCGCGGCGATCTCTTCACCGACAAGCTCGAAGATCGAACTGCGGAAGTAACCGGCGATGCGCCTGTAGGACTTCGCCTCCTTCAGCCTCACGCTGAGGAAGGCATGGTCGAGGCGCTGGCGGCGGGAGGAGAAACGCTGGATATCGCTCATGTCCCCTTTGTCCCCTTTTTGCCCCCTTTGGTCTTCCCGGGTCGTGGACCGATGGATGTCCCGTTTGGCTCGCTTCTGGCGCGTTTAGCGACCATTGTTCTGCGCCGCTGAGCCGATTGAGCCGTTTGTGAGCCGTTTAGTTGCCGCCACATAGGCCAGCTTTCCGCCAGCTTTCTCGATCATGTCCGCCCCCTTTTATCCCCTTCAGCAGTGAGCCGATACTTCTGCCTGCTGCTGCGAGGCTTGTCTGGGATCGTCATTTCAATTAGCCCCGCATCGAGGGCGGGTTGCATGATAAGCCTTTCTGAAGTGCTCGTCATCCCTGAGCTCGAGCGCTCGCTGGAGTTGCTGCCGCGTCATTTCGCCGACCAGCGCCCGAACCAGGCGAACTTCCGGGGTGACTTCCGGGGTGACTTCCGGGGTGAGCTCGGATCGCCCCCGTCCAAGGGTCTGGATGAACTGCCCGCCGCTCTGCCGGAATTCGGGTGTCGGCAGCCCCGCTTTCTGGCACAGTGCGATCATTTCCAGAATGCCGCTGCCGGCCTTTTCAGAATACTTGGCAAGGAACATCGACTCGGCGATGAGGGGGTTGCGCGGAATGGAAGCATGGGGCCGGCGCAGTTCGTCCAGCGTCAGAACGGACGGTAGTTCGCCCGGATTCCAGACCTCGAGCCGACTTGTCGTCTGCACCTTTGACGAAAATGAGCCGCGGCTTGCCGCGCAGCGTGGCCCGATCGAACTCTCGTTCCGTGGGCGACCTACCGTCCTTGTCTTCGTGGCCGTAGTCGTTGCCGAACAAGCCGACATAGATCGCGCAGCGATCGACCTCGTCCAGATATACCTCATCAGCCCGGCGGTCGGCGGCAGGGAGGTCTTCGAACAGGAATGCCGTGAAGTATCGTCGCAGGAGTGCGTCGCCCTCTACGAACGCCTTGACTGCACGGCGTTCCTCCGCCAGTTCCTTCTGCACGCTGCTGATGAAGATGGATGGTGGGCAGGGGCGGAATCGAACCGTCTTCCAGCTACAAAACCGAACGAAGTAGGTATTTGAAGAGTAGTGAGCGCCAAGAATGAGCAAGGCCGAGAAGATCTGAGGACGTTCGAGGTCTTGGCTCAGGCGTCAGAGTCTTTGCGGTCCTCTATAGGCCGATCTCTGATGCGGGCCTGGGTTCCAGAAGGTCCTGAGTAGTGCGAAGTCGTAACCCACTTGTTGACCCAAATAGGGGCCTGTGATAGAAGGAATGCGCCATAGCGGAGAACATCGTTGCCATGCTCATCGAGGTTCTGGAAAGCAAAGAGATTCTCACCAAGGCTGAGGAGGCCAGCGAGGGGATGAGACGCCTTGAATACATTTGAGATGCTCAACTTCTACCTTAAGAGAATCTTCGACGTCACCAAGCACGGAGACGCCAGAGAAGAAAGCTACTACTCCAGCCTGGAAGAACTCATTGAACGCTGCGCAGAGTCTTCCGGCAAGAAAAAGACCCATGTCACAACCCTTCCCAAGAAGACCGAAGCCGGTAACCCGGACTTTCGAATTTGGGATGGCCAGCAATGCATCATCGGCTATATCGAAGCAAAGCCGCCTACCGAGGAAAACCTGGACCGCATTGAAGAAACGGCACAGCTCACACGCTACCGTCATACTTTTCCGAATCTGATCCTCACCAACTTCTTTGAATTCAGACTCTACCGTGAAGGTCAGCTCGTTGACCGGGTCCAGATAGCCAGACCGTTCATCGTGCACACGCTCAAAACGGTCCCACCGGTTGAAAAAGAAGCGGCGTTTCTGAATCTCCTGGAAAACTTTTTTGCCTTCTCGCTCCCCAGGTCCTATTCGGCCAAGACGTTGGCCATCGAGCTAGCCAAAAGGACGCGCTTCCTGAAAGACCAGGTGATTGCCGAAGAGTTACGGGAAGAAGCTGAGAAAGGCACAGGTCACATCCTAGGCTTCTACGAGGCCTTCCAGCAGCATCTCATCAGCGGTCTGACGAAGGAAGACTTCGCCGATCTCTACGCACAGACCATCACGTATGGCCTCTTCGCCGCAAGAACCCGATCGGAAAACGGGTTCAGCCGCAAGCTGGCTTTCGATTTTATCCCGCCGACTATCGGCATCTTGAGGGACGTATTCCGCTTCATCTCAATGGGCGACCTGCCACAGCAGATGGAATGGATCGTGGACGACATCTCGCAAGTCCTAGCGACGGCCGAGGTCAAACAGATCCTGCACAAATACTTCCATGAAGGGAAGGGCAAAGACCCCATCATCCATTTCTACGAGACTTTCCTGGCCGAGTACGATCCTGCAGAGCGGGAGCGGCGCGGTGTGTACTACACGCCGGAGCCGGTGGTCTCCTACATCACGCGATCTCTGCATGCCATCCTGAAAGACTATTTCAACCGCGCAGACGGCTTTGCCACCAAGTCGGTCACCGTCCTGGACCCGGCTGGCGGAACCCTCACCTTCCCTGCGGAAGCCTCGAAGCTGGCTGTCGCTGAGTTTGTCGAGAAGTACGGCAGCGGCGGACGGTCCTCGTTCATTGAAGATCACATCCTGAAGAATTTCTACGCCTTTGAGCTGATGATGGCCTCCTATGCCGTCGGGCATCTGAAGATGTCGTTTCTGCTGGAAGAGCTGGGCTACCGCCTCAAGAAGGAAGATCGCTTCAAGCTCTACCTGACCAATACCTTGGAGATGGAAGAACTGGCCAAGTCCAGGCTCCCCGGCATGTCTTCCCTGGCGGAAGAGTCACGATTGGCGGGCAAGGTAAAAAAGGAAGCGCCGATTCTGGTGATCCTCGGCAATCCGCCTTACTCCGGACACTCCTCGAACATCGGCAATTGGATTTCAAAAGAGATCAAGGCCTACTACCAGGTGGACGGCAAGCCATTGGAGGAAAAGAACCCCAAGTGGCTTCAGGACGATTACGTCAAGTTTATCCGCTTTGCCCAGTGGAAGATTGACCAGGCCGGCGAGGGCGTGCTGGGGTTCATTACCAACCACAGCTACCTGGATAACCCCACGTTCCGCGGGATGCGGCAATCGCTGATGACCAGCTTCGATCATATTTACCTGCTCGACTTGCACGGCAACAGCCTCAAGAAAGAACGATGCCCGGACGGCAGTGAGGATAAGAACGTCTTCGACATCAGGCAGGGCGTCGCCATCGGTCTCTTCATCAAGCAGAAAGGCCTCAAGAAAAAGGTGGTCCACGCAGAGCGATGGGGGCTGCGCGAAGACAAATACGAATGGCTGCTCAAAAACGACCTTAATACAACAAAGTGGAAACCGATCAAGCCGAAGTCGGAGTTCTACCTGTTCGTGCCGAGAAATGAAAAGGCGTTGGATCAGTACGAACAATATCCCAAGGTCGTCGAGGTCTTCCCTGAGAACAGCGTGGGGATAGTTACTGCAAGGGATGGCCTTACCATAAAGTGGACCCCAGATGAGGTCTGGACTACGGTTCTCAACTTCTCAAAACTGGACGCAGAAACAGCAAGGCAAGCGTACAAGTTAGGCAAAGATGCGAGAGACTGGAAAGTTGAACTTGCCCAGAAAGACTTAAAACACAGCGGATTAGACAAGAAGAAGATCGTGCCGATTCTGTATCGACCGTTTGACATCCGGTACACCTATTACACAGGGAGGTCTCGGGGGTTTCATTGTATGCCTCGCCCAGGAGTTATGCGCCATATGATGCAAGAAAATTTAGGGCTCATCGTACCTCGGCGGGTCGAATTGGAAGGAGGATGGCAACATGCTCTTGCCACGAACCTCCTTGTGGAACACGTGACTGTATCGTTGAAAACGATTGATTATACTTTTCCGCTGTACCTTTATCCGAACACAGACAAGAATGACCTGTTCGGCAGCACGGCGTCCCACCACAAGACGCCGAATATCAACGCTGGATTGGCTACGGCACTGACCAAGGCCTACGGCAAGAAGCCAACGCCGGAGGAAATCTTCTACTACATCTATGCCGTCCTCTACTCCAACACCTACCGAACCCAATATGCTGAATTCCTGAAAACCGACTTCCCGCGCGTACCCTTCACCAAGAGCCACAAGCAGTTTGTCGAGATGGGTAAGCTTGGAAAGCAGTTGGTGGAGATGCACCTTCTCACATCCCCTGCCCTTGAACGCCCCGCCGCCCGGTTTGAAGGCACAGGCGACAATCGTGTTGAGAAGCAGCGATACAGCGAGAATGAGCAGCGGGTGTACATCAACGAAGCCCAGTACTTTGACGGGATCGCTAAAGAAACCTGGGAATACCAGATCGGCGGCTATCAGGTTTTGAACAAATGGCTGAAAGACCGAAAGGGACGAATCCTCAGTCTCGAAGATATCCAGCACTACTGCCTTGTCGCCACGGCGCTCGTGAGAACTATCCAGACCCAGGCCGAGATTGACCGCTTGTACGCTCAAGTCGAAAAGGACACCTTGGCAGTTGAGCTGTCTCCGAAGGCTTGAGGCATCCAATAGCCTGAAAACGGCCACTGGAGCGCTTGATCCTGGAATAAACTGCCGCCAAAGCTAGCGCCGGCTAAAACGTGGGTGAGCGGAGGGCATCAGCAGTTGGCTTATCCGGACGGTTTAGAAAGGAAGAAAAGGCTTATCCCTTTGACCCAGGTATTCTTGAGAGGATCGCTTGGTAGTGTACCCAAGCCAACCGATCCGATAAGGAGTTTGGGGTTTTCGGTCCCATTCATCACCATTAGACTTGCGACGTTGCGCCAAGTAAAGATGATCTGAACGGAACCTACGGAAACTAGAACAGCGGGGAAATGGTTTTATCCTGCGGTAATTCCGATGCTGGCTTTATCCCATCCGATTTCTAAAAACCCACTAAATCTTTGTGACTTGCTAGGTCTCATTTCGGCGTCTTTCCCAAATCTCAATCACCTGAGCTTTACCTAACTTACACTCAATGAACCTCTCAAACTCACGCTTCTGAAGACGGAGCTTATGAGCAAGCATGCCGACCTGAGTGTCGTTAAGATCTCCCCTCCACGAATGCGACAGTTTCCCAATTGTGTACTGGCTGCCTTCGTGGGTCAGATAGAAGTAAACGTGATCTCCTTCTTCATCTTTTTCGGCGCCGCGCTTTCTTAAAAAACCATGTTCCACATCACGAACCGTCAACGCCATGGATTGAAGGACCTCGACTGGGAGAGGGGTCTTACTCTTTCGCTAATAACCCCTGCAGCCTTTCAAGAACCAAATGATCTTGATGTGAGAGCGATGCTTCTCTCCTCTCCAACGAGTTATAGCGATCCCGAAGCGAGGTAAGAAAGCCCAAGTAGGCCTCTTCACGAGTAAGGCCGAAGGCCTCTTCATCCAAATCGCCAGATCGCAATACGTACCCATCACGGGTAGCCCTTATCTCAGCAATTAATGCATATTTGAGTGACAGGCCACTATCTGGAATAGGGGTTTTCTGATGAAACGTGACAACCTGAACAGAAAATGCTTCCACAATGTCGTCCGTCCAATTGGGAATAGAGGGCGGCAACAAGAAATCATTAGGTCGCAAAAGCTTTCCGTAAGAACTCTTCTCTGAGACACCAGTATTCACGGTCTCAAGTGTCAAGGCCATCTCAATCCTCCTACCCTCTCCAGAATCTGTCCCAGTCCTCTGGACCAATTTGTAGTCCATTTAATGCCTGCGCCGCAATTTGGATAGTGGTTCCAGTTTGCTGCTCATGCTGCAGAACTTGCTTGCGCAGTATGAATGCCATTACTTTCAGGTGCTCGAGGCTCATGCGTATGGTGGCTAAGCGTTCAATCTGAGGCATTGCTCCGGGTGCAGGCGGAGTAGGGCTCGACACCAGAAAGTTAAGCGTCGCACCGTAAATGGCCGTATTCAATTGGAACTGATCCGCATACACATCCAATGGTTCCGCCATGGTTCTTACCCTCACAAGAGAATGCTTTCGTTGGAGCGACTTCGCTAAAAGCTTCTGAAATTCGGTGGACTTAGATCTAAGCCCCACTTCTGGAGAAGTGTAGTGTCCTTATTCATTCTAGCAGAGTCAAGAAAATTCTTACGCTTTACGAATTATATCGGATTGTCTGGGTGGTAAGCAATATCTCTACCACAATCAGCAATATTTGAAGATCCCTGAGTCAAAGGGATAAGCTTAGAGAAGGATGTGGTGGGCAGGGGCGGAATTGAACCGCCGACACCAGGATTTTCAGTCCTGTGCTCTACCAACTGAGCTACCTGCCCAAAACTACAAGAGGGTGAGCCGTCCACGGAAAGGCTCGATCTTTGTAACACCGCGAAGCTCTTTTGTCAAGGAGTGCAGTTCCTTAGAAAATCCCCCCCACCTGTATCCTCCCCCTCCGAGGGGGGAGGAGTTCGCGTGTGGTGTCCCTTCCCCCTTATGAGGGGGAAGGTGAAGATGGGGGGTGAAGATGCCTTTTCGTGCGCCGTGGTCCGGCGTAATTTCATGGGGTATTGCTGGTACACGGACTTATGCAACAGCATCACAGACCCAGGTCTGTCGCTTGCGGAGTCTGGCCAGAGTAATCGTAGAAACCCCGGCCCGATTTCCGCCCATGATAGCCGGCGATAACCATTTTCTTTAGAAGTGGGGGTGGTGCATACCGCTGTTCCCAATACTCCTCGAACATGATGTTCGCGATGGCGTAGGTTGTATCAAGGCCAACAAAATCAGCTAGCTCCAAAGGACCCATCGGATGGTTGCAGCCGAGCCTCATTGCCTTGTCGATATCTGCCGTAGACGCGACACCCGCCTCTAACGCTCGAATAGCATCCAACAGGTACGGCACCAGCAGGCGGTTCACGATGAAACCACAGTTATCTTTTGCCGCAACCGGCTCCTTGCCGAGTGACGTGGCAAAATCGGAGATGATCTGAAAGGTCTCTGCGCTGGTGCGAATGCTCCGGACCACCTCCACCAGCTTCATCAGCGGAACGGGATTGAAAAAATGCAGGCCGACGAATCGGTCGGTCCGCCCGGTCACAGAGGCCAGCGCCATGATGCTGATGCATGAGGTGTTGCTGGCAAAGATGGTACTCGGCGGACAGAGGTGATCCAGTGCCCGGAATAGATCCTGCTTCAGCGACAGATCCTCGGTGATCGCCTCGATGATCAAGTCGGACCCACTCAGATCTTCCAGGGCGAGGGTCCACCTGATCCGCCCGAGGAGCGTGGCCTGTTCCTCGACGGTCATCCGTCCCTTTTCAACAGACCGTTGCAGCCTGCCGTCGATCGCCTGCCTTCCCTTATCCAAAAAGCGCTGCTCCGCCTCCCTGACGACGACGGCGTGGCCTGCCTGCGCGACGACCTGCGCGATGCCGGACCCCATGATACCGGCACCGATGACTCCAACGGTCTTGATGCTCGTCATAGACGCTCCCATCGCCCGGAAAATCCCCCTCACCCTTACCCTCTCCCCCTCAAAGGGGGCGAGGGGCTCTATAAGGATCTCCTCTCCCCCACCTGGGGGAGAGGATCCAGGTGAGGGGGTGCAAGGCGCCGACTTGCTAAGCCGGGGGCGTGCCCACCCTCCGGCGGCGCCACTCGGCAAGTCTTCGACCGATCTCGGCTTCGAGCCCGCGGTCAGTAGGCCGGTAGTAGATCCGGCCTTTCAACTGTTCAGGCAGGTAGTCCTGAAGGGCGATGGCCTGAGGGAGATCATGGGGATACTGGTAACCGGCGCCGTACCCCTGTTCCTTCATCAGGGAAGTTGGGGCATTCCGCAGGTGCAGCGGCACCCCTTCGAGCGGCGCCTGCTCCACATCGCCTTGCGCCTTGCCGAAGGCCACATAGATGGCATTCGATTTGGGCGCGGTGGCGAGGTACACCACGGCCTGCGCAAGCGCCAATTCACCCTCTGGCGAGCCGAGGAAATGATAGGCGTCCTTGGCCGCCAGCGCCACGTGTAAGGCCTGTGGATCGGCATTACCGACGTCTTCCGATGCGAACCGGACCAGGCGCCTGGTAATGTACAGCGGCTCTTCGCCCGATGCCAGCATGCGGGCAAACCAATAGAGGGAGGCATCAGGATCGCTGCCCCGCAGGCTCTTGTGCAGGGCCGAGATCAGATTGTAATGCTCTTCCCCGGCCTTGTCGTAGCGCAGCACTCGCCTTCCTGACGCCTCCTGGGCCACCTTCAGGGTCAATCGCTTGCTCCCATCGGGCTGCTCCTCTACCATCTGCGCCGCCAGTTCCAAGGTGTTCAGCGATACGCGGGCATCTCCCGAGCCGAGCCCAGCGATGAAGCGTAGCGCCTCGTCATCGGCCTCGATATGAAGGTGACCGAGCCCCCGCTCCTGATCGCCGAGTGCATGCCGGAGGATGACCATCAACGCTTCCTCCGCCAGCGGGTGAAGCGTGACGACCTTCGCGCGGGACAGGAGGGCAGCAATAACCTCGAACGACGGGTTCTCGGTGGTAGCCCCGATCAGCACGATCGTTCCCCCCTCCACGTGGGGGAGGAAGGCATCCTGCTGGGCTTTGTTGAAACGATGAATCTCATCGATGAACAGGAGCGTCCGCCTGCCATAGGCGCGCTCCTGCTGGGCGCGAGCGATCACCTCTTTGATCTCCTTGATCCCGGAGGTGACGGCCGAGAACGGACAGAAGGTCGCCTTGCACCGATCCGCCAGCAGGAACGCGAGGGTCGTCTTGCCTGAACCGGGCGGGCCCCACAGGATCAGCGACGGCAGTTCTCCCGCCTCCATGGCGATTCGGAGGGGCTTCCCTTCTCCGAGCAGGTGCTCCTGCCCGACGAACTCCTGGAGCGTCCTCGGGCGCATCCGGTCCGCAAGCGGCGCTGGAACCTTTTGAGATGGGGTGGGCAATCGGTCAAAAAGATCCGGTGTCATCTTCCACTACCGCCTTGATCTCATCCAAGATCCGGCGAGTTGCCTTTGCCGGATCGGTTGCTGCCGTAATCGGCCGGCCGATCACCAGGTAGTCCGCGCCCGCAACAGCCGCCTCATGAGGCGTCATAACCCGGCGTTGGTCATCGGCTGCAGCCCATGCCGGACGGATGCCTGGGATGACGAGGCGCATCGACGGTCCCAGCGTGGCCCGCAGCAAGCCGATTTCGTGAGGCGACGCCACAACGCCATCCAATCCGGCCTCCCGCGCGAGCGAGGCAAGACGAACGACCTGCGCCGTGAGATCGAGCTTGCCGCCGACGGCCTCTTCAAGGCCTCGCGAGTCCAGGCTGGTGAGGACCGTCACCGCCAGCAGCCGCATGGGCGAGCCGCTTGCAGCGACGGCGGCCGTTGCCGCTTGCAGCATCGACCGTCCGCCGGAGGCGTGGAGCGTACACATCACCGCCCCGAGCCTTGCGGCCTCGCGGACGGCTCCGGCGACGGTGTTCGGGATGTCGTGCAGCTTCAGATCCAGAAAGACCGCTCCGCCCCGCTGCCTTACCACCTCTACCGACCGAGGACCCTCAGCCGTAAAGAGTTGGAGACCCACCTTGAAGAGTGTCACCGTCGGATACAGTTGCTCAACCAGCGCGGCGGCTGAAGCCAGGTCTCCCACATCCAGGGCCACGATCAGTTCGGGCGTCTTCTGCATGTCACCGCTTTACTGCTTAGGGGTTTAGGCTGAAGGCTGAAGACTGAAGTATTCTGACAGCCATCCACCTTCAGCCTTCAGCCTATCTACCTACACGCTGCTCCTTTACACATCCAGGCGCATCAGGTCTTCCGCCAGGATTACCTCACCGTCAAAGACCTTCTTGCAGGGGGTGACGAGATCGTACGCCTCGCAGATCGGGTACAAGTGCGTCAGAACCAGTCGGCGGCAGCCGGACAGGGCCGCAATCTGGCCGGCCTCCGTCGGGGTCAGGTGGACCTTCATCGGCTGCTCATCGGGGGCAGAGCACTCCAGGACAAGCAGGTCCGCCCCCTTGGCCGCCTCGATCATCGCATCACAGTAGATCGTGTCGCCGGAAAAAACCAGGCTCTTCCCATCGGTCGACTCGATCCGGTAGCAGAGGCTATGTTGAAGGTGTACCACCTCGCGAGGAATCACCCGGAACCCTTCGGCGTCCGTAACATCCTGGAGCGTCTCATTGAGCACCAACTCATACGTCTTCGCAGCAATCCAGTCACCGTACAGATGGGTCAGACCCTCGTAGAAGGCTATAAATCCCTGAGGGCCTGTGAGGTGCAGCGGCTTGGTCCGTCGCCAGATCGGATTCCTCAGAGCAAACAGGAGCGGGACCAGATCGCCGGTGTGATCCGGATGGAGGTGGGTGTAGAAGACTCGGTCCAGTTCAGTAACCGAAATCCCCGCCTTGAGGAGTCTCGGCAGCGTGCCCGATCCGCCGTCGAACAGAAGCGAGGAGCCGGCCACCTCGACTAAGAGGCCGGGTGATCCTCGTGTGAGGCTTGGAATGGCGGTCCCGGAGCCAAGGATCGTGAGCTGCATGGCGTCACGATACCATGAAGCCTGGGCATTGACAAGGGAGGGCAGGATGGGAGACGGCGCGCCAAATATCTCCAGTCACCGGGCCGGAGGAGAATCCGAGATCGCCCTAGCTACGCTACCCAAGGACCATGCTGAGGAGGGGATCCCCAGCGGTTATTTGCTGCCCCCTTTGCTCAAAGTCGTGAGCTGCTCCTGGGTGAGGATCTGCCGTAACGTCTTGAAAAACTTCATTTCCGTCTTCATAGCCTCTCTGGTGGTTGTCTCGAGTTGGTTGGCCACCTGGTCGATCTCCTTGTCCGATGCCTTCTTGTCAGTGACGAGGCTCGTCAGCTTCTTCCGAAGCTCCATAAGCTTCTGCTGTCGCCCGTTCTGCGCCGACATCTGCTCCTTCTTGGCCGTCTCAAGCTTACTCCGCTGATCGGCCGAAAGTCCTAGATTTTGGAAGGGGTCTGACTCCTTTTGCTGCTCTTTTGGCTGCTCCTTTTGAGCTGAAGCCATGCCCCCTCCGATCAGCATCGTTGTCGTCAGCAGTCCAATCCCCAATCTCTTCCATGCGCGCATGTAGTTTTCCCCTTTCCGTTAGGCCTGTCCCCGCATGCTTTAAGCGGGGACAGGATTACCCATCGCCAAATGTAACGACTCAGGTGTTTAGGCTGTAGGCTGAAGGCTGTTAGTCGTTGCGCATGGACCGAATCAAAGGGCCCAGAACCTTTTCGGTCTCCATCATTGTCGCGTCGCATTCGGCAAACGCCTGGCTCATCTGTGCGCGTTCCTATAGTCTAACAGCCTACAGTCTATCTACCTGAGTAGTTACGCTGCTGTTCACCCTTCTTCTCGACAGCACGCCGATAGAGCTGCTCGTATTCTCTGGCAGAGCGGTCCCAAGTGAAATCGGCAGTCATAGCATTCGTGATCAGCCGAGGCCACAGGGCTTTCTCAGGATACAAAGCCAAAGCCTGCCCGATGGACTGCAGAAAGGCAGTCGCAGTCGATTCCCTAAACCTGAATCCGTTCCCATCCCCAGTCACGGGATCGAACTGGACAATGGTGTCGTCCAGCCCGCCCGTGGCGTGGACGACCGGGATCGTTCCGTAGGCCAAACTGTACATCTGGTTCAGGCCGCACGGTTCATACCGCGATGGCATCAGGAAGAGATCGGCGCCGGCTTCAATCTGATGCGACAACGGGATGTCGAAGCCGATCTGGACGGCCAGCTTGGACGGGTACTTGGCCGCTGCCTCACGAAAGGCTACTTCAAGCTCCTTCTCACCGCTCCCTAGCAGGACGAGTTGCAGGTTCAGCGCCATCAGCGTCTCCAGGTTGTCGCGCAGCAGGTCGAGCCCCTTCTGTCCAGCCAGCCGGGAGATTACGGCTAGCAGCGGCACAGTGGCCTCGACCGGGAGCCCGAATCGTTGCTGGAGATCCGCCTTACATCGGGCCTTTCCGGCAAAGTCATCGACCGTGTAGTGAGCAGCGATGTGAGGATCGCTGGCCGGGTTCCATTCCTCGGGATCGATCCCATTTAATACGCCGAAGAGATCGCTCTTTCGCGCTCTGAGGATGCCTTCCAGACCGAACCCACGCTCTGCGGTCTGGATCTCCTGGCTGTAGCGACGGCTTACGGTGGTGAGCAGGTCGGCGAAGAGCAACCCGCCTTTCAGCAGATTGCCCTTCCCATAAAACTCGAGGCCCGCCGGCGTGAATAGCTCCAGCGGCAACAGCAACCTTGGCAGCACCTCCGGCGGGAAGAGACCTTGGTAGCCCAGGTTGTGAATAGTGAAGACGGTCGCGGTCTGCTGGAAAAAGGGATCAGCCCGAAGGGTAGTCTTTAGATAGACAGGAAGCAGTGCCGTCTGCCAGTCGTGGGCGTGCAGGACTTCCGGCTGGAAAGCGACCGCCCGGCACACCTCCAAGGCTGCCCGGCAGAACAGAGCAAACCGCTCCGCATTGTCCGGGTAATCCTCTGCAGATGGGTTCTGATAGAGGCCGGTACGGTCGAACGAGGGATCGTGGCGAACAAAGTAGACCGGCATCCCGTTTGAGAGGTGTCCCTCAAGCAGGTCCACCGCTTGCAGGCCGGAAGCCGCCGGAATCCCGATCCCTTTTGTCACGACATCGAGCCGGTGCTGCTCCACCTCCACGGCGCGGTAGAGCGGCATGATGAGCCGGACATCGTGCCCAAGCCGACTGAGCGCCTTTGGCAGCGCGCCAGCCACATCGCCGAGTCCACCGGTGTGGGCAAACGGCACGGCCTCAGAAGCCGCAAAAAGAATTTTCACCTGGGCGATCCTGCCCTATGAGCGGCATGTGATGATGAGTAGTGGCGGGGCCGACGGGACTCGAACCCGCGACCTCCGGCGTGACAGGCCGGCGTTCTAACCAACTGAACTACGACCCCGCAAAGAGATGATAATTAGTGGAGGGCGACGAGTGTCTGGGAAAAGCATCCTCTGAAAGCGAATCGCCAAGAACCAATCGCCACAATTTCAACTCCGCTAAATTTGGTGGTGGGCGAAGGAGGTGTCGAACCTCCGACCCCCTGCTTGTAAGGCAGGTGCTCTCCCGCTGAGCTATTCGCCCGGCTGCAACGCCACTCGCGACAGGATTCGCGGAAGAAACCGATGTTCAGTATAGCGTATAGAGATCGAGTGTCAAGCCGAAACGCTGCCCAAAGTAGAGATTGATAGCGCAACTCATTTGCCTGTCATTATGAATCCGTAGGGGCGGGGTTGATCCCCGCCCGTTGATCGGGAGGGCATAAAGCCCTCCCCTACAGTGCGGACAGCCGAAGGCTGAATCGCCTGAAGGACCTTGTCCTGGCGCTTAGAGAACCGCCCTCCGAGTCGTGGGGTTCGGAGGGCGGTTCTCTTGCATTGCATTGGTGGAGGCGGCGGGAGTCGAACCCGCGTCCGAGAACATGTCGGAAAGAACATCTACGTGCGTAGCCTGTGTATGAATATTCGCCTCTCTTGGCCCCCACAGGCAGGGTCCCGGAGCGGCTAGCTCATGTGGATCTTACCCGCCTCCCCAGAGCACGAGAGGCAAGCCAGCCCGTCTAGTCGGCGCCCAGATCCCACCCGACGAGCGAGGTGGGGTGAACGTGGCCACTCTTAGGCGGCCAGTGCCAATTCGTGGTTGGCAGTTGCTTGTTTTCCCACCTTTTAACGAGGCGATGGGGCCTCGGCACGCAGCCCTTACTCCCTTATCCCCGTCGAAACCGGAGCGCCCCCGCAATAATAACGCTCATGCCACACCCGGTTGGGCCTGGAGGTAACAGACTACCTTTATGTTATGCCGCCCGGCTGAAAAAGTCAACAGCTACCCCCGGTCCGCACGGCCGCGAGCGAGTTGGTCCATCTCTTTCGTCATCGCGCGCTGCTTCAGGGTTTCCCGCTTATCGTACAGTTTTTTCCCACGGGCCAGCGCCAGTTCCAGCTTGATCTTCCGTCGAACCAGATAGAAACTCAGCGGGATCAAGGTGAGGCCCTTTTCCTGGACCTTCCCCGTAAACCTGGCGATCTCCATCCTGTTCAGGAGAAGTTTCCGCTTACGATTCGGGTCCGGGTTAAATCGATTTCCCGCGGTGTATGGACTGATGTGGCAGTTGAATAGATATGCCTCCTGCCCCTCAATGGCGGCATAACTATCTTTCAGGTCAGCCTTGCCATCCCGCAGCGACTTCACCTCGGTTCCGGTAAGAGCTATCCCGGCCTCGATGACCTCCTCGATCTGGTACTCATACCTCGCCCGCCGGTTGGAGCAGAGGATTCTTCTTTCCTGCGTCGATGCCATTTTATGAACTATAGCGTAGCCCAACGCTACGCGGCAAGTGGAATTCCAGGTCCAACTACTTAGGCGTTTAGGCTGAAGGCTTAAGGCGGCCTATACCTGTGGTTCTCTCAAAGAGGACTCCTCGTTGGGCAAGAAGCCCACACGCTTCGACACTGTGCGTCTTCATCGCTTTACCACTAAAAGCCTTCAGCCTATTTACCTGAGGAGTGACGTCTACCCCCGCCTATGTTGGATGCGGGCATTGGGACAGCAGCTCTTCACCAACTCGAGGGCTGGAGACCATACGCCTGAACTGTTCTGTGCTACGTTTGTAACTACTCAGGTGTTTAGGCTGTAGGCTGAAGGCTGTTAGTCGTTGCGCATGGACCGAATCAAGACAGCCACTTCGTCGGCCAGTTCAAACGCTCTGAGCTTGGTATGGTCTCGCATGGCGCGTTCCTACAGTCTAAAAGCCTACAGTCTATCTACCTGAGTAGTTACCTACGTTTAATTACTAAGGTCTTTTTTCCCTTGACAGATCATGGGGGAGTTTGGTAAGAGCTTTCTAGGCAAGTCGGCAAGGACCGATGGTGATCTACTTATTATTAGTGAATCCATTGAGAAAGGGGGGGGCATGACCAAGGCGGAACTCGTAGATAAGATTGCCAAGGATGCGTGCATCACGAAAAAGGCGGCAGAACAAGCCCTGTGCAGTGTCACAGCAGGGGTGCGGGACTCTCTCAAGAAAGGGAAGAAGGTCACCCTGGTCGGCTTTGGGACGTTCTCGGTGGCGAAGCGAGCGGCCCGGAACGGGCGTAATCCGCAGACCGGTGCTGTTATCAAGATCAAGGCAGCGAAGATCCCGCGGTTCAGGGCTGGAAAGGCATTGAAGGACGCCGTCAAATAAGTGGAGTTTGCTGGTGCCCTAATCCATCGACTATCGCATCAGACGTCATAGTATACGACGAAGAGGAGAGACACGGTCTCTCCTCTTCGTATTTGTGAGCGTTTCGGAACTACTTAGGTAGATAGGCTGAAGGCTTTTAGGGGTAGAAACCGAGAAGCTCTTGAACGACTCGATTCGTGCTTTGCGTAATGATTGATATGCTTCAGCCTTCGGTCTTCAGCCTAAACCCTTGAAACTCTCACAAGCGCTTTAGGGTGGTGATCCGGCGCTTGGCTTGCCTCGATGGGCGTCTTGCGGGACCCTTTAGTATTCGAGGCCCTGGGGATTCGGGGACCGAATCGTCATCTTTTTGAAACTCGCCCCCATCCCCTTCTCGAAGCGCGAGATCCAGGCGCTCGTGAAACTCCTCGGCCGAGAGGACCAAGGCGCCGGTTCGCGCCACGTCGTCTGCCAAAGCCCGATCTGAGGTAACCACGACCGCCCCTGAGGGGGCTTTCTCAACAAACCGCACGATGACCTGATCGGCCCGCTCCCCGCGGCGCGAGAAAACCACCTGCAGGCCAGCGGTGAGTCTCACCTGCTCGCTGATCCCGCCCTGTTCCCACCCATCGAAGACGACAGTGATCCGGTGACCCTTCAGGCGTCGGTAGGCGGCTAATGTTGCAAGGAGAGCTTCCCGCCCCTCCTGCAGGTCTCGGCGATCAAGGGGGTGAAGCTGAGGGGAGCGGCGGATCACATTATAGCCATCAATCACAATCCACATGGACAGCACCTAATCCCTGGCTGCAGAGCGGACGACCTGGAGCAGGGTAGACACAGCGTCGGCTGGATCGTCCGCCGTCATTATTGCGGAGATCACGGCCGCCCCGTCGGCACCAGCCGCCATCACGGAAGCCGTATTTGAGGATGTGATTCCTCCAATGCCCAAGATCGGCAGCCGGACCCGCCGTCTCACATCCTTAAGCCGCGCCAGGCCAATGGGCGGTCCGTACGCTGCCTTGGATGGCGTCGGGAACAGCGGACCGAGTACGATGAAGTCGGCCCCCTCTCTCTCCGCCTCGATCGCCTCTTCGAGAGAGTGGCAGGAGACGCCGATCAGCCGCGCTGGTCCCAGCAAAGCCCGTGTCTCGGCAGGCGGAAGGCTCGTTCTGGAAAGGTGGACACCGTCAATCGGAAGGGCCAACGCCAGGTCGACTCGATCATTGATGAGGAGGCAGGCCCCTCGCCCGTGCACAAGAGGAAGGAGTCGCTCAACCAGTTCATAGAGATCCCGCGTCGAGAGATCCTTCTCGCGAAGCTGGATGGCTTTCGCCCCACCGGCAAGCGCGGCCTCGACGACCACCTCAAGGGGCCGACCATTCGTCATGGAGCGGTTGGTTACGACGTACAGACCCCAGGAAGAAGGAGGCTGAAGGCTGAAGGCTGAAGGCTGGGTTGAGAAGAATGTTCGAGGGTCCACGGGCTACGTACCTATCTGAAGCCGGCGCAAAGGTCTTTCAACTGAACACTCAACACTCACAACTGGACACTGGCGTTACTCGATCATGCCTTCGAGCGGGCTTGAGGCGTTGGCGTAGAGCTTCTTCGGTATCCGTCCGGCCAGGTACGCCAATCGCCCGGCAATCATCGCGTGCCGCATCGCTGCCGCCATCGCAACGGGATCTTTGGCGCAGGCGATCGCCGTGTTCATCAGGACGCCATCGCATCCCAGCTCCATAGCGATAGAGGCATCCGAAGCCGTACCCACTCCCGCATCGATAATGATCGGGACTCGCGCCGCCTCGAGGATGATCCTGATGTTGTGCGGATTTCGTATCCCAAGGCCGGACCCGATCGGGGCGGCAAGCGGCATCACGACGGCTGCGCCGGCATCCTCCAGCTTCTTCGCCATGACTGGATCGTCGTTGGTGTAGGGCAAGACCACGAAGCCCTCCTTGACCAAGACCTTGGTGGCCTTCAGCAGCTCCTCGTTGTCCGGGAAGAGGGTCCGCTGATCGCCGATCACCTCCAGCTTGACCATGTCCGAGAGACCGACCTCTCGGGCCAGCATCGCGGTCTTGATCGCCTCGTCCGCAGTGTAGCAGCCGGCGGTGTTGGGCAGGAGCGCGTACCGCTTGGTGTCGATATAGTCCAGGAGCGACTCCTGGGTTCGATCCAGATTCACCCTTCTAACCGCTACTGTCACCATCTCGGCGCCGGAGGCCTCGTGTGCCTGCTGCATCGTTCGATGGTCTGGAAACTTGCCCGTACCGACGATGAGCCGCGACCGAAACTCCCTACCGGCAAATTTAAGGGTATCGCCGTTCTCCATCACATTCTGCTCCAGCACTGTCTCGCTCCTCATTAGGACCCGCCAGCCATGAAGGTGATAATCTCCAGCGCATCCCCTGCTTGCAACACAGAGTTCTCATGCAGCTCGCGCTTGATGATCCGCTGATTGAGCTGAACCGCAACCCTGAGCGGGTTAATCCCCAGCTCCTCAAGCAGCGCGGTGATCGTGGCGCCATCTGCCGCTTCGAGCTTCTTCCCGTTGACAGTGAGTTCCATGTCACGCTGCCCTTTCACTGCGCTGATCGCTGAGTGCTTCTGCGTTGTGACCTTAGCCCACGTATGACGACTTGTCAACGCACCATCTTACTCCTGCCCACTGAATGCCGGTGTGCGCTTCTCGGCAAAGGCCTGTACCCCTTCGCGAAAGTCCGCAGTCTGGCTACTCAGCGCGATGAGCTGGGCCTCATTCTCCATGTGGGTCTCCAGGCTTGCATGGTCGCTCATGAACAGGAGCCGCTTAGCCCGCCCGAGGGCAAGCGTCGGGCCGGTGGCCAACGCGTTCGCCATGGCGTCTACAGCGGTAACGAGCTCAGCGTCCGGCACCACCCGATTCACCAGCCCCCATTCTTTCGCCTCGTCTGCCGTCAGAACCCGGTTGGTGAAGGTCAACTCCATCGCCCGCCGCAACCCCACCAATCGGGGAAGAAAATAACTCGAGCCGGCATCAGGGGGGAGTCCGATCTTCGTATAGGCCATGGTGAATCGAGCGGACTCAGCCGCCACCGCCAGATCGCAGGCCATGGCCAAGCCCATCCCGGCGCCTGCGGCCACCCCGCCCACCCCGGCAATGACCGGCTTTGACATCCGACAGATACATGTGATCACACTCTGAAGAGGCATCAACAGCCGTTTTACATACAGGGCGATGGTGCTAGTATGTTCGATGAACTCTCTGACATCCCCGCCGGCGCAAAAGGCCTGGCCGGCGCCCGTCAGCACGACTGCGCGAACTGCCCGGTCCTCCTGGCAGGCGATGACCGCCTCCAGCAGCTCCTCCACCATCTGCTTGTTCAGGGCATTGTAACGATCAGGACGGTTCAGGGTGATGGTGGCCACCGAACCCTTTACCGTGTGGATCAGTGCCTGATAGGCCATTCTGCCCCCACCAAAGCCTTCAGCCTTCAGCCTCTTATGCGCCTTCCGCGAAGCTGGTGATGATATACGTCCCGCTCTTAGGGTCCCGCCTCAGCTCGATGATATTGTGTTTGGCGGCGTCTTCGAGCAGCTTGGAAAATGTGCTGTACCCGTAGTACCCTTCGTTAAAGGAGGGCCGTTTGCGGATCATCGTCTGCTTGACCATTGACCCCCAGAGTACCTCTTTGTTCTCTCTCATGAGGGCCTGGATAGAGTCGCTCAGAAGGTCGAACGCCTCCGCCTTCTTCTCAGGCAGACCGGCTATGACGGGTGGCTTCTTGGGGGAGCGAATCAGGTCTTCGTAGTAGATGAATTCGTCGCAGTTGTCCACCAGCAGTTCCGAGACCGAATTCTTCACGCCGAGACCGATGACCTCCTTATTATTCTCTCGCAATTTGGAGACCAGGGGCGAAAAATCGCTATCACCAGAGACGATGACAAAGGTGTTCAGGTGCTCCTTGGACCACGCCATATCCATCGCATCCACCGCCAGCCGGATATCGGCGCTATTCTTGCCGCTGATTCGCTTCTGTGGGATGTCGATCAGCTCGATAGCCGCTTCGTGGAGGTGCCGTTTGTACTCGGCATAGCGTCCCCAGTCGGCGTAGGCACGCTTGACCATAATTGTTCCCTTCTCCACGAGCCGCTCAAGCACAAGACCGACCTCGAACTGTTTCTTAGCCTGCTTGATACCAATCGCGATGTTCTCAAAGTCGATGAAGAGGGCGAGTCTCTTCTCTTCGTTCATTGAACCCCTTTCTGCGTGACGCCCTTCAGGCAGCGCCGATAGCATGACGGATGATCTGCATTTCCCACAGTACCCCGTTGGCTTAAGATAAGCCTAAACATGCCACCTGTAGCCTGTCAACAGGTTTAAACGGACTGAGTCTCTGCTTGGGAGGCACCGCTCCCCTCCTCAGCCCAGTTCTTCGGCCGTTACCCGTTCTCGCTGAATTATCTCTTTTCATTTCTGATGGGGAGCCGCTACGGTTTTACCGACCCAACGCTCCACCACCATGGCGGCAAGGCCTTGCCGGCTTGAGCGGCTGACGATGAACCACGCCACTGCGAGCACAATGTAACCGATGGCATAGAGGTGACGGGAAATAGGATCGGTGAAGAACAGTTGAGTGCCAAAGAGAACGAAGATGAGACCAGCCTCTGCCAGAGAGAACGAAAGATTGGCCAGCACGGCAATCGCGAAGAGGGATTGAGCCGCTGTCAGAAATATCTCCTCAGTCTGCCTGGCATCCAGGTGCATCGCCCCAAGATGGCCTGCAGAAAGGTTGTAGGCAAGCGGGAGCGTGCCGATCAGAAGGGTCCATTGATTGACCTTGGAAGATAGGAGCGTGCCCATGCTGGCCCCGGGGTTCCCACGAAGCGCGAAGACGATCGCCACGATGAACTCAGGCGACTCAGAGGCGAGCGGCGCCAGCCACTGCACCAGGAGAAACTCCTCGATCGCGAATATCCGGCCGGTGGCCAAAAGGCCCTCGGCGAAGGGTTCGGCCGCGAGAAAGATACCGAGCCCGGCATAGACGAACATCGCGATGGTAGCCGACCGACGCAGGTTCGGCCGCAGTTGCATCAGCAGTTCCCCGACCCCTCCATCCAGTTCTGGTTCGATGATCTGCGCCTTCGAGGCGGAAATCATGTATGACACGAAAATCGCCACCAGGATGAACGAGTCGAGCGCCGAGAGGGTTCCTTTCAGTGGGATGATGAGGCTATAGATGGTGGCGAGCACAAGATGAAGGAGTTCGATGTAGCGAGATCGGTCGAGGACGACCTGCCGATGTCGGGTCTTAAGCCAGAATGTCATGACAACGGAGGCCCACCCAACACCGATCAACAGGCGATTTGCGCCGGTCATGTTGGCGGTGGCGTAAGCGATGTAGGTCGGGTCCTTGCCGGCAGACCAGGCGAAGTAGATGTCCACCGCATATTCCGGGAGTACGGCAACCAGCGCGAGGAAGGCGAGCGCGAGCGCCTGAGGGATATCAACTTGTGCCACCTCAGCCGCCCAGGAGAGGAGGAACGCGGCCCCGAAGATGGCCAATCCAGCACCTGCCACCTCCCATTGAGGTGGCAGGTGAACATCGAAGAGTCTGATGCTTATCCACTGAAGGGGCAAAAGGATAGCGATGATCAACCGCAGTGTTACGCTCATCGCCTGGGTCCCGCTTGACTTCCCGCACCCACCTTCCAGAGGCTCATGCGACTTCCTGATCCTTTACTATGTCTCGCTTTCGCCGCTGCCGCCGATAATGATCGAGCTTGATCCATCTGAAGAGCGGCTCCCGGTACAGGTAGAGTAGCAGACACGCTACAGACAGGAAGAAGATGAGGGCAACGAGGCTGCCGTAGTGAGCGGTCCGGACCTGCCTCCCCTGCATGGAGAGGAGCCAGGTGCCTGGGAGACGGCCCACGGCGGTGAGCAGGAAGAAGGCGCCGAACGACAGGGGGCTGGCACCAAGGATGTAGCACAGGACGTCCTTCGGGAAGCCGGGGATGAGAAAGAGGAGGAAGGTGATCAACTTGCCCTGGGTCCGCGTAAGAAAGAAGAACATCTCGTAGGTCTTGGGTGTGACAAATCGGCGAGCGAAATGGTGTCCCAGCCAACGACCCAGGCCGAAGGCGAGGCAGGAGCCGATGGTCAGGCCGATGGTGGAATAGAGGAGACCGGGAAGCGTCCCGAAGAGATAGCCACCGATGATGCCCGTCACCTCGCCGGGGATCGGCGCAACAACGATCTGGAGGGCCTGGATCCCTATAAACACAAGAGGCGCCCACGCTCCGGACTGTTTGATGTACCGGGCTAAGGCCTGTTCGTTGGCGGAGGGCTCAATCCATTCCCAGTACCTTCCCAGGTCGAGCCACTCGTTAAACAGGGCATAGGCGGATGCCAGACCGGCTACGGCAATGAGGACCGTAGCAATCATCACGGTTTTCTTCATTAACGATCGTTGCTCGAGCGTTGTAGGCAACACGAAACTAGTCGCGGCGTCCGACAGGGAGCGGTCGAACCTGGTCGGCCTGAGTCAGAACTCGCCTCGCCCCATCAAGCTGATCAGACCGCGGGTATGGCTCAGTACGGAAGCCCGTCAGTGATCGCGCTGAGATGAAACGACAAGGTGTAGAGCTTGACTTGGAGTGATTGGGGTGCAGTATCGTCATATCTCGCAACTCTCTTACCTGCTAAGCCACACTACTGTCAAGAAAAATCCTTCCAACCTGCCTGACGGTAGACTGGTGCCGGCCTCTTTATCTCAGAACCGATAGACTCGCCATCTTGACATTACGGGACCAGCGGCTTATCCTACTGTACACGACTGGACCAAATCAACTTGAGCCGATGAGCGTGGCCAGCGAAGGCGTGCTGTGATCGGTCGTCTTCTGGTGAGGCTAGTCGAAAAGGAGGTAGCATTTGTGCCAATCTACGAATACGAGTGCGAGGTCTGCAATCACAGATTCGAGGTGATTCAAAAGATCTCAGATAAACCGATTAAAAAGTGTGTGTTGTGCCAGGGGAAAACCTACAAGGTTTTCTCCGCCCCCGGCCTGCTCTTCAAGGGGTCGGGGTGGTATGTGACCGATTACGCCAATCCTGAACGGAAAAAGGCCGTGGAGGCGGATAAAAAAGCAGCTTCGGCTGATAGCGGAAGCGTGAAGGCCGAGAGCAAGGAGTCGAAGACGAGCGGAACTCCCTCCTAACTTGACCTGAATGGCCGGCCTCATGCGTGACGAAGCAGACGAGGAGTCACCTGCACGGTAACTACAAGGTAGATAGGCTGAAGGCTGAAGGCTTTTAGGGGTAAATCATGCGTGATCATACAAAACTCCGAAAAGGTCTTGAATCTACTGGGGGTTCATTCCCCGCGGCTTGCCGCGGGGTAGTTCATTGGCTCGATTCGCGCTTGCGAGATAATTTAGAACCTTCAGTCTTCAGCCTTCAGTCTAAACACCTGAGTAGTTATCCTGCACGGCATCGATAAACTCCAATGGAGGTGTGGACTTGAGTTCCCCCTCCGTCTCCAACAATGTGAAAAAAAGGTGGAGCCCCTCCAGATGTCGTGGAGTCAGGTCGAAGGAGAGGCGTTCCTTCAGGTAGGTTGCACAGGCGTCTCGGTCCAGCCTAACCCGTTGGCAGACTGCCTCGCAGATCTCGTCAAGCCGAGCGCGGCTGTAGCGCTTGGAGCTGAGCAGGGCGCGATGAAGTCGATGGGTCTCCTCCCGATGATCGCGATAAAAGTCCCGGCGGACCGCCCAGACGGCAAAGACAAACGGCAGACCCGTCAATTCCTTCCATCCCTGGCCTAAATCAAGAGTGAAGGGGAGTTGTCCCTTCGCCCGAAGCGCCGGATCACCGATCATCAAAACCCCAGCAACATCCTCCGGGATCGAGTCGGCCGTCTCTGCCCCGGCTGGCAGAAACCGAGGCCTCACCCCGAACGCCTTCGCGAGCAGGAGCTTCACCAGGAAGACTGATGTGAGGGAATCCCTGCTCAGGCGGACCGGTTCCCCATCGAGGTCGCCTGGCTTCACCCGGCTCAAGAGCAGGACACTTTCAGCCGGGCCATCCGAGCCGATCGCCAGGTCCGGGAGGATCAGATATCTGTCCGCATGACACGCATACTCAATGGCGGAGATGACTGACAGATCGAGTTCCCCAGCCTGGAGCATACGGTTCAGCTCGGCAGGGGTCCCCTCAACGATCCGGCATTCTGCCGGGATCGCGCCCTGCTCGATCCCGTAATAGACCGGCTCACAATTGATATATGCTACCTTGCCCAGTGCCGGCTTCACCGCTCCGCTCCCTCGCGTTGGTACACGATCTTCCCTTCCACCATACTCAAGACGACCAAGCCATCAGAGGCCTGGCGGAGAAGCGATCCATACGGGTCGGTATCGTCGAGGTGATCGATGGCCAGTGCAGTGAGATCCGCCCGCTTACCGGGCGTAAGCGACCCGATGGCCCCTGCCATCCCGAGTACCGTAGCCCCGCCGAGCGTTGCCATTGTCACAAGCTGCCGCGCCTTGACCACCCCGCCATAGAGCCGATGTGCAAATTGCATCTCATCCCAAAGGCTCAGCGTCTCGTTGCTGGCCAGTGAATCGGTCCCCAGGCCGACTCGAAGTCCGGACGCCAGGTACCGGGGGAGGGGAGCAGTTCCCACGTTGAGATAGTCATTACTTCTGGGACACATGGCCAGTGCCACCCCTCGCTGTTTCAGCAACTCGAGATCGGACCCCCCCACATGTACCCCGTGGACAGCCAGCAGCCGCTCCGAGAGCAGGCCGGCTCGGTCGAGAAACGCGACCGGGCTTTCGCCGCAGATTCGATGGGATGGCGAATGCCGGCCCACGGCGGGTAGCAGCTCACTAGCGATCGACCCGAGCCCTAGCCCGATATACGCCACCTCCTCGGGAGATTCGGCCACGTGAATTGTCGCCGGGAGACGCCGTCGCCGCAGCAGTTCGGCGCAGCGCAGCAGCAGTGGCTCTGACAGGCTGTACGGCGCGTGTGGTGACAGGCCGACCGACAACAGACTTCCGCTTGCTTGGAGCTGAAGTGACCGAAGAGCCTCCTCGGCCGCGTCGAGCCGTTCTGTGGCCTGCTCAGGGTCAAGTCCCAGGATCTCCTGAAAGATGATACCCCTGAGCCCCGCTGTCTTGAGAGGAGCTACGCTTCTGCCGGACGTCGTAATATCGGCGACACAGGTGACACCGCTTCGGAGCAGGGTCGCGGTACCCAGGCGAGCTGACGCGGCGAAGAACGCGCCATCCAACTCGGAGCGGAGATTGAGCAGGGCGGTTGCCCATTCGGTAAACGATCTGCCAACAGGAAGGCGGCCGTGCAGCCCGGTCAGCTCCAGGTGGGTGTGCGCATTGACCAGGCCGGGGAGGAGAACTGCACTCCCCAAATCATCGTGAGGCTCCGCCGCGAAATCCCTGATGAGCGCGGACGCCTTACCCACTGCGCAGATGGCCCCGTCGCGGATCAAGAGGCCACCGTCCAAAATGGGAGGGCTGGAAATGGGAAACAAGAAACGAGCGGTCAGGATCACGGCAGCCGCATTTCAGCTATCAGATGATCGCTGATACCTGTATGGGTGTCGCCTGATCGCCTCGGCCTGCTCAAGCTCCGGTGGAGTATTGACGTTCATGAACCCGAGGAGATGAGGGTCCACCGCCCTGATCGCCGGCTCCTCGATGATCTTCACCTTGGCCTTCGGAAAGAACCGGGCAATCTTCAGCACGCCACCGTCGATGGCCTCTTTAATGAGCGGGAGGCACGACTTCGCGTACACGGCATGCAGCGGCTGCAACTCGCCTCCCACACGTGGGACCACGACGTCCCAGCCTTCGGCCTCGCAGATCAAGAGCTTGATCAGGTCGGCGTTGAGGAAAGGCATATCACAGGCAACGAAGAAACACGCAGGATAACTCGCAGCGCTCAGCCCGGTATAGATCCCGCCGAGCGAGCCGGAATCGGGGATCAGATCTGGGATAACCTTGACACCGAGGTACGCATAGAGCGGAGGATCATTGGCGATAATCAGGACCTCTGGGAAGAGCGCTCTCAGGCAGTCCACCGTCGCCTCGATCAGTCGCTTGCCCCCGAATTCGATATAGGCCTTATTGGATCCCATCCGCGAGGACTTGCCGCCCGCCAGCACAATACCAGTCACCTTTAGGCTTCGTCCTCTACTTCCGCTGGCTCCTCCATGACATCGAGATCGGTCACCTCCAATTTCTCTATCTCCTCGCCCGATTCGGCGAGCAGCTCCGCTGGGGTCTCCTCCAACTCAGCTCCATCCTTTTCCTCTTCTTCCTTCTCGACGATCTCCTCCTCGCCAAGGGTGTCCCCAACGGAGAGGCTTCGGAACCAGGTAGCCCCAGCCTCTGGACCAACCAGCTCCACTGCCCCCGTACCCTCTACGGGCTTCATGTCATAGGCTATCTTTCCGGCGCCTATTTCCTCCAGGGCGATATACGGCGGCTTACTGCTCTTCGGGGCGATCAGGTACTCGGCACCGTGCATCAACTGCTTCGCGCGCTTGGCGGCGATGATCACCAAGCGATACTTACTATCCACGTGCGTCAGAAGTTGTTCCAAAGGGAAAAGCGGCATGTCTAAGATCCTCCCTACCTCAGTCGATTCCCACATCCAGAAAGGAGAGATCCACTCGATCTCTTCGGGATCGCTCGGCAGTGATAATGCAGCAAAGCTGCTTGACGGCCTTTTCGAAGATATCGTTCACAACAATATACTGGTAATGCCGGTAGTGATGCAGCTCCTCTCTGGCCATAGCCAGGCGCCGGAAGATCTCCTCCTCCGAATCAGTCCGCCGCTGCCGAAGCCTGGTTTCCAGCAGGTCGAAGGTGGGGGGAACGACAAACACAAACACCCCCGTTCGGTAGCCCTGCCTGAGCTTGGCTGCCCCCTGCGTGTCGATGTCAAGGATGACATCAAGGCCTTCCGCAAACTGTTTCTCCAGCAGCGGGCGGCTGGTTCCATAGAGGTGACCATGCACGTACGCCCACTCTGCGAATTCGTCCGCCTCGATCATCATTCGGAAGGTGGACTCGTTCACGAAATTATAGTCGCGTCCGTCCAGCTCGTCGGGCCGGGGCGCACGCGTCGTATAAGAGACAGAGTGAATCAGCCGGGGCAACCGCCGTGCGGCCTCCTGGCACAAGGAGGTCTTCCCAGCCCCGGAGGGGGCCGACACGACCACCATCATCTGCTGCCGATTCATTCTGCTCGCGAACCCTTACCCGGACGATCGGAAAGCGCATCGGCCTCGAATCGCTGGGCGAGCGTCTCGGTCTGGATGGCCGACAGTATGATATGGTCACTATCGGTCACGATGATAGACCGGGTACGCCTGCCGTTGGTTGCGTCAACCAGTTTACCGGCCTGCTTGGCCTCGTCCTTCAACCGCTTCATTGGGGCCGAACCGGGATCGACGATGGCGATGACCCTGACGACCGCCACCATATTTCCGAACCCTACGTTCAGTAGCTTTGTGGCCAAGGCGGTTTACCCCTTTCCCCGATGTCTCGCGGACAGGCTTACTCGACGTTCTGGACCTGCTCCCGGAGCTGCTCCAGAATACTTTTCAATGCTATCACATCGTGCGAGGTCTTGGCATCGTTCGCCTTGGCGCCGATGGTGTTGGCCTCGCGCTGCATCTCTTGCAAGAGGAACTCCATCCGTCGTCCGTGCGGACCCTGTTGCTGGATGAGATCCCGGAATTGTCGGAGATGGCTTGTGACCCGCGCGGTCTCTTCCGCGATATCCGAACGATCAGCCAGGATTGCGACCTCCTGTTCCAGCCGGCCGGGATCGACCGGTTTCCCCTCCAGTAAGCGCTGAAGCCGGAGCTCCAGACGACTCTTGTAGTTTTGCACCACTTCCGGCGCGCGGGCGGCGATCGTCGCCAAGATCGCCTCGACTTGCTCCAGGTGGTCGAGCAGGTCGGCCTTAAGCGCCCATCCCTCTTCCCGCCGCATCTCGGCGAGGGCGTTCATTGCCCCTTCAAGGGCAGTCTTGACCGCTGACCAATCAGCATCCGCCGCCTCCGGCTCCTCTCCTTCCAGGCCGAACAGGTCTGATTGGGAAAGTAGTAGCTCCAGCGTCACCTCTCCCGCGAGACCGAGTTCTGACTGAAGCGTCTTGACGGCATCAAGATACGCGTGGGCCAACGGACGATTGAGACGCAGCGTGCAGGACCGCTCACCCGTCAATTCCTCAAGCACCGTCACGTCAAACCGCCCTCGTGCGAAGCGTCCCTGCAGGATCTTCTGGACCTGCAACTCCAGGGCGCCAAGCCGCTTCGGGAGCCTGGCGCGGGTCTCCAGGTACCGATGGTTGACCGACTGCAGTTCGCATGCGTATCGTCTTGAGGAGGTGACACACTCCCCTTGCCCGAACCCGGTCATACTGTTCAGCATCTCGTCACGGCCTCGATAATGTTGGCATGAGTGTTGCCACTACACTGGATAGGTGGACGCGAAGGGGGCCGCGCGGGGATCTTTTGTGGCATTAATCTAGCCATAATCGGCAGTTCTGTCAAATCAAATTCTCAACCCTCCACTCTCCTTCCTTATGTCGGACCTGAGGCGTCCTCTTCGGCCGAGGTCCCGCCTTCACCTCCATAGCCTCGTTCAACCAGGTGCCTTTCGATATCCTCTTTCGCAAAACCGATTCGTCGGGCGACTTTATCGGCATGGCTCACTCGTGAGATCCCCTCGACCAATCGATGGGTTGGGGAGCCATGGATAAATTCTGCCTGGCGATACAATCCAACACCTCTTTTTTGAAACTGCTCCGCCAGCTCGTGATTGTGGGTGACCAGAATCGTATTGTTGCCGACTTGGTAAAATCCACCGAGGATGGTGTGGGAAATTTCCAGCTTCTCTTGATAGGTGGTTCCTTCCGCCAATTCATCCAGAATAACCAGGCTTCTGGGCGACGATGCGAAAAAGATGGCCTTGGTGCGCTGCAACTCCGTGCCGAATCTCCCCTCCCGATCAGCCAGCGAGTTACTTTCCGGAACCTGACAGAAGATCCGATCAGCCACCGAGACCTGCGCCTGTTCGGCGGGCACATAGCAACCAATCTGCGCCAGCAGTTGCACCTGGGCAATGGTTTTACAGAAAGCGGTCTTCCCGCCCCCGTTTGGGCCGGTAATAAACGTTATTCGAGTTCCGTTCAGGTTGATATCGTTGGGTATGTAATCGGCATTCCCTTTTCCCAGGATAGCGTTTCTGACCGTTTTCAAGACCATCGCGTGTTGATCTGATTCGATGAGCGTCGGTAAAACGGTAGAACTTCCGAAGGCCTTGGCATAGCGGTGAAAGGAAAGCAGTTCATCGATTTGCCCCAAGGCCTCTAATGCCTGTTGCACATCGTGTGAGTCTCTATACCCATCCCGCAAGGGATAGATGATACTGTCCCTGTCAAAACCACCGAGGAGCGGTCCATACAGCATGAGTGAGGGGAGCAGGAACACCAGCACGGCGGGCATCGCATGTCGGGAGATCCCAAGAGCGGGGGCATAATGTAGGAAGAGACCCATCGCAATGACGAGCAGGATGATCAATCGTGGCTTGAACAGGGTTGGCCTGAATTTAATGGCGGGGGTCAGCAGCCATTTTTCAGCCTTCGTTCTGATGGTTCTCTCCGTCAGGTAGACAGGACCTTCCATCAAAGCATGCGATCGTGTGGAACCAAACCCCTTGAGAACTTCAAGGCGCGCTCGAAGATAAGAACTTTCGGGTGTTGGCAGGCCTTGGGCACCCTTGACGAGATCGAGCATGAGCTTCGTCCCTTGCCGGTACGTTGCATGCCCATAGCTCCCTGTCTCCATTTTGCCCCGAGGATTCCCGAAGGTGCCGACAAAGGTCCCAAACAGCAGTCGGTAAAATTCCTCTTCATATTTCGCAGCATGCTGCACCAGCGCTTCGATGCGTGCTCTCAGATCAGCCTTCGATTCCAGCTCTTTGAGCGCCTCCTGCTTGGCCGTGATAGCCTCGATCGAATTCAACGGGTGGGCTAGTGAGCGGTACAGCGTGGCCTGCCCGACGATGGTGCCGGCGTGATTGACGGCGTCAAAGAGCCGATCGACTTCTATAGTGTTGAACGTGCTCTCATCGAGCACGCCTTCTCCGGTTTTCGCCGCCCTGGCCGAACGAACCGACAGCTCCTTGCCGATGGCTGTCAAAAGAGGCTCATGCATTCACACGCTCCCATTAAGAAAGTCACCATTAGGGTAGCACCTCCTGCCCGCTTCTGGCCAGTCCTATAGTGGCACCTTTCCGGGTCATACACTCTCCTCGACTTTTCCCGCCATCAGATCACGGTGCGGGTGGGCCAAGGATGATAAGGATCGATACGGTCCAGGAGCTATTGAATCACTAGGATGTCAGCGCTACGACGATCTACACCCACGCGTTAAACCCAGACGGTAGGAGAGTCCACAGCCCAATTGATAGACTCGGATTGGGTTCGGGCGGCTCGCTGTCGGAAGATCGGATAGGCTGACATAGGTGCAGCGTTTACTGTCGTCCGCATTCAGACAAATTTCTTGTTAAGTGCCGGAAAAGGTTATAGAGTTTGGGCCAGTTTCAAGAACGACTGGTCGAGATAGACTGATCAGCTTACATAATAGTTGGACGAACGAGGGATGAAGTCTTTTCTGTCCGAAGCGGAACAAGAGCCTGTCGTGCGCTTCCGGGTGGGGGTGCGCTCATCCGGCAGACTGCCGACTAACAAGAGAGGAAGACATCATGGCACGAAAGGATTGCCCGGATTGTCAAGGCTCTGGCTTCGAAATCTGCAGGAAATGCGACGGCAAGGCGACAATGAATTGTGTTCGGTGCGGAGGCAACACCCGAATCTACGCGCCGACGCGACTGGGATACTGGCCATGCCCGGACTGCGATTCGTTTGGCAACATGAGATGCCCGTTCTGTGTCAACGGCAAAACCACCATTAGGTGTGGATGTTGAGATGAGACAGAAGCCCCTGGCTCAACTAGCCGGATCACATTAACTTATTACAAGGAGATTAGGATTATGACTGAACATGAATGCCCGCAGTGTGGTGGATCAAAAAAGTGCCATGCCGATGCAAACCCCGGCAATGGAAAATGCAAAGAATGTGCAGGCACCGGTGTTCATCCCTATCCAAATACTTGTGGAAGATGTAGTGGTTCCGGAACTTGCCGTGTATGCGGCGGTAGCGGCAAATGCAAATTTTGTTAAAAATAGGATGAGGCCTTGCAATGATACACGCTCGTCCAACAAGGTGCTGAACACGGACGCGCAAATTGCGCGCGCCGGTTAGCTTTGTCGTTAGGTGGCGGAATAGAAAGGAGCAACCAATGGTCGAACAACTTCAATTGCCGATCAACAGCCAACATCGTGTCACTACCCGCCATCCAATTCCTGCGGGCACGCTTGCAACCGTGACAGTTTCGGGCGTTGTTGGTGTCTGGCGCGGATGGTCCCACGGAATCGATGGGGCGTATTGCTACGACGCGCCCCCAGGTGCAGCGTACTACCCCGCTAATCCACCCAAAAGAAAACTGCACATTGAATCCAATTATGGACATTTCAACCCACAACCTGAGGTCTACAACTCAAGTCACCAATACACCTGGCAGTTTGTTGGAAACGGACAACCACTCACGGCGTGGTTTAACGATTATCACTACCCCGACAATTCAGGAAGCTTTTCAATTACCGTCAGTTGGTAATACGACTCTTGTCTCACTTCGAAATGGGAGATGCGACATGAATGAGACTCTTGAAGTTGTGGTCGAGCCCAAACGGGACTCAGCAACGTTGCGTGAAGATCCCCACGTTGAAAATCAAAGCAATCCAACGATGGGTTGCCGTGCAAAATGCCCCACTGTGGCAACCCGTGCGTGAAAACGTTCAGGCACGGGGACAGCCACAGTTGTGGCGATCATGATTGGTAAGTTGATCGCGCATGCCGCGTGTACATACGCCACCTAACAAATAAGGATTGGAGTCGTGCGAAGCCACGATTCCAATCCCTGGTTCAAGAAGCCCGGTGGACGTTACGGATGCTCAACCGTAAGGGTATTGCTTCGGTCAGGCGGTGACGTGAGTGAGCGGATGG
>Ga0209514_10000317_pt1 | contig 102907 bp, 91 predicted proteins | sample Subgrocontami58m_FD_187452 | JGI IMG/M metagenome (GOLD analysis project Ga0209514, IMG submission 187452) | Subsurface groundwater microbial communities from S. Glens Falls, New York, USA - GMW37 contaminated, 5.8 m (SPAdes) (version 3) | ecosystem: Environmental > Aquatic > Deep subsurface >... | reverse complement strand
CCGCCACCGTCGAATCGATTGTGGCCAAGCTCTCTGGCTGCCGCCAGACGCTGGAGCAGATCCAGCCCGGCTGTACCCTTCCGCCACAGCGGACACTGTCTAGCTAATTCGTGGACACTACACTAGGATACGAAATCACGAACAGGAACAGTGTTGGTCGGTCCTTCGCGCAGAGCCATGAGAGCAGCGGCGGCGTTTACGCCATCCGCTGGAACGATTGGTTGAACTGAGCCGCTGACGCGGCAGGGTTCTTCTCTGTTCAGTTGCGACCAATATAGAAGCATGGTAGACCCTCCGTGTGCGCCAAGACGCAAACCAAACAACACAGGAGGTCTACCATGGGCACTCTGCGCGAACGTATGATCCAGGATATGCAGCTTCGAGGCTTCTCGCCCCGCACCCAGCAATCCTACTCCCGAGCGGTCCTCAAGCTCGCTCAACACCACCATAAATCCCCGGACCTGATCACGGATGAGGAACTGCGGCAGTATTTCCTCTTCCGCACCAATGTCAGCCGCTGGTCGAGGGTGGCCTGTACCATTGCCCTCTGTGGGATCAAGTTCTTCTACGAGCAGACCCTGAAGAGAGACTGGACCACACATCGGTCTGCTCAAGCCCAAGCGGGTCACGTCCCTGCCCACCGTCTTGAGTCTCGAGGAGGTCCGTCGAGCTTTGGCGTGCGTCCACATGTTCCGCCATCGGGTCTGCCTGGCCACGATCTACTCCTGCGGGTTGCGCCTGACCGAAGGCCGGACCTTGCAGATTCCCGATATCGACAGCGACCGCCTGTTCCTGCACATCCGCGGCAAGGGGAACAAGGATCGCTACGTCCCGCTGCCCAGGCGGACTCTTGAACTTCTGAGAGAGCTCTGGAAGACCCATCGCCATCCGCAGTGGCTCTTCCCTGCTCCCGGTCGCAGCGGGCGGGGGGAGCCAACCGCCGAGCAGCCCCTGCCGGTCGCCAGCGTCCAGATCGCCTTCAAGGAGGCCTTGGCCAAGGCCCGTGTGCACAAGCGGGCCTCGGTCCATACGCTGCGCCATTCCTACGCTACCCATCTGCTGGAACAGGGCGTGGATCTCCGCATCATCCAGCAGATCCTGGGCCACGCCACTCCCCAAACCACCATGCTCTACACGCAACTGACCGAGCCGGCCCTCAGACCGGCCACCGAGATCATCAACCGGCTCATGGCTGACCTGTAGATCGCCCATGCCTGAGCTGGCGGACATCCTCCACCTGCATGGCCCGGACTATCTCGCCAGATACCACGACCGGCTGCTGCCCAGCCACAGGCGGGCCATCCAGGATATCTGTGCCTGTCGCACCGAGGCCTCGGGCGGTCATCTGGTCCCGCTGCCCGAAGTGTCAGCAGGAGCACTACCAGTATCACTCCTGCAAGAACCGCCACTGCCCCAAGTGTCAGAACGACCAAGTGGATCGTTGGCTCGATCAGCAGCAACAACTGCTCCTGCCCGTCCCGTACTTCATGGCTACCTTTACCTTACCGCACGGCTTGCGACGCCTAGCCCGTCGCCACCAGAAGCTCCTGTACGACCTGCTCTTCCGGGCCTCCCAACAGGCCCTGCAGAAGCTGGCTGCCGATCCCACATACATCGGAGGCACCCTCGGCCTGATCGGCGTCCTGCAAAGCTGGACTCGGGACCTGCGCTATCACCCGCATGTCCACTATCTGATCCCCGGGGGCGGGCTGCACTCGGACGGCCACACGTGGCGAGCGGCCCGACCCAACTACCTCGTGCCCGAAAAACCCCTCGCCCGGATCTTTCGGGCCAAGTTCCGGGACCTGCTCAAGCAGGCCGGTCTGTTCGCGCAGGTCCCCCGGGAGGTCTGGCAGCAGGGCTGGGTCGTGGACCTCATCGCCGTGGGCAGCGGTGCGGCGGCCCTGAAGTACCTGGCGCCCCATATCTTTCGCGTCGCCATCAGCAACCGCAATCTTCTAGATCTCGCAAATGGCCAGGTCACGTTCCGGTACCGTGACTCCACAACCAATGCCCCTCGGATCCGGACGCTCCCCGCCGAACGGTTCATCGGGCGGTTTCTCCAGCATGTCCTGCCACGCGGCTTCCAGAAGGTGCGGACCTACGGCCTGCTCCATCCCAAGCAGCGCCACCTCTTCGCCCTTGTCCAAGAACAACTGCAGCCCGACCGCCCCAGGATAGTTGACTCGTCCCCTGCCTCCCGTGCAGCACCGCCCATAGCCTGTCGTCCGGCCGCGATTGTCTGCCCCCACTGCGCCTGCGAGATGCTCCACATCCATGAGATCCGCAGACGGCGAGGACCACCGTGATCGCTCCGTGCTCCGCCAACCCATTCAATCGCCCTGCACCGACGAGTCTCGCTCGCCGTGCCACGGTCAGTGCCCGTCCACCACGACTTGCCCAACCTCTCCTCTCCCACTCCCAGACCTTCGCAGCCGCTCCCAGGCGCCCTTCCTCCACACGACCGACCCATCCTACCCCCAGATCCGCTCCCACATCTGCCTGAGTAGTCGTCTCTGTATCGGACCAAACTCCGGAAGCAAATTCCAAAGGTACCCCGTACCCGCGGCTCAGTTCAACCACGACTTGCAGACGGACCTGCCGGTCCGCTGCGAAGTCTTATTCGTTAGTCACTTCCTCTTTGGTATCAAACTTATTACGGGGAGCACGAACTAGATTGCACTCTTGCGCAACATCTCAAGCCACTTCCCCCTTTAAAAAAGGGGGATTGAGGGGGATTTCCTGATCGTTCAAATCCCCCCTTACCCCCCTTTGCGAAAAGGGGGGGGCCACTATTTTATGCTCCGAGTCACTACTGTCCGGTTCATTTTAAGCGCAACTCACGCAAAGCCTTTATTGATGAGGCTTTCCGAGCATGTCAAGGTGTAAACGATTTCAACTCACGTCAGAAAACCGTATCCTTATAAAACAAGAAGTTACAAACTCTGAAATGCTGATTTCACATTTAACCGGACAGTAGTGGCTCCGAGTAATAAATGGTAGCTCGTCCCTATTTTTTTATTTTTTCCATAAAACATCCTTTTTGGACAAGCGAAGCAAGTGGGTTCATTGATACCTGTAACATCCTGAAAAATGAGGTTGCCGCTATCACAATATGCTGTCCAAATGGCTAATACAAATACTCCCACGTGCAAATCCCCCTCAATCCCCCTTTCTCAAAGGGGGAAATATGGTGAATACCCCTCTTTGGAAAAGAGGGGCGAGAGCCTGCCCCTGCATGTATTAAGCAGGGGGGGGGATTTTAAGAATGCTGTCCAAATCCGGTCTTTCAAAAATCCTATGTTGGACAAGCATGATGACCGATGCAAGAAATACGCTCTCACACGAATCGTGCTCGCAAGAAGTTGTATGCAAACCGTTTGATTCTGCGAGCTTGAAGAAATGCGCGTAGAGACCATCTAACAAGTGGAGCAGTCTCCGGGTAAACCATAAGCCCTGGAACCCACCCAACTTCCGTCAGGAAGGCATCCAGTTGCTGCCGATGACGTTTTGACAAGAAGGCGAACAGGAGGCCTTGCGCGCGCGGCGACTGACGTTTATCGGAAAAACGCCCTACACCGAACGTCTCATTATGGTTCAACTCAAAGTAGGCTTTAGAGAGGAATGATGGAGGTTTTTGAATAAGTGTTCCCCATATATCCATGGCGAGCGGTCTGATCTCGGCGGATGTGTAGGCATGCGTCCGAACAAAGTCCGACCAGTACGCGATGGAATCAATGACGCCGGCCTGAAAATGCCGGATGTACGAATCATACACCTGATTCTCCGCAGGGTCAGTGAGACGCGCAACCTTCACTCCGCTCCTGGAGACCTCATAGTGCTCTACACCCCCGTGAGGGGAATTGCACAGCATCTCGACGGGAGCAACAAAATCCAGCAAATCGGCATAATCCGATTGCGCTTCGTTCCGATTCGGCCCAAAAGCGCTCTTCACGGCGTTGGATGGTTGGTCATTCAAATAGCGAAGTAAACCCAGATAATAACCGTAGAGTTGAACCGTCGGCATTGCATAGGCCAGGTTATCCTGGATGGTTCCACGCCACCCTATATCAACAATACCGACTTTGGTACTCTGTCCAGGAAGTCCAACTGAAGCGAGATATGACAATAAGTCAGATTTCTTTCTAAAAAGCTCGCGCTCAATTTCCCGTCGCACCCAATCGTCTTTGAACAATGCCTGAACTCGCGAATCTTGCCAAGGATAGGTGATATCCTGATCAATATCTATGCCGTACGATGCAGCCTTGTCCACAAATCGCAAAGGATCAATGCCCAGAGATGTCAGGAGGGCGTTCATGGATTGTACGCTGTACTGATTCCAGATTCGCATCAGCTCAGTCGACGTGAATGAACGGAGCGATCCTGCAAATGTCGAGATCCTGCTGACCTCAAGTAGCGTGCCTTCCGGCACAGAACATCCGAGGATACGACACTCAGCCGCGCGCCTATAGAGTTCGAGGAAGAATTCTCCTTCACGAGTCAGGAAGAAGAGCCTGTCCACTTTCTCTGCAACCGCACATTCCATCAGATACAGGACGAAGCCAAAAAACCACAGGGAGGACTCGCGACCAAGCGCGTAGAATCGGGCCGGCAGAGAACCGTCCTGGTCGTATCGAGAATCGCGAGAATCGCACAACGAATGAACGGCTCGTTGCAGAAAGTCGCCTCTGGCACGGAAACTGTCCTCGTGCATCCGGCGCTGTCTGTGCGCGTTCTCCGGAATGTAGTGTACGGCAGTGACGCCGATTCGTTTCGGCGATTCGACATCCGCCCAGAGATGATCCCCCACGTGGATGTGTCTGTCCGGGGTAATCCCGAGGCTCTCATGGAGGTAACGAAACAGCCTGCCGGATTTCTTGTTGAGCTTGACATCACATGAGACAATACCGTCCGGAGTCATGCCATCCATGTGATGGAACGAGAGAAGCTCCTTCACCATCTCAACAGGCAGGTAGAAATCGCTGAGAAAAAGGGTCTTGCGGGCGCGAATATTGGCAAGCACATCGGCAATCGATGGGTCGGCATATGAAATATATCGCTCCTGCTCCAACTCGACTTGCCCCAGCGCACTGCAAAGGCGCGAGATCTCTTCAGGACTGAAAGTCGTCTTGATACCGGCCAGATAGAGCCATCGCTCATACACCTCAAGATGACGATACTCGTCATCACCTCCTTCTCGCCGGCTCTCCTCTCCAAGCTCTTTCTCTGCCTGCTGACGCAATCGGAGCAATACCCAGTGGTCCCTGTGCTCGCTGGGAAGACATCGACCGTAGCAGTGCAACAACCAACGACATACGTGTAACTTTACCGCATCCGGATGACAACGCCGGCGAAGCAGCGTATCCCAGACATCTACGGTCATCAAATGGTACTCAGAGGTCCCGCCGGCCTCTGCTGCATTGTGTATTTCACTAGGCATGGGACTGACTCACCAGCCGGCGAAGGGTCCGATAGCAACTCCGCACAACCACTCGAACGCCAGGCGGCAGAAAGGCCAATCGACCTCTATCCGGAATAGAGGAAGAGAACCCCCCGTAATTCCCATTGTGATTTCTATATGACTGAGAGATAACGGGAGGGATACGGTACATCGGCTCCAGTTTCACGTCTGGAAGACCGTTTCCCTGCAGCAGACGTTCCACGAGTTCCAGGAACTGCCTCAACCCCTTCTCCAACGGTCGCTCTGCCATGTATTCTAAACCCGTCCGGCCCATTCTCGCAGCCAATGAGGGTTCTCCGAGGATCCTCAAGAGCCCCTCAGCTAATGACTCCGGTGTCGGATCACACAGCAACACCGCGCCTTGCGGAAGGTCATACAGGGTACTCTCCCGGAACATTTCCACGACAGGCAGACCTGCCGCCATCATCTCAAAGGGGATCCGGGAAGGATTGGAGGAACTGAGACACAGCCCCACAGTGCACTTATTATAGAGACGATTGCATTCTTCCAGCCTCAGTAGCCCAAGGTGTTTATGATCGAACCACGGCCCGCCGGAATCCTTTGAGCCGTAAAGATATACTGTCACATCAGGCATCAACTGTTTAACGATGCCAAGGGCTTCCAGGCCGATTTGGGTACAACGCCTGGTTTTCTCCGGCTGAAATACGAAGCACACCGCCCGTTCGCGCTGGATGTTCGGCAGTCGTCGGTAGATATCGAGATCGGCACAGAAATCGAAGAAGGCCGCCTGTACATCGAACCGCTTTTTCAACCTTGCAGGCAGCCATCGTCCGATAGTAACCGGGTACAGCCCGTATCGATATGAGTTTTCCGCCATCAGAAACCCGTCACCCATGGGATTGAACCAAGCCTCGTAGTCCTGAACGAAATACGCCTTCATGCACGGAAATGGCAGATCTCGTACGACCTTCGCAGAGTACCAGATTGTCGCAAATACGAGGTCAGCCGGGCGTACATGCGACCAGCCAAGCTGGACATCATCAAATTCAAAACCAAACATTCTTGCAATATCTTTTTTTAATGATCTTTCGAATAAATATTGATGGTCCTCAAGATACAGCACACAATGGTGCCCCTGTTGTTGTAGAAATGCCGCATGTTGGAGAATTGTGCGGTGGCCCCCCGATCCCTCGAGGAGATTTGGAACGAGCCATGCGATAGTGGCCATTCGGACTACCCACCCATCGTTGTGTTATGAAGTCCTATGCATGACACCACATTGAGCAGCGCGGGTGCGGTTGCGCCCCCGCGCACGTACATAGGTCGCCCGGACAATCGAAGTATACACTCGATGATTCCATACTTCCTTATATGCCCGGTTGAGCAGACGGCCGGCGTCGCCGCAGCATAAGGTAGGTCACGAACAGTTGCACGGGAAGGAACAGGACCATGGCAATCCCGACCATGATCAATATCGCAACCGGGTCGCGCACAAAAGCGCCTACTAATTGACGAGTGTCCAGCGTAACCGAGCTCAGAACCACCTTTCCGTCGGAACCGATCCGGATTGCCTCACTTCCATCCGGGCCCTTTACGCGGAATCCTTGCGCACCGCTCGACAGCGTCAGCGTACCCGATTCATCGGCGTAAATCTGCCCACCCCTGCCGCCGTTGAAGACCAGCCCCTGACCCTCTCGCTTCGTGTGGAGACGCATGGCGCCGTGCTCAAATACCGGCTGGTCGAAGTCGATGCCGATCCCACCCTCCTCAAACAAACCATAAATCACCCGGCCGTCCTTGGTAAGGCTGTTATACACCACCATGCCGGCCTTCCAAAGACCTTTGCGTTTAGCGGCATCCGGCGAGTCGGAGTCTTCGCTGCGAATCTCTATTGCCTGGGTATTCTGTTTCCCAAAACCCACTACCTGAAGACCAGTCTTACTCAAGATACCTGCATTCTCGCGACCCCAGCCCGGCCAGTCCTTCCCGGCATTCAGAACGTCTATCTCAAGGCCAATGAGTTGGGCATCAAAGTTGTCGATGGTAAATGGCGGCCGATCCTTCGGCACGTACTCCTGCCAGTATAGGGGCCAAGACCGCGCCGAAAAGAACCCGCCCCACACCTTGCTGCCAGGTACGAAAGCGCCTGAGTCTCCCCAGATCGCCACGCCGTTAATACTTGGATTGAAGTTCCACACCTCGCTCATGAGATTCTGATAGTGATTAACTTTATGGTGATATTCGGCAGGTGAACTAAACTGTGTTGAACTGTATGCCTTTGGGTTGGATCGCCAATCAGTTACTGTAGCGTCAGGAGTAATGACATCTGAGATTGTGATATTCTGCCTAAGACCAGCACCGAGATGAGCATACTGGCCCCAGATGCCTTCCAGGCGTGGGTGGTGACCACGCACCAGGTTAACGCCACCCCCATATCTGAAATCGAGAATCCGAACATGCTGAGGAATTCTGACAGGTAGAGGGCCGAGTGGAACATCTCGCTTGATGACGATAAGAGGATTCTCGCTCAGTCCAGCCTGAGAAATAATCGAGGCCGCCTCACGCCAGTTTTCCTTGGTAAGCTGAAACGTCGTAAAACCGGGAAGCCCTGACTGCGGTAGTGCTTCTTGAGCCCAGGCAATCTGAACAACGATGACATACTGCGTCAACAGCAGGCTAAGATAGAGCAATTTCGTTGCTTGTGTCCGCACTCTGCACCTCCCCGAATATATGAATCCCAAAGCTTCTCCTGCATAACATGACAAGCATGAGAGATCGCTTCGCCATTCTCAACAAGAGTCGGGATTAACTCACTATTCGCTCGATATCATCCTCACCACAATGGCTATCCATCGTTCTAGTATGTCTTGGTTATCGTCTATTTTCTTAAAATCACCGTCATGAATCTATTGTGATAATCATAGGAGACTGCGGCCAGAGAAAACCCCGTCTTACGACAGATGTATTCAAAAGACTGTTCGGAAAAAAATATCAGATGCTGCTGGTGCAGCTCTTCTACTCGTAATGTTGGGAACTGAGATATCAAAAAGCCTCCGCTCTTCAACATTGCATGCACCGAGGAAAATGCCTTAAGCGGACTGGGAATATGTTCAAAGACATGCCAAGCGAAGATGCTTGAGAAAGTTTCCGGATAGCTTTCAGCAAAAACATCGATGCGGCACTTTAACAGCTCGTCATCACCGAATTCGAAGTACTTTCTGGATAGGTCGGCAAGTAAAGTCGGTTCACACCCTTTGACCCCATAGCCCCGCTTTTTTAATGCCGCCAATAAACAGCCCCGCCCGGTCCCAATTTCGCCAACTATAGATTTGTCTTTATCCCCCAATAGGTCCTCAAAGTATTGGACCATGCCATCCAGACAGCTTACATCGGCATTCCACTGATCCTTATTTGCCGAAAAATAGTATTCCATACCGGAATCGTTGCTCTGCTGGAGCTCTTCATCACTTAGGCTGTGGCTGTACTTCGGTAGAACGCTGAAACATGTTTTACACACATAAATTGCAACCGGCTTCTGGTTGACATCTACAGTTTCAAATAATTTCACGATATCCGTTTGTAAGCATAAAACGCACGGCTTCTCGTAGGAGTACGATAAGCAATTGTTGTATCTCGTCGCAGAAATAAGATTAGCTATAGACATCGTTAATTTACCGAACCACGTCCTCAAAGATATTTCGGTTGGTGAAGCCAGCCAGATCTTCAATCGCTGTGGCGATCCACTGAGGAATCTGAAGGCCCTTTGGAACTGTTGCCATCGGCGTCTCCTCGCTCTGATGAGATTTTCATAATATACGAACACAGTAGTGTCCCAACGTTGAACAGGGAAAGTGCTTTAACACGCAGATAAATATGGGCTTTTATCCAAAAGGGAATTTTTTCGATTTGAAATTATTTTCTCCCATAGGCCATACTTCCGCAACGTCTGAGCGGAAGGAGATGGCGTATGAATCTCGGCAGAACCGTGTTTGCTCACCCGATGGACTTGATTCCCACCTACGAGTTTCGCCAATGCGTCGAGCGCTACAACGGCAATTACAAGGTGAAGACGTTTTCCTGCCTGGACCAGTTCCTTTGTATGGCCTTTGCCCAACTGACGTACCGGGAAAACCTCAGGGATATTGAGGCATGCCTGCGCGTGGCGAAGACCAAGCTCTATCACATGGGGATCCGGGGCAAGATCTCCCGCAACACCCTGGCCCATGCAACCTCAACGACGATTGCCCACTGTACTAACGCAAGACCAAGGTAGAGGAATTTCGTCATATGTACCCTCACGGTTCCCCTCCAAGTATACAAGTATATGAGATGAATAGTGTGTCGCCGGCACATGTCGATAAGGCGACAGATCCAACACGTTCGGAAGACAGTACCGCCTTCAACGAGGAACGGACTTAGTCTCGCGAAGCTCACGTTGCAGTTCGGCAATCCGCCGGTCGCGCTCCTCGATCATCTGCGCTTGCGCTGCGATGGTTTCATCCCGCTCGCGGACCATGGCCTCTATCTGCTGCATGGCGGCCCAGCGCTCTTCGATCATCTGCGCTTGCGCTGCGATGGTTTCATCCCGCTCGCGGACCATGGCCTCTATCTGCTGCATGGCGGCCCAGCGCTCTTCGATCAGAGCCGCTTGGGAGGCGATGGTCTCGTTCCTCTCGCGGACCATCGTCTCCATCTGCTGCATGGCGGCCCAGCGCTCTTCGATCAGAGCCGCTTGGGAGGCGATGGTCTCGTTCCTCTCGCGGACCATCGTCTCCATCTGCTGCATGGCGGCCCAGCGCTCTTCGATCAGAGCCGCTTGGGAGCTAATGGTTTTCCCCATGCTAATCAGGTGATTCGCCGATAGAAAAAGACCTTCCGGAAGGCTCAGCTTATCCGCAAGACATCGCAAATCTCCCTCATCATCGCTGGCGGTCGCCAGTTTCAAGAGCTGAGCTTCGGTAAAACCCGCCATCCCTAGCACGACAAAGTACAGAGTCGCAAGCGGGAGAAAACTCTCATTGTGAAGAAGTGATGTATATGCATCGCGCACCGCCCCCCTCAGATCAGCCGCTGAAGCCGTTCGCTCTCTGAGCGTCAAGATTGCCTTGGCATGAACGAAGGCGTTCTCTCGGATATGAGTCCATATATCGCTTTCCGCTATGGTGTTTGAGCCGTGAACCCTATAGCTGAGCAGGTTTTCACGGACCCAGATTGGCGGACGATGCGCCGTTGCCCTGAGAGCCCAGTCCCAGTCATGAGTGTACCGAAGCGGGGAAAACTCACCAACGGCATGAAAGAGGGTTTTCGGAAAAAAGAAATTGGAACTCGTCATCGCCACGTTGCCAGCCAACAATAGACTCTCGATCGGCGCCTCTTGGCAACGCTGTTGAAGCATCCTGTATCCATAGGCTCTCTCGTGCTCTGGCGCCGGGTGCCCTTCATCATCGATGAATTCCAGGTCTGAGAACAACAATAAGTCTTTATAACCCCCTGTTAGGGCATGTTGAATCAGCACCTCGACTCGACGAGAGTGGAACAGATCATCGGAATTCAGGATCGCAATGTACTCGCCGGATGCCTGATGGATACCTACATTGATTGCCGCATGGGCGCCATTGTTTTGCTGGGTCACGATCTTGATGCGCGGATCTCCCGCGTAGCATGTCCGCAGCAGGTTTACACTGTTGTCCTGGCTGCCATCGTCAACGACAATGATCTCCAGATCCCTATACGTCTGGGACAGACAACTGTCAACCGCAGCCACCACATACTTTTCGTGATTATAAGACGGAATCACTATGGTAACTAATGTGTTCATATTTTTTGTCAGCTAGATCGATACTATGAGCCTGCTCGTCACACCTATACCCGGATGGAGACATATTCGTGACATAAGGGCACATTTTCTGCTTCGAGGATCAGGCTTCCAGATCCAGAAATATGCTGTTCAAGCATAGTAGGGATATGGTGCAAGGAAACAATCAGCAGGGTTCAACCGCGAAGGTGATTGTTGAACCTCGAAATAGTCAGGCCGGCAGCCTTGAGGATCAGTTTGAGGGTTTTCGGCTTCAGAATTCTCTTGCCATGGACGGGACCGGTGACGCGATAGGTAAAGCGATCACCAATTCGCAGTTCCAAGCAACACAAGGCTTCTTTCTTGATCGAACACCACGAATCCGGCCCGCCAACGTGCCTGGATAGCATCCTCCCGGGAGCAGATCCGGGGGAGGCGTGGCACTACACAGCGACCTCGATCGCTTCAATGCCCTTTGATATACTATAACCTTTTTTGGCAAGACATGCTCTCGAGTGACTGCGTGAAGGTACAATCTCATGGCTTCCCGAATGTGTTGAATCCACTGGGGGTTCATTCCCCGCGACTTGCCGCGAGTTCGTCATACCGGAGAAAGCCGGTATCCAGAGGGCTCGACTGGATTCCCCCGTATCCAGTACGGGGCAGGCGTGTCAAGCACGGAATGACGGGCCAGAACAGAAGACGATACCCCGCAGTTTGTTGCGGGGTAGTTCATTTGGCTCTTCTCGTGTATCACCTTCGCTCACGCAGCCTGGGAGGGCTGGGCAGGTCACAGTATAGCCATCTCGCCTATTCCCCTCAAGAACGACCGGCAGCGTCACAGTGCGGTCCTCCTCGTGCGTGATAATCTTCCCGTCAAGCCGAATGAGTATACCAAATCTGGAGTGGGTTGTTCAGCTCAAAATCTGGATGGGGGGGGAGGTGCTGAAGTAGACCGAGGCTCATATCCCATGTAGTAAAAGATACCTCACCGCTTTTTTACAGATTTTAGAGAAACTTCTTCTGACGCTCGAAGCATCCCTTTTAATGAGCCAATTTATTTCGTTAATCTTGACAACCAATTCTTCGGATAAAAAAGCCGGGACGCATGAGGCACTTCTGAAGTCAATGTACGATCTCGTGTATTTTCTATAACCAAGCATACCAATAATAACGGAAAGTAATTTGCTGAATTTCCCGTAATCTTTTATTGGTATATGGTTATTATCTCTCCAATAAAACCTGGCATCTGCTAAATATCCTGGCAACATGATTTCTTTTATGGAATCCTTATATCCATCTTCAAAAGGGAATTCTTTAACATTGAACCACTCATTTTGATATACCAATACATCTCTATCTGGATGTGTGTTTTTTATTTCATCTTCACTAATTCCACTGAGAGAGTTGAATACCTTTTTCCCTTTTTTACCTGCGAGAAAGTCTCCTATTGCATCAAGTACAAGCTCCGCTAAAGGCGTCAGTCCTTTTGACTCAAGTTTTACGGCATGAATGCATTGCCTCCTTAAAAATCTTTTCACATCTTTTTTTGACGCATGTTTTTCAAGGAGAAATAACATATTTCTTACATCATAGTATAAGGCCCAGGTGATAGGTTTTTCCATAGCGGAAAGATGCCATATCACAGAATCGGCCACCCCAACAACCCTGTAACCCATCTTCTTAATCCTGAGACACCAGTCAACATCATCAAAATGAATAAAAAAATCTTCCCAGCATCCTGCCCTTTTTGCCACATTAGCCCTTACAAGCATAGACGCCCCAGCCACATAATCAACGTCAAAGATCCCTGTAGTATTGTTCCTCCTTCTTGTCATGTGTCTGTTAAGAACGAGGCATCCCATATGAAGGTCTACGAAAGCTCCAATCTCATTTGTCATCCTGGGATTATCGAGCTGACACATCTGCGAGCCTGCAATAGCGATTTCATTATCTTTATCAAGAACCTCAACAAGTTTCTCCAACGTATCTTTAGAAACAATGACATCGTTATCGAGCAGCCAGTAATATTCGTACCCATATTTTTTAAAGGCATAACTCAAGCCTGTATTGAACCCCGCCGAACCTCCACCGTTTACGCTGTTTCTAATGACACTTACATGTGGAAAATGCTCCTCTATGTAATCCGCTGTTCCATCTGTACTTGCATTGTCTACGACAATAACGTCATAATTTTTAAAATCTACCTCTTTAAGAGATTTTAAAAGATTGGAAACATATTCTTTCTTATCGTAGGTAACGATGATGGTAAGTACCTTAGGTTCTTGCATGCTCATACCTTTAAACCAAAATCCTCGTATATGTCAGTGAGATTTGGATTATAATACTTATCTTTTAAACCCTCTTCCATCCACTGGTCTAAAAATGCAATCGTTTCATCATCGTAATTCAGCCTGTCTTTATCAATCCTCAGACACATATAGGGAACACACGTTATCCTCTCACCAGACTTTATAATCATTTTAAAAATATTCATCACTGAATAAAAATAACCTTTGTCGCTGCATAAAAAATTCCTTTCCTGTAATACAGAGCTTTTACATCCCCAGAATGATGGAAAAACAAGAGACACATTTCTTGGCATCATTGTTACTCCACCATAGCCTTTCTCGTCACGAGGACTGCCTCTATATGAAAATAATAATTTACCTGATGTTGCTACCGAAAGGCCTACATTGAATATTTTATTTTCTGAATCTATAAATTTGCAACCAACCACGCTAACACCATCAATGGATAGATAACCCATTGTGTCAATTAATCCATCTGAGACAATCTCGATAACATTGTCATCACAAAAGTATACATATCCATCGCGATGAATATTTTTCAACGCCCTGTTGATATTTTCAATATCGTAATCAGTCGATATAAACTCAACATCAAATGAGCGTACGGCATCTTCAAAAAGATTTCTTAATCTAACTGTCTCTTCCAAACACCTGCCTATCATAATCAAAAAGATTTTTTTACCTGATTTAATACTGTTATCCCATGTAATTTTATAATGTCCTCTCCATAGGGTTTCATCTTCCGTTACACCTGCTACCGGCAGATTTCTCCTTCTTACTGTATCAGCTATTGCCTTTATCCCTGACTGGAAAATATATGATTTCATATTAGGATTACTGGCAATACTGGACTCGGACTGTCTCCAACTGTAAAGGATCATTGGATGATGATAGATTTTATCGGTTTGTTCTGTGATTCTCAAGGTTAAGTCATAATCCTGAGAGCCTTCATAACCCTTCCTAAAGCCACCAACATCTAATACAAGGCCTTTTTTATATATTTCAAAGTGAGAGGTATAGTTAAAGGATAGGAGGTATTCAGGAGACCAATCGGGTTTAAAAAGATGCATATATCTTCCTTCAGTGGGTGAAATCATATCTCTATCGCTGTAAAAAAAATCCACCTCTCGCCGCTGAAGAATATCGACAAAAGAATAAAGTGCATCTGGATACAATTCATCATCTTGATCCATCAACGCTATATACTTCCCCGTCGCCATTTCGAGGGCATGTTGAGAGGTGTCAGCTATTCCAGTATTTTCATTTTTTACCTTTATCTTTATTCTACGGTCAGAAAGTCGGTATAAAGCTTTTAAATAATTTAAATTGTCAGAGTAATCATCGACTATACATAATTCCCAGTACGGGTAAGCCTGCCACAATACGGAATTTATAGCCTGCCTGAGCTCATGGGGATCGGGATTGTATACGGGCATGATGATTGATACTTTAGGCTTAGATTTAAAATTGTTGACTCTTTTATTCAATTCTTTAAGCTTATGGAGTGTAAAATTACGATTTCTGAATAACCACAATTCATACTCACGCCACGCAGAAATAGTAAATCGCTTAAGAAAGATTTCATTTTTCCTATGATGAAAGGCAGAACCTTGAAGTGCCATCAAACGATATGCACGTAGAAGAAAGGCAGTGGAGCCGGCAGTGCGGACTCGAGACGGCCGCCCAGGTCTTGGACCGAGACTGGGACCGGATGCCCACCTTTTACCAGTTTCCCAAAGCACACTGGGTCCACCTGCGGACGAGCAACCCGATCAAGTCGCCCTTCGCCGCCCTCAGGCTGCGGACGGATGCGGCGACACGGTTCAAGCGAGTGGAGCACGCGACTGCGGTCATCTGGAAGATGCTGCTCATCGCCAAGCAGCGGTTCCGGCGACTGAACGGCCCAGAGTTGCTGAAGAAGGTCTACCACGGCGCACAATGCGTCAACGGCGTACGAGTCGGGGATAATTTCTATTTGCGGGATTCTACTTAGCATAATTTGAATTTGCAATGGTTGGGAATGGGTATGTTATCTCTGGAATCCCCAGCACAATACTATTTACCCATTCCACCCCCTGTAACAGAGAATGATCCTGATTCCCTACTTCATATTTCCATCCCCCAAAACGCCCTCTTGAATATACCTCAAGATTGTCTAAGGTAGGAATTAAGGCATTGATTATTGCATCCCTCTTTAAGGAGGGTACCGGATAGCCATAGTTTGCCGTGTGTGTCCAGATAGAAACAATATCTGACCTTGATTCGATTAATTTCGTATTTAACAAGCCATTTATTGTCTCTTCGATCAGAGTAGACCCATCAACTGGCTTTCTGGGTGATTCGCTGGTCTCCGTCATCAGTGACCAGTATTGGTTAATATCAGGCACATTGTTTGGACTATAATTTGAAAAGACCGTTACCCTATAAAAGGGGCAATCAGATTCAGGAAAATACATCCAGCATTTTGTCGAAAGCTCATCCTTTGGTTTACCTCTCAAGCCTATCCCGACTATGTGAGAAGTGGAGTGCATTAAACCTCCTGCGGTTTCTCTTAATTCCTCTGGCACTCCAGCGACAATCGAAGTTAGGATATCTAACGGCATTGTTGATAACAAATATTGATACTCGATAACATCGCCATTAGAAAGCTCTACCTTTTTTTCTTTGGATTTAATTCTTATAACATTCGTATTTAATCTTACGTGCTTTAAGCCTACCAAATTTGCAACAGAATACCAGATCGCCCCCGTCCCTCCTGCTTTTGGAAATCTAAAGGTGTTATTCGGTCCCCAGCTATGATCGTCCTTTTCAAAAAGGATGCTCTCCAGCACCCTTTCAATATCAGTTAAATTGACCCTTTCTCCTATCCATTGATAAGCCATCTCCTGTGGCGGATAGGCCCAAACCTTATAATTATATGGTGCCATAAACTTTTTAGCAATACCCTCACCAAATCGCGCTTCTATCCATTCCATAAAATTATTTCTTTTTGCATGATTTGTATCCTGAATAGTCTCGATAAGACCTCTGAGGCAATACCACATTGACTCTTTTGATAAATAACGTATATTGTTCTGAAATGGATAAGGTACGAAACGGCCTTCTATCCATATCCATGATTCCCTGTGATGGTGTAACCAGCCATCCTTTCCCAGGGCATTATGCATCAATTCATCGAAGTACTTATAATGTGAAAATAGGACATGTCCTCCTATATCCCATGTAAAACCATGATCGTCTATAAAACTTGTGGATAGACCTCCTATTCGGTCCGTCTTTTCCAGAACCACAAAATTATCTTCTCCCAATTCCTTTAGGCGATACGCCGCTCCCAGGCCTGCGGGACCTGATCCAATAATTACATATTTAATATATTCCATCACTACTGTCCGGTTGTTGGGTCATACCATTGTCATAGCTGCTAATACTGCAACAGGTTAACGGTCCTCATGCGCAGAATCGAATTCAATGTCTACCTCATCTATGTCAAGGAAAAATCTCACATCCGTGTACTAGGGTTTTTCGCCAGCTTGCTCAGGCGCCCGCTTGCGATGACGCGCATTTAGGGGCTGAAGGGAGGAGAAAGGCTACCGTTTCACATCAAAGCCGGGCTTACCGTATAAAATCTTTCCCACCCTTGCATTATCAAACCTGCTTATGAGACCATCGAAATACGCGCACGTAATAAGCTTGATTCTCCTGTATTTATAATCATCTAATAACAATATACCAACCGAATACCTGATATAAGATTTAAGGAGGCCAAAATAAAATCGCCACCTTCTAAGCGTATGTGTTTTCCCGAGCCAGATCAGATTTCTATGAAAATAAAAAAGTACCCAGAGCCTGTCATATGGGATTCTCGGAGATTTTCGCCATAAAATCTTTTTGTTTATTCTTGAACTGTTAGTCTGTTCTTTGTGAATAACAATACTGTTTGTTATCAGCAATACCTTCCCAACTTTTTTCAGTCTCATGAAATATTCTAAATCGTCGTGCTGAGAGAAAAACTCTTTTTTTGGGAAACCAGCCTCGTTTATGGCACTACTGCGTATTAAGACCCCTACAAAGGAAGCAAAATCTATCTCTATCGAACCCTGCTTAGAATAGGTATCTGCTGCTAACGGTTCCTGAATCAAAGGGAAGACATTCTTAAAATTAAAATAGCCCCTATGCAATAGCTGAATTTCACTATCATCGGCCTTAACTACACAAGCCAATGCAGATACATTTTTCTCGGTACAATAATCACATAACCTTTCCAATGCATCTCCTTCGGGCACAGTATCATCATCCATGAGCCATAGCCAATCATATCCCATTTCGTAAGCCCTTTTAACTCCCTCATGAAAGCCTCCTGCCCCTCCTGTATTCTCTTTCATTCTAATGTAATAGAATTTAGTTTCGCCTTGGTTAAATGAATTTTCTATCATAGATTCTTTTTCAAAGTAATCACTATTTTTTTCAACAGGAAAATTCTCTATATATCCCTTCTTGGTTAACATTTCCGGTGTTCCATCTGAGGATGCATTGTCAATCAAAAAGATAGCATCTAGGACTCTTGATTGTTTCATTAAAGATTCTAGACACTGAGATAGAAGCAACTTTCTATTGTACGTAACTATCACGGCACAAAAAGTCATTTGGCAATTCATTTATATTGCCCAAGAGGCTTACTTATTAACCGTCTCATAGTAGATACCCACGGACTTACGCCCGCGACACTGGCGATCAGCACCCGAATTTCAACTGGAGCTTGAGTTGACCAGTGTCCACTTTCTCCTGGAACTCGGCGACGACTCTGCGCGCTGTCGCCTTTAGGCCTGTTTTCCGGTGATACAAATAAGCCCTTACGAGCGTTGCCTTAAGGTGCGCGAGGTGTATCGCGAATCAATCCTTTCCGAGTAGGGCGCGGATGGGGTGGCGCAACCATCGGATCGGTGTCGTGAGCTTCCAGAACGTGGATGAAAGAATAGCTTCCAGCGTTTCACGATAACGACTGGCTTCTACGTCAAGTCCAGCGACTCTGCTCTCGAGCGAGGACTCTCGGGCCCGCAACAAACTGATTCCCTGTTCGGCCCTTGCGAGGTTAGCGTGAACTGCCGATAACGCGGCGTCCCGCTCCTGGATCTGCTGCTTCGCATGGGCAAGCAACTTCAAATAGGGGGTGGACGCTTTCAATCGTGGAGGGTTCCAGCAAATAGCGTCCTCATAGATCTTCTCCAACATAGCGACATGGGCATCCATTGACAAGAGAATCTCGAGCCGGATATTTCGACGCATCGACTCCAGCACCTCCGGCGCGTCCAGAATCCCCTGGAGGCGCCGAGCCAGATCCTCTGTATCGCCGGCCCGAAAGGTCAGGCCTGCCTTCCCGATTCGCTCCGGAAGGGCACCGCGGTCCGAGACGAGGACTGGCAGCCCCAACCGCAACGCCTCGTCAATAGTAAATGAATAGGATTCACTGGTGATGGAAGGGAAGACGGCGATATCAAGGTCAAACGCCTGCAGGTCGGCCGGCTGATAGGCGCCATGGAATTGAACCGAGAGGCCACATGCGAGAGCGCGAAGTCGTTCCCCGTATGCCTGTTCCAGGGCTGTTCCGATCAGATGGACCTGAACGGCAGATGGATCGTCCAGACGATGTAGCGCCTCCAGAAGAAGATGCGTACCTTTATGGTACAAGAAATAACCCCAATGCCCGATCTGCAGCGGCCGACTTGGGAACGCCGGCAGCTCCTTTCGTCTCTCCTGCGCCATGAGGGTCTGGAGACCACCATGCGGAAGCACAATCAAGCGGTTCTCCGGAAGCTCAAGCAACTGAAGCAGCAATGACCGGTGAGCCTCTGACGGTACGATGAGGGCCGAGGCGAGAGAAAGCTCTGCCTCTATCATCTGTTGACGTAATGTCAGCGCATCAGCGACCTCCAGATCCGTCTGCCATTGAGTTCGCTCGACACAGTGCAGACACGGTGCGGTCAAGAGTGGCTCCCTGCAGAACGATCCCTCCCGGTGGATCCGATGGATTCGTGGGCAGGAGGTCCATACATCGTGCAGCGTCACCACCACAGGAATACTGAGGTCCGCACAGATCGCCACCAGGTTATTGGTTAATCGGTGCCAGTGATGCACATGGACGATATCCGGCCGACACGAAGCCAGGACACTTCGCAACGCTTGCTCCACCTCCGGATCGTATCCGTCCATCCATCCATAATCTCGTCCTCCCGCACGGTAATACCGCGTCACATCGAGACCGTCCTGCTCTGTCGTGACGGTCGTCGCCTTCGCGGTCGGCTGTCCCGTTCCGGCGAACACCGTCACCGTATGACCGCGAGATCGCAACTGCGCACAGACAGCCTCACAGTAGCGCTCCGTGCCTGCGATCGACTCTGGTGGAAAGCCATGAACGATCTGGAGGATTCTCATGATTGGCTACCGCGCCTCAAATGCCTCTACGTAACGGGCTGATGGCCGATGGATCGTCCTGTAGGCATTCAGGCCGGCGACCATGTAGAGGTAATCGTTGTACCGGAGCTGACTCTCGTATTGGGTGATCGCCTTGCATTTCAGGTCCCAGACCGGCGTGATGTCGAGGATATGCGACGGGTGGACTGTGGCCCAAATCTCATAACACCAGTCTTTTACGGGGATGATGTATCGGCGAAGCGCCTCTTCAACGGCCACCCCGAGTGCCCAATGATCCGGGTGGATTTCGCTGATCGATGGCCGATAGAGGATATCCGGTCGTTCGATCGTAAGTAACGCCCCGATTCGCTCTACCAGCTCAGGGGTGGGGGCAAGTTTGCTGTCCGGGTAGTCCCAATGTTCCAGGTCGCTCACCCCGAGGATGGCGCTCGCTCGCCTGCTCTCCTCGCGCCGCAAGGCAGGGTAGTCGCACCCCACATAGTACCCCTTCGGGTCTCCAGCGGCCCCGTCGGTCACGATGACAACTTTAACCCGGTCGCCTTGCTGGCGGTGCAGTGCAATCGCCCCGCCGCAGCCCAAGCTTTCGTCATCGGCGTGGGAAACCAGGACTAGGACACGCCCCGCCGGTGGGGCTGACAACACCGCAGGAGGCTTCGGCGGCATCATTCTTCCCTCGCATGGGCGGGCATGAAACCCGCCCCTACCTTGTCAGTAGATATCCGAATCGCCCATTGTGTAGTACCAGTGCCGATTGACCCACTCAAGCGAGACATCAGGGACCTTGGTCAAAGCAACGAGATGATATAGGGTGGGCTCAAGCCGATAGCCTCGCTCCAATAACAAATGATGGGGCCAGGCAGAGGCCGGAAACCACGCCTGCAACTGAGTCATCCCTGCCTCACGACTGCGCCGCGCACAGTGGTAAAGCAACAGATCCGCCGTCAACGCATCCCCAGGCGGCACGAGCCAATCCACCAGACAGGCGATCGGCTGATCCCGCACACCGAGGCGCAAAATTGCCACGCCGGCGAGATCGGCGTCGAACCATCGACGCGCCGCGAGCAACGTGTACCGAACGTCAGGGCAATCGGCATATCGCCAATTGAGATATCGGGAATCCCGAACCGTCGCCACGCTCAATCCTGGACCGATCTGAGCCCATAATCGATCGGCCTCATCCCCGAAGCGATCGATCGCATCGACCCTCAAGCGTCGAGTGCGCCAGGAGGGTCGTGTGCCATCCTGACCGTCGAGATCCAGGACCAGGCACATGACCGGGTGCAGCGGGACGTACCCTGCCACCCTCTGGCCGATCCGAAGCGCCTCCGGCGTCGGAAACCCGTATCCGATCGGCACCTGTCCCGATGCCAGATACTCGTTGATATAGGCATCGGCCAGTGTCCCGAATAGACCGGGCCGCTTAAGTCCACGTCGAAATCGAGGGTCCACCGCCACATCGATGATCTGGGTAAAGATCCGGGTCTGCTCTCCGTAGATCGCCCTTGCCGGCAAGCCCACGTACTGCCCCACGACCTCCCCGGCCGGCGTTTCCGCCAGCCGCATAAAGTAGCGGCCCACCGGGTTAGCCTGAAATTTCCAGCGCCAATGATCGAGGGATCGAGCCACGCCGAAGACGCGCTGAAAAAGATCAAAGATCCGAACTTCATCTCCTGACTGGTAGGGGCGGATCGTCCACCGACCGGCCGGATCTTGACAGATATCGCCGTCGAGGGCTGCAGCCGGTTGCTCACGCACGTGACTGTCCTGGACGCACGACTGCCGGCGTCCCATTGACGGCCACCGCCTCCTCCGCCTCCCAGTGATGTTCCAGGTAGCAGAGTCCCAGGGCCTTCATGTCGTGAACCATCTCAAACTTGAACTCTCTCGGCCGGCGATCATAGATGTGCAGGCCATGCTCATCCAGGAGAGAGACCGAGACGTCGTATTTCCCCGCCAGCAGCGCAAGACGGGGAAAATGTAGCCGAACGCGACCAGAGCAGGTAGGGGGAGACACATCGGTCACATGGGTACCCGTCGCAAAAATCTGCACGTCGTCGTTCCGATGGATAAGCACCGCTACGTGGACGACGGTCGGCGGCTGCGGCACTTCATACTCAACGGTAACGGTCAGATCCTGTCCCGTTACGAATTGATCCTGCGGCGTATCGTCCCCGTCTCGACTGAGCTGCACGCGGCAGATCCAGGGGAATGCCGTTGGTCCTCGATCCTGGGCGGGAGTCGACTCCCTCGGAATCTCCCGTTCACGCAGATAGCTCTCATAGCAGCCGACCACTCGCGACGCCTCGCCGGCCTCGGCAATTCGACCGTCCTTCAGCCATAGGGCCTCATCAGCAATCAATCGAATCTGATAGAGGTTATGGGAACAGAAAAGGATCGTCTTCCCGGCCTTTCTAAACGCCTCGATGCGGTCGATGCAGCGCTTCTGGAAGTACTGGTCCCCAACCGAGAGCGCCTCGTCAATGATGAGCACGTCGGGGTCAACGCTGGTGACGACCGCAAACGCCAGGCGAACGTACATGCCACTGGAGTAGAGCTTCACCGGCCGATCGATAAAGTCCCCGATCTCGGCGAACGCCGCAATCTCCGGAAGCCGCCGCGCCATCTCCTTCGGCGGGATCCCCATGATGGTCCCGCTCATCAGGGCGTTTTCGCGACCCGTAAACTCAGGATTGAAGCCGGTGCCCAACTCCAGGATCGTTGAGACCCGCCCGTGTGTCCTGACCTGTCCGGAGCTGGGCCGCAGAACACCGGCGACAAGCTGCAACAGCGTGCTTTTCCCGGCTCCGTTATCTCCAATGAGACCGAGTGTCGACCCACCACCAACATGAAAGCTCGCATCGTGAAGAGCCCAGAACTCCTGATGATACCTGCGCCGGCCGCGAGTAAGGAACTCCTTCAGGCGGTCTTTGGGGTTGGCGTAGATCCGGTAGACCTTGGAGAGCTGCTGGGCCTCAATGGCGAACATCAGAGCACGTCGGCGAAGGCAGGTTGCATCCGGGTAAAGACACGATAGCCCACGAGAAAGACGACCACACCGATCGATGCCAGGAGGGCAACGTCCCCTAATGCCGGGAGCTGCCCCCTGAGAATCAGACTCCGATACGCCTCTACCAAGGCATACATCGGATTGACTGTCAAAAGGACTTGCATACCCTTGGGAACGACTGAGGGCGGATAGAAGATCGGCGTCAGAAAGATGCCGAGGGTCAACATCACCCCCAACATCTGACCCAGGTCTCGAATGAACACCGTCGTACCCGCAATGATCCAGGCCAGCCCAACGGTCAGCACGACCTGCAACAGAAGGATCACCGGTAACAGAAGCATGACAGGCCTCATCGGATGGCCCGTCAGGAGCAGTGCGACCACCAGAATTGCGAATCCGATCAGCTCAGTCACGACCCCGGCGATCACCGGATAGACCGGCAGGATCTCTGAGGGAAACACGTTCCGCTTGATCAGATTCGCATTTTCAAAAATCACGCCGGTAGAACGATTCAACCCCTCAGCAAATGCGTTCCACGGCAACAGACCGCAGAGCAGATACAGCGCGAACTGCTCTGTCCCTTCGCTGGCGCCCACCCGGACCTTCATGATGGTTGAAAAGACAAAGGTGTAGAGCCCCAGCATAATGAGCGGGTGGATAACCGACCAGAACAGCCCGACCGCAGACCCCTTATAACGAGCCAGCAGGTCTCGTTTGACGAAGCTCCAGATAAGGGTTCGATGCCGGTACAACCCAAAGATACGCCCCACGCCAGCTCCTTATCTACAGCCCAAGTCAGGGTTGATGTCTGGCAGCTCCTGCTGCACCACCGTCGTCTTTCCCGCCCGCTCGATCGCGCGCTCGTCGAAGAGGTGAAAGTGGCTGGCATCGCACGTGCTGCACAACGCGATCTCATTGTATCTCCCTGTTTCGTGAAGCCGTCGTGCGCGTTGCAACAGTCGCCCGTTCCAGATCTCGTACAGACTTTCATCGGGGAACCGGCCGATCACGGCATCACCCCAGTTGTCCTCGCAGCAGAGGACCGTCGTGCCATCCCACCCCATAATCATCTGCCGATAGATCAACGGGCATGGTTGACGCAGTCTTACAGGAAGGCTCATCTCTCGTCGCACCGGTCTTTTCCTCGAGACGGTGATCGATTCGACATGACCCGCCCATTTCTCAACAAACATCTTCACATCCGCCTCTTCATGATTGACCATGCGCAAGGAGACAGACGGTTTCCCATCGGTCCTGATGGCTAACAGGAAGTTGATGTTCTCTTCCACACGTTCAAGTACTGCGCCCTTTCTGTAATACTCGAAGACGTCCTTTTGCGCGCCATCAACGGAAAAGGAGAGCGTGTCCACCCCAAGTTCGACGGTCGCCTTTGCCTTGTCCCGGTCGAAGAGGGTCGCGTTGCACAGGAAGCCGACTGAGATATTGGCTTTGCGCTTGGCAGCACCGACGATGTCGAAGAACTCGGGGTGCAGAAGGGGTTCCCCTGCGCCATACACGTAGAGACCGATAGGCACGGGCCATGACCCCAACTCCTCTATTGCGGGGCCCCAGACCTCTTTACTGATATATCCGATCGCCCGATCCCGCTGGACGCCCTCACCCCAGACCGAGCACATCCGGCACCGAAGGTTACAGGCATTCGTCGGCTCCATAACCATGCCCTGAGGGAACTGCGGCGCACTCAGGCCCTTATCTCGTCCAAACATGCCGGCAATCTGTTGTAGCAGTCCCATGTAGCTACTCAGGTGTGTAGGCTGAAGACTGAAGGCTGAAGTATTCTAAAAACTATTCACCGCCCACCTTCAGCCTATCTACCTTCAGCCTTTAGTCTATCTTCCCTCACGCAACGCCCGAATCAAGCCATTCAAGACCTTCTCGGTTTCTACAACTTTTAGTTCAAGTGTAGATGAATCCTCGTTAGGCAAGAAGCCCAAACGCTTTGACAAATGTAGTTGATAGCGCAGTTCCCTCAATGACCCGAAGGCTATATTAAGAAATCTGAGATAATCTGCCTCGCTGTCACGAGCGCAACCTTCCACGATGTTAGAAGGAACCGACACTGCTGCTCGCCGTATTTGAGAAGTCAGTCCAAACAACTCTTCTTTCGGAAACCCGGCGGTTACCCGATACACCAACATGGCTACTTCATCAGCCAACTCAAATGCCCGAAGCTTTGCGTGATCACGCATGATTTGTCCCTAAAAACCTTCAGCCTTCAGCCTATCTACCTTCAGCCTTCAGCCTATCTATCCACCCTGATCTCGATCAGGCTCTGATAGGCCGGATCTCCGCGATCGAGCTCCTGTAACCGGCGGTTGTAGTACCGGTTCACCTCGCGGCAGTCGTCCGGTCTGGTCTGCTGCAGGGCGCTGAGCACAAGCGCCAGCAGCCAGGTATTGCACCGGGTGATCGGCTCCACCGTATACGACAGGCCTCGATCGCGCAGCCAGGTTTCGACCTCGATCAAACTGGGGAGACCCATCTGAAGGTGCTCTTGCAGGTACGGATTATCCGGCGCCAATTGGCTCAGAAAACGATCGATCTCGGCAGCGAACGGGGTTTCGCGGAACGGGCCGGTCAGATAGACGCGCCTCCTCGCCACGCGGACCAGCTCCGCCAGCAGCGCCGGCCGGTCACTTTCGGGGACATGCTCCAGCACGTGATGGCAGGTCACGACATCAAACGAGCGGGGCGGAAACGGTAAGGCCCGACCGTCCAGCCCCGTCGTTTCCAGATCGGCCACGGTCACCCGATTCCTCGGCAGGAAGGCGGAAAAGAACCACTCGCGCCCGCCTACGTCCAGAATACGAAACGGATCGTCTCCTAACGCGGCGATGCGATCGGCCACCAACTTGAATCTGGCATACATCTCCAGGTTCAGGACGGTAAGATCGCGACTGAGCTCGACGAACCGCTGGACGGCCTCGTTCCACGCTCGATACGTTCGAGCGTCCTCCGGCGAAAGGCTGGGCGCGAACGCCACATGCAGACTTACGCCATGGCCGCAGGCGAGAAGCGGCTTGACCTCCTCGATCAGGTCGCATTCGCTGCGGGGCGACGCCAGCCGCAGGCGATCGGCATCCAGATCGCCCTGGATTGCGGGTGCGCTGCTGAGTACGGTCGCAAGAGCGGCGGCACTAAGGTCCACCACGAGCGTTGGCCAGACATTCCCCGCCTGACCGGGATACGCGACCAGCACGCCGGCGCCAAGGACCAGCCTCGGTCCCGGATGATCCACGACGGTCCGCCAGAAGTCCCCGAGCGCTCGCCCGGCGGCGTCGCTTACGCCTTCTCCCACGTCCAGATGCCCAGCGGCGTGAAGGTGTCCGACTCGATCACTCTGGTGTAGTAGCGTCCCGCCTGCAACCGATCCCAAAAGCCGGACGACAGGTGAAACTCGCGGCCATGAAGAACGCCGGCGGCGGAGGGAACAAAGAGCGGGTCGTACCCGATCTGGGTGAGGAGCAGGCAAGACGCTCGTCCGTCCGGCACCGAAAAGCGCGGCGGTGCCTGACACCGCCCCAGGTCGATCACATCCGTTTCGCGTGTTGCCCGTCGCCCGCGTGGGGCGAGCCGCCCCGCTGCAGCGCGCGCCATCGCGTAGATCGCCGTTCCGACGCGGCCATAGTGCGATCGGATAAAGCGCGCCTGCGACTGTCGCGCGTACCCCTGCGCTACGCCCGATGAGGACTTGGCGCTCTGATTGTAGTAGTGCACGATCTCCGCACCCGGTACATGATGGAGCTGATACCCGGCATGGCTCACCCTCCGGCACCAGTCCGTATCTTCATAGTACAGAAAGTACCCCGGATCGAACCCGCCGACCGTGTCCAGAATCTGTCGGGATGTCATCAGGCAGGCGCCGGAGAGCATCGACACCGGTATCGGCGTCCCGCTCGACCAGCACTGCAGCGCTCGCCGATGCCAAGCCCGACTCATCCGCGCTCCTACGCGGCAAGAGCATTCGGCAAGAATCCGCTGGAGAAAAAAGGACAGGGTCGGTGGATCCCCTGGTGGCAACTGCCACTGCCTGTCCGCATCGATCCAGATTCGTGGTCCCACCGCGCCCGCCTCCGGATGCTGATAAAGCTGCCGGAACAGCGCGTCAAGGGCGCCGTCCAGCACCACGGTATCCGGATTGAGGAAGCAGATGTACCGACCTTTGGCCCGCTGGATCGCCAGGTTATTGGCCTGGCCGAACCCCAGATTCTGTGCGTTCAATATCTGCACGACGTGGGCAGGCAGGCGCTGCAGGCAGGCGCGGTCGTCCGGCGACGAAGCGTTATCCACCACCAGGATTTCCAGGCGCCCGTTGCGCCCATCCGCCGCCGCGAAGCGCTGCCGCTCCAAGGACGCCACCGCCTGAAGCACCAAGGGGGCCACGTTGTAGTTGACAATGATCACGGTCAGATCGACCGCCTCCGACCGATTCACTCACACCTCCTCACCGCTGCCTCGTGACGCCTGCGCTCAGGCAATAGGATAAATTATGGCTCTTCCAGAACTCGTGTGGGTTACTTTGTCCTTCCCTCTCCCTCTTGGCTGGAGAGATACACCCGTGTCTGACATTTTACACGCTTGCGGTTGCTTTGTCTTTCCCTCTCCCTCCTGGAGGGAGAGGGTTGGGGTGAGGGTGGGACAAGGCATTCTCAATCGCCTGCAACACCGCCTCAAGATTGCCCAACACGTCGTGATCCCAGAACCGGAGCACCTGATAGCCTCGGTGAATGAGGAATTCCGTACGTCGCTCATCGGCTGGGATTTGAGCGGTATGGTGGCCACCATCGACCTCCACCACGAGCCAGTGTGCCGGACAACAGAAATCCACGATGTACGAATCGATGGGATGCTGGCGGCGAAACTTGGCGTGATGAATCTGTCGGTCGCGCAACTGCCGCCACAGCACCCGCTCACAGTCGGTCTGCCTCCTTCGGAGTCCTCTGGCGAGCCCACGGCTCCTGGCCCCCTCACCCTTACCCTCTCCCCCAAGTGTGGGGAGAGGGGTCTTTTTTACTGTCCCGTGCTCCCACTGAGGGGTGAGGGATCTTTTAGGCCTTTGATCCATGAGGTTTACCCACACAATTTCCGGAAGAGCTTAAATTGTAGCGGGTATGACCTGGCGCGTCAAGTGTTCCGGCGGCCTCATGTGTTCCGGCGGCCTCAAGAATAGACATTGGCATGTGTCATAACGAGCCTCACGACCAAAATCCCCCCCAACCCCCCTTTGATAAAGGGGGCGAGTGGGGATTTATGAGGGGGATTTGAGAGGGGAGCGGTCAATGTCTATTTTGGGGCGCGAGTTCCGGGTTGACATGTGACACTGACCCGTTATACTCACCCGGAGCATGCGGCCACGACGACCGTTCACCATACAGACGTAACTACAAGGGAGATAGACTGAAGGCTGAAGGCTTTAAGGTCTTGAATGGTGCGATTCGTGCCGTACGAGATAATTTAGAGCCTTCAGCCTTCAGCCTTCAGTCTAAACACCTTGTAGTTACCCACAGACATGAAAGGAGAACGCATGAGACGACGTATTTGGAGTGTCATCGGGATAACTATGTTGGTGTCGGCCTGTGCAACCATGTCGGGGGCCGGCCGGACGGATCCGGATCTGCCGGCTACGCTCGCGCGGCTGCAGGCGCACCGCGAGCAAGGCCGGACCGGCTCGGTCTGGGGCTTTCTGTATCTGCGAGAGCCCGGAATCCCGACCCCGCTGAAGGACTGGCCGGTCACGCTGCTGCCGCTGACTCCGGGGCTGGAGACGGCGGTCCAACGCGTGCGGCAGGCCTACCGGGCGGGCGGCTATACCCCTCTGCCGTTTGAAACCCTGGACCGGCTCAAGCAGGCGCTAGATAGCCACCGCAGGCAACTACGGGACGCGGGACGCGGCGACATGATCCGGCAGGTGCGTACCGAGACCGGAGACGATCCGAAATTTGAATTCCTCGAGGTTCCGGAAGGACGGTGGCTGCTGCTGACCGAGCTGCCTTCCCCACCGTCGATGGCGGTGTGGGTCGTCCCGATCACCGTTACCGCTGGAGCTGTTGCCAAACAGTCGCTCAACGATCTGACAGTCATCGAAGGTCTGATTCAATAGGCGGAAAGACAGCTCTCCCGGAAATCGCGCGGATAACACCCGTGGGTCGAATGCGTAAAAGACCCCTCTCCCCACGGAGCTTTTCTGAACTCACGAGGCATCACCCAACACCTTCAGCACTTCCTCGGGAGTGAGAATGCGGGCTCGTCGATGTCGCTTTAACACCAGGAGATCCTTATCCCTCGTGATAACAAATACGGCGTTACCGGCCGTCGCCGCATCGAGAAACTTGTTATCGGTCCGATCTCGACTCCCGGTAAAGTGTCTGGCTGGCTTGACCGTAGTGACCTTCGAGGGATGAGTCAACCATAACGTCCATCTTCTTAAGGCCCGCGTTGAGAGATCAAATCGGGCCAAGACCCGCAGATACTCCTCCACAATCTCATCAGAGACAATTGGCTGAATCAGCCCATGTTTCCAGCGATGCACCACCTTCTGCGAAGCTCCGCCCCAGAGGCTGGAGATGAGGACGCTGGTATCGAGCACCACGCGATCCCGAAGCTTCCGTCTGACCACCGTCTATCGCCCCGTCTCGGCTCTCACCTTCTCGATGAGGCGATCGACCTCTTCAGGCCGATAGCCGGCCCGGCCAGCCGCCTCCTTCGTCTCTCGCATAAGGAGGTCGAGGCCGGAGGGGGATAAAAGGGCCGTCTGTTCCAGCCACTCATCGATAACCGTCTTCTTGAACCGCCACTGACGGCCGATCTTCGCGCCGGGGATCTCCCCACGTTCCACCTTCCTGTAGAGAGTCTGCGGGGAGAGCTGAAAATACGCCGCAAGTTGGTTCAGATTCATGACCTCTGGAAATTCCAACCGAGCTTCGTTGCGGGCCACCGCTACCGTATTCATCTGTGCTCCTGTCCTCGCCATTCCTCAGAAAACGCCTGAGCGCTCTCCCCGTCGCGTTAAGTTGTTCCTTCGTTCTCGCTCCAAGCCTAATTCTCACATTTCAACTTGTCAAGGCTTTTCATAAGTTGTCGTAATTCGTAAGAAGTTAACAAATGGAAAGAATCCATACTGAATAAAAAAACGGGCCAGGGGTTTCCCCCTGGCCCGTTGGTGAATACAACAATAACAGGTGTGTTGTTATGGAGCGATATCAGCGTGGTTCACGTCCTCAACCAAGCTGTACTTTGGGCGGCACGCCGAACCGTCCGTCGGATTGGCGACAGTAGTATCGATCTGGACGGTACCGAAGCCGATGAGCGAGTTGCCATAGGAGCAGTCGCCCCACAGCCGCGTCGCGTCACTCCTGAACGTGCTCGCAGACGTAGCCTGTTGCAGCAGAACGCCCACGAGTCCACGCGGGTAGTTGTCAGCGCCCACAACCCCTCCGCTGGTGTTCTCGCCGCGGGCCCGGTTCTTCAGGTCAATCCAACCACCCTTGAAGGGACTGGTCCCTGTACGATCGGTATCAGCGGACAGCAAGGTGCAGCCGGTGGTCTTGTAGTCACCCGCAAGGACGCTAGAGGGGAAGAGCTCCCCCAGTGTCCCAATGATATAGTGGTCTTCGAGGTTGTCAGACCACGGATTTTCGCAGGCATCGAAGCCCGCAACCGAGACGTCAACAAGAATAGCCTGGTCCGCGAACTCAACCTCGCCAAGCTCTTGTCCAGGCGCCTCTCCGCCACTAATTGCCTGGGCGGGACCGGCGATCGCCAAGGTGCTGGTGATGGTTTGAGTATAATTGAGACCCTCGGCGAAGTACATCGGCACGAAGACGCGGGCCGGGAACGACTCATAGCCGCCGGTCCACACGTTCGCAAGACCTCCGCCAGCGCGGGTGACAATGTTGCCACCAATCCCGGCGTTGCTGCTCCCGATGCTGGAGGCCATGGGGTAGGCAACGGCAAAGTCCGCCCCTGAGTCTCCGATAATTACCGTCCCCATCAGGACGTTCGCCTGTACGCTTGCGTCGTCCTGTCCGGCCTCGCCCCTTCGAATATCGATATCCAGCCACCCGAGCTTATTCGTCAGCCCCCTGGGGCTTGACATGTCGGAATCAACATTGAGGTCGATCTGATCGATGTCCCATTTGCTCAGATCAATCGCCTGGTCAACGGCTTCGCAGGTCTTGTCGTAGAACTCAAGATGGACACCGCACTTGCTGTTCGCGCCGTTCCCGAGGTTACACATCCCGTTCTGGTCGGCCGACACTGCAGTTCTCTGAAGATTGGCGTTCTTCGACACGTTCGTGATAAGCAGTAACGTGGCCCGGTCGCCGCCGCCGCCGGCGATGCCGGTGACGTCCCAGTACGGGGCTACCAGGCGGGAGCCCGGGACCAACTCGGTGTTCGCCCACGCCGTGCCTACCGCCAACGCCGGGACGACCGCCAACATCGCCGCGATCGCTACCTTTCGAAATGACTTCATGCTGTTCTGCCTCCTGTTCTGGTTGATCGTGATCTGTGAGTGATCCACTACAGATTTAGAAATACTCGCCACTTCCGACAATGCCAGTGCGCGTCGCTTCACCTCCTTGCCGTCTTCCCCCTGGTTATCGCCAATCTTTCGCGTCCTCGCCATTCGGTCCTCAGCCGCCGGTCAGAAAACGTTGATTGTGTATACCCTGTCTCTGCCGTCGTGTCAAGCATAAAATGCAGTCCCTTATGGGCGACCCCCGCTGTCGGTGGCGCGTTGGCGCTCGGCCGCAACAGCCTCCCAGTCGACCAGAGGATACGGATCGCCAATCGGGAAGCGGAACTTTCGATACCAGACCCCCTCAACCCGGATCCACTGCTCCTCAGACTCGGTCCATCGAGGCTTCACGGGTTTGACCAACTTCGGGTGCAAGATGGTGCTCTGCTTTTTCACCTTCACGAACGCCAACTCGCCTTCGACCCGTTCATCCAGAATCTCGTAGGCCATGATCGGCGTCGCGCCCCGCCCCTGCCTGAAGGCCGCAAACGTCACAGCCCTCCGGAAGGCCGGCTCGTGCAACTGATAAGCTGCCAGGAGGTCGTCCAGCATCCTCGCCTCCCAGTATCGGACCGCTCGCTCTCGCAACGACTCAGCGGGCGCGGGACCGGCCGACTGTTCGGACACTGGACCCGCCGGCCGCTGCGGTCCGGCACACCCAACCAGAAGCAGCGCCAGGAGCAGACCCGGCAGTCCAATCATTCGTCGTCTCATAGTTGTTCTTGCACCCCTCACCCTCACCCTCTCCCGCCAGGGGAGAGGGGACATGAATGACCCCGCACTTCGCACCACGCACCGGGCGCAGCAAGCAGCGCCCCTACACCTCATTGACGCCTGGCGTCATGCGAATACCGTGATAGGCATGGCACGAGTCGCCGACCAGGTGGTGGAACAGCCGCGGATTAGTCTTCCTGAACTCAAAGAAATCGGTCCCCTCGATCGCCTTGACCGCCTCGTGCAGCGTCCTCGCCCCCTGTTCGATGGTATGCGCCTCCGCGGGGGCAGGGGCTAAAAGGCGATGGCGCTTGGCATAGCTGAGAATCTCGAAGCTGTGGCCGTAAAACTTGAGCCTAGCGTCGTGATAGTAGAGCGCAGCGAGTTTCTGCATGGCCGGATCGGCATCCTTGGGGGGTGCCGCCTGGCGATAAAACCGGTCCATCAGGTACCCATCGGCCTGCAACCGCCAGATGTGCAGATCCAGGTAGTCCCGCAGACGCGCCCGCGCCTCCTCGCCGCCATGGCCGTTCGCCACGCACGAGGCCAGGCTATAGGCCAAATGCGTGCCACCGCAGGTGAGCTCCATGATGGCATCTTTCTCGGTCGGCATAACCCCCCGCGCCTTCGCCTGCCGGAACTGCCGCGTCGTCTCGTCCACCGTGTCCAGGCCGAACCGAACCACGTCGGTCAACCGGATCTGCTGACCGTACGCGTTCGTCCAGGTATCCTGGGCGGGAGGGATCTGTAATGAGAAGGCGATCAGCGTCCAGGCCAAATTGTCGCGGTCGGTGGTCTTCGGATCAAATACAAACAGCGCCTTGGCGCTGTTTACCAGGTCGCCGACCGTGTAGCGGCGGCCGTCCAGCGTAAAGGGGTGGCTAGGCGAGACACCGGCCTCCAGGAGCGTCTTGAGGAGGGCGTTAGGATGCCCCTCTTGCTCCACCGGCATATACAGATATTCCTTGCCGGCCACCTGCTGTTTCTTGAGAAAGCGCGAGCAGAGCAGATCGATGGCGCGCTCGCTGCCCACGGTGAAGCCCGGCCCCATGGCCCGGACCCCGTGCATCAGCACCCAGGGATCATCCAGAAGCCGCGCGTGCCGGGTGATCAGGGAGGCGAGGATCGCCTGCGTCCCATCCAGGACCTTGGGGACGGGTACCTGTGACTGCGCACCGGCCGCCGCCTTCGGCAGGGCCCCTGACAGCACGAACCCTCCGGCCACGACCGATGCGGCCTGTAGGAACTCCCGCCTCGTCATGCACATGCACATTACGGTGTATTTCCTCTCTTCAACCTTGCGTACGGCGTCGTTCGGCTTCTGAGCCTGTGCTGAGCAGGCCAACAGTCTCCTTCGACAAGCTCAGGATGAACGGTTGGTATGTCGAACCACGCGAGCGGGAGTGCGCATGGCAGTCTACTTTGTATCGGATTATGCGTAGCGTGTCAAGGGTTTCCCGCCGAGCCTTGGCGGGCCGACAGGCGGCGGAGGTTGTCTTTCGCCTCTCGAAGGTTCGGCATGAGGCGTAACGCCTCTCGAAACGCCGATTCGGCCTCGGCCAGTTGGTCGCGGTTGGCCAACAGGACGCCGAGATTGTTGTGGGCGTAGGCGGCCGATCGCGGATGGATCAGCGCCTGCTGAAACTGCGCCTCGGCCTCGGTCGCCTTGCCCTGCTTGAGATAGACTGCCCCCAGCCACAGACGCGAGATGGTGTCCCGCGATTGCATCGCGAGCGCTCTCCCCAACTCCTCCTCAGCCCGGGCCAGATCGCCCCGATCCAGAAACAGTTTGCCCAGGTTGCTATGGGCCACCGCGAGGTCCGACCGGATTGCCACGGCCGCAGCAAGATGCTCCTCCGCCTGACTGAGCTGACCTCGGCGCAGGTAGGCGGCCCCCAGGTTGTTCCGCGCCATGGCTGCCTCGGGAGCCGTCCGCACCGTCTTGCTCCACAGGGTCAGCTCGTCTTTCCAGTCGGTGTTGCGAACCACCGTGCGGACGGCGAGGACGCTGAGAGCCAGGATGCAGGCGGTCGCGACAGCGGCGGATGGCCGGGGGCGGCTCAGCACCGGCTCGAGCAACCCCGCGACCAGCAGTGCGACGCCAACGGAGGGGACATACAGGAAGTGCTCAGCCATCAGGTCATGATGGGGGACAATCTGGGAGACCGGCAGCAAGGCGATCAGGAACCAGAGGCCGCCGAATGCCGCCGGCGGCCGTCGGAGCAGCAGGCGGTACCAGGCCACTCCCAGCCCCCCCCAGATCGCCACCGCCAACCAGGCGGTCGGGTCGGCCCAGGAGGTGGTCACGGGAAAGGCGTTATACGAGTAGTCGGCATTCAGCGTCATGGGGAACAGCAGGAGGGCGAGATAGCGCAGGAACACGCGGGCCATCGTCAACAGCGTCATCTCGAGGCTGCCGCCATGCCAGTCTCGCTGCCAGGTCCCCCGCACAAGAAACAGAACGTAGAAAGCCAGGGCGCCGGTCAGGGCGCCGGCCGGCAGGTAAAACCATCGTCCCTCCCGAACTGCGGCAGACACCGCCGCCCAGACGGCCCGAATGCCGGAGACCTCCCCATCCGGCCCCGACTTCCTGATGCGGCTTACCACATCATAGCCGAGGCACAACAGCGGCAGGATAATCCCACTCTCTTTGGTAAAGAAGGCCAGTGGGCACAGCAGGATCGTCAGAACAAGATCCCGCAGCCGATCCGACTGCCGGTAGCGCAGAAATGTATAGAACCCGGCCAGGACGAACAGACCGGACAAGACATCCCGGCGTCCGGACAGGTAGGTCACCGATTCGGTCTGAATCGGATGGACCGCAAAGAGGAGCGCGGCAAGGAGGGCTGCAAGCGGCGAGGCGAACAGGATCCTGGCGATCAGGTAGACGCAGATGGCCGAGAGGCCGTGCAGCGCGATGTTGGTGAGGTGGTACCCCCACGGATCGAGGCCGGAGATGGCGTAATCCATAGCGTACGAGGCGCTTCTGACGGGGCGATAGGCTGACCCGCCGACCAGCAACGCCTTGATCTGATCGAACGGTCCGGCACCGGGGCGGTGGAGTTCGACAATCGTTTCGATGTCATCGAACAGAAATTCGTTGTCGAGGCTGTTGGCGTAGACGACGGCAACCGCCATAAGCAGGATAAGCAGGGCGATCGACTGTCGGCCGAGCCAGCCTCCAGCGGGCCGCGGCTTCAGCTCGGTCCGCTTACCCACTCTCCCTCATCCTTCCCCGGCGGCGGTCAGTCGAGTGGAAGGCGACTCGGCGACCAGCTCTTCCCACCATCGACGGATCGGTTCAGTGTGATGGGTTGGTTCATCCGCAAGCCATGATCCCAGGCCGCAAGGACGAGGCCGTTCTCGCCCACGCTCACCAACAGATCTCTTATTGTCGTCTGCCCGACCGTCGGCCCGCCCATGATGACGGCATGATCGGCCCAGCGCCGCCCGTGATCCACGGACCGATTCATCAGGACGAACCAGCCGTACCTGGGACCGAAGGCGTGCTCCTGCCAGACAAGCCAGACGCGGCCGGCACCGTCATGCGCCAGCACGGCATCTTCAAGTACGCCCTTCACCGGGCTCGTCCGCCCAAGTTCAGTGGGCGCTGCCCATGTAGCCCCGGAATCGGCGGAATGGAGTACGACCAGACGTCGGGTGCGGACCTCCCCCTCCAAGAAGGCGACATAGACATGTCCGCGCCCGTCGCAGACAATCTGAGCGCCAATACTCTTACGCCGGTGCAGCGACGTAGGGTTGGGCTGACTCAGACGGATCGGCTGATTCAACCAGGTCCGACCGCCATCGAGGGAGCGATTGAAGTAGATCATCCGGTCTGTCGGCCACTGGGTTCTTCGGCGCTCCAATCTGACAATTCGGCGATCCAACTGCTCCCAGATCAGATAGACCTGCCCGTCCGACACCGCGGTGATCCGCGGCAAATAGGCGCCCCGAAAATCAGTGCCGGACCGGCTGACGAGGATCGGCTCGGACCAGGTTCGACCATGGTCCTCCGACCGGCTCAGATAGATCACGGCATCTGTTACAAGATCGGTGGCCTCTTCCCAGACCACGTACAAGCGGCCTTTGTCATCGGTGGTCAACTGAGGATTGGTTATTCCTCTGTTTGACGCCGATAAGGCCGGCTGGATCTGCGCAGGCGTCGGCGCGAAGGTCCCGCCGGAATCCAGGGAGACGGCCACCTTCAAAACCCGGTGCGTCTCATCCCCACCAAGCCAGGCCACGTACAGGGCGCCGTCCGAACCGGCTCGCAGGTGAGGATGGGCAAGATGATCCCCGGCAGCCAGTTGCCGAGGCGTCTCATCCCAGTGCCTCCCGCCATCCAGAGACTTGGTCACCAGAATGCGCGTGTCGGTCTTGCCGGCGTTCCGTTCCCGCCAGGCCAGGTACACCTGTCCCGTAGGCCCGGTAGCCAGCTTGATCATCTCAGCAAACATGCCCTGTGCCGGTTTCCGGGACCACAGCGGACCCGACCAGGTGGCGCCGCCGTCCTCAGAACGCGAGAATCGGATCTCCCAGTCCTCGCCCTGTCCTCCCCCCTTCACCATCCGGACCAGGTATGCCTCGCCATTCGCCCCAATGGCCATCTGGGCCGCCACATGTTGAAGCCCGTCGGGCTGCGTCTCCGGCGCCGTAAGTTGCGTGTCATCCGGGGCCGCCACCTCAGGGCCCGGCCGCTGCATGGCACACCCTGCCGCAGCCAGCATGAGCAGGAGCGCCGGCAGGCGAAATCGGCTTCGAGCAGTCACAGTCATGTAGAGTCCCTCCATCGGTTTACCAGGCCGCTGCCGCCTGATTATTGATCGACTGCGTACACGTAAAAGCGCTATACGTTCTCACAAAACGCCGCCTGCTGTCAACACCAATGGTCGGTTGGAAACGGCGCTTGAGGGGTGAGAAGCGACCTGCTATACTGCCACCGCAATGAACTATCCGCCGCATCTGTCCGTCATCATCCCCCTCTTGAACGAGGCCGAAGGTCTGCCGGAACTCTACCGGGAGCTCCAGGAGGCCCTCCGCCCATGGGCCGACAGCCATGAGCTGATCTTTGTGGATGACGGCAGCACCGACGGCTCGTTTGCCGCCCTCGAAAAGCTCCATGCAGAAGACCCACGGGTGGTCGTCCTTCGCTTTCGCCGGAATCAGGGAAAGGCAAGCGCGTTGATGGCGGGGTTTCGCCGGGCAAGAGGGGAGATCCTGGTCACGCTCGACGCCGACCTGCAGGATGATCCGCAGGAGATCCCGCGATTTCTCGAAAAGCTGGAAGAGGGGTTCGATCTGGTGTCGGGGTGGAAGGTCAAACGCCAGGACCCTCTCATCAGGCGGGTGCTCTCACAGGTCTTCAACCGCGTCACGTCGCTATTCACAGGGCTCACGCTCCACGATTTCAATTGCGGCTTCAAATGTTATCGGCGGGGTGTAATCCGGGAGATCAGGCTCCAGGGGGAGTTGCACCGGTTCATTCCGGCGTTGGCAAGCTGGCGGGGTTTCAGGATAGCGGAGATCGAGGTCGCACACCGGCCGCGGAAATACGGCCAGTCGAAGTACGGCTCCGAACGGATCCCCCGCGGCTTCTTCGATCTGCTGACCGTCTTGATTCTGACCCGCTACCACCTGAGGCCGCTTCACTTCTTCGGGAGTCTCGGTATCCTGCTGGGCCTGGCAGGTTTCACCGTTCTAGCGTATCTGGTTGTCGGCTGGTTCTTCGGTCAATGGATCGGTAACCGCCCCCTCCTCAGCCTGAGTATCCTAACAATGATTATCGGCCTGCAATTCGTCTTCTTTGGACTCCTGGCCGAGATTGTCGTCTACTCCAGTAGGCACACCGACATCCCCCCGCTCGCCGCTGTCCTCGATCAGGACGACTCCCCCCCTCCAGCTCCCCTTACCTGATCTCGTAGCGACACGTATTCTTTTGATCGTCATTATCCATCATTATCCAGAAAGTCTCCCTCAGCGGTCATTGCGAGGGAGCGGCAGCGACCGAAGCAATCTCACCGTCGTTGGGGCCCGTAATCACCGGCAGAAACAATGAGATTGCCGCGCTCCCGTCGGTCGCTCGCAATGACGCGAACGCGGGTTGCATGCCTCGTCATTTTACGGAACGCGATCCGCCTTACGTCCGCCCACTCGTTTTTTTCCCCTCTGCCCTGGAGCGTTCTCAGCATCGGCGGCACGCACCTCCTCTGGAATTCCGCTGAAAGCCCAATACAGAGCCATCCAGATCAACACAGGCAAGAGTTGACTGGCCATCGACAGATAGAAGTTCGTCCCCCAGACAGAGAGGCGACCGGCAGTACTCTGGAAGGCTTCAAGTTCCGGCTGCTCGAAGAATTTCACGCCAACCACGAGGTACACGACGTGCGTTATACACAGAACGCCCAGTGCAATCGCCAGGATTGTACACCGACGCTTCCACGCAACGTGCTGCTGGGCCAACACGAGGCCTGTCATGAGGATGAGATTGAAGTGGGTCAAAGTCCCTTTGAATGCCTGGACTTTCATCCCTTCCGTAAAAGGGCTATCCACGCGCGTGATCAGAATGAAGTCTTCCCAACCGACGAGGCTATGAACATGCGGGTCCTCTATGAACGCAAGCAGGATGCTCGCGCCGGAGGCGAGGAGGCGGTTGTAGCCGGGGGTGATGACGAACCACAGGGGAAGGATGAGGAAGAAGATCAGTAGAAAGCGGCCGGCAAAAGCCAGCAGCGATCTAGTGTTGGGGAGCACTGACAAACCGCTCCGTCCAGTAGACCCAGGCTAGGAGGGCGGCAAAGATGATTAACGATTGCCAGATCAACAGATGGGCCGTCTCGAAAAACGCCGGGAAGTAGTGGCCAATATACATGAGGCTCACCACCCTGATGAGATTTAAGGAGAGAATAACCGAGGCTCCCAGCAAGAGACCCTTGAGTTTCTCTTTCATCCGACTTGGATAGGCCAGCACGGCGGAGAAGTAGATCGCGACGACAAAGATACCGGTGCAGACGTCATCAATCCGGGCCGTAAAACCTTCAACGCTAAGCACGGTTCCAGAGGCGGTTGCCTTGAGGGACAGGAGATTCAGGATGAACCCGCTGACTGCAGCGAACGCCAGCGCCAGCGGCTGCCCGATGATCTCCCGCATGATGCTTGTTCGCAGGAGTGTGTAAAACACGATGATGCACACCAGGAAGGTGATACATGCTCTGACGACGGGCTTGCTTAGACTAAGTCGTTGCTCCATCGATTCCCTTTGCACCTTCAAGGAGTGAGGAAGAGGAAGAGTGTAGAGATTTATTCTTTACATACAACAATACTGCACCCGTTGTCAATAGGCAACACATGCCCCAAGAACAGCGATAGACTTTGCTAAGACGCTGGTGTGAGCCGCTCACGATGAGATTAACGAAGTTGTGACCGACCTCGCGTACGAGAGGCCTGGCTTAGTAGGGGCACACCCCTACCGGCAGCCTCACGAGGTGCCTCTCATGGACTCCGAGACCTACCACTCCCCACGTGCCTACTCCTGCGCCTCGTCTCGCCGCTACGTGCGCTCAGGTGCCCTCCCGCAGGGCCCAGCACGGCCGGCGAATGCCGTGGAGGCGCGCGAGCGTCTCCGCCTCCACCACCAGCGTCAGGATCACCTGTCCCGCATGGCGGATGATGCGCCCGGCCACCTGGATGAGTCGCCAGCGGACCGTCGCGATAGTGTGCGCGGCCCAGGCCGCGGGACAGGCGAGGCGCCTGAACCCGATGAACAGATTGTAGGCGAGCACGCCCAGCCGGAAGAAGACCGCGTTCGTCCCGACGTCCCCGCAGGGCATCCGCTCCAGCCCGAAGCCGGCCTTGAGTTCTTTGTGGAAGTTCTCCGCCTGCCCCCGCTGGTTGTGCCAGCCGAGGACCGCGTGCGCGGTCTTCCGCGCACTGGGCCAGTTGCTGGCGACCGCATGATAGCTGTAGAGCTGCTGGTCCAAGAGAGCAGGTTGGCGTCGCCGTTCGCGTTTGACGATCAGCCGAAAGGCGTGCGTACTCTTGTGCATGGTGTGGACCGTCTCTGCCACCTCGTCGCCACAGCCGGGGACAGGTTCCTGCCACGCCGCCTCAGGCAGCTCCCGAATGAGGCCCTTGACCGCGGCATCCTGATCGGCCGTGATCGCGAAGGAGACGCCGTCAGCTTCCAGGGCGTTGAGGAGTTCCGCCTGGTAGGAGGCGCTGTCGGCGCGGTAGGCCCCGATCCGCTTGCCGTGCGGCATCCGGGCCTGACACTGCCGGTAGAAGGCGAGGTGCCCCGAGCCGGGGGACACGTTGCCATTCCGGAACTCATCGACGAGACAGATCGGGGTCTCGAAAAGGAACCCGAGCAGCGGCATGTACCCTTTCACTCCTTGGTCGCTCCACTGGGCCTCGCGCTTCTCCGCTTCGATCAGGGTGGCGTCGACGTCGAGGGTGTACGCGGTCACCCCATCCCGGCGGAGCAAACGAGCCGTGAGGGCATCCCGGACTTGGCCGAGGCCGCCGAGGCCCGCCTGGCCCGTCTGGGGATCGCCCATCCGCCGGAGCCAGTCCCCGACGGTGTCCGGGTCGGGGAGCGTGTCGTGATCGAGCAGCGAGAGCAGGGCCTCTTCGCGCTGCAGCGCCCGGAGATCTTCGAGGGTGCGTCCGCCGGCTTGGAGCATCAGCACGAGCGCATCGACGAAGACCGAGGGCGCGTAGCCCCGATGACTCCCGGGGCCGGGCAGATGGTGGTCGGCCAGGATCCGCAACCCGAGCCCGTGATTGTACTCGGCCACGAGGACCAAGCCGCCATGCGCGGTCAGCGTGTCGTCCGTCCGTTCGAGCTTGAAGGGCAACACCGTTTGTCGTATCATGGTTTCACCTTGTGGGTTAAAGGGATTGTGAGTGCTCACCCCCTTTATATCCGCTCCCAGAGCGGCCCACAAGGTTTTTCCTTTATTCCTATCGCTGTTTTAGGGAGATGCCGCAAGAACAGCGATAGACTTCGCAACCACTCGATCCTTCCCGTCATTGCGAGCACCCGAAGGTGCGTGGCAATCCAACCGTTCTGCCTTCCTGGTCTTGAAGAACGGTGAGATTGCTTCGGTCGCTGCCGCTCCCTCGCAATGACAGACGGGGGAGACTTTCTAGCTAATGAACGGCTATCGCAGGCTCAGGGTCTGTACGGCCTGTTCCATCGCCTTACGCGCCTCTTGATCGGTTTCATGGGCCAACGCCTCTTTGATTTGCGCCGTCGATTCCCGGTCGTTGAATTTCTCCAGGGTGAGGGCTGCCTGAAGGCGGACTCCTGGGTCTTTATCGGTAAGCGCACGATGGATATCCGGCAGGGCCTCCTTGGCGTCGACTTCCCGGAGAAGCGCGGCCGCCCAACGCCTCACCCGTTGGTCGGGGTCGGAGAGCGCTTGACGCGCCACCGGAACAGCCTCACGGGCCTTCAACGCGGCCAACGCCTCGAATGCGGCCACCCGCGCCTCTCCCTGAAGGGTTGGAACGGCATCGATCAGCGGGGGAATCGCCTTGGGATCGCCAAGGCGACCAAGCGCTCTCGCGGCAGCAGCAGGCAGATTCCGCTTGGCGGCGGCGCGGGCGGAAAAGAAGTCTTGAAGATTACCGGGCGGCGGTCCCCCCGGGCTCTTGGCTCCCAGCGCCTGGATAAGCGCCGGCAGCGCCCGCCCATCTTTCAATTCCCCCAAACGCTGGGCCGCCGGGACCTTGGCAGCGTCAGGCTGGGCGGAATCCTGAAGGATAGCGATCAACAGCGATACCGAATCGATCCCCTCCCCGTCGATCCTCACCAGCGCCGACCTGGCGGCTAGCCGAACGGCCGGGTCCGCATCGCCCCCCGCGCGGCGTAACTGCGTAAGGGATTCGTCGGAGGCGTCTTTCAGCATGCCAAGGGAAGCGGCGGCCGCAGCCCTGACCTCAGCGGCCTCCTGCTCGTCAGCCAGACGCTCAATAAGAAACGCGGCGGCAACTTCCCGCTGCGACGGCCGACCCAGCAGGCGTATCATCGCAGCCCGGAGCACGGGTCGCGTCTGCCTGTCCTGAATGACGGAAACAATCGGGTCGAGTGCTTTGGAATCGGTGGAGGCGGCCAGCTCCTTTGCGACCCTCAGGCGAGTACGATCCGATTGCGTAGAATCGCGGACTACGGACGCCGACCGCTCGACGTCCACCGCCTTGGCGGCGGCCCTACCCTTTGCCTGACCTTTCAGGTCGCCGGCCGTGCAGCCCCAGCTTACAACAATCAGACAGGCGGCAGCCCAGACGATCTGCCGGACTCGACGCCTCGTCACGTCGAGACCGATCGCTCTGTCTTCCACGCGAACGTCAATACCTTACGGTCTGTCGCCGCTACCAAGAGCAGTCGTATCGTTCTTATCCAGGGGGATCGGATGCATGAACGCCTGCAGCGAGGTATTGTTGAGCCCGATGATCCATCCCATATATCCGAAACCTACCGGAGCTGAATCGGCATCCAGGTCGGCATGACCCCAGCCTCCGGCTGCCCCCGGGACCTCACCGACAATCGAGGCCATGTCAAGATCCCTGGGCGCAAGCCCTGGGGTGCCGGGGGCTGCCCACGTACCCAACAGCGTCCCGGCCGCGTCGTAGACCTTCATATCGAGGTCGGACCCCGTTGCCTTAGGACTGACGATCAGCGCATAAGTATCCCAACTCCCCTCCTCTGTCCAGTAGGGGATGTTCGCGTCATCGCCAGACACGTTCGACTGGGCCGTATCCGCCGTGATCGCGACAGCGTTGTTCGTCGTGATAAGATTGTTCCCGTCCGAGATACCGACGAGAAAGCTGACGGCAAAATCATCGCCAACACCAGTATCCGCAAAATAACAGAAACCGAGGCCCGTAAAGAGGAGATCGCCAGTCAAGCCGAGACTGACCGGATCCCACGGCTCCATGGCAAATGAGCCAAGGGTAACCGTCGTCCCTGCGGCCGGCCCAACCCGCTGAATCTGATCGTTGTAACACTTCACATTCACGGTAGCGCCGACCGAAGTGGTGCTGGAGATCAGATAGTGGGTCGTCAACGGACCGGGGGCCGATCCGGCCGACATTGCTAGATATCCATACGGAGCAACCAGGTCCGACGCCTCATTGAAATTCGCCCAAACGGGCGAGCCTGAGAACAGCACGGCCGCAAGCGCCAGACCGAACAGAGCAAGCAGCCTATTACGGGAGAAACGGTTCGCCTTCATGGTATCCCCCTCCTTTTTGATGGGTACGAGCAGAGCCGATTCGCTCGCCCTCCTGTTCACTTGTCGAACAACGCCTCCGAACATCCCTTCTTCTGTGCCCCATTGGCACGATAACTTCTCCTACACCGGACTCTTAGCCATGTCAATCGGAATCTCTGTTGGAACTGGTCCTTGCCATTCCCAGTTTTCGGGTGGCGGCGGGAGCGTGAGCCTTTGCCGTTCTAAAATCCGGAGATTGTCCTTGACAATCATGAGATGATGTTGCTACATGCGAAGACATGTTCTCGCGGGAAGCCGAGCGTCGTCCGACGGACGGCTCCACGGTATCCTGCTGCCGGTTAGCCGATCACACCTGGAATCCTGAGACCAGCGGCCCGTCCAGTGCAACACGTTCACGACACAGACGATTAATGCGTTGAATCGATTGAAAATACACTTTAGCCATCCATTTTCGAGACCGCTCACCGGGTCTGTCGTTCCTCGTACAGTTCGTTTCCGCCACCAAGAGTCGCAAAGCGCAAGCCCCGTCAGCACGCGAAAACGACTTTCCCACCTTCGCCGTGTCACGGTCGGGTTGAAGCGTCTCACAGAACAGGCCTTTCGGGGTGGCCGCCCCGTACCGGGACGCACCAACAAAGCAGACATAGAGCCGCGGCCCTCGACGCGCCTGCTGTCATGCGGGATCGTGCTGCTGACACTTTTTGTGGGAATTGTATTAGGACTCTACACAAGAACCATGCACTTCTGGTTCATGTTCTCGGCCTACGATGTCGGTATCCACCTTCAAGCGCTATGGAAGTTCAGCCGGCTCCAGGGGATGTTCAATACCGTTCGTGGCCTGAATTACTGGGGGGACCATCTGTGGTTCAGCTTTGCCCTCCTGGCGCCACTCTACCGGCACTGGACATCTCCGACTCTCGTCTACCTGTATCAAGGACTCGGACTTGCGGCGGGCGGGCTTGCGGTCTATGGACTCGCGCGGTGTCGACTCCAGAGTCGAATCGTTGCAGTCGTTCCCGCTCTCCTCTACTGGTGTTATCCAGGCGTGATCTATACGGCCCAGGAAAACTTCCACCCAGAAGCGATCGGCTCAACATGGCTTTTACTGATGCTATGGGCGCAGGAAGCGGGACGTCCTCGCCTCTTCTGGGCGGGTGTCGTGCTGGCCCTGCTGACCAAAGAGGACATGGCACTGTACCTGCTTGGCTATGCGGCATATGCGTTTGTCCTGGGGCAACGGCAGCGGGCGGTGACATTGGCGTTAGTGAGTGGCGGGTACTTTCTCATCGCCATGAAGGTGTTCCTCCCGTTGTTAAACGGCGTCGGCTTCTTTCGCCTGCAGGGAGGGTATTGGTTTGCGGACTTGACTGCGAATGTTGCGAATCCGGACTTTTACACTGCTCGCCTGATACGAAAAGAGGTGGGCATCTATCTCTGGGATCTCCTATGGCCGGTTGCATTCCTTCCCTTAGGCCATGCTCGCATCCTACTCATGCTCGCCGGCCCTGCATTTGTGATCAATAGCCTGGCCGGTGTGGAGTATCTCGTGAGCGTTCATTACCATTATCTCTATGGAATTATTCCGGGGATCTTTGCGGCCACAGTCGAGTCGCTGCGGATCATGGAACGCCTCATTACGTCGCGGCAGCTCGACGGGTGGGTTCGACGGATCACGGTCGCGGGTGTAGCAGGGGTGGTCCTTCTGCCGACTCTCGGATCCCAAGCGATAGCCCGGCGTGGTGATCCGGCCACGTATCCCGGGATGATCGAGACGCTTATCCATTCAAAGAGCGGAAAAACAGCAAAGGTCCATCTTATCGAGAAGCTGATCGCACAGATCCCTGATGATGCAAGAATCTCGGCATCACACAATCTTGTGCCATTCCTGGCTAATCGGAATTGGATCTTCATGTTTCCAAATCCGTGGAGATCCATGTACTGGGGGATCAACGGTGAGAACCTGCCCTCGCCGGAACTGGTCGATACGCTCTTCCTCGATACGGGTGCGATCGGGCCAGAATTAAGCCAACTGGCGCGTGACCTCATCTCGTCGGGATGGGAAATCACCAACGATGATTCGGGAATCTTGCTGGCACGGAGAGTTCCTAAGCATTAGCCAGGTGAAGACCGACTGAATTCCCACATTTCCGATCACTCTCACACGTTCACGGTCCATCACAGCCTTACCCCAAAGGAGTCGTCTTGCGTCCCCATTTCTGGAACAAGAGTGGAATCAGGCTACCGAACCGATAGATACCCTCATGAAGCAGGTTAAACCTGCTCTTTCGATAATCTTCGCATCGAACAGGGATCTCAGCGATCGGCGACCCAGCCCACGCTCTCCAGGCCATGAGCTGCAACACATAGGCGCTGCCGTCGGCCAGGTGTGGCAGGTAGGGCTCAATGACACCTTTTCGATATGCCTTGGCGCCAATAGAGTAATCTGTGAATCTGAGGCCCAACAGCGTACGTGTACACGCAATAAAGGTCGAGCTCGCCAGGCGTCTGACCCACGAGCGCTGCTGCGATCCGACCTGTTTCGAGCCGATCACCAGATGGACCTGCCCCAGCAGACCCGCGGCCGACTCGATGAACCCAAGATCGATCGTCAGGTCGAGGTCGAGCGAGATCAGTCGTTCATACCGAGCGTGCCGGACGCCTTCTTTGAAAGCCAGGCCGACGCCACGCCGTGGCAACTCAATGACCGTGACGTCCGCGCGCCCCACCGTGCATGCCCTGGCGATCTCGACGGTCCGGTCGGTCGAGCCGTTGCTCACCAAGATCAACTCATACTCCCCGATACCGCATTCCTTCAGGAATGCCCTCAGGCGATCGATGTTGGCGGCAAGAATGGCCTCTTCGTTATACGCCGGGATGATGAATGTCAGCGGAGCCGGAGATGCGTTGAATCCGCACAGCTCATTGGGCATGGTTGAGAGGATCCAACGGGGGCGAACCAGTGTATCGCCTCCTGATTCGAAAGGTCGTCGCCATTACCAGGAGCCACACGATCCCGATCGCTGTAGCGGCCCGTCCAGCATAATCGGGCCAACGATTGCCGAACACGAGCCGGACGTGCCGCGAGGTCGGGTACACCACCATAAATGCCGGTGACGCCAGATAGACCCGATCGGCGCCCTCAACGCGCCATTTCGGGTGATACGAGACCTTGATCAGGTGCGGGCGACCGGGGCACTCGGTGTCAAATCGGACTTCTTCATTCCCGATCGCATCGTTTACTCGGCACTCCGATGAAAATAGCTGCTTCACTGGCTGCTGTTCCAGGTCATGGAACGGCACGGCTCCCGGCGGTACCGGATCGCCGGGTCGCGGGAAGAGGAGCGGCACTTCCAGCCATTCCGGTTTTTGGAACCAGTCATACGCGAGCCGTTTCCAGTCGCCATCGGCCACGAGGGCAGGCTGGTATCGAAGCGGTACAACATACTGGCCGGTACCCTGTCGCACCTGAAAGATCTTGTATGGTCCGATCGTGCCCTCCACGCGGTACCCAGGGCTCGACTCCAGGGCAGCCTTGACCTTGTCGGTGACGGCGACCACCTCTTTAACATTGAACAGCTCCAAATGAGGGAGGGCTCGTTCCGGGTCAAAGGTCGTGCACTTATACGGGAGAAATGGGCAAGACGGAGTCTCCGTCAGTTCAGACTGGATGTAAAACACGAACGGGGAACTCGGGGAGGACTGTATGTAAGCCCCCTCAAGCGTAGAGCGGCCCGAAAAAAGCGGTAGCGCCTCGAACGCCCTGATCGTACCGGCGCTATTGTGCAAAGGCGAGTGCTCATACACGATTCGCGGGTTGTGAGGGCCGCCGAGCAGCGCTATCTTGTTCGCAAGAAAATAGTGTGTCCACCACGGCGTTCGCTCCATCCCTTCATAATTCCACTGGATCCACTTGGGGATAAACGACACCTGAGGCATGACCCAGGCAATCACTAGCGCAGCCATGACGACAGGCGCTACTCGCCTGAGCGATTGCGGCAGCCATGTCAGGACACTCCCGAGACCGGCCGCGGCCAGCAGGGTCAAAAATAACTGGGCAAAGGCCAGGAATCGGACATCTGCGAGGTTCAGTCTGGGTGAAACAAAATAGAGCACGACAGAAAGGACTACCGGATAGGTCAGGTAGTGAATGATACGAATCCGCGCAGGATCCGTCTGTTTTCGCGATAACGCCAAGCCGGCGGTAACCGCCGCTATGAGAACAATGGGCCATAGCACCACCGGGATGACCTCAAAAAAAGATGTAAACTCCCACGTGAGGGGAAACCCAGTGGTATAGGGAAGATACCAGACGAGCGGAACCAACCAGAATCCCAGCAACAGTCCGCCGATCACATAGACCCGCGCCAGGTACAGGAGCGTAGCCCGAAACTGCGTGGTCACCGCAAGAAAGTACAGTCCGAGTCCCGCCGCCATCACCATCCCGTAGCCATGCGCCAACCCGGTGAGGACGAAAAGTATAGCGCACCAGCCGGCGTGTCGCTGCTCATGAACGCCTCGGTATAGTGCGCCCATGAATAACACGAGGAGCGTAAATGAGAGGCTGTGCGAAAACTCGCCGGCCAACGTGCTGGGAATGTTGCCACCCCACATGCTGTTGCCTGCGTTCAGCAGGAATGGGAGGGTCAGGACGGCGCCGAGCGCAGGAATGGGAAACGGGCAGCCGATCCAGCGGAGCGCGACCAGCGAAGCGATTGGAAGACCGAATGTGCCGGCAACTGTTCCGAGTTTGAATGCGACGGTGAATGGGATGAAAACACTTAAACCGGCGATCAAGAGGAAGGCCAGCGGAAAGTAAAAAAGAAAGAGGGGATAGCCGGCGAGATTGCCGGGCATCCAGCCAACGAGCTTCCCATTAGGCAGAAGGTAATCCCGTAAGTACCTCGCCGCCACATAGTGGGCGATGGTGTCGCCGCCTGCTGTAATAGTCGGCTTGAGTAGGAGGGAGGGTTTAAGATACCAGAGAAGAATCCCGTAGGTCAGCAGGAGGGCGACCAGAGTGCTCATCCACTCGTACCGATTCGGCCGACCGTTTACCGAGACCTCGTTGGTCAACGCACACTATCCTCTCGCTAAAAATGAAAAACGGGGATTTCTCCCCGTTTTTCACCGTAGCGCAATCTGATCTGATGCAGATCGGTTATGACCGCACGTGAGACCTGCGGGCTCCGAGCATCCAGGCCATCGCTCCCAAAAACGTCAGCCCCAACACGGCCATTCCCCAGTTGCCGACCGTCGGAACCACATGGGTCGTGGTGGTCGTGCTGGTGGTCGTCGTGGTCGTGGTCGTCGTGGTCGTCACCGATACGAAAGTACTATCTTGATCCCTGGTAGAGTCCTGGAAGACGTTTGAGCCGTTGGAATCGAAACCGGCTGCTCCGCCGGCAACATTGAGCTGCCCAGCGGTATTGGCGGGAATAAGCGTACTGCCGTCGTATACAATGAGCACTCCCTGCCTCAAGGTCAGATTGAAACCATCTGACGGCTGAGTAGCGGGGGGATTGGGAACGCTGCAAGTAGCCGTACCCCCGAACCCATATACGCTAGATCCGCAGCCGCCATTGACTGTAATGCTAGCGGCTGGAATAGCGCCACCCGAGGTGACCGCAGTAAGGCCAGCGTCGCCGAACCCCGCGAATGTGCTGCCACCGCCTGTCCAGGATCCTGATCCCGAATTGTTAAACGTGATATCGGCTGAATTGAGGCACGACGGGAGGGTGAGAATCGCCGAGCGCCTGGCTTTAGCAAGCGCCACAAGAGGGGTCGCAGCACTTGAGGAGATCAGCGGGTTTCCCTGCTGGAATCCTCCGGCCAATGTCGCAGGAGCATTAAAGGCGATCGCCATAGAAGCATTGGTCACTCGAAGATGGTCCGTGGAGCCGTTACTACAAAAAAACTGATACACGGTGCCATTCTGAGCGATCCTCAGATCCTGCTGGACCTCTGCGTTGGCGTTCATCGGGGCGATAACCGATCCCGCAAGGATCGCGGGGGCCAACAGAGAGAGAGCCAACTTCTTGCTGAAAGCAACTCTTGCTCTAGAACTCATCTTTACTCCTCCTTGTCCCGAGCAGCAGGACATAACCTCCAACATTAGACACCACTTTACAGTTTACAGCGCGAACCTATGTATGATTAAACGGCTCTCGGAGCTATGCCGACTTTCTCCGGTCTCCTCGCCTCCCTTCACCCCCCCCTCAATAGCGTAGCAACTTTTATAATCGACGAGGCTTTCAACTCCAAAAACTAGAATTGCGTCATGGATACCATGCCTCCTTTTCGTTTGTCAAGGGTTTTCTTCAATTCTCTAGTTGCTCCGTCACATCTTCGAAGAGAGGAATACAGAAGGAATATGGTGAGTTGATTTTTGATGGCCCAGCCGCTACAGTAGATCCCAAGGACCCACTCAATGAAGATCTGCCTGATCGGCCCTTTGCACCCCCTACGAGGGGGAATCGCCCACTACAATGCGCAACTCGGTGCGGAACTGATGAAGCGTCACGAGATTGCCGTGATCTCGTTCTCGCGCCAGTATCCGACGTGGCTGTTTCCGGGGCGGACGCAGTTCGACCACGGCTCTCCGCCTCCTGGGCTCACAGCGGAACCGCTCCTCGACTCAATCAACCCGCTGAGCTGGTTTCGCGCCGGCCGCCGGATCGCCGAGATCGCTCCCGACTTGGTTATCGTTCACTGGTGGAACCCTTTCTTCGGTCCATGCCTCGGGACGACAGTGCGCCTGGCCAGAAGGCGATCTCGCGCCAGCGTCATCTTCATCTGTCACAATGTTGTGCCACACGAACCCTTTCCCTTGGCGCGCGGGCTGACTCGATTTGCACTGGCCCGTGGCGATGCGTGGCTCGTTCACTCCGAGACCGACCGACAAGACCTGGAGTCGCTCAACCTGCGAGGCCACACTGTTCTGGTCCCCCAACCTCCGGGACAAGGGTTCGGGAAGCCGATCGACAAGGAGACGGCGAAGAGTCGTCTTGGCCTGTCCGGGAACACCCTTCTCTTCTTCGGCCTGATCCGTCGCTACAAGGGGCTTCCAGGATTGCTCGAAGCGATGCCCCTCGTGCTCCAACAGGTGAACTGTACCCTTCTCGTGGTCGGAGAGTTCTACGAAGGGAAGGATCATTGCATGAAGCTCATCAGCGACTTGGGCCTCGCGTCGAACGTCCGGGTCGTCGATCGCTTCGTTCCGGATGATGAGGTCAGCCTCTACTTTTCCGCCGCCGACCTGGTCGTCCTGCCTTACGAATCGGCCACGCAAAGCGCTATCGTCCCGATCGCCTATGCCTTCGAGCGGCCTGTGGTGGCCACTCGCGTGGGCGGGCTGCCGGAAGCGGTCCGGGACGGGGAGACCGGCCTCCTGGTCGAGCCGCGCAACCCAGCCGCGCTGGCAGCAGCGATCATCCGCTTCTACAAGGAAGACATGGGGAGCATATTTCGCCGGCACATCCTGAGACAGCGGCGCTTTTCCTGGGGGGCGCTGGCCACCACGCTGGAGGCCGCGGCGATCAACCGCACTTCACAGTGAGGCGCGCGAGCGAATCGCAGGGAACGTCCCGTTCCCCACGCCCGATATCCAGCCGTGCGACCCCCTGCGGCGTACACAAGAAATGTGTTGACGTCATTCCCGTAACAGTGAATAGCATGCAGGGCATCTGCGCGTAAACGTCACTTTCTGGAAAGGAGCGGTCGTCATATTCGCATCCAGAGAAGTTACGACGGGTAATTTTTTCGCCCGAGCGATGTAGTTCCTTCCCGTTCTTCGGCGCATCAGCCGATCCCTCAGTCCTGTTGAGTCCAGCCTTACTCTCAAAACTCGTTGATACGACAGCGTCCGTGACTATCCCCAGTCGGACGACTGGTCCTCCGACATCCCTGGTACAGCAATTGCTGAGACTTCCACTGACGCACATCACACGACACCTCAGAATGAAGAGCAACAACTCTATTTCGCTGGAACGTCACTTTCTGGAAGGGAGCGGTCGTCATGTTCGCACAGAGGAAGTCACGACGTCTGGTCGCTCTTCAAATGAGCGGGGCGAGCCCTGCCCTTCCGGCAGAACAGACATCTATTGTCACCTCTGTGACATTTTTTTACCTCAAGTCTGCCCGCCTTTCCTTGAGGAGGCATCAGGTCTTCCAGTATGTCTGCTAACTCGTTGACAACACAGGGCGCAATAAGGAGTTCGTCAAATGTGTCTTCGATCACTTGCTGGCACGAATATCGCATCACATCAGGGGCATCGAAGGTTCCTTTCCGATAAAGGCAAACTAGTCGTGAGGCTGGGACGCAAAGCTGCGGATCCCAAATGGGTTGGGACAGCCGGGCTACCGAAGAAAGGAAGAGCGACGCCCGCTCTTTCACGGAAAGCAATCTTCCTGAGAGGAGCGGGTGTCATGTTTTCAGCCCAGTCGAAATCCTGCCTCGCTGTTCTTCCCCTGCTGCTGCTCCGGATCGCTTTCACCCTAGCCCTCGCGCTTGTCTTCACTGGAGTCGTTGGCGGTTACGCCGAGGCTGCGAGAAGGTTGCCAGACCTGACGATTTCCAAGGTCAGCGCCCCGTCGTCAGCCTCCTCAGGCGCGACAATTAGCACCTCCACTACTGTCAAGAATCGGCGTAAGGCAACCGCCTCGGCTTCCAGCGTCTCGTACTATCTTTCGAAGAGCGCTTCGAGCATCTCTGGGGCAGCGCATTTGGGAGATGGGAATGTCGACTTCCTCGAAGCAGGCGAAGGTATAACCTTGGTTACCTCACTCGACATTCCCCCATCGACTCCCACCGGAACATTCTATCTCGTTGGGGTCGCCGATTCAGCTAACGTCGTTCGGGAGAGCAACGAACGCAATAATATCGCCTCTTCTGGAGCAATCTCCGTTAAGGACTCGACCCCGCCCACGATCAGCGATGTGACAACCTCGGGTGTCACTGCCGGCAATGCCACCATCACCTGGACGACGAATAAGGCGAGCACCTCGCAGGTAGACCATGGAACCACCGCTGCTTACGGTAGCTCTACGTCGCCCGGGAGTTCCCTTGTGACGAGCCACGCCGTAACACTGAGCGAGTTGACTGCAGGCAAGGTGTATCATTTCCAAGTACGGTCCAAAGATGCCGCCGGGAATGTGGCGCTATCAACTGACTCTACATTCACAACTCCAGCTCCAACTCCAGCTCCAGTTCCAACTCCAACCGCGGGAAACACCTACTACGTCGCCACCACCGGCAGCGACACCAACCCCGGCACCGAGACCCAGCCCTTCCGCACACTCGCACGGGGGGTCAGCGTCCTCGCCCCGGGGGATACGCTCTACGTCAAGAGCGGCACGTACGCCGAGTCTCTCGAAGATAACATTCCCGGCGGCTCCTCCTGGTCCGCTCCCGTCACTGTAGCCGCCTACCCGGGGCATACCGTGACGCTCAAGCCCAATCCTGGGGCAGAATTTGTACTCCACTTCCAAGGCCCGCAGCAGTACATCGTCATTGATGGGCTGATTATCGACGCGATCAATACCACCTACGACGCGGTGAAGATTACAGGAGGGGGAGAAGCGTCAGGCCCCGCTCACCACATTCGCCTTATTCGGAGCGAGGTGAAGAACTCTCCGGGGCAGGGCGTGCAGACCTCGTGGTTTGCGGACTTTAACGAGTTTATCAATTCTAACTTCCACGATAATGGCCTCAAGACTGACGATCCCGGGCATACCCACGCATTCTATATCTCCACGAGTAACAACCTCATAGAGGGATCGGTAATCTCCAATAATAATACTGGCTATGGCGTGCATATCTACGAAGAAGAGGGTGGACGACGGGCAAACAACAATATCGTTCGGAACAACAGAATCTTCGCCAATGGATATGCCACAGGCGGTGCGGGCATCATCATGGGCTCTGGGGATGGGAATACCGCCTACAACAATCTTATTTATGGTAATGCGCAGGGGATCAAAGTCGCGTATTTCAATCCCCTCAATACCACTGTCTACAACAACACCATCTACAACAACACCGGCTATGGCATCGAGGTGGAGAGCGACAGTAAAAACGTTGTTGTGAGGAATAACATCTTCTATGCGAATGGTGGGCCTGAAATCCAAGACTATGGGGTTGGCTCGGTGACCGACCACAACCTCGTAGGGACCGACCCGAAGTTTGTCAATGCCGCGGCGGGCGATTTCCGTGTGCAATCCGGCAGTCCGGCGATTGATGCAGGTATTACCGTCAGCGGAGTGACTACGGACATCTTTGGCACCCCACGACCGCAAGGGCCAGCCTACGATCTCGGTGCTGTTGAGCGGGTCCCGTGATCGCGCCGCCTCTCCGTCGGAGCACCGGTGATCAGAGGTAGCATAATAGCGCCTTGATCTCGCACCACCGACGTGTTAGAGTGCCGTCTGAACTGCACAAGTCACCCTACAAACGCCGTAAATTGGTCTGGTCTATGTGTAGGTGCCTTCGGGACATTGGTCTAGTCGGGATCTCACTTGCTATCGCGGGGGTCCTTTGGGGGTACTCAGTTGACCATCAGCCCAGGCCAAAGACCGGCGCCTCACTACCACCCGCACCATGGTCCACCTACAGCCCAGGACTTACCTACTACGTCGCCACCACCGGCAGCGACACCAACCCCGGCACCGAGACCCAGCCCTTCCGCACACTCGCACGGGGGGTCAGCGTCCTCGCCCCGGGGGATACGCTCTACGTCAAGAGCGGCACGTACGCCGAGTCTCTCGAAGATAACATTCCCGGCGGCTCCTCCTGGTCCGCTCCCGTCACTGTAGCCGCCTACCCGGGGCATACCGTGACGCTCAAGCCCAATCCTGGGGCAGAATTTGTACTCCACTTCCAAGGCCCGCAGCAGTACATCGTCATTGATGGGCTGATTATCGACGCGATCAATACCACCTACGACGCGGTGAAGATTACAGGAGGGGGAGAAGCGTCAGGCCCCGCTCACCACATTCGCCTTATTCGGAGCGAGGTGAAGAACTCTCCGGGGCAGGGCGTGCAGACCTCGTGGTTTGCGGACTTTAACGAGTTTATCAATTCTAACTTCCACGATAATGGCCTCAAGACTGACGATCCCGGGCATACCCACGCATTCTATATCTCCACGAGTAACAACCTCATAGAGGGATCGGTAATCTCCAATAATAATACTGGCTATGGCGTGCATATCTACGAAGAAGAGGGTGGACGACGGGCAAACAACAATATCGTTCGGAACAACAGAATCTTCGCCAATGGATATGCCACAGGCGGTGCGGGCATCATCATGGGCTCTGGGGATGGGAATACCGCCTACAACAATCTTATTTATGGTAATGCGCAGGGGATCAAAGTCGCGTATTTCAATCCCCTCAATACCACTGTCTACAACAACACCATCTACAACAACACCGGCTATGGCATCGAGGTGGAGAGCGACAGTAAAAACGTTGTTGTGAGGAATAACATCTTCTATGCGAATGGTGGGCCTGAAATCCAAGACTATGGGGTTGGCTCGGTGACCGACCACAACCTCGTAGGGACCGACCCGAAGTTTGTCAATGCCGCGGCGGGCGATTTCCGTGTGCAATCCGGCAGTCCGGCGATTGATGCAGGTATTACCGTCAGCGTTGCCGTCGTCACGAGAGACTATGCTGGAACGCGCCGACCGCAGGGTGTAGCCTACGACATTGGGGCATTTGAATTCGGCGATCCTTCGCCCTGAACCTAGAGTGGCCCATCGTGAAGGCCACGCATTTTTAGTTCGTCAAGCCACTGTTGGACGATGACCGGCCACCCATACTCACGCTCGATCAATGCGCGTCCGGCACGCCCCATTTCGTCGCGCAAGCTGGGATTACTTGCCAACTTTGAGATGGCATTTGCCAACAGTTCAGGCATTTCGGGTTCGACGACTACACCGCAGCGGTGCTCAAGGATTAAATCAGCCGCTTCTCCGATCCCTGCATAAATAGTAGGCACACTACAACTCATGGATGGGAACACTTTTGATAGTCGCATACTTTTGGCGACTTCCATCTTACGTAACGTTGCCACCGAAGCATAAGCAATCGAGTAGAGACGCGCCATTTCTTCGTAGGGCGATTCACCAAAAACGACGTTCTGAAGCCCTATTTCATACACAAGTTGGATTAAGCGCGAACGTTCAGGCCCATCTCCGATGAGCAAAAAAGCAATTTCATCGTGATCCCGCAGGAGAGCCGCAGCGTGAATGAGCGTATCAAGGCCATGGTAGTAAGCGTGTGTCCCCACATAAAGGAACACTTTTTTGCCATGCAGTTTCCAGCGATCGAGTAATTCCAGGTCTGGCGGCTGGAGAATAAGGAAATCAACATCAGCGCCATTCGGTAGAAACGAGACTTGTGAGCGGGGCAAACCTCGATTCACAAAATACTCAATGAATTGATGGGTGACTGTTGATACTGACAGTGAGTCTTGAATAATGAGTTGTTCCAATTTTAGCGCCGCATTAAGAAAATGGCGATTATTCATGAACCCAAGTTGACGAGCAACATCAATTTGCAGATCAGGCACGTTAAATATATAAGGAACACCTCGTAGCCGTTTTAAAAGGATACCCACCACACCCAGCGAGAGCGGTTGCCCTTCAATAAATAGCACATGGGGTTTTGGGCCAAATAGGGCTGCCGGTAGCGCCGTAATAGTGAAACTCAGATAATTCGCCAGACGACTGAAAGCCGATTTGCCGGTTGCAGCATAAATCCAGCGGCGGCGTACTATCAAGCCATCAATCGTTTCCTCGTACTTCCATCGTCCTTTATATTTGGGGAAGATTTTGCCCGCTGGATAATTAGGCATCGCCGTGAGAATTTCAACACCAAATCCGCGATTTTTTAGTTCACGAGCTAGTGACCGCAGACGAATTTGCGGTGCACCAATTTCTGGCGCGTAGTACTGCGACAAAATAAGCCATTGGAGTGTATTTTTTACCATGATAGACCTTGATACCGTTCAAGTGCGGGTAGTTTGCCCGAATCATCCAGGCGAACCAGATCGATGACAGTACAATGGGGCGGCACGAGATGCAGCGCCTCAACAAATTCTGCTCGCTTCTGGCTTACTAACACCACATCCGCATGAGCGATAGCATTCTCCACGTCAGCACACATAATTCGTTGTATCTGCGGAAGTTGACGCTCCAGATAGGCGACATTACTGCCCAGCATCCGTTCGAGTTTCACATCAGGGTCGTAGACCATCACGTTGATGTCGTCATGCCATAACGCTCGAATTAAATTAATCACCGGGCTTTCACGCAGGTCATCCGTACCTGGCTTGAAACTTAGTCCGAGAACGCCCACGTGTTTTGCGCCGAGAGCATGGATTTTAATACGCGCTGCCTCTACTTGCAAATAGTTACTCGGCAAAACTGCCTCTAAAATAGGGAGTTCGACCTGCAAACGCCGGGCATTGGTCGTTAAAGAGCGCAGGTCTTTGGGCAAACATGATCCGCCGAATGCAAAGCCAGGCTTCAGATAAGCTGGGGAGATATTCAGCTTGGTGTCAGCACAGACCATTTTCATCACTATATGGCTATCGATGCCAAGCGCATCACACACACGGCCAACTTCATTGGCGAAGCCGATCTTCAGTGCGTGGAAGGCATTATTGACCATCTTTAACATCGCCCCTTCGTCAAGGGAAACATGATGGATCGGCGCTTCTATGCCCTGATACAGTTCTTCCATTGAATTGCCGGAACGTTCGTCTAACTGGCCGATAACCGTGTATGGGGGTGAGAAAAAGTCGCTAATAGCCGTGGTTTCTCGCAAGAACTCTGGATTTACCACAACACCAAAATCACGACCTTTTACTTTTCCTGAGTGAGACTCTAAGGTAGCAATGAGTTCCTGGTGTATAAGATTGGGAAACAGGGTGCTGCGAAGGGCAACGACGTGATAGCATTCCGCTTTACGTAAACCCTCTCCGATTGTGGCCGCGACCTTGTGGATATATTCCAGGTTTGTGCTTCCATCGGCGGCGCTAGGCGTGCCAACGCAAATGAGCGATATAGCCGCCGAATGAATATATGGTAGGCCGTCCGTATCAGCCCTGAACTTTCCCTCATCCACGACCTGTTTTACAAGGGCTTCAAGTCCAGGTTCAATGATGGCGGATTTTCCTGCGTTGATTGCGTCAACCTTGGTTTGGTTAGGCTCAATTCCAATTACTTGGTGCCCCAACTTCGCAAAACAAGCCGCTGTAACTGTCCCGACATACCCCAATCCCCAAACGATTAAACGCATGAGCACTCCTTGGATTTATCCTGTTGCTTGTGTGGAGAGTAGACCCATGTGACTGGCCTACAACCACGAGCGGCCGCACAGCGCCCTGCGGGCTCTATCGGACCCCGGTAGAGTTCGCGACAGAGCAGGCCTGCCGCAGGCATGGCATGGTCGCCTCTGCGTCCGATGGCGCGATAGCGTTCCGCTACTCCGGACAACACACCGAACGGCTCCATGAGCTGGCTACCGCACCCCTCGAGGTCTACCGCATGGAAGCGCGACTCCACCACCCCAGATCAGCCCCTCTATCTCCACCTTACAACCCCTATTTATGTCTTGACATTGGGGTCCGCCTCATCTAATAAACCAAACTTATTTAATAAATCTGCCGCTTCTTTGATAACATCAAACTTAAGATCAGATTTCTCAGAAATATCCAGCAATGTATTTTCTCCGTCAGATAAATTCAATACCCAAAGTAATGCTTGTTGTTTTTCTTGTCTAGTTTGATCCCCCCCTAATACCTGATATAGCCCTCTTTTACTTAATTGCGGTTCACATCTCGGATTCATATTTACAAATTTTCTATTGTTTTCTATTACATTCAATATTGATAAAAACATCGAAAATGATTCGGCAAGATATTCAGGACGAACAAATTCCAGATTATCCGCTGAAGTGTGGTATTCTGCATACTTACTATATTGGGTTCTCATTAAACATCCCATTGGAAGATTAAATCCAGGAGAACAAAATTGACGTTCATCGTAGCCATATGGACTGAAATCGGTAATCTCATAGTTATTCCCAAAATGATTCATAACGTTTTCCACTGACCGATCTATCTCTGCATCCCCTGTCCGACTTTTCTTATAAGTAAAGCCCCCGGAATCTCCGAGACCCGCTACCACCAAGCCGTGTTTAATCTGTGAAATATTATTTTCGTTCAATGAAAGCCAAGCGATGGAACCAATGGTGCCGGGAATAAATAAAAACCTGTACGAGTATCTTAAAGAAATATTTCTAAGATGCCTGGCAAGAAAGGTATTCAGGACAATTCCTGAAAGATTATCATTGCAGAGGGATGGATGGCAGACATGACAGGAAATCAGAAACTCATCAGAGGTTTTCCCCTTGAGATAGAGCTCACCATAGGACAGGCTTCCATCCTTAAGAGATGAATCGATAACAACTTCATATACTTCATCCTTCAACTCGAGAAATTGTTTATGACTGATGCAAAAGCCCCAATTCTCCTGATAGTATGATGTTCTATAAGGAATCCAGTCAGGGTACTCCGGAATAGTAAAGAGATGTTCCTTCAATTCTTTTAACGTGACTTTCTTGCTAACGGGTATGCTGTAATTCAGTACATGAAGATTTGATTTCTTAAAGTCGACAATTTTTTCACCCTTGGAGTTCCTTACGTATGCATCCTTAATATTCCATTCCTTTGGAACGGTCCAATCGAATACTTTAGTGCCCGAAGGAACTTCATGAACTGTTACAGGTATATATTTCCTGATAATTTCTAAGGTTTGTCGGACACCTTCACCAGTTATGCTTCTGCAGATAGGGTATAATTCTTCCATAAGTTGGTACATCTCGTCACCGACTTCTTTAAGTGTAATGGATGTTGTAAGCACAGAAGTATTCATATCTTAGTTCTTTTTTACTTTTCAGGAGAAAAAAGAGGATAATTTCTATCTCTGACTGATATTATTGCCGCCTCAATAGGCCATATAATACCAATGGCTTGATCATCCCACCTTATACCTCTTGCATGTTCAGGAGAATGAAATTCGGACATCTGATAAAAAACTTCTGTATTATCTATGAGTGTTATAAAACCGTGAGCAAAGCCTTCAGGAACATAGATCATGTTCCTGTTCTCTTCCGTCAGTACGAAAGAGAGCCACTTTGTGAATGTTTCTGAATCTGGTCGTAGGTCTATTATTACATCGAATATCTCTCCTGCAGTGCACCTGACCACTTTCGCTTCGCCATAAGGAGAAACCTGATAGTGCATACCCCTTAAGGTTCCCTTTTTATTATTGAAAGAAATATTGCATTGGACGAGTAAGGAACTCAGACCGTGATCTTTAAATTCCCTTTGACACCAGGTTCTTGCAAAAAAACCCCGATCATCTCCTATTCTATCGGGTTCTATAATAAATGCACCTTTAAGTTTCGTTTCCGTAAATACCATTAATCACTACTGTCCCAACGTCATAGCAATAAATTCAATCGATTATCGTCATCAAGAGTTTCATCTTCGTAATCAGTTAAGCACTGTTATTTGTAAAACACGGATCTTGTCGTTGAGTTCTTCGACAAAGCCTAAGTAGCTAAATAGATTCACACGTTTTCACCTACTCTTTGCCATTCCATTTGTTTTATATTATACCTTTTCACCACTCTTGCTGGTGCACCGACTGCAACACAATAATCTGGTATATCTTTCGTTACCACTGAGTTGGCTCCAATCACACAGTGCTTGCCAACCTGAGCACCGATTATACATGCATTATGACCAATCCAGGAGTTGTCACCTATGCAGACTTTACCCTTAAATACAAGAGGTTGATCAAATATTGGAAGCGTGATATCCTCATATCCGTGAATGTTATCTGATATAAATACGTGTTCCGCTATTGATACTTTTTTCCCTATATGAACATGTCGCAAACATGCAATCACTGAAAAACGTCCAATTCTTGCTCCGTCTTCTATAACTAAACGTGGTGGAATATTATCTCTTTTAAGTGCCTCAAGCCGTACTTTATAAGCAATAAGAATTTGATCTCCAATTTCAATGCATTCAGGGTTTGTTATCTGTGCCGGATATATTATTCTTGACTTGTTGCCAAATTTTTTGAAATTAGAACTAAAAATTATTTTCCATGCGTAGCCATGGAGTCTGATGTAAGTACCTATTAACCGCTGATAGTTAAACACTTGCTCGCCTGCAAGATTTTTTGATCGTCAGGATTACTGTCCGCATTGGGAATACGATGATGGAAAAAGGGTCCGGCATTCGTCCAATGTCTTTTGATCGGATAGACCACCTCGCGGACCAGTTCCAGGTGAGAGTAGGTCACCCACCAAAACCAACACTTCCAATACCTCACCCGCGAGGCCGTTGCCTGATCCCACAGCTTCCGCAGGCTTTCCTTCAAGGCCAACGCCCGCCCGACCTTGAATTCAACTAACAATCGTATTAACTCACCATTTTTCGTAGCATCCTACTTATTATTTTCTTTAGAAAATGACTTCGGCTAGCTGCTTCCGCAATGATTATTGCCCTTAAAGGCTTAAAGGAAAAACCTACCTCTTTCATCATTATTTTTCTGGCTGTTGAAATTGTTGCCCGGTCATCTCCTAATATACATTTCATAATTACAGCAGACGATATTACGTTCTTTACGTAAAGTTTATATGCGTTTTTGATTCTTTGTTTAATATCCTCTGATAAGCCATCATCATTGCACCATCTCTCTAATATTTTTTTCCGTGTGGTTACGATTTCCTCAAGATCACGTTTGCTAGTCCAATTGTCATCATGATACAAAAATAGTACACAATGATTCTTTGATATGCAAAAAATGTGATTTCGCGCTATCCTCATCATATAGTCTTGGTCAACGGCTCCATTGAAGGAAGGGTCAAATACCCCGATACTATCCCGCACGTCCCTTCTAAACAGAACGCCGTCTATAGAGGCTGGCAAATCCCTCTCTATAATGTTTAATAAACCATCCGGGGGAAATACTAATCCGGCATCCCATTCATTCGTATAATCACTTTTACCGCTTTTTTCGTGAATACCTACTGTTTGGCCGGCATATAAAACAGCTTCCGGATGCTGATTCAATGAATAAATAGCGTCTTCAAAAAATTTTGGCAACAGCGTGTTATCATCTGAGAGTAAAGAAAAAAAGGGCGATGTCACTTTCTTCATGCCGTAGTTGAAATTGGCGATGCCTCCTATATTTTCAGAATGGCAATGATATTTCACGCGTGGGTCTTCGCGCGCAATCTCTGCAACAATATCAGGGGTTTCATCCCCGGAAGCATTATCGTATACGCATACTTGAAAATGGGGGTATGTCTGATTCAGTACACTGATGATTGCTTTTCGTAATAGTTTCGGACGCCGGTATGTTGGCATGATCGTCGTAATCATGGGTTCCCCGGGTATAGAATTCATTTATGCAGGCTCCACATTTTGTTCCCTAAGCTTTTAGATGTGATTAATAATTGGTCTCTCAGTTCTTGACCTATCATTTTATAGCTGGCGGCAAGAAAAATAATTGTTGCTATGAGATAAGCTACAGTTAAGGAAAGTAACGAATAGTTATCAATAAGATATAAAGAGAACCATGCTACGCCATATACGGAGACTATCAAGGAAAGAACTTTCAGCATCTGAAAATACCATTCTCGCACCGGAATTTTAATACATTCCTTATATATTCTAGGAATTGCATATAACGCATTAAATACATTATATAAGATCCAGGACAATGCCGCGCCTGTCATGCCAAAGTAATATATCAGAGAAATTGATGTGGGTGTCACGGTAAGCACCGCCAGTAAATTTGTTTTGACTGCAATCTCTGGTTTTCCCGAAGCAACTGCGAAGGTATGCTGAATCCTTATCGCACCGCGAATGTAAAACCCCAGACATAGCAGTGTGGTTGGAACAAGCAAAAGCTTGGCTGCTTCACGATTCAGCATAAATGAGTACAATGGTAGCAATGCAAAAGGAATTAATGCAAAAATAGGTCCTGTTGAAAAACAGAGCAACTCGTGCAATTTCCGGTATTGCGTCAACAAAACTTTCCTGTCACCTGACCGATAGAGCGCTGCAAAAGAAGGATAGGCAGCTACAGAAATAGCATCCGCAATTAGTTCTCCCTTCGAGACGTTTCCATAAGCAAAGGTGTAATACCCAAACACTCCAATAGGCATGAACTTACTTAAAATAACCTTGTCAATCTGTGAAATGATTCCCCCTAAGATGGTTTGCAGCGTCATAACTAATGCAAATTTTCTGTTTCTTTTGATAACACTTGAAGAATATCCAGGGACAAGCGCCTTTAAAGGGAAAAACCGACGTAAAACTATCAAATATAAAAATATCGATAACCCATAACAAGCCGAAATCCAATAAACAACCGGTAATAAGCCCCCTCCCATGATTAGCGTCAATATTATGCCAAATTGCCTCAAGATACCTATAGCTACGTCGATAAAGTTATTAAATTCCATTCGTTGCAATCCTGTAAATATGCTAGTGTAGAAAGATTGTTGAAAGGCAAAAAGGGAAGCAATTCCTAAAAGACGCAAGATATATACCGCTGTTCCCGAATCCATTTCGTTGAGATTTATCCACTTTTGCACCAAGATAGGTGACAGGGCGTAAACAGCTAATCCTGAGAAAAAAAAAGCTCCCCAATAAAAAAGGGAAGCAGTACGTATCAAATCATGAACATAATCAGGTTCGTTATTAATGTGTGCTGAAACTTCCCGCACCGTTGTAGAACAGATGCCCATGTCAAGAACACGGCAGAGAAGAGTATTCAGTGTAACAGTAAAGTAGATAATACCAAGTGCATCTGCCCCCAAACGTCCGAATATGTACTTGACGGAAACAAAACCTAAAAGAATAATCAGTATTTGACCGCACAGGCTGTAAGTGATATTTTTTGTGAGCCTTGATATAATCACGTAGATTTTATGGTTCTTCCGAGTTTAGCGTGGGTAAAGATCTAATCCCCCGCAGTGAAAGAAGATAGATTCTGGAGTTCACCATGCCTTTACGTTAGGAATCACCACAAGAAATTTTCCTCCCCACTCCCTAATGAATGACATCTGGTCCGAGATCTCTTCCTTGAGATTCCATGGCAGAATAAATACGTATTCAGGTTTTGATTCCTTGATTTTATCGGGATGATAAATAGGAATACGGGAGCCAGGTAAATAATGCCCTTGCTTGTAAGGGCTTCTATCAACGGTAAATTCAATAAAATCTGTTCCGATTCCACAATAGTTTAAAAGTGTATTCCCTTTCGCTGGTGCACCGTAAGCAGCAATGGATTTACCCCGCCTTTTGGCCTCAATTAAAAAATAGAGAGTATTTCGTTTGATTTCTTTGACTTTTTCTTTAAAAGACACATAATGTTCTAACGAATTTAGTCCTGCTACTTGTTCTCTTGTGGTGATATCCCTCGCCCTTTCACTAACAGTCTTTAACTCATTATCAGAATGACACGCAAAAACCCTTAATGAACCTCCATGAGTAGACAATTCTTCCACGTCAAAGATTTTTAATCCATGTGAATTAAAAATCTTTTTAACCGTCAGTAAGGAAAAATATGAGAAGTGCTCGTGATAGATCGTATCGAATTGGTTATTTTCGATTAATCGCATAAGATGAGGAACTTCTACGGTAATAATGCCGGTATCTCTTAAAAGGACTTTCATGCCTTTTACAAAGTCATTGATGTCCGGAACATGAGCCAAGACATTATTCCCGATCAAAAGGTCTGCCAGTTTACCTTCGGACACCAATGCCATTGCTGTTTGAACACCAAAAAATTTGGTTATCGTGGGAATCCCACTTTCAAGAGCTACTTTTGCTACATTTTGCGCAGGTTCTATACCTAACACAGGTATCCCTTTTTCTTTAAAATATTTAAGGAGATAGCCGTCGTTACTGGCAATTTCGATAACCTGACTTTTTGTGCCAAAGCCAAAACGTTTTACCATCATCTCGGAGTAGCTTTTCACATGCTCGAGCCACGATTCCGAGTATGAGGAAAAATACGCATAATCGCTGAATATTTCTTCCGGAGACTGAATTTCCGGCAACTGAACCAGAAAACATGATTCGCAAACATAAGCATGGAGTGGGAAAAAGGGCTCCATGCGGTGTAACTCCTCTGGCTTAATATATGAATTCGCTAAGGGCGACACGCCAAGATCTACAAATGATGTCTTCAAAGAGGTATTACAAAATCTGCATCTCAAATGATTCATGGGTTCATTCTTTGTATTTATAGATCTTCAAACCGCTTGATCTCAGCTTCACTGAAATGCCTCATATTGCTGTTCTGCTGATGATTCAGGTACCAATCAACGATCCATTCCAACGCTGTATGTAGCCGGAGCTTCGGTGACCACCCCAGCAATCTTCGAGCCTTTGTGCTATCGAGCGTTAGATAGTTCGACTCATGGGGATGGGCGCCTTCATCCAATTTCCATTTGGTACCGTTTCCCCACATTTTGAGGATTCTTTCAACAATCCATAAAACAGGTTTAGCTTCATCGTCATTCGGGCCGAAATTCCAAGCCCCGACATGCGAAGGACCAGATTCCCAAAGCTTTTTTGCCAGAATCAAATACCCATTCAGAGGTTCCAAAACATGCTGCCATGGGCGCATCGAATTCGGGTTGCGGATAACGACGGGCTGACTTTCCTTTACCGCACTCATAATGTCAGGGATCAGACGGTCTTTAGCCCAGTCACCGCCACCTATGACATTGCCCGCTCTCACACTTGCTACAGCCACACCATGAGAGCCATAATCTTCTTTTGAGAAATAAGAATTGATGTAAGACGACGTAATCAACTCAGCACATCCTTTGCTACTTGAATACGGATCTTGTCCACCCATAGGGTCATTTTCTCTATATCCCCATAGCCACTCGTTATTTTTATAACATTTATCACTTGTAACGATAATTACGACACGCACATTTTCTGAAAATCGGATGGCCTCTAACACATTAACAGTGCCCATAACGTTTGTGGAATAGGTTTCTACTGGATTGGCATATGAATAACGAACGAGGGATTGGGCCGCCATGTGGATTATAATTTCAGGGCGACGATCTGATATGCCCATTTTTAAATGTTCCAGATCTCTAACATCCCCTGTAATGGAATACATGTTAGCTGCAACATTTGCTACTTCAAACAAACTTGGTTTTGTGGGAGATGGCAAAGAAAATCCACTCACATTGGCACCAAGGTGTTGCAACCATAATGACAACCAACTTCCCTTAAACCCTGTGTGACCCGTAATAAGTACTTTTTTGCCGTTCCAAAACTGCTTATCCATAATTACCAAACCTTCCAGGGCGCCGCACCGGAGTTCCACGATTCCTCTAATAGATTTTTTTCCTTTAGCGTATCCATACATGACCAAAAACCATAATGCTTATATCCCATCAATTGACCATCAATTGCAAGTTTCTCTACAGGACTTCGCTCCCAAATAGTATCATCTCCTTCAATATAATCAATTGCGTTCCGGTTTAACACAAAAAACCCACCGTTAATCCATCCTTCTGCCGACTGAGACTTCTCATAAAATTCAATGACTTGATCACCTTTAAAACCAATTCTGCCAAAGCGTGCCGGCGCATGAACTGTTGTAACTGTAGCAATTTTACCGTGCGATTTATGAAATTCTAACAGCTCGTTAATGTTTATATTGGCTACCCCATCACCATACGTAAATATAAAAGTTTCATCTTCGACAAGCCATTTTTTCAGACGTTTAAGACGTCCACCTGTTTGAGTACGTAGACCCGTATCTACAAGGTGAATTTTCCAGTTTAGTTGGTTTGTATTATCATTATTATGAATAATATTTTCCCCTGTAGATAAATCTATGCTTATATCATTATTGACGGCATAAAAATTTAAAAAGTACTCTTTTATATATTCTCCCTTGTAACCCAAGGCAATGATAAATTCATTTATCCCGTACGCACTGTAGATATTCATAATATGCCACAGGATAGGCTTGCCACCAATTTCGACCATAGGTTTAGGATATCTAACAGTTTCTTCAGAAAAACGCGTGCCAAAACCTCCGGCAAGGATAACTACTTTCATAACGAAATCTCCCTTCTCAAAAGATTAAAAAGTGCCGGTAGTTTTATCAGTCATTGCTAACCGCAGGCGACGATGGAGAAAACATCGCGCTTGAGGGATGGCAAGAGCACACCTTACCCCACGCTGGAAGCCAACGCATATCGAAGATCCCAGATCTGCCACAATATAGGCGAAAACAAGCACGCACAACGCCCACCCACCGTCTGCTGTCCAGGGCGCGAGAGCCCCACTTACGAGTAGACCCAGGACAAACACCGTAGGGATTACCTGTCGAACGGTCAGGACATCTCCTACTTTTCTAGCGACGAGCGGCTTGAAGTAACCATATTGATAGTACATGCGCCATAGCTTAGGTAGCGATTCTCGGGCATGATAATAGGAGACAATTTCCGGCATGAGCAAAAATCCGGCCGCCTTGCCGAATAAAATGACAATAGAGACTGTAGGAAGATCACTCACAAAACAATATCCTGCATTGCTGGACGCTCGACGAGACCATCTATCCAATCCCGCCGCCAGGGGCTTCCATAAGTGCTACGAGCCGCTCAGCCGTCGTCCGAATGTTGAAATCGGCTGAAACCCTGGCGAACCCAGCTTCAATCAAGGTCGCTCGATAGTCCGAGTCCTCCATAACTCGCTGGATGGCGTCGGCCAGCGCCTTCGTATCGGCCGGCTTTACAAGGACTCCGGCGCCGTCTCCGAGTAACTCAGGAATGCCCCCGCTTTCCGTAGAGATCGCTGGTACCCCATGCGCCATGGCCTCCATCAACGCGACGGGGATCCCTTCGTGCTCGCCGGACGAGGTTTCAATGCTGGGGTGAACCACAATATCGATTTCGCGTTTCTGGAACATGCACATCACTTCATCATGCGGAAGGCGGCCGCGCAACCGCACGTATTCCCGCAGACCCAAGTCGCGCACCAGAGCCTCCAGATTGCCCCGGAGGGGTCCGCCCCCGATGATATGGCACACGAACCGGCATCCGCGCTCGCGAAGCAGCCTGCAGGCCTCAATCAGGTAGCGATGTCCTTTCACCTCCAGAAGGTTTGCGATGCACCCGATGGAAAACTGCCTGGTAGCTTTGACGCAGGGGATCGCCACGTCCTCAGGCAGCGCCGTACCCATGTGGATAGTGAAAAGGGTCGGACACGCCTGTGCCCCGATAATGTCGAGAATCTCATTTCGACCGTGAAGCGAGATGACCCGGGCAAAGCGCGCCGCCCGGACTTTAGTCCTTAGAAGATTATTCTCGACGATATCCCAGCGATGGGCCGTGAAGCTCCACGGCACTCCTGTAAGCCGAGAGACCACAAGCGCCATGGTTGCCGGAACCGATGCCCAGTGAGCGTGGATATGATGCGCCCCGAACCGCCGAACAAGCCGCGCGACGTAGACAGCCTTAGGAAATACCACGAGGTTCTTCATCAACACCGACAACCTGCTGCTGCCCTTGATTACTTCCACTAGCGCCCGCACAACACGTCCTGGTGATCGAAAAAACGCAGCGGTCGCGTAGATCAGAATCGACGGGCTCACTACCGGCAGCCGAATCGCATGCTGGCCTACCCGTTGAGCGAACTCGCCATGAAAAAGTGCAGAGTCTGGCCGGACCGGAATCACAAGGGTGGCCTCGACCAGATGCCGAAGCTCGGCGATCTCCGTCAACACAAACGACTCACTTTCGCTCCACGGCGCCTGGGCGGTGAAGACAGCGAGCCGCAGTCGGGGACGCGCCATGCTAACGCATCCCAGCATCCCCACCGTCTGTGCCTCCATCTGGCGTCTCCCTCAACTCGTCGCCGGTCTCGCTCCACTCAAAATCGCTTTGACATATCCGGCGCGAACAGCGACGGCTGACCCCGGTAGCGCTCGAATCCGATCCGAAGCGACATCGCTATGCGTCGAAGCACAGATCGGTCACTCTGCAACCATTGCTCGCCGTAGGATAGGAACTCCTGGCCCGCACCCATGAGCCCCACTATCGTTGCGAGCAGGCCGTTTGCCCGGTGGTAATAGGGTGAGGCAAGCAGTGGCCTCCCCAGGCACTGGTTCAAACTATAAAGAGACCAGCCATGGTGATCAAACTGGGTCAGGAGCGTTCGAAGCCCATCCACACCGACCTGGAAGTCTGCCTCCGCCTCTGTCACAACGCCGGACTGCCAGCTCTCCCACAAGCCAATGAGGGCGTGACACATCCCATTGAACACGCAGTCTAACTCAGGCCCAGGATACTCCTCGTATATCACACCACCCCCGACTCGCCTGCACACCCCGCCTTCCTCAATCGGCGCTCGGAGACCTAGCAACGTTGCTTTGGCCAACTCGGCCCACTGGAGGCCATCGCTACCGCGGGCCAATCGGTGTGCCCTCACCAGCAGCGATAGAACAAATCCCTGTGTGATGGCTGAAAACCACGGCGTCCGCAATCTAAACGCCGGCTTCTGCTTCGGATTCGCCCAGCCGATCCCATCCCCCAGCCGAGTACCATGCCTGTCGAGCCATGTCAGAGCGTTTTTCATCTGTTGTCCGTACCGTTCATCGCCGGTACGGACAAACGCGTCATGACTACCCAACCCAAACAACGCGACATTCACAGGATTCCCATAAGGCTTTCCTCCCTCGAAACTGATCGGAACACCTTCCCCGTCCAGCTCGCCTATGTAGTCCGCTTTGACATCCATCGAGAACGGATAGCGCCCGATCTCCCCACAAAGGAAATCGGTCTGAAGCTCCAGGCGCGGGTGCCAGTAGTCGGGGATCCCAAGGCCAGATCGTGTGAGGTAGAGCAAATCCACGCTAACGGTACCCCCGAGCGCCGCTCTTTAACACGCGCTCATACACCCGAAGAGTCTCCTCGACCATTACGTCGTCCGTGAACCTCTTCGACCTATGAAGATTGTAGAGTCCCATCCGACGCCTCAACAACGGGTCCTTAGCCAAGTCGACCAGAGCCTTGGCGAACGCGCTAACCTCCCCAGCGCGACACACGAAGCCCCCCTCCCCGTCGACCACCAACTCTCCATTCCCGCCCGCCTCTGACGCGACGATAGGCAATCCCATCGCCATTGCTTCCATCAGCGCGTTCGAGCATCCCTCAAGTGACGAGGTCAGGATTGCGACGTCACTGGCACAGAGCAGCGGAAGCGGATCGAGGCAGTCGGTAATGATCCGTGACGCCGTATTCAAGCCCCTCTGTCGAATGCCTCGCCTAACCTCCTGTTCTAGTGGACCCTGCCCGACCAGTACTAAGAATAGCTCAGGCACCTCTTTCCTGGCTCTGGCAAACGCCTCCAATAGGATCTGATGTCTCTTGTCCGCTAAGAAATTTGCCACACAAATCACGATACAGGCGCTTTTGGGCGCACCGATCCCTCGCCTTGCCGCCTCGATGCTTCTCTCTTCTGGGTGGGTGCGTCGAGCAGGGACCAGCCCGTTGTAGATCAGGGCCGTCTTCTCGGGTGACACACGCTCGACCTCGATCAGGTATGTTCGGATTGCCTCGGCATTACACGTAATAAGATCGACCCGCTTACGCGCAACGTTGTCCAGCCAAATTCTCCATCCAGACCTCCAGCTATTGACGAGTCGCTCGGCCTGGATCAACGGAGCCCCGACCCCCAGCCACTTTGTCAATGCGGTGAACAAACACGCTGCCGGCAGGTAGGCGTGCACTAATTCTGGGTCAATCTGCTTAATCAACCGCCGGAGCCTCCACACCAGAGTCAGGTCGGCCTTCCAGTACTTATGAACTACCGTAATGGACACGCCAATCACATCAAGTCGGTCCCTAAGGTCGAGGCGAGGATAGATGCTGATGACTTCCGTTTCATGGCCACGTCTGCAAAGTCCTTCACATAGCGCGATCAGTTGTTGCTCGGCGCCACCCGATTCCAGTTGATTTATGACGAACAGTACCTTCATCTGACCTTAGCCGTCCCCGGGCCCTTCAACCGGCATCCACCGTGCGCCTATCGGGGACTCCGACCCACCCGTCCCGGATGAAAGAGCCATCCTCAGATCACGACGCCAGAGACGTTCGAAAATCTCTGCTCTTCCAGTCGGCCGATTGAAGTGACGACACGCGCCTCCGGTATTATTCTAGGCTCGAACCGCAACGCGACTGCAAGGGAATCAGCTTGATTCTCCAAGCGCCTCTGAGAAGCGCAGTATTACATTCTTTCTGCAAGAGTCAATAGTTGCCACTCAGTTCCGTCCGGGGATAATTGTCCGATATGTACAGTATCCTTGTCACGAGGGCTCCATAATTGCCCATAGGCATATCCACTTGACTCCAGTAGACACTAGATCTTGGGGTCCAGACGGCCAGTTTAGCCCATAATGTCGCGTTTGCTGGAGTGATGTGGATATGCCTAATTGCCCAATACCTAGCGACCTTACAATTCGGTGGGAACGTTCCAAAGCGAGCAGTCGGTCGATCCGTCATTCGGAGAAGCGCCATTGATTCGAGCCGCGTTAGATCATCCGATTGGGGGACATACTCAGCCAGATTTTGTGATCCCTCACATCGTTCACCAACCTCAAGACCCACGGTGGGAGATCGAGCCAACCTCTCAAGATTGCCGCAAACAAGGGCACGCTGTAATGTGCATATACTGGGTGTCGGCGAAGCGCCAATGGGTTCGTCCCAGCTTCGTTTCTCCCCCTCTCCATAGTGACCGCCCACCGATATCCAGCACGCTGGACGGCCGCACGCACCCGATCATCATGGTCGCCGTTTGGATAGGCCAAAAGATGGCAGCCTCCGGTCATAGATTCAATAACATCTCGTGAAAGCTGTATTTCTTGCTTCAGGGCTTCGTCATCCAGACGAGTGAGGATCGGATGGGTCATAGAATGGGAACCAAAGCTGATGCCCCAAGACTGGGCTATCCGGGCTTCCTCCCAAGTGAGGCTCATTCTAGGAAGGCATATCTCTCCCGTCAATTCTCGAAGGTTACCCACACACTTATCACGCAAATTAGCAGAAATTCCTTTCAAGGCATCAATAATCTTGTGAATCCAGTCAGATCGTCCCGCAGAGATTTGGAGATCATTGGTCCTAAGAAATTCTGTAAGTACCCTCTTATTCAATTGCTTCAATCGAAAAGCGACTTCCTCCCACCAAAATGGAAGGTCAGTCCCAACATGGCCTGCCACCAGAAATACCGTTGCAGGAAGATGCAGATCTCGAAGAATGTGAAACGCCCCATCCATGAGTTCACGATACCCATCATCGAACGTAATCGAGACGGTTTTCCCCGGAAGCGTTCCAGCGTTGAGAAGCGAGAGAGCTTCCTCAAGGGGCAGCACCTCATAATTCTTCCGGACGTGGACCATCTGTTCATAAAACTGCGCTGTAAGAAGGCCTGAGGTATAGAATGAGTTTGATCTTGTATCCTCTGATACACGATGATAGCAAAGAATAGTAAGACGATTCAAGACGTACTCCGCAATCTCACACTGCGCCGGCGTTCTTCTTACCGACGCTCATACCCTGGACGGACACCGCAAGCGCCAAGAGAATCCACAAGACCTTGGAGTACTCCAAGGTCGCGAATAGCCCGCCGATCAGAAGCGCGACACATCCCAGCTCTATACTATTAACAAAGGCCATCTCGAATCTGGTCCCCGACCAGTCTGACCGCCGGCAACCCCTGACGGCCACAAGACTCGTCGCGAGAAATCCCAGGAACGCGATGAGACCGATACTTCCCGCTTCGGCAAATATCGAGACATACATATTGTGGGCTCCGCCGGCTTTGACTGTATGCAGGTTGGCGTAAGACGCAACGTAGTCGTTAAACCGTCCCAAGCCGACACCTGTCGCAAGGTGATCCAGCCCCATCTGGATGCCTGCTCTGGAGTACAGGAGCCGTATCGGAATTGAACCCTCCCGGAGCTGTTTCCCGGAGAGGGCATCCGAAATAGTGTTCATGCGATCGTAGAAGCCTTCCGGTGCCAGCATGAGACCAGCAATGATGACCGCAACGAGAGCCACTTTGGACCGAACTCCGCCCAACCGTAAGAACAGGAAGCAGTACAAGACTACCCCCGCTGCGGAAACGAATGCTCCACGAGAGAACGAGAGCAAAATGCTATAGGCAATTGGGCCCAACACTAGCAGCGTAGCGGGCGTAAGTCCTGGCGCTGACATTGATCCAAGGAAAGGTGCGATCAGGCAGAGCAGGGTGAGCTGAATGATGCCAAAGCGGTTTGCGTTTCCGACCGTGCCCCCAATTCGCTCGACGTTCTCAAAGTTGTATTGGTATATCGCAAACCCCGCGTTCATCACCGCGCCGAGAGCGAGTACCAGAAGAAGGTACTTGATCTCTCGCTCGCCCCGCACGAAATCAATGATTAAGAAGAATATAACCAGCAGTTGCACGTAGGTGAGTAGGTCTGTCAGACTTCCGTAGATATCAGGTGAGGCATAGACTGAGAGACCGAGGGAAAGTACAAACAGGAAAGCCCAGACCGTTGCAGGAGCCTTAACAACCTTAAGCGGCCTTCCGAGAAACGTCAGATCGAAGAGTCGCCGGAAGGTCACAACAAGCCCAAGGATCTTAAGTGCTGTGAGCTGAGCCGTATCCTCGGAAGCAAGCTCTCCAATCAGACTCAGGAAGACAACCTGGAGAATCCCAAAGGGATAGAAAACAAAGCTCAACACGATATCTACTCCGGCAATAAACATGTAAATCCCAACTTTACCAGAGAGGATACTGACAAGCCAAAGCCCCGCCACGCCAGCACCCGCGGTAGCACCCAGCCACTTTATGACAAGATTGGGGCGCCTTAATACTTCTATCCTCTGAAACATCGGTTACTCCCGGCTAGTCGCGGACCGTGCTGTCGAGCTGTTGGCCAAGATCATTACAACGGGTATCCGCTTGGTGCCCGAACAAGATAATCACCTTCTGATAAATGAATACTCCTTCCCAGCGTCTGAGATATAGAATATTTTGTAACCATACTCATTGAGGATATTGACAGCGCTTTCTGTCTCCGCCAACGTATGACCAGTAAAACGATGGTGGAACTCCACTACCAATTGGCCGACGTTGATCTGAGATGCTATCAAGTCATCTATAACAGCGTATTCCCCCCCCTCGATATTGATCTTCAGGAGATCAATCCTTTTATGACCTAATGACTTCATAATAGTATGCAACCTATACACCTCGCAGCAATGTGGATCAACCGAAGCTGGTGTGTTATAAATCGACCACTGTACGCCACCGAGATGATGAAACTTAGCGACGCCATCGAAGTTTGCGATTCCACATTCAAGGAGGTGGAATTGTTTAGGCAAGCTTTGCGCTTTGACCCACGCAATCGATTCTGGCGTGGGATCGAACGCGAGCACCTCCACGCCGAATCTTTCTATCAACGCTAAATCGAAGCTCACTTCATTGCCGACACCCAAGGAATAGACCACACTCTGCGGCGTTAACCCGTCAGGACATATTACCCAGGCGCTGTTCCCACTTCCAATTAATTCCTTTCTGCAAGCCGCCTGGACTCTGTGCCGAGCGCTTCTACCTAAGACCTCCCTAACAAAACGGCTGCCTTGACTACCAAGGTTTTCTTGAACCCACCGAGTTATCTCGGGACCCAATAGTTTCTGCACGAACCGTGTGCCACGGTCTAAGCTTTTTGTCAATCTCATCGGCATCTCAATTCCCTCTTGCCTTAGCGCCGAATATCTCACATTAGATAGGCACAGTGCGGGTAGGAGGTGTGCTCGCCACTTTCGTCTTAATCTGTCTGGCCAGCTCTTCCAGAGTCCCCCACCGTACCCCTGCCTCTGCCGCCGCCAGCAGGATGGCCCCAAGATTGATCCGACGCAGATCGCGAAAGAGACGGAGTACAGGCCCGGCGTGAACCAGCGGTGGAATCGATATACTAAGCAAAGCGGTCCCCCCTGCGAGCGCCAAGGGACGACGGACAGCGGCCCAGAGCCGCCCACTCGCTCCTGCAGCTAGCAGCATCCCGACAGCAGTGCATGCAAGAGGGATACGCAACCGTCTATTGCTAGCAAGAGCGTCAAATGACCGCAGTGCTTCCTGCCCTATTCGATGCCCGTAGAGCACCGCCATTCCCCTCTCGACCAGCGGCCGCCATTCCCCGGGAATCCGAGCACCATGCTGCAGGAAGTGAATAGGGACGCCTTCAGCCAAGGCCTGGCGCCAAAATGCCTGGCGCGCCCGGTCCAAGCTGTATGCCCCGTATCGCCAGGTCTCGGGGAAGTGCACAAAGCCGTAGTTCGGGTCCACTGTACCGAAGGCCGGCGTCAACCCCCGACCCCAGCTATCATAAGAGTCGGCAATGTAATCGAAGTATCGAGAGGCAACACGCTTGGTGACTCCCGGCTCGTATCCCCACGAGGGAGCGACGAAGCCTCGTGGCTCCTTGTTGAATACTCGGCGGATGAACTCGCAAATCGCATCCAATTTTTGTGCGGTGGTCGCCTCGTCCAGTCCTACGAATTCGAAGGGGTCGATTCTCCCATCTCGCACGTAGGCTTCCGCTCGTAAATGGAACATGCCATGGGCATTGATGACAATCTTACCGTCATTGGAAAGCCGACGCATCCGGGCCGTGGTACGGGGATAGACCACATCCATAGCGTACACGGCACCGGAACGGTCGATCACGTGGCTGGAGACCATGAACTCCGGGACCACTCCGAACCGCGACGTCGCTCGGACGACCGAGTCAAGGCGGCGAAGTCGCTCCGCGTCGTTGGCTCTCCCCAGCATGGCGAACTCAGAGCCGCTAGAGGGGAAATCGTCAATCCGGAGAAACGCCTGCGCCCCATTGCTCATACCTTTTACTGGCCACATGGGGTTACCCTCTGACCGTAAAATCCTTGGATCATCTAGCGGCGGCATGCGGCATATATTCTCTTCAGTAACGGAGAATGGCCTAATCCACGCCTCACGTACTCCATCGCTCCACTCATGAGCGCTGCCGACGATGAGGAATGCGCAACCGCACGGTAGTTCCGCGAGGAGATTCCCCCGAACCGCAGCTTATAGTGCTCATCCCCTCGTGAAAGATCGACCGCCGTGAGGGAGCGTTCGATTCCCCAGCGGATGATTCGCTTAAGCAGCACGTTGCCCACGCTTAGCTTAAGCCACTGCTCATCCGGGTTAATGGCGAAGGTGTAGTTGAGGAGCTGATCCCGAAATTGGAATCCTGAGAAAGCAGCGACCACGGTACCATCCAACGAGAGCAGAAAAAGCTTGGTCCACCCTCTCTTCCCACAGGCATTGAGGAGCGCCGTATTCATTCGAGCAGCGGGACCGCTCTGGAAGATCCCCACATCACCAAGCTGGGCTCGGCGAGTCTGGTGGAGTTGCTGAACAGTGGCTATGGCCGCACTGAATTCCGGGTCCTGGCACTCGATCACTCGGAAGTCTGGGCTAAGCCCCCGCAATCGGTTTTCCTCATAATGAACGCGCTTCCTACTGCTGGGTCCTAGCGCTGCTCGATAGGCATCCCAAGAGGTCGGCAGTGGAATGCGTACACAGGTGCTGCACGGGGTGATCACCCACTGCTCGTCCCTGAAACCAGGAACTGCTCGAAGGCAAGCGAGTGTCGGCGAGCTCTCGCGGATCTCCTGAAGATCCACAATATTCCATCGGGCTTCCTGACCGAGATGGGCCAGGCAGCTTTCGATTACGGGCTCGAGCCAGCCAGGCTCAGCGGTAAAGTCGAGGTAGTCGGTTCCTCTCGTGCCGATAAACTCGAAGATCTTGACGAGGCCTCGAAGACCGAACTCGCGGACCCACAGGGGCGCAATGCCGCGCAACGTCCCCTCCGAGTCTCGCACCGCCAGCACGTAGAGGCGCTTGCCGACTTTTCGGAATGACCAGTTCCAAAAGGCCCACTCCCAAGACTGAAACACTGTGCTGTGAGGGTCCATGAGGAAGACCCGATCCCACTCCGGCCGAAGGTCCACTAATCCCTCTTCCGTAGAAATCACGTGAATGGTGAGTCCGATAGTGGTGTTCAGGTGTGGGCGTTTCATCACATCCTCAACGAATCTGGCTCCGGGACGTCGTTGCGCCAGCAGATCTCGCGCTACGAATCATCGGCACCGGCACTGTCTGTTCGTAGAGGTCGAATAATCGGTTGCAGATCGCACGATTGTCGTATCGTCTGGCCTGGACTATGGCGCGAGCAGCCAGTCGCTCTCTGAGATCCCGATCCCCCAGGAGTCGCAGAACCCCTTCTGCCAGAGCAGTCGAATCCCCTGGAGGAACGAGGAGCCCGGACTCCCCGTGGGCAATAAGCTCAGACAAGCCACCGACTCGAGAACATACCACGGGCAGGCCGCTGGCCATGGCTTCCATGGCTGCCAGCGGGAAACCTTCAGACAGCGACGGAAGCACGAAGATGTCCATCGCTTGAAGCAGGTCGGGAATGTCTTCGCGGATTCCCTCGAAGAAGATCCGGTCGATCACCCCGAGCGCCTTGGCCAGCCTTTGCAGTTGTTGCATTTGCGAGCCGCCGCCCACAATAAGCCACCGCACGTCCGGCCGCACAGCCGCTACTTGGGCGGCGGCCTCAACTAAGTGCGTAAGGCCCTTGACTGGCTCGGCTCGTGACACGGTGCCGACGAGCGGAGTATTTGCCGACGCCCGGAAGCTCGCGCGCATTCGCATACGCACCCCTGGGTCTCCGCCAGGGCAGAAGCGTTCCACATCAATGCCAAGAGACAGGACGCTCAGCTTCTCGCGAGGCAGGCCTAATCGAACATATTCCTCTCGTATCGCTTTCGAAACACAAAGGACGTGTAGCACAAGGCGCGCAGAGAGCCGCTGGATAGCAATATGGCCTTGCGACGACAGGAGCCTCCGGTTGAGCCCGCTCATGGAATGGATCTGCCAGAAGCGACCCGGCGCGCCGCTAAGCCATGCGGCCAGGTTGCCGAAGTGGCAGGTAGGACTGAAGTGCGTGTGAACCACATCGATCCGCTCCAGCTTGATAAAAGTGACGAGACGTCGAAGAAAACCTATGTCAACCCAGGAACGAGGGCAGTCTATCAAAAGCCGTACCTTAGCCTCCTCCAAGGCGACCGCGTATTCAGCCGATGCTGGTGGCCGATTGAATCCGAGGAGCACTTCATGCCCGCGCTCTCGACCAACCTGCACTAACCGCAGGGACCATCGCTCGATGGACCCGAGCTTCTTCGGGTGGTGGGCGAGCAAGTACAGAATACGCATGATCTTAGGGCTCTAACGGGGCTTTAGAGTGCACCCCAGCCGCGCGCCCTAGGGATGTGGGATCGGACATCGGCAAGCGGTGCCTTGTTTGAAGTCGCATGTGGGATACAGAAAACCTGACCTAGTCATGGGACATGTGAGGGAACAAATTCCGTGTTAAACCAGATAAGAGATTGAAAGTGCATCAACGCGCCCCACGGCGCCACTGCTCTTCCGCTCGATTCCCTCACGTCCATTTCCTCAAGCTCCCCACCGGATCACGGGTTGTCCAACAGCAAAGTAGGGTCCCTCCTGGGCTCCACGGGCCAGGGCTCATTGCCGAACTGTCCGGCGTAGAACGGCGTCCATCCTTGCTCGTACCTCTTCAAGCCCGAATGGCTTGCAGAGGTAGTCGTCCGCGCCGGCTCGGAGCCCGGCCACGATGGAGTCCCTTTCTCCATAGCCTGTCATCATGATAATTGGGATGCTTTGATGCTGGGGGTTGCCACGCAACGCCTGGCACACCTGGAGGCCACTTTGGTCCGGCAGCTTTAGATCGAGAAGGATGAGATGGGGGCGCTCGCGACGGATTCGATCGAATCCGTCGCGAGCGCTACGGGCTGTTGCCACCTCATACGTGCCGTTCACGGCCTCTTTCAGCAGATCACAGAGGGCCTCATCATCATCAATGACCAGGATGCGATACTTTTCGCCAGCCTCAGGAACCAAGAACGCAGACTCCTTGAGGGAAGGAGCATAACTCGGGATAATGTCATGTATCTGTCGCAGGAGGGCGGGTATGTTGCCAACCATCGCCAGGGTTTCGAGGCGGTCAAGACGCTCCTCCAGATCCCCTAAGGAGGTCTGCGGCTGCCGCACAGCGAAGATCATGCCATGTTCCGAAGTCATGACTTCTTCGTCATCCCAAAGGCTCTCATGCAACTTCTCCCCCGGGCGCAATCCTATGTATCGCTTGGTTACCTGCGATGGGTTCAGACCTGACGTCAGGACGAGGTCATTCACCAGTTCGTCGATCTTGATTGCCTCTCCCATGTTCAAGATAAACAAGTTCTCCTCGCAGTCCAACGTGCTGCTCTGCAACACCAGTCCAACCGCTTCGGATATCGTCATGAAGTAGCGAGACATCTGGGGGTCTGTGATGGTGATGGGCTCTCCATCCTCGATCTGCTTCTGAAAGAGGGGCACAACGCTCCCGGCGCTGCCGAGCACGTTGCCAAATCTCACAGCGAAGAAACGGGGCCCCCTGCCCGTAGCACTCGGCTGCCGGAGGACTCGATTGAGGGCCGTGATGTACTTCTCGCTCACCTTTTTCGTCGCCCCCATCAAGCTTTTCGGCCTCACGGCCTTATCGGTTGAGATGAATACGAAGGTGTCTACATCAAACTTCTGCGCAACTCCAGCCAGGCGTTTCGTCCCGACGATATTGTTGAGGACCGCCTCTCCCGGATGGTTCTCTAAGATCGGCACGTGTTTATAGGCTGCGGCGTGAAACACAACCTGCGGCCTCGTGCGTTCGAAGATCTCCGACATGCGTGGAATATGCTTGATGTCCGCAAGGGCTGTCGTCACGTTGGCCTCAGGGGAATGTTGTCGGATCTCCAATGAGATGTAGTGCAGGGCATTCTCGGCGCGTTCGACCATGATGAGCGATTCAACGTCATAACTTACAAGTTGCCGACATAGTTCTGAACCAATGGATCCCCCCGCTCCGGTCACCATGACCCGCTTTCCGCGGAAAAACTTGGCAATCGCCTCTCTGTTGATGGCCACCGGTTCTCGCCCAAGTAATTCATCAACGTGCACCTTTCGAAGATACCGCAGCTTTCCGTCCCCTCGCACGAGCTGGGTAAAAGACGGGAGGGTCTTAAATTCCAAGCCAGCCATGGCACAGATGCCGCCGATGCGGCGTAGCCCGTTGCTCGTTGCGGTCGAAATCGCGATGATCGCTTCCTGAATCGCATACGTCTTAGCGATGTCAGGAAGCCTGTCGATTGTGCCGAGCACAGGCCGGCCATGAATGGTTGCCCCCTGCTTTTTGGGGTCGTCGTCGACGAATCCGATGAGTCCGTAACCCAGTAACGGATTGCCAAGGATTTCCCTTGCGATCAATTCACCGGTTTGTCCTGCCCCGATAATGACAACCTTGTGGCCATTTGTTGTGGATGGCGTAGCTTCCTACCTCTGGGCACTTGACCGCACAAGGAGCCGCATCCCTCCTGTAAGCAGGACTGTCAAAGGCATAGTCAATAGGAGAATCGATCTCGGATAGGCATGCCATCCCAGAAGTATCACAGCGAAACCGTGCAGGCCTGCCCCTAGAGCCGACGCCTTGATAATCTGCCGTAGATCCTCTACGCCGGAGAATCTCCATATGCTCTTATGCATTCGCAGAGCCAGGAACGATAGGAGGTAGGCCGCGCAGACAATGGGAAGGCCGTAAAGGAGGTGCGGCACCTCCTTCTCAGGTAGCGCCCAGTCAAAGCGGAACATGAAGGCCCATAGGTTTGCGGCTACAATCGCGAGGCAGTCCAGCGTCAGCCTCGCGCATTGTTTTAGGTGGAGGGGCGGATTAAGTGTTGTGAGGGTCCTTCCCCCTATCACCATGGGTGTTCGGATTACGTACCAGAGGTCACCGGCAAGCGAGCGTGTGCGGACGTACTCCAGGTCACTCTTGAGTTTCTCCTGCATGAACTGCTTGGTATAGTGTTCATAGACGTTAACTCCGGGAGGAAACGTCTCCGATTCGCCTACCCAGGCAAGTTGCGTTGGACCAGTGATTCCCGGTTTGACCTCCAAGACTGTACGTTGTTCTTCAGTGTATTGTTCAACTATTGCAGGGATCTCTGGCCGAGGTCCGACAAGGCTCATGTCGCCCTTCAGGACATTGATGAGCTGAGGCAGCTCGTCGATCTTCAGCAGCCTCAGCAATCTGCCCACCCGTGTGACACGAGGATCGGCATTCCCTGTCACGAGAGGCCCAAGTCGCTCTGCATTTACGACCATGGACCTGAATTTCAGGATCCTGAAGGTCTTCCCGCGCCTCCCGGCACGCTCCTGAGCATAGAAGACTGGACCCGGGGAATCGAGTTTAATGGCGATGGCAACGAGGAGAAAGACGGGCAACAGCAGCACCAGCGCCACCAGGGAGAATGCGAGATCTATTAATCGCTTGACCATCACCTATCTCCGGCTCAACCTTCTACCCCCCATCCTCACCTTCCCCCGCAAGGGGGGAAGGGATGCTTATTTTTGGATCCTTCCTTCCGGAAGGGGAGAAGGGATATCCGGGGAAAGAGATGCCTACGGGTTGTCGTCATGAGCCCTATCTCCGAAGGGCGTGGAGTGTGTCGTGTACAGCCTCGATCACTCGCCCAACGTCCGCATCCGTCATCGCCGGATAGATCGGGAGTGAAATCGCTCGCTCGAATGCTCGCTCAGCATTCGGAAACGCTCCCTGATGGTAGCCAAATGACTTCTGGTAGACGGGGTGCAGGTGAAGGGGAATGAAGTGAACGGAGGTCCCAATCCCCTTCTCTCCAAGGGCGCGAATGACCTCGTCTCGCCCACTAGTCAAGGCAGAAAGATTGAACTCTAAGATGTACAGGTGCCAGGCGTGTGTCCCATACTCGGCTTCCCGAGGGGGTACGCACGTCTCCAGACCTGAGAAGCCCTCACTATACATCCGAGCAATCTCCCGCCGTCGCTTGTAAAAGTCATCCGACCTCCTGAGTTGTTGGATTCCCAACGCCGCAGCCAGATCGGTCAGGTTGTATTTGAATCCGAAATCGAGGATCTCGTAATACCAGTGTCCCTTATCGGAGTACCGGTTCCAGGCATCTCCACTCAGACCATGGAGGCTCATCCGCTTCATTCTGGCGGCGTGGTCGTCGCGCATCGTCGCGATCATCCCGCCCTCTCCAGTGGTTATCGGCTTGGTCGCATAGAAGCTGAAGGCCGTGAGATCACCAATGGCCCCGACCCTCTTTCCTTTGTAGGTGGCAGGAAGGGCATGAGCGGCATCCTCAATGACGTGAAGTTGATGCTCCCGGGCAAGTTCCATGATCGGATCCATATCACATGCCTGCCCGGCGATGTGAACGGGGATGATGGCCTTGGTCTTCGGCGTGATCAGAGGCGCTACCGTGGCCACATCGATATTGAAGGTGTCATGCCGGCAGTCGGCCAGGACCGGACGCGCCCCGAGGTAAGCCACCACTTCTCCGGTGGCGGCAAACGTGTAGGTGGGCAGGATCACCTCGTCACCAGCCTCAACCCCGATCGCCTCCAGGGCCAGATGGAGCGCGGCAGTACAAGAGTTCACGGCAATGGCGTGCTTGGCCCCAACGTAGGCAGCAAAATCCTCTTCGAACCGTCTAACTTTTGGACCCGTCGTCAGCCAGCCGGAGCGAAGCACTTCGACTACTTCGGCGATCTCTTCCTCGCCGATCGAGGGGAGGTGAAAGGGAATCCTTGGTTGCTGTCCGTCCTGCATATTGTTCATAGTAGAGCCTGTCCTGCAAACCCTTATATAACGCCTAAGGCATGATCGACGTGATGGGTGCGAGCTCGGTCATCGACCGAGAAGCCGGACGCAAGAGCGTTGGGGTTAGCCTCACGGATGCGGCGAGAGCGGTTCCCGTACCTCCATCATCGTTATCCGCTCGCCACTACCCGAACCCTCCAGGGCCTGAGCGATCCGGCTGGAACTCGTGATCCCTACGCCATACCCATACACCAGGACCTTGACCATCATCAGGGGATGATATGCGGCGCTACCCCTGCCATCCCCGCGGTACTGGTCATAGAACGAGGCGAGCGCGCCGTCTCGATCCATCTCATCGAGGATCTCCGACATAAAGCGGGAATGATAGCTCATGATCGCCCTCCTCGGATAAGCGGTGTAGGGCGATTTTCCGCGATGGTCCATGAGATCGCCATCCTCAATCAGCTTGTGTGGGCATGAGGTTTGTCGGACAAGCTCAGGAACAAGCGGCATTGGCGACTTCTGCTTCGGTATTGCTCCGAAAGTCCCCGTACGCGGGTCATTGCGAGGGAACAACGCAACCGAAGCAATCCCAGAGTCCTCAGGACATGTACGGTCGGATTGCCGCGCACCCTCCGGGTGCTACTCAGAAACTCGCAATGACGGGAGCCCGAAGGACTTTCACGCCAATGGGTATGCCGGAGGATCATGGGGCATTGCGAGTGAAAGCGAACAGTTTCGTCAACCACGTCATCGCGAGCCGCCCTCTTTCCGTCATTGCGAGGCGTAGCCGAAGCAATCTCGCCTTCAGGGTTGCTTCGTCCCGCAGATCGCTCCTCCCAATGCCACCTTGGTGCTCCGATTTCCTGCGATAGTAGTCATGATAGTCTTGGTAGTACGAATATCCTTGAGTATACAGATCCAGGTGGTTCAGGACGACTCCTAGAATTTTCGCGTTGACTCCTTCAAGCATTTTAATGGTTCTTTGAGTCGCATCTCGAGGCGTTTTGCCTGCGCGGATGACCAGCAGGATGCCCTCTGCGATAGTAGACAGCAGGATGCTATCGGTAAACCCCAACACCGGTGGCGAGTCGATAATCACATGTCTGAACTGTTGGCAGAGCAGATCCAAGGCGGCCTTCATCCGCTCGGAACCAAGCAGCTCTGCCGGGTTCAACAGGGATTGGCCCCCAGGCAACAGATAGAGATGGGGTATCTCCGTTGACTTGATGGCGGCGCTGAGCTCGCTCTCCCCGACAAGATAATTCGCCAGACCCGGTGTCCGATCCTGTCCCAGGAACCTGTGGCAATCCGGATAGCGCATATCCGCATCAATGAGTAGGATGTCCCCCCCAAGTTGTGCGAGTGCGATGGCGAGGTTGATCGAGACCCCCGTCTTGCCGTCGCCTGGTTCCGCGCTTGTCACAAGGAGCAGCCTGGGAGGGCTCTCCGGGAGAGAGAAGAGCAGTGAGGTCCGGATATTTCGAATGGCCTCGCTGAGTGGCGAGGTCTGATCTTGATGCATGATCAATTCAAACGACTTCTCCTCCTGGCCGTTGATTGCTCCTTTCATCTGCTTCCCCCGTTCAACGGAGGCTAACCCCGGGACGACCCCCAGCATCGGCAATCCGATCGTCGATTCCACCTCTTCCATCGTCTTGACGGTGTTGTCGAGGTATTCGGCGAAGAATGCCAGGCCGACCCCCAGACCCAGACCAACGACGATCCCGAGCGCAAGGTTGAGCAGCTTCTTGGGGCGATCGGGTCGAAGCGGAACTTTTGCCCAATCGATGATCTGGATGTTCGTAGAATCGAGTCCCGCAGAGATTGCCGTCTCCTTCTTGCGCTGCGAAAGGCCGGCATACAGTTCGCGGTTGATATCAACCTCTCGCTTCAGGATGTTATATTGAATGGAATCCTCATTGGCCTTGAGAGTCACCTGTTTCTGCTTATCCACCGACGATTGGAGCAGGTTTTCCAATTCTAGGGCAGCCTCATAACTCGAACGGAGCCCATCAACAACCTGTTGGACCTCACTATCGAGCTGCCCCTTGATCTCCTCGATATTGCTCTTCAGCACCACCATTTTGGGATAGTCCGTCTTGAACGTCTCAGAGAGTTTTCTGTATTCGGCTTGAAGGCGAAAATACTCTTTCTTCAAGTCAGTGATCAGCGGATTTTCCAACACCGATGGGATCGACTGAAAATCCTGTCCCTGAGTCTGCTGATACAGTGCCTCCTTCGCCAGTCGCTCACTGCGAGCTTTTATCAGGGCATCGGTGAGCAACGACAGTTGCTTGGTCGTTTGCTCCTGTTTTTCATCGAGCACGAGGTATTGCTTCTGCTTGGCAAATTTCTGGAGCAGTTCATCAGAGCTCTCGAGCTTGATCCTCACGTCTTGAATCTGTTTCGCCAGGAAGCCGCCGAGATATTTCGTCGCACCCAGCTTCTGCTCAATGCTCTGCTCGATAAAGTTCTCTACCATCGCGTTGGCAACCTGAGCAGACAGCTCCGGCGAGCCGCTGAGGAAGGCAATCTTTACCAGGCGGGTGTTCTTGACGGGTTCAATGTTCAGCTTCCTCAGGAAGCCATTCACCACGGGTGATTCGGTGGTTGGCATCTCACCAGACACCTGCTGCGTGGACGGCTGAGGGCGCATGCCCGAGAATTCCGGGTTTGCGTCGAGACTGAGCAATCTGACGACTCGCTCCGCCAGTGAATAGCTCGTCAGCAGCTTGTATTGTGTCTGATAATAGCTGTCGGTCTCATTGTCGACAGGCAGCGAGGGGTCATCAAACTTCAGGACCTTGGATTGTGTCCTTTCGATCTTGATGGTGGCGGTGGCCTTATACACCGGACTCTGAACAAACGTCGCAATGGCCACGGTAATCACCGTGACAAGAAAACAGGCGAAGATGGTCCGATGATGCTTGACCAGCACATGCCAGAAATCCCTGAGATGCGGGTCTTTCTTTTGCTCGGGGAAGGCTCGCAGGGGCCGCTCTTGCGATTTTGCCAGGCCTTTACTGCCGTCCTTCACCTTTACAAGAGCGTTATCGGGTCGAAAGAGCTCTTCCTTTCTTGCCCGACGCCAACTTTTGATCTGCCTCGCGCGTTCCATGGCTTCTTCGCGTGTGGTGAATTCCTCTGAAAACATAAGTGTTACTGGTCTTCTTGCCGTGGTGAACCCTGCAACCACGCCCGCCTCAATTTCTGCCAGACGTTTTTCTAAGTTATCAGTATGATCAACATAATACGAATCATCAGCGCAACGTAATAAGTACACCCAAAAGCTCATTGGCATGTCCTTGCTCCCGTTCATCCTTCGACTAGCTCAGGACGAACGGGAGACTTCCTTTTCTCACGCCCCAATCTCTCTATCATTTTTCTTCGATCACAGGGGGAGGGATGCCCCAACGCCGAACCGGATGAACTCAAGGAAACCGAACCATGCCGACTTGAACCCATTGCTGCTGACCAAAATCACGTCGTTTTTCATCACAATGGGGCCTTTCTGGCCCTGCTCTATTTCATTGAGACTGACCTCAATGATTTGCTTCTTTTGTCCTTTAAGCTCCCGGAATATCTTGACGCCTTCAAAATCTGCGACCTTCGTGATACCGCCGGCTTCGATGATCGCTTGATCAACCGTGATGTCCCTGCCCTTCAAGACATACGAACCAGGCTTCTGGACCGCTCCCCCCACAAAGAAGCTGCCCGCCTTTGGAACGTGGACGACATCTCCGGACTGCAGGGGCGCGTTCAACTCCTCGTTCCCACTGACCAGCATCTCCTCCAGGTTGATTTCGAAAACCGCTTCCTGGGCAGATTTCCCATTGGACCCAGTCTGGGGTTGTGAACCAGGCGCCTCTGCCGCTGCCGACGACTTCACCACCTTACGGATCAGGTAGACATTCTGGTCGGATTGCTCTGTGAGCCCCTCGGCCATCGCGAGCATATCGACCACCGAGCGCGGGCCACTGACCTCAAAGACACCGGGTTTTTTGACGGCTCCGAGGACACTGATCCGGTGACTGTGATGCTCGAGCACGAAGACGCTGACCTGAGGATCTCGGATGTACCTGGAGCCGAGCGCCGTCTTGACGATCTCCTCAACCTCCATTGCGGTCTTCCCGCCGGCGGCTACTGTCCCCGCCAACGGGAGGGTCATGAGCCCTTCCGCGCCGACTCTGGTCTTGATCTTGCTGAGCTCCGGGATATCGAAGACGGAGATCTCCAGGAGATCACCTGTCCCCAACCTGTAATCGCCCGACGGGCCGCCTGAATTCGCCATGGCAAGGATCCGGCTGTTCAGGGCCAGGTTGTCACGGCTCTCGTCACGGGTCATGTTGGCGATCAGGGCTTCGGTCTTTGAAATCCCGGAACTCGTCGCACAACCAGAGGTGAAGAGAGCGAGCATCACCCCGAACAACAGGACATAGCTGGCTGTTTCCCTGCCCGGCACAACCCTTGATTCTAACATCTCTCGGTCTTTCTCCTGTATTTCAGTACACAGACATCGATAACGCAAAATCTCCTCCCTCCTCAGAACAGGACGGAGCGGTAGAGGCTATCGTATAGGACTGGCAACGCTGGTGGGTTTATCCCCACATGTGTCCAGGGAGATTTCTTACGAATCTGTGGGAGCGCCTCGATGCTTCCAAGCCCAGGCATTTGGGTATCCAACAGCAGGATATCTGGTTGAAGGGCTTCCGCCATGCTAATAGCTGGAAACCATCCACCGCTTCGCCAATGACCTCGAAGTCATGCACTTGCGCCAGCAGCATTCAGAGCCCCCCCGAAAGAGGGCATGATCGTGAGCGATGAGGATCGTGATCTGATCCATCCGGCCGTCCAGACGTCGCTTCTACTCTCGCTCTGCCCGAGAAAGGCTACCAATCTCTGTCCAGTCCAACTGCCCGCTACTACACCGCATCGCACACTATTGAAGGGATTATTCCAAGCAATCAGCCAACTGTCAAGTAATAAATATACGCACAAATAGCAGTTAGCCAATTTTAAAGTAATAAATACACGCACAAATAGCAGTTAGCCAATTAGTAAGAAAAAAATTCATGCACAATGGGAAACGAAATAGACGGGGTATCCCCCTGTGCCCCAGCACGATCGGGGACAAGCGCGGTTGGCAGCAGATGCACAGATGGATCGCGGCAACCGCGCAGCAAGACCTGCTGGATCCTTTCAGATATAACATTTGATCGGCAAACTTGCGCCCCTAACTGCCGTGCTGATGTTAGATTTGCTTGCCATCTCTTACCCTCCTTGGGTATGGTTATGCTGTGGTTAGATGTGTCCCTTTCAATCGGAGAATTTCACCATTGAGGAAGCTCAAATCGACGCTGATCGTTCTGCTGCTGGGACTGACGACTGCTGCCGTCGTTGGCGTACTTCTGCTCATGCTCTTCCTGCCTACCCTCCTCCAGCGGTTCGCCTGCGCCCCATACGGGATTCGCTGCGCCGTCGGGCAGGTGAGCCTCCGCCCACACCCGAACCTGACCGCAGACCTTGTGATTGACCATCTCACCCTGTTTGACCCTGATGGCCGAGGTGTGGCGCTGCGGGTGAAGCGTCTTGCTGCCACGCTGAATATTCGGGCGTTGATCCTCGCGCGTCAGGTCATGCCCACCGAGATCCGGATCGAGAGTCCGGAGCTGCTGCTCAAACAACTCGACGACGGCCGGTGGAATCTGGTGGCGCTCGCGCAGGAGATACGACAGCATCTGCGATCCACTACCGACGTCGCTCCAGCCTCGCTTCCCCGGATCTCCCTCACCGGCGGCTCGCTTCAGACCGGCGATCGTCAGGTGACAGACCTGAGCCTGAGCCTGGAGCCGAAGCCGGCCCCCTTACTGTTTGAGCTGCAGGCGCGGGCCGTCGTCGGTGGACGGTCGATCCAGATAAGCGGCGTCTTGAGCAATACACTCGAGGGGCAGATCCTGGCGCAGGTCCAGGAGGTCATGCTGCGTGGCGCGCTACGGTTTCGTGTTGATCAGCCGGGTCGCGTGGTGACCATTCCCGAATGGTCGTTCGAGACCAAGGGGGCAATGGTGCGCGGAACAACGGCCATTCGATATGCCAACTGGCCACCTGCCTATACACTAACCGTCGCCGAGTGGCGAGCGGATCTCGCGGCATTGGCGCGGCAGTTCTCCTTTCCTTGGCTTTCTGACCTTACGGGCATGATAGAGGGCGAGCCGACCACGCTGCAGGGTCACTGGCCGGAGCTGCCCGTCGGGAAGATTACGGCCACGATCAGAGGCGGTGGACTGGAGCTCGTTACGCCGCGATTCGGAGTCACGGGGCTTAGTGGACGCATCGGCTTCTCGTTACCGGACGGAGGCCGCCCATGGAAGGCGGAGATCATGAGCCGATCGATACAACTCCACGCTGCCGCCTTGAACGGTGCGAGCACGCTGCAAGACGCCGAGATCGCCATACAAGGGATCGGGATGTCGGGGCGTGATCTTGAAGGCACGCTCGCCATCGGACAGGCCAACCTCGCTGGTCGACAACTGCGCGCGCTCAGGGCCAAGCTTGAGATGGACCATGATCATGTTCGAATCCCCGAGTTTCGCGTTACCGCCGGTGATGGGGATGTCCGTGGCCACGCCCTGTTTTCGAGGGCTGCGCCCATGCAGGAGATGCGCGTGGCGCTTTCGGTGCGCAACCTTCGTCCGCAGTCGCTGTCCGCCCCCGTCGAAAAGCCGGTCGAGCTGCTAGGGGTCCCTTTCGATGCCGACTTCTCGGCCGCGGTCTCCCACGGTCTCGTGACAGCGACCATCGATCTGCCGCCTGCCGTAACTAAACAGTTACGGCGCGTGATCCTTGAGGCCCCGCACACGGTCTCCTCCGCCAGCGATGCGAGTGGCCATCTTCTCCTTCAGGCGCAAGGGACCCTCCAAACCGGCCAGGGCATGCAGGCGTCCGGTTCGGTCAGAGTGCGAGGGCTCCGTGAGCTGCTGGCTGGTGGGGAACCGACGGGTCAGGCTCTCCCCGTTGAGCTCGCCATTGCCTACCGTGATGGTCTGCTCACGCTCAAGGCTCAAGATCTCGACGTGTCGTCCGCTGAGCTTGCCCCCTTGCTCAGTCGGTTGGCTGGCCGGCGGATCGTAGGCAGAGAAGGGCGCATGGCTATATCGGCAGACGCCACATTCGGCGGATCGCAACCTCTTACCGCCAGCGGCGCGATAACGCTTCAAGGCCTCTCGCTCAGCCTGGCACGGCAAACGGCTGAGCCGGTGCCTCTGCTTACGGGCATCCGGGGTGCAGTTGCCTTCACCCTCGACAGGGGTCTGCTGACGATCAAAGAGACGGCCCTTCGGACCAACGGAGAGCTCACGCTCATCCTCACAGGCAGTCTGCCGCTCGGCCACAACGACCGCAGCGCGACCCGCGTTCACCTGACCATCCCGTGGACAGAGGTCGCCGCCCTCCGCTCAACGCTCGCCGTCCTGACGGGAGGCCAGCCTGACGCAACTCGCCTCGCCGGTCAGTTTCAGGCGAATCTGGAACTCATCGGCCAGGAATATCACGGGGCGCTCTCCTTGCGACACGTCAGCATAGGATCGAACCTCTTCCGTCTGGACAGCGCAAGCGGCGTGATCCCACTGCGCGGACGGATCGATCAGGGTCCGACTTCACCCCTGCCCCAAGTCGCGACCCAGCAGAGAGCAGGCTGGTCCCACCCCACCGAACGTGAGTATCGCACGGCGCTGGAGAGGTTATCGAACGTGCCGGCCCGGGCGCCATTCTCGCTGACTATCAGATCACTCGCCTACGACCCGATCGAGCTTCGTAACATCGAGGTCGCCCTCGCCTCGTCCGGAAACCAGATCGCCGTGCAGCGGTTTGCCTTTGACGCCTCTGGCGGACGGTGGAGCGGCTGGGGAACGGTCGAGCCGCTGGGTGGAGGGATCGCTCTGGCCTTACTCATTGAGGGACTCAGCCTGCGCGCGATTTGTGATGCCTTTCCGCCCATCAAGGGGTATATTAGCGGTCGGATCAATGGGATGGCCGACCTCGTGGTTCCACGCTTTGCCATCGATCAGGCGCAAGGCAACGCGCGGTTTTGGGCCGTAGACTCCCCGCAAGAGAAGCGGAAGATCAGCCGCCGCCTGATCGAACGGTTGGCTGGGCAGCAGATCCGCTATTTCAGCCTGTTTGGAGTACCACGTCGCTATAATCGTGGTGTGCTGGAGGTAGCCTTGAAAGCGGGTGATCTGAGCTTCCACGAACTTGAGATTTCCCATACGGCCCTAGGGTATAAGGATCTGGACGTTCGAGTCTCGCCTACCTTTAACAAGATCGGATTGACTCACCTGCTCGAGAGCATCAGCGAGGCGATCGAGCGGATCAGAGCCTCGGCCAAGCCGAATCACTGAACGTAACTATTCAGGTAGATAGACTGTAGGCCTTTAGACTGTAGGAACGCGCACAGATGAGCCAGGCGTTTTCCGAATGCGACGCGAAAATGATGGAGACCGAAAAGGTTCTGGGCGCCTTGATTCGGTCCATGCGCAACGACTAACAGCCTTCAGCCTTGAGTAGTTACCACTGAGCTACAGTCAATGAGGACCTTAACCAGAAGGAGGACGTGGATGCGCCGGCACCGAAAACAGCTTGTGATGTTCACCTTGAGTTCCCTACTCAGCTTCGCCGCGTGCGCGGTCATTACGGTCAACGTCTATTTTCCGGAAAAGGATGTCAAATCGGCCTACAAGTCGCTGGAAGAGGAGTTGCTTCAGCCGACTCCGAAGAAGGAGAAGGAGGGGTCAGGTCAGTCGCCAACATCCAGCCTGCGGCAAGGGCAGCAATCGATGCTTGCCGTGATCCGTACGTGGCGAGTAACGTTGGTGAGCGAAGCGTTGGCCCAGGACGATCTCGCGCGACGGATTACGCAGGAGATTAAGGGCTATCCGGAGGTGATTGCCGCGTATGGAGGGGTCGGCCGGCGACTCGTCAGAATGAATCAGCTTCGAGATCAGGGATTGGTGGGTGAGGCAAAAGAGGGGAAGGTGACCCTCCGCGCGAATCCCCCCCAGGTGAGCGAGGCGGAAACCGCGCTACTGCAGGAGGAGAATGGGGACCGTGAAATAATTATCAATGGGATGGCCAAGGCGATCCTCAAGCTTACCCAGCAAGAGGCAACCCCTGCGAATCTGACGAAGGTGAAAACACAGGCCGCCGAGACCTTTGCGTCGATCCGCCGCGATGCGGCTCATCCTGGCTGGTGGGTGCAGCTTCCGAACGGCACCTGGACACGCAAGTAACGCCCGACCCAATAAGGCTCATGGCACCAAAGTATGGGCTACGCTTCGGTCCTCCTCCCCCCTTGAGGGGGAGGATTGAGGTGGGGGGTTAAGCTCTGGCGGATAGTCTCTTTCACAGATTCCAACTCCGTCAAGACCTCGTGATCCCAGAACCGAATTACTCGGTACCCGACGCTCTCAAGCCAAGCGGTCCGTTCGGCGTCCTGCTGAACCTGCACAGCATGCTGTCCTCCGTCCACTTCTACAATCACTTTTCTCTCCAGGCACACGAAGTCCACAATATATGGTCCAATCGGATGCTGGCGGCGGAACTTGTATCCTTCGATCTGGCGTAACCTCACCTGCCGCCACAGGGCGCTTTCAGCATCTGTTAGACGCTTTCTCAGAGTTCGGGCTTTCCTGTCCACCCCCCATCCTCACCTTCCCCCTCAAGGAGGGAAGGTATCCCCCACACTTTCCTGCCAAGAGTCCCCAACAATGTAGTAGCGGCCGCTACTGGTCTTCGTACTTGGCCTTGAGTTCAGCCACCACATTGGCGTCCGCCAGCGTGGTGGTATCGCCTAACGCCCGGCCTTCGGCAATGTCGCGAAGCAGGCGACGCATGATCTTGCCGCTCCGGGTTTTGGGCAGTTCAGCCGTGAAGATCAGGTCGTCCGGCTTGGCGAACGCGCCGATCTTCTTGACGACATGCGCCTTGATCTCCGCCTGAAGCTCCGAGGTGGGCCTGATACCGTCCCGGATGGTCACGAAGGCGGCGATGGCCTGTCCCTTAATCTCGTGGAGGCGGCCGATGACGGCCGCCTCAGCCACGGCAGCGTGATCCACGAGGGCGGACTCGACCTCCATCGTCGAGACACGATGTCCGGAGACGTTCATCACGTCATCGACACGACCCAGCAGCCAGAGATCGCCATCCTTGTCTCGGCTGGCCCCGTCACCGGTGAAGTAGATACCTTTATACTTTGACCAGTACTCCTTGGCGAAGCGATCCGGATCGCCCCAGATCCCGCGGAGCATGCCGGGCCAGGGCTGACGAAGCACGAGGAAGCCCGTCGTGGCGGGCCTGCCGCCCTCATCTACGACCTCAGCGTCAATCCCAGGGAAGGGCCTGGCAGCCGAGCCGGGCTTGAGCGTCGTAATCCCTGGGAGCGGCGTGATCATGATGTGGCCGGTTTCAGTCTGCCACCAGGTATCCACCACCGGACAGCGACCGCCGCCGATCACCTTCCAGTACCAGATCCATGCCTCTGGATTGATCGGCTCGCCGACGCTGCCGAGCAGGCGAAGGCTCGAGAGGTCGCAGCGCTTCGGGTATTCTTCGCCCCACTTCATAAAGGTACGGATAGCCGTCGGCGCCGTGTAGCAGATCGTGATCCCGTGCTTCTCGATGAGACGCCAGAAGCGATCCTTATCGGGGTAGTCCGGGCTGCCCTCGTACATGACGGTGGTGGCCCCGTTGGCCAACGGTCCATAGACGACATATGAATGGCCCGTGACCCAGCCCACGTCGGCGGTGCACCAGTAGACATCGTTGTCCTGGATATCGAAGACCCATTTGTGTGTGGTGACCACTCCAGTCAGGTAGCCACCTGTAGTATGGATAATCCCTTTCGGTTTCCCGGTCGAACCAGAGGTATAGAGGAGGAACAACATCTCCTCGGCATCCATGATCTCGGGGGCGCACCTGGCCGGCGCGTCCTTAATGAAATCGGTCCACCAGACGTCCCGGCCTGGCTCCATGTCTATAGCCTGCCCGGTCCGCTTCACCACGACCACCGTCTTGACACCTGGGCACGCCCTGAGCGCCTCGTCCGTGTTTTTCTTGAGCGGCACCGCCGCGCCACGACGGTAGCCGCCGTCGGCTGTAATCACAAGCGCCGAGTCGGCGTCGAGGATCCGGTCGCGGACCGCCTCCGGTGAGAAGCCGCCAAAGATCACGCTGTGGGGAGCGCCAATGCGCGCGCACGCCAGCATCGCGATGGCGACCTCCGGGATCATCGGCATATAAATGGTGACCCGATCCCCTTTCTTGACCCCGTGTCGCTTGAGGGCCGCTGCGAAGCGGTTCACCTCGCGATAGAGATCCCAGTATGTGAGGGTCCGAGTGTCGCCCGGCTCTCCCTCCCAGATGAGGGCTGCCTTGGTGCGCAGAGGGCCGTTCACATGGCGGTCGAGACAGTTATAGGCGACATTCAGCTTACCGCCCGTAAACCACTTGGCGTGCGGGGCCTTCCACTGCAGGACCCGCCTCCACGGTTTGAACCAGTGAAGGGCCTTGGCCTGGTGCTCCCAGAACCGGACCGGATCCCTCGACGCTTCTTTGTAGATGGCAGGCTTATTGACGACCGCCCGCTTGGCGAACGCTGTCGGTGGCCTGAACTTCCGCCTCTCCTTCAGAGGTGCTGCAATCGGGGTCTCGCCCCGACGCTTGGTCATCGCCATAGTCACCTCACTCGTCATGGTCTACTTGGAATTGTCATGGCCTAAGGCCACTCATGCAGCAAGAAAATCCCCCCTTACCCCCCTTTAGTAAAGGGGGGACAACGGGGGGATTTGTCTGAGGCTGACGGCTGAGCGCTGAAAGCTGATCGCTTTTTCTGAGTAAGCTCGTGGGTAGTTATCGCGTGCCTGGTTTTGGGTGGTAGTACTGCGACGCTTCGGGAAGCCAGGCTTCGATCTGCTGGATGCGGGTCGTCTCCGCCGGGTGGGTGGAGAGGAACTCTGGGGGACGGCCCTGACCTCGGGATGCCTCAGCCATGCGGATCCAGAGGTCGCGGGCTGCGCTGGGGTTGTACCCCGCCTTCGCCATGTAGATGAGTCCCAAGTGGTCGGCCTCGGATTCCTGGCCGCGACTCCATGGGAGCACCAGCCCCACGGCCGCGCCGGCGCCCAGCAGGGAGCTCACCGTCTTAACGGTCTGTGGATCCCGGTTCGAGAGCGCTGCCATGGTACCGGCCAGCCCCACCTGCACAAGCAGACCCTGACTCATCCGTTCGGCGCCGTGACGCGCGACGGCATGGGCGACCTCATGTCCAAGGACGGCGGCCAGGCCTGCCTCATCCCGCGTGATGGGAAGGATGCCGGTATACACCGCCACCTTGCCGCCGGGCAACGCAAACGCATTGGCCTGCGGATCCTCGATGACCGTAAACTCCCATTGGAAGTCCGTCCGACCGGTGGCCGCCGCGATGCGGGTCCCAACACGCTTGACCAGATCGTTAGTCGCGGGGTCTTTCGAGAGCTTAGACTTCTGCACCACCTCCCGATAGGATTGAATCCCCATCTGCATCTCATCCGCTTCCGAGAGCAACAGAAGCTGGGATCGACCCGTGATGGGAACAGTCTGACAAGCGGCAATGCCGACGCACGCAAGCACGGCAAGCCAGCAGGCAAGCAACCACTTCCTCAGAACATAGCGTTCAGCCATCAGCGCTCAGTCGTCAGCCTCGAATAAATCCCCCCCACCTTCATCCTCCCCCTCCGAGGGGGGAGGAGTCCGCGGAAGTGTCCCTTCCCCCCCCATGAGGGGGAAGGTGAGGATGGGGGGGATGCCGTTTCATGCGCAATGGTGCGGCCACATGAGGTTGTTCCCTCAAAGCGTAAACACGCCGAGATCGCGATCTGCCTACTTATGGGTCAACACCCACTTCTCGCGGCGCCAAGGGCAGTCCGAAACCGGGCTATGGTGGCCGCGTAGTCGGGGGTCCCGAAGATGGCGGAGCCTGCCACGAAGGTATCGGCTCCGGCTTCCGCAATTCGGCGGACGTTCTCCACCTTCACGCCGCCGTCCACCTCCAGATCGATCGCCTTCCCGATGGAGTCGATCCGGCGCCGCAGGTCTGTGATCTTCGGCAACACATAGTCAATGAAGTTCTGACCGCCGAAGCCGGGGTTGACGCTCATCACCAACACCAGATCCAACCGCTCCAGCACATAGTCCAGCCAGGCGATGGGACTCGCCGGATTAAGCGAGACGCCTGCCCGACAGCCGAGGCTCTTGATAAGTTGGATAGTCCGATCCAGATGGCGGGTCGCCTCCGGATGAACGGTAATGATGTCGGCCCCGCTCTTGGCGAAATCTGGAATGATGGCGTCCACCGGCTCGATCATCAGGTGGACATCCAGCGGCTTTGCCGTGTGGGGACGGATCGCGGCGACCACGGCCGGCCCAATGGTGAGATTGGGCACAAAGTGATTGTCCATCACATCCACGTGGATATAATCGGCGCCAGCCGCATCCACCGCCCGGACCTCTTCACCCAGCCGGGCAAAGTCGGCAGACAGGATCGAAGGAGCAAGCTTATAAGTAGTCACAGGGTCTCGCGCGGCCATCACGAGGCCGGACTAGTTGACGTGCGGATCGAGCTCACCCTTGGCGTAGCGATGGGCCATATCGTCCAGAGAGATCGACCGGATCTTGCTTGCGTTGCCGGCGCTCCCCAACTGTTCATAGCGGTCTTTACAGATTTGCCGCATGGCCTTCGTGGCCGCCATCAGGAACTTGCGCGGATCAAAGTTCTTTTTGCCTTGCGCCAGATCCTGCCGGATGGCGCCGGTTGCCGCCAGGCGCAGATCGGTATCGATGTTCACCTTCCGCACCCCATGCTTGATCCCAAGCTGGATCTCTTCGATCGGCACCCCGTAGGTCTGCGGCATGTCGCCACCGAACTCTCTGATGATCTTCAGCCACTCCTGGGGAACGCTTGAGGATCCGTGCATGACCAGGTGGGTGTCCGGAATGCGCGCATGGATCTCCTTGACCCGCTCCATCACAAGAACATCGCCCTCAGGCTTCTTGGAGAATTTATAGGCGCCGTGGCTGGTGCCGATGGCAATAGCGAGGGCATCCACCTTGGTCGCCTTGACGAACTGGGCGGCCTGCTCTGGGTCGGTCAGGAGCTGATCCCGTGAGAGCGCCCCCTCGGCGCCGTGGCTGTCTTCCTTCTCGCCGGTACCGGTTTCGAGGGACCCCAGGCAGCCGAGCTCCCCTTCCACCGACACGCCGATCGCGTGGGCAACTTCAGCAATATGAGCCGTTGTCGCGACATTATACTCATACGTTGAAGGGGTCTTACCGTCCGCGAAGAGCGAGCCGTCCATCATGACGCTGCTGAAGCCGGAGCGGATAGACGCGATACACACCCCAGGGGATGCGCCGTGATCCTGGTGAATAACCACAGGGATGTCTGGGTACATCTCAAGCGCCGCCAGGAACAGGTGGCGGAGGAACGGTTCGCTGGCGTACTTGCGCGCGCCGGCGGAGGCCTGCATGATCACAGGACTGTCCACCTCATGAGCCGCCTCCATGATGGCCTGGATCTGTTCCATGTTGTTCACGTTAAAGGCGGGGACGCCATAACCATGCTCGGCGGCGTGGTCGAGTAACTGTCGCATCGAAATGAGTGCCATGCCTTCCTCCTGTGCCTCTCTATGTCCTATGCCTATCCTAAGCCTCGTTACACGACCCGATGGTCCTCACTTTGTCTACGCAATGCTCTGCCTGAATCGTGCGCCTCGTCCGGCTCTTACCACGCATAACGATCGAGTGGGTCGTCGAGCCACCGTCTGCGTATCGTACGCCTTGCATCAGCAGGCCATCAGTAATTCCAGTAGCCGAGAAGAACACGTCATCGCTGGCTACAAGGTCGCACTCGGTGAGCACTCGATCGATATCGAGACCGGCGGCGAGCAGCGCTTCACGTTCGCCGGGTTTCTGAGGGGCTAGTTGGCCCAGCATCGCCCCGCCCAGCGCGCGAACAGCACAGGCGGAGATGACGCCTTCCGGTGTCCCACCGATGCCCATCAGGACATCCACCCCGGAGCCTGGCGTAGCAGCCATCAGCGCGCCGGCCACGTCGCCATCGGTACGCGTCAGCACGCGCGCGCCGGCGGCCCGCACATCGGCGATGAGCCCGATATGTCGGGGTTTGTCGAGTACGAATACTGTCAGGTCTGCCACAGCTTTATGCTTCGCCTTACCGATGGCCGCGAGTAACTCAGCCACGGGCAGAGCGAGACTAGCCGGGGAGATAGCCTCCCGCGCCTCACGCCCGACCACCAGTTTATTCATGTAAAAGCCAGGGCCAGGGGACCACATCGTGCCCCGCGGCGCCACACCGATCACGGCAATCGAATCAGGCCGGCCATGGGCCAGTAGACTGGTGCCCTCCACCGGGTCCACCGCTATGTCCACGGCTGGTCCTTGGCCGGTTCCAACCGCCTCGCCATTGAAGAGCATGGGCGCCTCGTCTTTCTCGCCTTCGCCGATGACGACCACACCGTCGATATCGACCGTCCCGAGCATTGCCCGCATGGCATGAACGGCCGCCTCGTCGCCCGCGTCCTTCTGCCCGCGCCCCATCCACCGGCCGGCAGCCAACGCGGCAGCCTCGGTCACGCGGACCAGATCAAGCGCGAGGTCACGCCCCAGGCACTTATTCATCGTCAATACGCTGCTCATAGGTATCCCCTCTATGATGTGAGAACTCACCGAAGGCTGGATTCAAACAAAAACGCCATCAGAGATCAAGGCAGACCTAAGAAGGCGTGTTGTTAGGGGAGAAATATTTCATACGCGCTCTGCAATGTCAACTTTTTCTCGCGTCTCTCTTCGACTACGCCGGCAAGGTGGCAGCCTTTGCGTACGAGAAACCTTTTCGGAGCTAAGGAGCGATCACTGCAGCATTCGACGCGATAGACCAGATCGACCAAACAGACGAAAGAGACATATTCTGAGGAACGGGCTATCCGATGGTGCCAGCGGCGTCTCTGTAGTGCACATCCACCCAGTAGCGCGGCAGGCACTCGCCAGAGGGAAAGATCAGATCGGACTTATCAAAGGAGGCAGGATCTTGCATCTCCTCTCCGACATGGATTCGGCCCTTCACAACTGACTGAAGTGGATCAAACAGTGCACAAAGGTCAAGGACCTCTACCAGGTGACCGGCCTGCTTATCTTTCAGAAACATTTCAGATCCTCCTTACATCATGAGTATCATCCGCTATAGTGAAGAAAAGGGCGTTAGGCCAAACAGCATGCCCAGCCAGACGATGGCCCAGATGACAAGAGCCAACAGCGCCAACACGGCCACAAAAAGGAGAGGTCTGTTGAGAAAATGGCGCGATGTCCCGACCGAAACCGAACTGACATACTCAAGACGAACCTCCTGATCAGGTCTAATCCGGCTTTGAAGAGCCTTCGCGAAATCATAGGCCTGTTCGCGATGCCACGGCCAGCCTTTCATGATCTCTCGGTTCCCATCCGTGGTGTTGACAATAACAGTTGGGGTACCCTTGAGGAGGCAGTAGCCAAACAGGATAAACATAACACCGATAAGAACCAGCATCGTGGGTATTCCAATGAGAATAAGAAGGATCCCATTGCTGACGCTGCGGGATATTACAAATTCTACCGACGCGATATGGCTGAGGGGCGCATTCTCCTCGCGCCCTTCTGTCAACCAACCTCTATTCGGGTGGTAGACGACCCGTTCGTCTGTGACCGACCCGAATATGTTGTCGACGTAGGTCGTTTCTGCTTCCGCCTCGGGCATGCCTCGACCTCCATTCACCCTGACAGGACCAGCGCCGCTCTAAGCTAGTTGCGGACTAATTGTACGCTCGATGGACCGATAGACCTTCGTAAAACAATCCGCCACCAACCGTCGCTACGCCCACATATCCCATGAAGTCTATTTTCGTAGCTAGAGTCCATGGAGCCACCTAACGATTGAGTAAGCTTGTCGGCATAGCCCACTCTAAGATCTTCTACAACTGCTGCGATTCTCCAACCTTTCAGGGAGCTTGTCAAGGTTCAGAAAATAGCGATCAGCAGTCAGCATTCAGCTATCAGCCTCAGATAACAGCGGGAGCAGATCAGAAAAAGCTGAGAGCTGACCGCTGGGAGCTAACAGCTTCCTCCTTCGGCGGTTGTGGGATCTATCACCGACCTGATCTCCGACACGCGGTTCGCCGGGAAGCCGCCATGGCGGGCGTGATCCAGGACCATTTCGGCGTTCGGCGCGATGTAGACACAATAGACCTTCTCATCGGTCACGTAGCTGTGGACCCACTGAATCTGCGGCCCCAGCTTGCCGAGCACGCCGCATGACTTCTGCGAGATGGCCTGAAGCTCTTTGGCCGAAAGTTGCCCCGCCCCGGGGATGTCACGCTCGATCAGATACTTTGGCATCGTCAATCTCCTTAGAAAAAGCGGTCAGCTTTCAGCCGTAGCCGTAGGTCGGGTTAGCGCAGCGTAACCCGACAACTATCAGCCTCATGAGTAGTGTCCACCACGACTATGATAAGTCATCATTTCGGGATCGCGACGCCAAACGGCATCTTCCCAACGGGGACAGTGGCGATCACCTTCTCGGTCGCGACGTCAATCACCGACACCGCGTCGCTACGGCCGCAGGCGACGTACAGGCGCCGCTCGTCCGGCGTAAAAGCCAGATACCAGGCCCGTTGGCCCACAGGGATCTTCCTGGTGATGGTCAAGGTGCGGGCATCGATCACATAGACGGCATTGGTTCGTCCGTGCGCCACATAGAGGCGGCGGCCGTCCCGCGTCACAACTACCCCAACCGGCCGTTCGCCAACCGGGATGGTCTTGATCACCCGGTGCCTGGCCACATCGATCACCGATAAGACACCAGGGTCGGCTTGCTCGCTTGTCACGTAGGCATATCTACCATTAGGGCTGAAGGCAATCCCACGCGGGTTCTTCGCAACCGGGATGGATGCCACCACTTTCAGAGCCAAGGTATCGATGACCGAGATGGTGTTGGATGTCTCGTTGGACACGTAGGCAATCTTTCCATTCGGGCTGATCGCGATTGACTCAGGCTCCACCTGGACCTCGATGGTGGCAATCACCGTGCCGGTCTTGGTGTTGATCACCGTAACCGTTCCGCCGTTCTCGTTCACTGCGTACAGACGGGCCCCGTCAGGACTGAGCGCCACCCCCTCGGGGTCCACACCAGCGGGCCACGTCTCTATGACCTTTCCAGTAGCGGTCTCGACGACGCTGATATCGTCCGAATTGCCGTTGCTGATGTACGCGTGCTGTCCGTCCGGCGAGATCGCCATACCCCTCGGGCGTTTGCCGACCGGGATCGAGATGGTCACTGCATTCGTTGCGGTGTCAATGACCGACACATCATCCGATTTTTCATTCGCCACATAGGCCATCGGCCCGGCCGAGGCGGCCGACGAGATATTGGCGAACAACCACAGAAGCGCCACTACGGGGGCCCACATACCCCGGTTGCGTCCGTCTCGCATCATCTATTCTCCCCATCCCGTAAGGGATCGTGAGTGTGCCCTACCCAAAACGGGCGCAGCAAGCAGCGCGCCTACCCTACCGCAGCACTACAACGATTTCCTACCACAGATCGGAAGGGTTGTCCATCACGAAGGCAGGTCCAAGAATAGATTGCCGGCACAACCCGTTCATTGGCTTGTCATGACATCTTCGTAGGGGCGGGGTTGATCCCCGCCCGTTGATCAGGAGGGCATAAAGCCCTCCCCTACAGGGCGAGCACCTGACCTGTCTGCGTGCGTTCACGCACAGGCATGCGCGGCAATCTCACTGCGAAAAAATGACACATCCCAATCTATTCTTGGGGCAGATCAGGACAACTTGGATCATAGCGCCCTCAGCTCCTTCCGGGCTAGTGCAGTTCAATCCCCACCACCCGCTGCTTGCTAAAGGGCCAGGGAGGGGGCCATCCGCCCAAGGTCCACCGTGTCACGCTGCCAGATCCTTCCGGGATAGTCACTCCGCTTGAGCTCCCCTTCCGAATGCGTCAACAGGGCAGCCCAGGCGTAAGTCCGACATTTCGACGTTGCCAGCAGGGTGCGACAGCGGCTATAATGCGTCAATCAGGTAGATAGACTGAAGGCTGAAGGCTTTTAGGAGTGGGAGCCGAGAAGATCGGATATGGCTTGATTCGGCCTTGCAAGGGAATGTATAGCCTCCAGCCTAAACACCTGGGCAGTTACGATCATTGTATCGATACCCTCGAAATGAACTACCCCGCAGCAAGCTGCGGGGTATCGTCTTCTGTTGTGGCCCGTCATTCCGTGCTTGACACGGAATCCAGTCGGGTCTTCTGGATACCGGCTTCCGCCGGTATGACGAACTCGCGGCAAGCCGCGGGGTGTCGACCCTTAACGAAATGAACCCACACAAACACGGAGGAGTGATGAGCGTACTCGTTGGTAAGTCCGCACCCGATTTTACTGCAACCGCCGTCATGCCGGATGGCAGCTTCAACGAGAACTTTAGGTTGTCCGACTATAGGGACGACAAGTATGTTGTACTCTTCTTCTACCCCCTCGATTTCACGTTCGTCTGCCCTTCAGAGATTATCGCCTTTGACCACCGCGTGGCCGAGTTCACCAGGCGCAACGTGCAGGTGATCGGTTGCTCGGTGGATTCGCACTTCACCCATTGCGCATGGCGCGGCACCGCTGTCAACAAGGGCGGCATCGGTCCGGTAGGCTATCCGCTGGTAGCCGACCTTACGAAGGACATCGCCCGCGAATACGACGTACTGCTGTCGGGCGGGGTGACGCTGCGCGGCTCCTTCCTGATCGACAAACACGGCATCGTCCAGCACCAGGTTGTCAACAACCTGCCGCTCGGGCGCAATGTGGATGAGATGCTTCGCATGGTGGATGCGCTCCAGTTCACCGAGGCTCATGGAGAGGTCTGCCCGGCCGGGTGGACCAGTGGGGCCAAGGGAATGCAACCTAACGCCGAGGGTGTTGCAAGCTACCTGGCCAGTGAGGCCAAGAAGCTGTAGGGATCATGGTGATTGGGGTGGTCGCGCCATGCAGGGTATGATTGCTGCCTGCGCCGACCACCCCGGACTCCCTCGTGCCCAACGGAACGCCTCTGCTCTAACCTTCCTTCGAAGATCTTATTTGCCGCATGTCAGTCCAGGTTTGGGCGTAACCATTCAGTTACGGGTGGAAAATCTCCCCTAACCCCTCTTTTCCAAAGAGGGGGACTAACCGTTTCCCCCTTTGAAAAAGGGGGATTAAGGGGGATTTTATAAAAAATACCACATTTTATTTAATGATTTTCCCGCGCATCACTGAATGGTTACGTTTGGGCGTCCGTGATTCACCGTCAGAAAAATGAAAAACCTCGTTGGCCCCTGATATATCAGGGTATAGAATGCGTGGTGACGACACGAACATTCACCAACGAGGTGCTCAAATGATGACACAAGGCGTTCTGGAA